>R26__coassemble_98_pt1 | contig 57032 bp, 55 predicted proteins | sample R26__metabat2_high_PE_025 | metagenome-assembled genome bin R26 | reverse complement strand
AGCATGAAGCATGAAGCATGAAGCATGAAGCATGAAGCATGAAGCATGAAGCATGGAAATGGGATGCGATGAATGATGAAGAATGAATGAAGAATGATGAAGGAGCGGAAATGAAAGAGCTGATTGAAAAGACGATCGATGAGGTGATGCCGAAGGGACGACCGGAGGTGCTGAGCGAGGCGATGAGGTACGCGGTCGGGACGGGCGGAAAGAGAGTGAGGCCGCTTATCGCGCTCGCGTCGGCGGTCGCGGTCGGCGGCAAGGCGGAAGACGCGAAGTACCCCGCCGTGGCGATCGAGATTCTCCATAACTACACGCTCGTCCACGACGATCTCCCGGCGATGGATAACGATGTCCTTCGGCGCGGCCAGCCGACCGTCTGGAAGAAGTTCGGCGAAGCGAATGCGATTCTGGCGGGCGACGCGCTTCTCGCGCTTGCCTACCGCGTCGCCGCGAAGGCGCCGCGCAATGTCGCCGCGATCATCGACGTCCTCGGCGAAAAGGGCGTCGGAGTGGTGATGGGACAGGTCGAGGACGTGGAAAAGGAAAAAGTAAAAGGTAAAAGTGAAAAAGAAGAGGACGGGGATATAAAGTTCATCTACGAGCACAAGACAGCAGATCTCTTTATCGCGGCGGCGAAGATGGGCGGACTCGCGGGCGGGGGAAGCGAGAAGGACATCGCGGCACTTGAGAGCTTCGCGTTCAATCTCGGAATGGCGTTTCAGTACGAGGACGATCTTCTTGACGGCGACTCGCCGTACGACCGGGAGACGACCGAGCGTCTCGCCGCGGAGACTACAGCGAAGGCGATAGGCGCGCTCGACGCGCTCCCGGGCGATACGAAACCGCTCCGCGAACTCGCCGCGCGGCTTCTCGGGCGCAAGGTCTGATGCCGACCATCGACGAGCTTCTCGCCGCGCGCGAGGTTCGCGAAGAGGAACCGAAGGGGCTTCTTCGTCCGGGCGACGTCGTCGACGGCTGGCGCGTGGCGGCGTTCGTCGGGCGCGGGCGCTCGGCCGAGGTCTACCGCGTGATCAACACGAAACTTGGCGGCGAGGGCGCGCTCAAGCTCCTCGTCGACGAATCGAAGGGGCTCGGCGAGCGTTTCACGCTCGAGACCGACGTTCTCAGGTCGGTCGCGCTCGCCGCGCTCCCGCGGTATTTCGGCTCGGGGCGCATCGAAACCGGCGCGGCCGCCGGGCGGCGGTATCTCGTGATGGAGTATCTTCAGCCGCTCCTTCTGCCGCTCGAACCGGAGAAAATCCGCGATTTCATCCACTCGCTCGCGGTCGGCGTCTTCGCGCTTCACTCGCGTGGATTCCTGCATCGCGACCTGAAGCCCGCGAACATCCTGCTCCGTCAGGACGGCACTCCCGTCATAATCGATCTCGGGCTCGTGAAGCGCATGTCGCTCGACGCTCCGGACGGAGCCGAGCCGCGAGGCGAGATTTCGATCATCGACGGGAAGCCGGTCGGCCTCGGCACGCGCGGCTTTGCGGCGCCGGAGCAGCTCCTCGAGGGCCGCTCCTCGGTCGCGGGCGATGTCTATTCACTTGGCGCGATTCTGCGGGCCGCGTTCGGCTTGAAGCCGCCCGCGAAATGGAGCGCGGTGATTGCGAAGGCGACGGCGGCCGCGCCCGAGGACCGCTACCAGAGCGCGCAGGAGTTCGAGCTCGCGGCTATGCTCGCTGGCCGTAAGTCGCGCCCGTACGATATCGTTTTGGAGGTCGTCGTCGGCGCCACATGGGTTGTCCTGCTCATTGCTATGCTGCATTTTGCATGCTGTTCGCGCGCCGACGCCCCCGTTCCCGCCGCGCCGGTCGATCCCGCGGCGACGAACGCGGCGCGAGAGGTCGTCGCGGAGAACGCTGCCGCGAGCCGGCCGACCGAACCGCTCGAACGCCGTCCAGGCGAGAGCGAGGAGGCGTTTCTTTCTCGTATTCTGCCGCTCGCTGAAGCGGGCGACGCGGAAGCCGAGAATCTCGCGGCCGAGGCCTATTTCAACGGCCGCGGGACTCCTGTCAATCTGAACGCGGCGGCGGAGCTCTACGCCCGCGCGGCGGCGAAGGGCCGGGTCGGCGCCCAGGCGGCGTACGGGCTCTGTCTCCTGCGCGGATGGGGATGCGAGAAGAACGCCGACGAGGCCGCGTCTTGGTTCCTCAAGGCGGCGAACGGCGGCAATCTCGGCGCGATGAACGACCTCGCTTTCTGTTTCATGCACGGCATCGGCGTCGACAAGGATCAGACCGAGGGCTTCCAGTGGGCGATGAAGGCGGCCGAAAGCGGCCACCCCGGCGCCCAGACGATGGTCGGCGAGTGCTATCTGAAGGGCTACGGCGTCGAGCCGGATCAGCGCCGCTCGGACCTGTGGCTCATGCGCGCCGCGCGGCAGGGGAACGCGCGGGCGAAGGAACTCTTGCGCGCCGCGGAAACGGCGGCGCAACACAATAACGAGGAGGAGTAGAAAATGACAACAGCGAAGGGATTGTCGCTGATGAGCGGCGGGCTCGACTCGCAGCTCGCGATCCGTGTTCTCGAGCGCGCGGGCGCGTACGTCGAAGGCGTCTCATTTTCGACCCCGTTCTTTAAGCCCGCCGCGGCGATGAAGGCGGCGGCGGCGCTCGGCGTAAAGCTTCATGTCGTCGATTTCACCGATGACGAAATCGCGCTCATCGAGAACCCGCCGCACGGTTTCGGCGGGGCGATGAATCCCTGCATCGACTGCCACGCGACGATGATCCGCCGCGCGGGCGAGATGATGAGAAAATTCGGTTTCGATTTCGTCTCGACCGGCGAAGTTCTCGGCCAGCGCCCGATGAGCCAGAACCGTCAGTCGCTCGCCATCGTCGCGCGCGATTCCGGGCTTGAAGGGCGTCTCGTCCGTCCGCTTTCGGCGCAGCTCCTCGAGCCGACTCTTCCCGAGACGGAGGGGAAGCTCGACCGCGCGAAGCTGCTCGCGATCCAGGGCCGCTCGCGCGAGCCGCAGATCGCGCTCGCGAAAGAACTCGGTATCGTCGACTATCCTTCCCCCGCCGGCGGCTGCAAGCTGACCGAGGAGGGGTATTCGAACAAATTGCGCGATCTAAAGGACCACGAAGGCCTTGCGAACCGCCGGCTCGTCGAGCTACTCGCGGTCGGGCGTCACTTCCGCCTCGCGGACGGTACGGGCGTAATCGTCGGCCGCGACGCGAACGAGAACGCGCTTCTCGAGAAGGCGGCGAAGGAAGGGCGACTCGGCGAACATCTCGCGCCGCCCGCCGATATGAAGGGTCCGGAGGCGCTCCTCGTCGACGGCGCGAAATCGCCCGCGGACCGGGAAACCGCCGCACGGATAATCCTTTCCTATTGCAAGAATTCCGGCGTTCCGCGCGGGGAATTCTCGGCCTTTCATATTCTTTGATCGCTTACTCGGACGAAGTGGCGGGCGATGACGAATTTATGATATAATATTTTCCTTATGAGCAAGAACGACGAGAGAACGGGCGCGAAGGCGCTCGTCGAGGCGCTGGAAAAGGCCGGCGTGGAGGTGCTGTTCGGTTATCCGGGCGGCGCGGTACTTGATATCTTCAACTGTCTTCCCGAGGCGAAGTTCCAGTTCGTCCTCGGCCGCCACGAACAGGGCTCGGCGCACATGGCGGACGGCTACGCCCGCGCGACCGGGAAGCCCGGTGTCGCGCTCGTGACGAGCGGCCCCGGCGCGACGAACACGATCACCGCGCTCGCGACCGCCCATGTCGACGGCATCCCGATGGTCGTCATCACCGGCCAGGTCGCGCTCTCGCTGATCGGCACCGACGCCTTCCAGGAGGCCGACACGACCGGCATCGCGCGCGCCGTCTCGAAGCATTGCTTCCTCGTCCAGTCCGCGGACGAAATCCCCGAGACCGTCGCCGAGGCGTTCTACATCGCGACCCATGGTAAGCCCGGCCCGGTCGTCATCGACATCCCGAAGAACTGCCAGCAGGCGCTCACTTCGGCTGCGTACCCCGAGCGCGTTTCGCTCCGCGCGTACCACCCGGAATCGATGGCGACGACGACGGAATTGAATCGTCTCGCGAAGCTTATTAACGAATCGAAGCGTCCCGTCCTCTATGCGGGCGGCGGCGTTATCGCCTCGGGCGCCGCGGCAGACGTGGCCGCGCTCGCGCACCGCGCGCAGATTCCGGTCACGACGACATTGATGGGCCTCGGCGCGTTCGACGAGCGCGACGAGCTCGCGCTCGGAATGAGCGGCATGCACGGCTCGGCCGCCGCGAACTGGGCGATCCGCGACGCCGACCTCATCATCGCGCTCGGCGTCCGCTTTTCCGACCGCGTCACCGCGAAGCTTTCCGAGTATGCGAAGAACTCGACCCTCGTCCACGTCGACTGCGACCCCGCGTCGATCGGGAAGAACGTCCCCGTCGATCTCGGAATCGTCGCCGACATTAAGGACGTCCTCACGACCGTCTCCTCGCGCGTCCGCGAAAACGACCACTCCGAGTGGCTCGCGCAGATCGCCGCGTGGCGCAAGGAGCGCCCGATGGCGTATAAGCCGATGCACGAGGCGGTGATCATGCCCCAGAGCGTCATCGAGGCGATCGACCGCGCGACCGGCGGCGACGCGATCGTGGTGACCGACGTCGGCCAGAACCAGATGTGGGCCGCGCAGTATTTCCGTCACAACAAGCCGCGACACTTCCTCACCTCGGGCGGCATGGGCACGATGGGCTTCGGCATCCCCGGCGCGATTGGCGCGGCGTTCGCGCATCCCGGCGACCCGGTCGTCGCGGTCTGCGGCGACGGCGGCGCGCAGATGACCTTCGAGGAGGTCGTCGTCGCGGTCGAGCACCGGCTCCCCGTCACTTTCGTCGTCATCAACAACGGCTGCCTCGGGATGGTCCGCCAGTGGCAGGAGCTCTTCTACGCTAAGCGTTACGCGGGTTCGATCCTGACCCCGAAGGACCGGCTCGCGAACGAGCGGCTCGACGAGTCGGAACTCAAGTACGACTATCTCCCCGACTTCCTCAAGCTCGCCGAGGCGCATGGCGCTAAGGGCGTCCGGGTCATCGACCCCGCGAAGCTCGACGGCGCGATCAAATCGGCCGTCACCTCGGGCGGCGTCACGGTCGTCGAGGTGATCGTCGAGCCGCGCGCGAACGTCTACCCGATGATTCCGGGCGGCAAGTCCGTCTCCGACATGGTCTTCGACTGAGAAGGGAGGAAAAGACAATGAACGAACGAATCCACCGTCTCAACTGCTTCGTCGAAAACCGTCCGGGAGTCCTCGCGCGCATCGTCGGGCTCATCTCCGGCCGCGGCTACAACATTCAGGAACTCCACGTCGGCCCGACCGAGGACGGCACCGTCTCGAAGATGTCGATCGACGTCCTCGGCACCGACAAGGTCGTCGAGCAGATCATCCTCCAGCTCCGCAACCAGGTGAATGTTATCGAAGTCACGCGCCGGAGGCGCTGAACTTCGATAACATGAAGCATGAAGCATGAAGCATGAAACATGAAGCGTGAAGCATGATGGAATTTTAAGATTTTTTCGAACCGGGTCACTCTGATAACTATCTTAGACTCGGAGAGAGAATAACTAAAAACGATAAACTCTAAGTTAAGGAAAACAAAAATGGCAAGAGCATACAACTTCTCCGCGGGTCCGGCGACGCTCCCGCTCGAGGTCCTCGAACAGATCCAGCGCGACCTCGTCGACTACAAGGGTACCGGCATGTCGGTGATGGAGATGTCCCACCGCGGCAAGGACTACCCCGCGATCCACGCGGAGGCGAAGGCGAATTTCAAGGAGCTCTGCGGTATCGGCGACGACTACGAGGTCGTCTTCATCCAGGGCGGCGGCAGCCAGCAGTTCGCGATGATCCCGATGAACTTTCTCGGGAAGGGCATGACCGCCGATTACGCGAATGAGGGCACCTGGTCCGGCAAGGCGAAGAAGGAAGCCGACAAGATCGCCGCCTGCCGCGGCGCGACGGTGAACGTCGTCGCGAACTGCGCGAAGGACATCCCGACCCGCATGCCTTACGCGGACGAGTGGAAGTTCTCGGATAACGCGGCCTACACCCACATCTGCACCAACGAGACGATCTCGGGCGCTCAGCTCAAGGTCATCCCCGAAGTCAACGGCCCGCTCATCGCCGATATGTCTTCGGACATCCTCGGCATCGACCGCGACTTCACGAAGTTCGACATGTTCTATGCGGGCGCGCAGAAGAACCTCGGTCCCGCCGGCATGGCGGTCGTCGCGATCAAGAAGGAACTCGCGGCGAAAGGCGCCGAGGGGATCCCTACGATGCTCCAGTACCGCACCCACGTTGACAACGATTCCCTTTACAACACCCCGCCGACTTTCGCGATCTACGTCTTCGGCGAAGTGATGAAGTGGGTGAAGAAGATGGGGAAGGAAAACCTCTTCAAGCTCAACGATGCGAAGGCGAAGAAGATCTACGACGTCATCGACTCGACCGAGTTCTACAAGGGTACGGCGCTCAAGGAGTTCCGCTCCAACATGAACGTCACCTTCCGTCTCGCGAGCGAGGAGCTCGAGAAGAAGTTCGTCGACGAGGCGAAGGCGCTCGGCATGAGCTCACTTAAGGGCCACCGCTCGGTCGGCGGCATCCGCGCGACGATCTACAACGCGTTCCCGATGGAAGGCGTCGATCGTCTCGTCGAGTTCATGAAGGACTTCGAGAAGAAGAACGGCTGAACGCCGCGGACGAAAAGGGAGATTCTCCGTAAATGCGCGTAGTCTTCATGGGTTCGAGCGCCGCGAGCGCGACCTGCCTGCGGGCGATCCTTCGCGAGAAGGAGCTCGAGGTCGTCGGTGTCGTTTCCCAGCCCGACCGGCCCGCCGGCCGCGGGAAGACGCTGACGCCGTGCCCGCTCAAGGCCTACGCGATGGAGCGGGGAATCACCGACATCATCACCCCGGAGAACGTCAACGCCGAAGAGCCGATGGCGCGTCTCCGGGAGTGGAATCCCGATGTGATCGCGGTCGTCGCCTACGGGCAATTCCTGAAGGCGCCGCTTCTCGAGCTCCCGCCGAAGGGTTGCATCAACTGTCACTTCTCGCTTCTCCCGAAATACCGCGGGGCCTCGCCGGTCGTCGCGGCGCTCGAGTCGGGCGAGAAGCTGACCGGCGTCTCCGTGATGCGGATGGGGCTAGGAATGGACGACGGCCCGGTAATTCTCCAGAGTTACGAGCCGATCTACTCCGACGTTACTGGCGGCGAACTCATGGACGAACTCGCTTTCGCGGGCGGCGTCACGCTCGCGAAGGCGCTTCGGCTTATCGCTCTCGGCGCGAATCCGCCCGAGGTTCCGCAGCGAGCGGAGGACGCGACCTACGCCCACAAACTCAAGAAGACGGACGGGCTTATCCACTGGAAGGAGCCGGTTCTCGTCATTGAGCGGAAGATCCGCGCCTACGCCCCGTGGCCCGGCTGCTACGCCTTTCTCCCCGAGCGTTTCCGCAAGAAGGGGAACTCCGGCCGCGTCGTCATCGTGAAGGCGGAGATCGTCGCGAATCTCGAGCCCGGCTGGGCCGAGGCCGCGCCGGGAACGATTCTCAAGTGCGTCGCGACGCGCGCGAAGAACGACCGGACGACGAAGCTCGGCCCGATCGTCAAGTGCGGCGACACCGCGATCAAGCTGATTGAACTCAAGCCGGAGGGCGGAGCTTTGATGGACGGCGGCGCTTTTCTGCGGGGGCGCCCGCTCGTCGAGATGACCGATTCGCTTTACGAAGGATAATATTATGACGTTTGAAGAAACCGCCGCCAAGATCAAGGAGATCGTCGTTTCAAGTCTTGAACTTGAGGATGTCTCGCCAGCCGATATCGAAACCGACGCGCCGCTTTTCGGCGAAGGGCTGGGGCTCGACTCGATTGACGCGCTCGAACTCGGAATGGCGATCAAGAAGAATTTCGGCGTGACTTTTTCCAAGAATCCGGGCGAGAACAAGGCGGTTTTCCATTCCGTCAAGTCGCTCGCGGAACATATTCTCGCCCAGAACGGAGGCAAGTAAGAAAATGACGACCCAGGAAATCGAGAGCACCATCAAGAAGATTCTCGTCGCCGATTTCGATATCGACGAGGCGAAGCTCAAACCGGAAACGAACCTTTTCACCGAGCTCGATCTCGATTCGATCGACGCGGTCGATCTCGTCGTGCGCCTCCAGCAGGAAACCGGCAAGAAGGTCTCGCCCGAGGATTTCCGCTCTATCCGCACGTTCGGCGACGTCGTCAAGGCCGTCGAGAAACTCGTGAACGGCTGATGCTCGCACTCATATTCGCGATACTGTTCGGGCTTTCGCTTCTTCCGGGGCGAAAGCCCTTGTGTTTGCGTTTCGCGGAACGGATCTCCGGCGGGATCATGCCCGAAGGAGCCGAGGGCTACTGCCGCGGACTGACCTGGATCTGGTTTTTCCTGCTCCTCGCCGTGACGGTGATTTCGCAGGGATTGATTTTTATTTTCGGTATCCGGACGGGCTCGATCGCGGGGGCCGTCATTTCCACCTCGGCGATCGCTTTGACGTTTCTCGTCGAAGGGCGCATTCGCAGAAAGCGATTTTCGGTCGAGTTCCGGACTTCCGGCTCGACCGGCGTCGCGAAATCGATCGTCAAGACTTTCGAATCGCTCGCGAAGGAAGTCGATTACCATCGCTCGTTCTATCGCTCTTCGTTGACACGCGACATAACTTTCCTTTCCACCGTCTCGCCCGACCACATGTACGGAACGCTCTGGCGGAAGATGCTCCCGAAGGCGGCGAATCTCGTATGCGACGAGTCGATAATTCTCTCGCCGGAAGAACTCGTCGCGAAGATGAAATCGGCGAAGAAAGTCTTTCTCGTCACGACCCCGAGCTTTCTCGAACGATTCACGCTTTATTCGTCGCAATACGAGGTGCCGCGGAACTGCATGGAAATCACGACGAGCGGCGGTCCGCTTCCGCCGGAAGTCTCGCGTCGCGCCGCCGAGGTCTTCGGCATCGTTCCGCGTGAGATCTACGGATCGACCGAAACCGGCGGCATCGCCTCGCGCCGCGGGGACAGTCCCTGGGAACTTTTCGCGCCGGTCAAGGCGCGGAGTGTCGAAGGGCGGCTCGAGGTCCGTTCGCCGTTTTCGTTCAGAAAGCGCCATCTGATGGGCGACGCGGTGGATATAATCGACGACCGACATTTCGTTCTCAAGGGGCGCGTCGATCGAATCGTCAAGATCAACGAGGAGCGCGTCGACCTCGCGGAATGCGAGACGGAACTCGAGAAACTCGGCTTCGCCGGCGCCGCGCTCGCGGTCCTGGACGGCGCTCACGGACCCGTTCTCGGCGCGCTCCTCGTGCCTCCGGCGGGGACAGTCCCCGAAGAAATAGACGAGGCGCTAAAATCAAACCGCTCGAAAAAATCGCTTTTACTTAGAAAATTCACTCAATCGATTTTTCCGAAGGGGACTGTCCCCAGACGTTTCCGCTTCGTCAGGGCTTTGCCGCGCAACGCGCAGGGGAAGGTGATTTCGGGAGAAGTCCGCGAGTGGCTCGAGACCGATCTCGAGGAGCCTGACTTCCGGGGACAGACCCTTGAAGACGGCGTTTTCGAGGCGGATGTCGTTTTCCCGGCCGACGCGCCGTACTTCCGCGGCCATTTCGATTCGTTCCATCTCCTCCCGGGCGTCGCTCAGCTCGGTTTTGCGGTCAGATACTCCGCGTTCGTTCGCGGAATCAGCGAGCCCGTCAAGACGGTGAAGCGGCTTAAATACACTTCGATAATCCGTCCCGGCGACCTCGTTCATATCCGCGTCGAGCGGAAAGGGGAGCGCGAGACGGTTTTCGCCTTCACGAAAGGAGAAGCGCAATGTTCCTCGGGTACGCTGGTGTTCTGATCGCCGCCGCGTCGCTCGGATCGTCCGAGCCGGTCAAGGTCACGCCGGAATTCGCACGGACGAACGAATTTCTCCGCGCGATCAGGTACCCGGACTCGCCGATCGCCGGTACCTTCGTCCAGCGGAAACATCTCGCGACCGGCGAAGATTTCGTTTCGTCCGGGGTGTTCTCGGTCGATCCCGGGAAGACTTTCGAGTGGCGGATTCTCGAGCCGTTCGATTCTCTTTTCCACGCGACGAAGGAGAAATACGTCTACTCGAACGAGGACGAATGCGTCGAGAAAGCGCTTTCCGAGCTGCGCGGTTATTCGCAGATCGCGTCGGTCCTCGAAGCGGAGGATGCCGGCGACGCCTTGAGCGACGCCTACGAGGCGATGTATACCGAGGAAGGGGGCGTTTCTCACGTTCTCGCCCGTCCGCGCGATTCGCGCATGAAGCGCGTCCTCTCGCGCGTCGAGATCGACGGCACGTGGTCGAATCTCGTTTTCCTCGCTACCTTTCCCGACCGTTCCACGTTCGAAATCAAAGTCAAAGCGGAGAAGTGCAGATGATCCGCGTCGCGAGAACATTCTTCGAGCGCGCGAGGGGGCTTATCGGAACGAAATATCTCGCGCCGGGTGACGGTCTTCTGATCAAGCACTGCAACGCGATACACACTTTTTTCATGTCCTTCCCGATTGACGCGGTGTTCTACGATCGTAATGGTAATATCGTGAAAACCGTCAGGAACATTCCGCCGTGGCGACCGCTCGTGTGGGGCGGATTCAAAGCGGTGGAAGTTCTGGAGACAAAATCTGTGGCTGAAAATTCACCATTGACGGGACGCGCCGATTTGTGATAGACTATGTCCTCGTTGCAGGAGAGATGGCAGAGCCTGGTTGAATGCACATGACTCGAAATCATGCATACCCGCAAGGGTATCGGGGGTTCGAATCCCTCTCTCTCCGCCAGTTTTTTTACGAGCTGGGTTGTTTTACGCGGGCGTAATTCAATGGCAGAATAGGAGCTTCCCAAGCTTCTTACGTGGGTTCGATTCCCATCGCCCGCTCCAATTTTTTATAGTTGTAGCGGATGCTGTCGAAACTTATCGTTTCCAATCTCGCCGTTGTCGAAAAGGCCGAGGCGTCGTTTGCGCCTGGTCTCAACGTCATCACCGGCGAAACCGGCGCCGGCAAATCGGTGCTGATGGGCGCGCTTGAACTCGTCCTCGGCGGTCGCGCCGATCCCGCCGTCGTCCGCGAAGGCGCGAAGGAGGCCGAGGTAGAGGCGGAATTCGGCGAGCACACCGTCCGCCGCACCGTCACCGCACAGGGCCGCTCGCGCGTCTGGATCGACGACGAGTCGGTAACGGTCGCGGAGCTTCGTGATTTTGCCCGCGGGCTCGTAGATATTCACGGTCCGCGCGCGAACCAGAATCTCCTTGAAGAGAATTTCCAGCGTGAGGCGCTCGACCTGTACGGGAAAGTGTCGCTCGACGATTACGCCGCGGAGTGGGCGAAATATCGCGCAATCGCGGACGAACTCGAGGTGTTGGAGGACGAGGAATTTTCTGAAGATGAGGTCGAGCTCCTACGCTTTCAGGTGAACGAACTCGAGGAGGCCGCGCTTTCCGAAGACGACGACACGATCGCCGAGCGTCACGCGGCCGCAGCCCATTCCGAGGAGATCGTCGAGGGCGCGAACGAAATCACCGAGGCGATCGGCGGCGATGACCACTCGGCCGTTGAGACTCTCGCGAGGCTTCAGCCGCGCTGCGCCGCGCTTGCGAAACATCTCCCCGAAGCGGAGAACTGGGCGCGCGAGCTCGACGAGGTGACGATACGGCTCGAGGAGCTTTCGCGCGCCGTCGCCGACGCCGCGTCGAAGATCGAGGTCGATCCCGACGAGTTCAAGGCGATGGACGACCGCCTCGCGGTCGTTAACCGTTTGAAGCGGAAATTCAAGGCCGTCGATGTCGCGGGGCTTCTCGCGATTCTAGCGGCGAAGAAGACCCGGCTCGAAGGGCTCGAGAATCGCGAGGGGAAAATCGCGGAACTGCGCGCGCGGCTCGCCGCCGCGGAGAAGGCGGTGCGTTCGGTCGGCGCGACGGTCACGAAGGCGCGCGCCGCCGCGGGCGCGAAGCTCGCGAAGGCGATCACGAAGGAACTCCGCGACCTCGGATTCCGCGAAGCGAAATTCTCGGTCGCGATCGAGCCGGCGGAACCGTCCGCGAGCGGCGTCGACAAGACCGTTTATCTTTTCGAGCCGAATCCCGGCGAAAGCGCGCGGCCGCTCGCCGCGATCGCGAGCTCGGGCGAAATCGCGCGCGTGATGCTCGCCCTTAAAAGCGTGCTCGCCGCCCATGATTCGGTCGGTACGCTCGTCTTTGACGAGATCGACGCGAATATCGGAGGCGAGGTCGGGCGCGTTGTCGGCGAAAAGATGCGCGCCGTGGCGGCGAACCGCCAGGTGATCGCGATAACCCATCTCCCGCAGAGCGCCGTCTGGGGCGAGCGCCACCTCGTCGTCGCGAAGACGGTCGCGGGCGGACGGACGAGAACGAACATTTCCGAAGTCGAAGGCGAGGCGCGGGTCAAGGAGATCGCGCGCATGCTGGGCGGGGAGAAACTAACGAGCGTCGTGAAGATTCACGCCGAAGAATTGTTGAAAGGTGCAGTATAATGGCTAGACCCAGGAAAATGACCGGCGACGCGCTCCGCGTCGCCTGGCAGTGCGAAGGCGAGTACCCCGTAAGAATCGTTGACGACGTCTTCGGCGAAACGAACACCGTGCTCGCGGAGATTCTCCGCGAAGTCGCGGGCGGCGCCGAGCCGAAGGTCCTCATCGTCGCGGATTTGAATGTCGTTCAGCGCGTAAAGGGCATCGGCACCGCGATCGGCCGCTATTTCAAGGCGAATTCGATCGCTCTCGCGGCGCCGCCCGTCGTGATCGGCGGGGGCGAGAAGATCAAGGCGGATAATTTCCAGAGCGCGCTCCGGGTCGCCCAGGCCGCGCTCGACGCGAAGATCGGCGCGAACGACATTATCGTCGCGATCGGCGGCGGAACGATTCTCGACGTTGCCGGCTGGGCCGCGGCGCAGGTTCGCGGCGGCGTGAAGCTTGTCCGCATGCCGACGACGATCGCCGCGGCGATCGACGCGGCGTTCGCCGAATCGGCGGCGCTCAACTCGCCGGTCGTGAAGGACGCCTATCAGGTCCTTTCCTGCCCGTCGGCGGTCGTGATCGATACCGCGCTCGCGGCGACCGTCCTCGACGGCGTCTGGCGCGGCGGTTTCAGCGAAGCCGTCCGCCACGCGGCCGTCCTCGACGGCGCACTCATGCGCAAGCTCGCGAAGGGCGCCGCCGCCGTTCAGTCCCGCGACGCCGCGGTGATGAAGGAGTTGGTTTCCGCCGTCGTCGAATCGCGCGTGAACCGCGGGTCGTCCGGGTTCGCGCTCTGGAGCGCCGCGCGGCTAGAAGCGATGAGCGGCTACAAGCTCCCTCACGGCTACGCGGTCGCGATCGGCATCTGCCTCGACTGCGCCTACGCCGTCGAAAAGGGCTATCTCGAGGAAGAGGACCAGGAGCTTATCTGCCGCACGCTCGCCGACTGCGGCGCGCTCGACGGGCTGCAGCATTCCCACCACCTCGTATCGCAGGTCGACAGTCTCCTCTGCGGGCTCGACGCGTACCGGCTTTCGACCGGCTCCGCCGAGATCACCGTGCCGGGCGGTGTCGGCAAGGCGAAGGTCGAGGAAGCGCCGGATCGCGAGACTTATCGCAATGTGATCAAGGAGTTCCTCTCTGCATCGGCAGCGGAATGAAAAATTTGGTAAAATATATTTCATTATGAAGAAATTGATTTTTGCAGGCGCACTCATGGGGGCGATGGCGGCGGTCGCCGTCCCGGTGAGCAACGTCAAGGTGCGTGTCGTCGATTCGTTCGGCGGTGATGCGAGCGCGGTTCTCGCGCGCTGCCAGACGAAGGCCGGTACGGAGTACGACGCGATAACCGTGTCGCGCGACGTCACCTCGCTTAATTCTTCCGGCGAGTACGAGGAAATCAACGCCGACGCCCATCGCGAGGCGGACGGCGTCGAAGTCGTCTTTTACGTGAAGCGCAAGATGCGCTATCAGGAACCGCTCGAGATCGAGGGCAATTCGTTTTTCGGCGAAGGGAAAATCGCTAAGGAGGCGGCGCTCAAGGACGGCGCGCTCTACGGCGACGGCGACCTTGCGGAGGCCGCGGCCCGCGTCCGGAAGGCGTATCAGAAGAAGGGTTACCGCGACGCCAAGGTGAACGCGGTCGCGACCCCGATCGAGGGCGCCGGGAACGCTTGCAGCTTTCGCTTCGTGATTGACGAAGGCAAGCGCGGGAAGATCGCGGAGTTCGAGTTCGACGGCGCCGAGTCGATCGAACGCGCCGAGCTCCGCGAGGCTATCGGTGACTACTCGTGGTGGGATCCTCGCGGCTGGCTCGGCGACGCGCCGGTCACGACCGAGCGTCTCGCCGAAGGACGCGAGAAACTCGCGAAGACCTACCGCGACGCCGGTTATCTCGACGTCGAAGTAGAGGGCCCGACTTTCCGGGCGAGCGAAAGCGACGACGAAGAATGTGTCGCCGTCTACGCGATTACCGAAGGAACGCGCTACACGATCGGCTCGACGAAGATCTCCGGCGTCAAGCACTACCCGGCGGAAGTCGTCGCGGAGAAGTCCGCGCTCCCGGCGGCCGGCGTGATCGCGGGCGAGAAGGAGCTGCAGGATGCGGCCCACCGGATCATGGTCACCGTCGGCTCTGGTGACTCCGGTCTCGCCGAATCGCGTGTCGAATACCGGACGATTCCGAACGCAGAAGACGAGACGAAGCTCGACGTCGAGTTCGTCGTCACTGAAGGCGTGCCGGTCGTGATCAACGATGTCGTCATTGAGGGTAACGATTACACGAAGGACAAGGTGATCCGCCGCGAGATTACGCTCGGGCCGGGGAACCGTATGCTCGAGGATCAGGCCGAGCGCAGCCAGAAGCGCCTTGAAAACCTTGACTACTTCTCGCGCGTCCGCTACTACCTCCGCGATCCGGGGCTCGGCAAGGACGCCGAAGGCCGCGAGTATCGCGACCTCGTCTATGAAGTCGACGAGAAGAACACCGGCAACTTCATGGTCGGCGTCGGCGCGAGCTCGGTCGACCACGTCTACCTGATGGCCGAGGTCTCCCAGTCGAACTTCGATCTCTTCGCGCCCGGGAAGCTCTTCCGCGGCGCCGGGCAGAAAGCCCGCGTCTACGCTCAGGTCGGTCCGCGAATCCAGACTTACGAGGCGAGCGTCACCGAGCCGTGGTTCCTTGACCGCCAGCTCGAGCTCACCGTCGAGGCGTATCGCCGTCAGCGCTGGTTCGACGAATACGACATCATCCGCACCGGCGGCGCGCTGACGCTCGCCTATCCGGTCAAGTTCTGGCCGACAGCCGATCCGTTCGGCCGCTTCGGCATCCGCTGGACGAACGAGTTCATCGAGTTCGACGACGAGGATTCCGATCGGCTCTACTACAAGGGTCGCTACACCTCGCTCAAGGAGGAGAACCGGAAGTACGGCGACGCCTACGAGTCGGTCTTCCGCTTCTTCTGGAGCCACAACTCGACTGACTCCTTCCGTATGCCTTCGACCGGCAGCCGTACCTCGATCTATCTCGACGTCGCGGGCTTCGGCGACAATAAGTACTACCGTGCCGGCTTCAACCACCGCAACTACTGGACGACCTGGGAGCGCTACCACCACGTCCTCATGTTCGCGTTCCGCGCCGAGACTATCGACGGCTTCTCCGACGACGTCCCGATTTACAACCGTCTCTTCCTCGGCGGTCCGAAATCGATTCGCGGTATCGAATACCGTCACGTTTCGCCGTTTGCGCGCAAGGCGCACAAGGACGGCGATCTCCGTAACGACTATATGCCCTGGGGCGGTCAGTCGCTTATCTGCGCGAACCTCGAGTACACGATCCCTGTCGTGAAGATGCTTCGTCTCGCAGCCTTCACCGATATCGGTTCCGTGAGCGCGGACGAGTGGGATATCTCCGACGACTTCGCCTGGACTGTCGGTCTCGGTATCCGTCTCGATATTCCGATGTTCCCGATCCGGCTCGATTTCGCGACGCCGATCGAAAAGCCGAGCCACGCGGATGAGGAAGTGTTCTCGTTCTCCGTCGGGTACGACTTCTGAGAACATGAAACATGAAGCATGAAACATGAAGCATGAAACATTGAATGGAGGAAATATGAAGAAGATTATTGCGGGTATGATGATGGCGGCGGCGATGGTCGCGGCGGCCGATATGAGGGTCGGCACGGTCGATTTGCAGATTCTCGTGAAGAACCATCCTTCGTACGAGTCGAACAAGGCGCTCCTCGAGTCGACCGACAAGGATTATCAGAAGCGTCTTGACGCGATGAAGTCCGAGCTCGAGAAGATTCAGGAAGATGGCAAGAAGAAAGCGACCGAGTACGAGAACCCGATGCTCGCCGCCGCCGCGAAGGCGAAGCTCGAGAAGGAACTCCGCGAGATCCAGGCGAAGTTCATGAGCGAGCAGTCGCGCGTACGCAGCGAGGCGATGCGCTCCCAGCAGGAACTGAGCGACCTTGAGGCGCGGCTCCTCAAGACCCAGACGGAGGACCTCAAGAAGCGGATCGCGAATTTCGCCGCGAAGGAGAAATACGATCTTATCGTCGACTCGATGGCGGCGATGTACGCGAAGCCGTCGCTCGACGTCACCGACGAAATCCTGAAGGCGATGGGCGTCGACCCGAAGAAGGTCCGCGCGAAGGAGGAGAATGAAAGCAAGTGAACTCGCTCGCGTCCTCGGCGGTAAACTCGAGGGCGATGATGTCGAACTCAACGCCTGCGGCGGCCTCGAAGAGGCCCGCCCGGGCGATTTGAGTTTCTGCAAGGACCCGAAGCACGTGAAGCTCGTCGAGTCGACGAAAGCCTCCGCCGTTCTTCTTCCGCCCGAATGGGACAAGGGCGCGCCGTGCCCGATTGTTCGTGTAGAGGATCCGAATCACGCCTGCATGGCGGCGGCGAAGATCTTCGCGCCGCCGGAACCCGTGCGCGCGCCCGGCGTTCATCCGACCGCGATCGTCGACCCGAGCGTAAAGCTCGGCGAGGGCGTCCATATCGGCGCCTACACGATCGTCGAGAAAGGTTCCGTGATCGATGACGGCGCCGTCATCGAGGCCCAGGTTTTCATCGGCGAGAACTGCCGCGTCGGCGCGGCGACCCATATCTACCCGCAGGTCACGCTCCGCGAGGGGACGATCGTCGGTAAGGGTTGCATTCTCCACTGCGGCGTCCGCCTCGGCGGCGACGGCTACGGCTTCAACACGGTGATGGAGCCGGGCTCCCCCGTCCCGAAGATCGAGAAGATTCCCCAGCTCGGCATCGTCGAGCTCGGTGACGGCGTCGAGATCGGCTCCAACACGACGATCGACCGCGCGCGCATCGGACGCACCTACATCGGGCCGATGACCAAGATCGACAATCTCGTCCAGGTCGGCCACAACGTCAAGGTGAAGGGCTACTCCGGCCTTATCGCCCAGAGCGGCATCGCGGGCTCGACCGAGATCGGCTACGGCTGTCTTATCTGGGCCCAGGCCGGCATCTCCGGCCACATCAAGATCGCCGACGGCGTGCAGGTCGGCCCGCAGGCCGGCGTCCCGCAGACGCTCGACGGCTCGGTCAAGTACGTTATCGGCGCGCCCGCGGAATCGATGAAGGATTTCGGCGGCCGCGTCCTCCTCCCGAAGCTCGTCGCGAAGGCCCGTGCCGAGATTAAGGAACTGAAGGCGGAAATCGCCGCGCTTAAAGCCGCGAAATGACCGCCGCGGGCGAGAACGGTTTCGTGCGCGTCGAGCGCCCGCTGCGGATCGATCTCGCGGGCGGCTGGAGCGATACGCCCCCGATCTGCAACGAGCGCGGCGGCGCGGTGCTCAACGTTGCCGTGACGCTAGAAGGTCGGCGACCGGTCGTCGCCGAGGTGAAACGGATTCCCGCGCGCGAGGTGCGCGTCGAGTCCGTCGATCTCGGTATGAGCGGCGTACTTAAATCTAAGCGCGAAATCTACTCCGCGAAGGATCCCGCCGACTGGAGCGCGCTTGTGAAGAGCGCGCTCACCGTCACCCGCTACGATTTCCGCGAAGGCGGGCTCGCGATCCGAATTTTCGCCGACGTCCCGAAGGGGAGCGGAATGGGGACGAGCTCGATTCTCGGCTCCGCGCTCGTCGAGGCACTGCTTCGCGTGCGTGGCGAGGAGCCGGACATGCAGCGGATCGGCGAACTGACGCTCGAGCTCGAGCAGGAGATGGCGACGGGCGGCGGCTGGCAGGACCAGCTCGGCGCGCTCTACCCGGGCGTCAAGCTCCTCGAGACCGCGCCCGGCGGAGAACAGATTTTCAAGGTGAAGAAGCTCGGCGCGAAGGCCGAGGTCGCATTCCGCAAATTCCTTCGCGAGCGCGGCGTACTCTATTTTACCGGCCAGAAGCGGATGGCGCGCAATGTCCTCCGCGGCGTTCTCAATTTCTATCGCACGAATCCGGACGGCATCGCTGAGGCGATCGTGACCGCGCTCAAGAAGGACGCGCGAACCGGTTTCGCGGCGCTCAAGAAGGGCGACTTCACGACTTTCGGCCGGATGGTGAACGCCTACTGGCTCGACAAGAAAGCGCTTGACCCCGGTTCGACGAACGCGGAGGTCGAGTCGATCATCGCGCGCATCGCGCCCTGGACAGAGGCGGTTACGCTCACCGGCGCGGGCGGCGGCGGTTTCCTTTTCGCGCTCGCGAAATCGCGCGCCGCGAAGGCGAAGATGGAAAAGGTCCTCGCGGTCGCCGGGAACGGCGGGCGCACGTATTCCTTCGATATCGCATGACGAGAAAGAAAGTATTCGTATCCGGCTGCTACGATATGCTCCACTCGGGGCATGTCGCTTTTTTCGCCGAGGCGTCGAAACTCGGTGACCTCTATGTCGGGCTCGGGAGCGACCGCAACATCGAGTCGCTCAAGCACCGGAAGACGATGAACCCCGAGGCCGAGCGGCTCTACATGGTGAAGGCGATCCGCTACGTGAAGGACGCGTGGATAAATTCGGGGATGGGGATCATGGATTTCACCGCCGAGGTCGACGCGCTCAAGCCCGACATCTTCTTCGTCAACACCGACGGCAGGTCGAAGGCGAAGGAGGACTTCTGCCGCGAGCGCGGCATCGAGCTCGTCGTCGCCGAACGTATTCCGGAACCGGGCCTTCCCGCGCGGTCCACTACCGCGATCAGGGAAAGCATGAAGCACGAAGCGTAATTTCAATCAGGTCGCGGTCCTCCGCAACCGAATGGGTGATTGCAAGCCTCCGTTCGGGGATGATAAGATGTGCTTACACTGAAAGGAAAACAGTTATGATGAAAGATTATGAGTTCTGGTTTGTCGTCGGCTCGCAGTTCCTTTACGGACCCGAGGTTCTCGAGACGGTTTCGAAGCGCGCCGAAGAGATGTGCGCGAAGATGAACAAGTCCGGGAAGCTCCCCGCGAAGATCGTCTACAAGACGACCGTGAAGACGCCCGAGGACGCGACCGACACGATCATCGCGGCGAATGCGGATAAGCGGTGCGCCGGCGTCATCACCTGGTGCCACACGTTCTCGCCGTCGAAGATGTGGCTCACGGGGCTCAAGCTCCTCCAGAAGCCGCACTGCCACTTCGCGACCCAGTACAACCGCACGATTCCCGACAAGGAAATCGACATGGATTTCATGAACCTCAACCAGGCCGCCCACGGTGACCGCGAACACGGGTTCATCGCCGCGCGCCTCCGTACGCCGCGCAAGGTGATCGCGGGCTACTGGCAGGACGCGCCGGTTCTCGAGCGTCTCGGCGACTGGATGCGCGTCGCGGTCGGCGTCGCGTTCTCGAAGTCCCTTAAGGTCATGCGCTACGGCGACAACATGCGCAACGTCGCGGTCACCGAAGGCGACAAGATCCTCGTTCAGGAGACGATGGGCTGGCAGGTCAACACGTGGCCGGTCGGAAAGCTCGTCGAGTATATTAACGCCGTCACCGACAAGGAAGTCGACGCGCTGATGGCGGAATACAAGAAGCTTTACACCTTCAACACGAAGAATCTCGACTCCGTCCGCTATCAGGCGAAGGAGGAGATCGCGATGAAGAAGATGCTCGACGAAGAGGGCTGCAAGGCGTACACCAACACTTTCGAGGACCTCTACGGCATGGAGCAGCTCCCGGGTCTCGCCTCGCAGCGCCTGATGGCGCAGGGCTACGGCTACGGCGGCGAAGGCGACTGGAAGGTCTCAGCGATGACCGCCGTCATCAAGGCGATGAGCGAAGGAAAGAAGGGCGGCACCGCGTTCATGGAGGACTACACCTACCATCTCGAGAAGGGCAAGGAGTATTCGCTCGGCGCCCACATGCTCGAGGTCTGCCCGACGGTCGCGGCGGCGAAGCCGAAAATCGAGGTCCACCCGCTCGGCATCGGCGGCAAGGCCGATCCCGCGCGTCTCGTCTTCGAGGGCCGCGCCGGGAAGGCGATCGTCGTCTCGCTCATCGATCTCGGCGGCCGTCTCCGCATGATCGTTCAGGATATCGAGTGCGTGAAGCCGATCATGAAGATGCCGAACCTTCCCGTCGCCCGCGTCATGTGGCGGGCGATGCCGGACCTCACGACCGGTCTCGAGTGCTGGATCCTCGCGGGCGGCGCGCATCACACGACGCTTACCTACGATGTCACCGCCGAGCAGATGCGCGATTTCGCGCGCATCATGGGCGTCGAGTTCGTACACATCACGAAGGATACGACGGTCGAGGGGCTCGAGCACGAGCTCTTCCTCAACGATCTCGCGTGGAAACTCCGCTGAAGAGATTCTTCGCCCTGATATCGGCTCTGGCGGCGGTGGCGCTTTCAATCGGAAGCGCGATCGCCGCCGAGCGCATTGATTTCGTCCAGCCCGGCGACGAGGCGGACGAGAAGGCGCACGGACTCGTCGAGGAGAACTCGTCGACGGCAAAATGGTCGAACCGCGGCTTCCGCCAGGTTCCCGGCCCCGACGGTTTTTTTGCCTATCGGATGAAGTGCGTCCCGAAATCGGCGGTCGCGCTCACCTACTGGGGGCGCGACGGCTACGACGGGCGCATCTTCGACCTTGTCGTCGACGAGACGACGATCGCCCATATCGACATGCCGCGCCTCGACAAGGATGAATTCCACGAGGTCGAGTATCCGATTCCCGCGGAACTTACGCGCGGCAAAAAATCGATCGAGGTGCGGATCGCCTCGACGCCCGACTCGCGCTGCGCGGGCGGAATCTTCGGCGTCGCCGTGGTGAAGTACGTCCCGCCGAAGCCGGCGCCGCCAAGGATCAAGGCGAATTACGAGGGCAAGGCGACCGGGTGGTTCATGGACCCCTTGATGCTCAAGGAAGAGTGGACGCTCGCGGTGCAGGCGAAGGCGATGGGGAACGACAACACGCTCCTTTTCGTTCACGGTACAGTGCAGGGCCGTCACGGCACCGGCGTTTTCGGCGTCGCGACGGGCGAAAACGGCCACGTTGAATTTTTCGACGGCTGGTCGCGCGCGAATGACCGGCGCACGATCGCGACGAAATTCGTTTCGCACCGCGATGACCAGATGCATCTTTACGTGATTACGCGGCGGAAGGACGGCTTCGCGGTCTTTTACGTCGACGGCGAATTCGCGGGCGCGGTTCCCGGCTTCGGCTTCGAGCCGACCCTCGGCTTTCTCGCCTTCGGCGGCGTTCACGCGCGCGGTGCGGGACTCGGTTTCGCGGTGACCGACAAGAACCAGTACGGGCGTATCTTCGTCTGGGATCGCGTTCTCGACGATCACGATGTCGGGAAGCTCGCCGAGCGCCTCCCGCCCGAGCCGAAGATGCCGGTCGAGAAGGAGAAGATTTCCGCCTCGCTCAGTCGCGAGAAGCTGCTGCGACTCGGGCGGGAGCTGCCGCCGAAAGTCGAGATTTCCGCGAAGGAGGATCCGGTCCTCGTCGCGAAGGGCGTGCTCGCCCAGTGCATCTACGGTCTCGGCCAGCGTCTTGAAATCGGTGCGGGCGGAAAACTCGAAATCGGCGAACTCGGTCTCGAATTCGATTCGAATTACGCCCACGGGAAAGAAGGGCGGATTATCCTTTCCGGCGGAACGCTCGCCACCTACGAAAAGAGCCACGTGAGTTCCCTCGCGCCGGTGCGGCTCGCGGACGGCACGGTTTCGAGGATCTTCGCGAAAGACAAGCTTGTCCTGAGGACGGAATTCGAAGGCGGCGGCGATCTCGTGATCTCCGGGAAGGGACGCGTCGCGTTCTCGAAGTCGTGCCCGGACGCGACCGGTACTTTGAAGCTCGCGGATGGCGCCGACGTCGTCTTCGCGCCCGGCGCCGTCTGGGGCGGAAAGATCGCGAAGGCCCAGAGTGCGAAGCTCGCGGGCGCACCGAAGAAGAAAACCGATAACGTCTTCCCGCAACCCGCGACCGCGTACGACCCGAAGAAACTCCGGATGGAGAAACTCGGCCGCGGCGTATGTGCCTCGCGGCTTACGAATGATGTTGTCCGCGTCGGCTGGCGTTACAAGTCGAGCGATCCGACGAACATCGCCTTTAACGTTTTCTGCGACGGGAAGAAAATCAATTCCGCTCCGGTCTCCAATGTCACCTATTTCGATCACCGTTTTCCTTGGGACGGCAGGGATCATTCATACACCGTCAAGCCCTCAACTTCTCAACCCTCGGCTTGCGTTCCGTTCATGCTCGCGGGGAATTCGAATATTGGGTATCTGGATATTCAGCTCGAGCCACCGGCGCCGCGGAAGACGCCGGACGGCCAGGAGTACACTTATTTCCCGAGCGACTCCTCGGTCGGCGATCTCGACGGCGACGGCGAGTACGAGCTCGTGATCGCGTGGTGGCCGACGCGTCACGGCGACAACTGGTACTGGGGCCAGTCGGGCGAGACGATCCTCGAGGCGGTGAAACTCGACGGCACGAGCAGGTCGCTCTGGCGGATCGACCTCGGGCCGAATATCCGCTCCGGTCCGCACTACAATCCGTATCTCGTCGCCGACTTCGACGGTGACGGCAAGGCCGAGGTGATCGTCCGCACCGCTCAGGGCGCGGTCGACGGGCTCGGCCGGACGCTCGGCTGGATCGGCGAGCCGAAGGAAGGCCCGCGCGGCACGAACAGCTACGATTTCGCGTCGGCGCGGCGCGAACTGCCGCGGTGGACGAAAGGCGCGAAGTTTAAGGATTTTCGTCCCGAGGATCAGTTCTGCGCCTTCGCGCCGAATTACGTGACCTGTTTCGCGGGACCGACCGGCGAGGCGATCGACACCTTGCCGTTCAAGCCCGACGTTCTCGACGATCCAGAGGCGATCGCACGGCGCGACTTTAACGCGATCAACTGGTGGTATTCCTCCCGCTGCCCCGGCAACCAGTCGTTCCGCATGCTCGCGACGACGGCGTACCTCGACGGCGTCCGCCCGAGCGCGGTGATGTGCCGCGGCTACTATTCGCGGTCGAATCTCTGCGCGTGGGATTTCGACGGGAAAGAGCTGAAGGAACGCTGGTTCTTCTGCTCCGAGACCGAGCGCAATTTCGGCTATGGCGGACAGGGCTTCCACAATATCCGCGCGGGCGACGTCGACTTCGACGGCAGGGACGAAATCGTCTACGGTCATATGGCGGTCGATCACGACGGGCGCGGACTCTGGACCTCAGGCTACGGACACGGTGACGCGATGCATATCTTCCAGGCGAGCCCAGAGTCGCGCGGGCTCGTCAACTGGACATGTCACGAACACTGGCCGTTCGGCGTGTCGCTTATCGACTGCGAAACCGGGAAGACGCTTTTGCGGCGCAATGGCTGGAACGATACGGGGAGCTGCAACGCGATGGATATCGACCCGGGGACGCCCGGCGTCGAGCTTTTCGCGGGCGGCAATCTCGGGAATTTCTCGGCGAAGACCTGCACCCAGTATCCTTCGCCGAAGCCGCGTCCGCAGATCAACTACTACGCGAATCTCCGCGGGCACATCCTCTGGAAGGGCGATATGTCGACGAGCTCCTATTCCGGCGGCTCGGTGATCTGGGAGTATTTCATGTTCCGCCGCTGGGTGACGGAACTCTGGAACGCGGGTCCCGAGGTCGATTCGGTCGGCGGAACGAAGGGGAACCCGAATCTCATCTGCGACATCTACGGCGACTGGCGCGAGGAGCTCGTCCTCCGCAGGAAGGACAACCGCGGCGTCCGCGTCTTTCTCACGCCGTTCGACACCGAATACCGTTTCTGGACGCTGATGGAAGACCCGGTCTACCGCGACGGCGTCGCCTCGCAGAACTCCGGCTACAATGTCCCGACCTCGCCCGGCTTCTACTTCGGCCCCGACCTGAAGGGCCACGGCATCTCGTTCCGCGGGACATATCTCCCCTGAAGCCGTCGAGAAGTCACCCCGAAAGGGCATCACCAGCCCCGGATTTTGTTATAATAGTGGGCGATGACATTGTCGGAGTATCTTATAGTATGAATCGGAAATTCGTGATTACCGCGGGACCGACGAGAGAATATCTCGATCCGGTAAGATTCCTTTCGAATCCTTCGACCGGCAAGATGGGGTTCGCGATCGCGCGCGCGGCGGCGGCGAACGGATTTGAAGTTACACTCGTCGCAGGACCTGTATCGCTCAAGACGCCGAAGGGCGTAAAACGCGTCGATGTCGTATCCGCTCGCGATATGCTCGCCGCAGTCGAGGCCGAAATCGCGGGCGCAGGAGATGTCACGGTAATCGGCGTCGCCGCGGTCGCGGATTGGCGCCCAGAGGAGTGCGCCGAGCGGAAGCTCAAGAAAAATGAAATGTCCGGGATCTTGAAACTCGTTCGCAATCCGGATATCCTGAAAACTCTGAATGAAAATAGAAAAGCCGGATTGAAGCTCGTCGGCTTCGCGGCCGAAACGGACGATCTCGAACGGGAGGCGGTTCGCAAGTGTCGGGAGAAAGGTCTTGAATTCATTGTCGCGAACGATGTCACCATGGCCGGATGCGGTTTCGGCACCGATACGAATCGAGCTACCGTATTCCGCAGTAACGGCTCGGTAGAACGTCTGCCGATGATGAGCAAGATTGCTCTCGCGCGGCGCATTATCCGGATGTGCAACGATGTAAACTAGAAGGGAGATAATCAATGTCCGTCAAAAACCGAATCGTCGTGATTCTCGCTTGCGCGTTTCTTCTGCCGGGCGGAATTTTCGCCCGTTCGTTCGAAGTCGCGCTTTGGCGCGGCGAAACCGTCGCGGAGATCGTTCCCGACTACGCCGAGATTCCGCTCGCGGAGACTAGGGGCGAAATCGCGCCCGGCGTGAAGGCGCATCTCGGCGCGCTCAGGGGCGTAAAATACGCGCCGGAGCCGTGGTCGCTTGAGCGGAAGGAGGTCCTTGACCGCGTCGTCTGGGGCGCGAAGCCGTCGGGACCGCGCGTCGTCGAGATCCGCGCCGCGAAGAACGCGAAGCCGGGCGTATACGAGTGCGGCAACATGCGCGTTAAAATCATCGACCGCGTTCTTCCGCCCGCGAAGGAGTGGAAGTACTACCTCGACCTCTGGCAGCACCCGTGGGCGATTGCGCGCGTCGCGGGCGTGAAGCCATTTTCGAAGGAGCACTACGCCGCGATGAAGCCCGTCTACGAACTCCTCGCGAGCGCCGGGCAGAAGACGATCACCGTCTCGCTCCTCGATGAACCCTGGGACCACCAGTGCGCCGACGCGTACCATTCGATGTTCGAGGACGGCGATTTCAAGCTCTTCGACGAATACGTCGAGTTCTGCGAGCGCTGCGGGCTCGGCCCCGATATCTCCTGCTACTCGCTCTGCCCGTGGAAACTGAAGGAGCGCCCGGGAACGCCGGAATTCGAGAAGCGCTGGGGCGCGTTCCTCGAGAAGTTCGCCGCGCACCTCAAGGCGAAGGGATGGTACGAGCGGACGATCATGGCGATGGACGAGCGCGCGCCCGACCAGGTCCGCGCCGTCGTCGATTTCCTCCATCGCAAGGCGCCCGGAATGCGCCTTTCGATGGCGGGTGACCGGAGCCCCGCGGATTTCGCCGGGATCACGATCGATGTCTACTCCCAGGTCATGAAGGCGGATCACGTCTCGCCCGCGTTCCTCGAGGAAGTGAAGGCGCGGCGCGAAAAAGGGCTCGTCACAACTGGGTACGTCTGCATGCAGCCGCTCGCGCCAAACACGCTCATGGCGAGCGCGAACGCGGAGCCGTTCTGGCTCGGCGCCTACCCCGCCTTCGTCGGGCTCGACGGCTTCCTGCGCTGGGCGTGGTGCAGCTGGCCCCAGGATCCCGTGCGCGACGCGACATTCGGGAACTGGGCTTCGGGCGACACATTCCTCGTCTATCCGAACGCAGAGCCGTCGTGGCGCTTCCTCGAGCTCCGGAACGGGATTATCGCCGCGGAGAAAGTCCGGCTTCTCCGCGAGGCGAACGCGCTCCCCGGGAATTTCGAGGAGATCGCCGCGCTTTACGACCTTAGGAAGGCGAACAACCGGAACGTGAACTGGCGACAGGTCCGCGAGAAGACCCGCGCGATGGTGAACCGCTGACCGCCCGTTTCCCCGTGAGGGTAGATGGCGAGAGAATTCTTGCGGTGATATAATATTTGAAAACAACCAAACGGAGCGTATCTATGGCTACCAAGAAACCCTTCATCAACGACGACTTCCTTCTCGACACCAAGGCGGCGCGCGAGCTCTACCACGCGCACGCGGAGAAGATGCCCATCATCGACTACCACTGCCACCTTCCGCCGGCGGAGATCGCGAACGACCAGCGCTGGGATTCGATTACGGGCGTGTGGCTCGGCGGCGACCACTACAAGTGGCGCCAGATGCGCTCGAACGGTTTCGAGGAGCGCCTCTGCTCCGGCCGTGGCAAGGACGGCTGCGCGAGCGACTTCGAGCGCTTCGAGGCGTTCGCGAAGACGATGGAGCGCCTCGTCGACAACCCGCTCTTCGACTGGTCTCACCTCGAGCTCGCGCGCTATTTCGGCGTCACCGACATCCTGACCGGCGCGAGCGCGAAGAAGATCTACGCTAAGTGCAACGCGCAGATGAAAAAGCCGTGGTTCTCCGCGCGCGGGCTCATGAAGAAGTCGAACGTGAAGGTCGTCTGCACGACCGACGACCCCGTCGACTCGCTCGAGTACCATCTCGCGATCGCGAAGAATCCCTTCGCGACCCAGATCCGTCCCGCGTGGCGCTCCGACAAGGCGTCGAAGATCGAAGGCGTGAAGGCCTGGAACGAGTGGATGGACAAGCTCGCCGCCGCGGCGAAGATGCCCGTCAAGACGCTCGACGATTTCCGCGCCGCGATGGCCGCGCGCCACGAGTTCTTCGCGAAGGCGGGCTGCGTCGTCTCCGACTACGGCATCACCGAGATCTTCGCCGCGCCCTACACCGAGGCCGAGGTGAAGGCGATCTTCAAGAAGGCGCGCTCGGGTAAGGTCGTGACGCCCGAGGAAGCGCTCAAGTTCAAGAGCATGTGGCTCTACGAAGGGCTCAAGGCCGACTGCAAGGCGAACTGGACGACCCAGCTCCACTACAACTGCCTGCGCGATTTGAACGGCGCGATGTTCGACGTGATGGGCCCCGATACCGGCTTCGACTGTATCGGCGACTGGTCGGTGACCGAGAACCTTGCGAAGCTCTTCGACCGCCTCGAGCGCGAGGATTCGCTTCCGCGCACGATTCTCTATTCGCTCAACCCGAAGGACAACGAGATGCTCACGACGGTGATGGGCTGCTTCCAGAAGGCTCCGTTCCGCGGCAAGATCCAGCTCGGCGCGGCGTGGTGGTTCCTCGATCAGAAGATCGGCATGCGCAAGCAGCTCGAGGCGCTCGGCGCGCTCGGCTCCCTCGGCAATTTCGTCGGCATGCTCACCGATTCGCGTTCGTTCCTGAGTTACACCCGTCACGAATACTTCCGCCGTCTCCTCTGCCAGAAGTTCGGCGAGGAAGTCGAGAAGGGCGAGCTCCCGAACGATCTGAAGTGGCTCGGGAAGATCGTCGAGGATATCTCGTTCAACAACGCGAACGAGTACTTCGGCTTCAAGGCCTGATGAGCGACTTTCTTCTGTCGCTGAAAGACGTGTCCCTCGCTTTCGGGGGACCGTCTGTTTTGGAGGGCGTATCGATTTCGATCTCGAAGGGCCTTCGCGCGGCCTTGACCGGCCGCAACGGCGAAGGGAAGTCGACCCTTATGAAGGTGATCGCGGGAGAGCTCGAGCCGGACTCGGGCGAAATCGTCCGTGCGCCGAACCTGAAGACGATTTACGTTTCCCAGGCCGTTCCGAGCGACCGCCCCGGCGACGACGCGTTCAACGCGCTCTCGGGCGGACGCCGCCGCCGGAAGATTCTCGAGGATGCGCTCCTCGCGAAGCCGGACCTACTCCTTCTCGACGAGCCGACGAACCATCTCGACATCGAGGCGATCGACTGGCTGGAGGGGATGCTCCGCAGGGCCCGCGAGATGGCGGTGCTGATCGTCACCCACGACCGGCGGTTTCTGAAGCGCGTCGCGGCGAAAATCTTCGACCTCGACCGCGGCGAACTCTCCGGCTGGGAGTGCGATTATCAGACGTTCGTGAAGCGCAAGGCCGAGCTCCTCGCCGACGAGGCGGTCTACTGGGAGCGGAAGTCGAAGAAGCTCGCCCAGGAGGAGGCGTGGATCCGCCGCGGCGTTAAAGCGAGGACGACCCGCAACGAGGGCCGCGTCGCCGCGCTCATGGAGCTCCGGAAGGAATTCGCCGCGCGCCGCACCTCGGTCGGGACGGCGACGATCCGCCTCGATACCGCGGCCCCGGGCGGCGTCCGCGTCCTCAAGATCGAGAACCTCACCTTTTCCTATCCGACTTGTCGATTTGTCGATTCGTCGAGTCCTCGAATCCTCGATTCGTCGAATCCTCGAATCCTCGATTCGTCGAATTCCCGAATTCCCGAATCCTCGAATTCCCGAATTTCCGAATCGACGAATCGACGAATCGACGAATCGACGAATTCTCCCATAATCTCCGGCTTCACCGCCGACGTCCTCCGCGGCGAGCGGATCGGCATTCTCGGCGCGAACGGCGCCGGGAAGACGACGCTCCTAAAACTCCTTACCGGGAAACTCGCGCCGACCGCGGGTTCGGTGACGGTCGGGACGAACGTCTCGCTCGCGTTCTTCGACCAACTTCGGAGCGAGATGAAGCCCGAGCTCACCGTCGCCGAGAATATCGCGAGCGACCGCGACGAGGTGATCGTCGGCGGCGTCAAAAAACATGTCTTCAGCTATCTCGCCGATTTTCTCTTCTCGTCCGAGCGGGCGCGGACGCCCGTCAAGGCGCTCTCGGGCGGCGAACGCGCGCGGCTCATGCTCGCGAAACTCTTCCTGAAGCCCGCGAACCTGCTCGTCATGGACGAGCCGACGAACGACCTCGATATCGAAACGCTCGAACTTCTCGAGGAGCAGCTTCTCGCCTACAAGGGCACTCTGCTTCTCGTCTCCCACGACCGCGAGTTCCTCGACAATGTCGTCACCTCTACCTTCGTCCTCGAAGGCGACGGGCTCGTCCGTCAGTACCCGGGCGGCTACGCCGACTACGAGCGTCAGCGTGCATCGTCGAGCGTGCAGCGTGCATCGTCGAGCGCGTCCTCTCAGCCACTCACCTCCTCACCCTCTCACCCTCTCACCTCCTCACCCTCTCACCCTCTCACCTCCTTTTCTCCGCGCAAGCTGAGTTACAAGGAGAAGTGCGAGCTCGAGGCGCTGCCGGAGAGAATCGAGAAGCTCGAAGGGGAAATCGCGGGAATAAGAGAAACCCTCGCGAATCCGGATGTCTATCGCTCCGACCCCGCGAAGGCGAAGGCGCTTTCGGAGCGGCTGCCGCTCGCGGAGGCGGAGCTCGAAACCGCGGTCGACCGCTGGGCCGAGCTCGAGGAACGAAATACGCATTGACGACTTAGTTACAGTGCAGGAGAAGATGAAGTTATGGAGAAAGTGATTATCATAGGAAGCGGCCCGGCGGGAATGACCGCGGGGATTTATGCCGCGAGAGCGGGACTCTCCCCGGTCGTTCTGGAGGGCATGGATTCGGGCGGTCAGCTTCTGACGACGCAGCATGTCGCGAATTATCCGGGATTCACCGGAACGGTGAGCGGAAAGACAATCATCGACGCGATCCGCGCGCAGGCGGAAGCCGCCGGCGTGCGGTTCGTGATGGATGCCGTGACTTCGGTCGATTTCTCGAACGGTAAACTCCGGCTTTTCACGCTTATGGGCGACACGCTCGAAGCGCGTGCGATCATTATCGCGACCGGCGCCGGCGTGACGAAGACGAATCTTCCCGGCGAGGCTAAATACTGGGGTCGAGGTATCTCGGCGTGTCTTACCTGCGACGGAGCGTTTTACGCGGAAAAAAAAGTCGTGATTGTCGGGAACGGTCCCGCGACGCTCGGCGCGAAACGCTACCTCGAGGGACTCGGGGCGGAAGTCGCGGCGATTCTCGCGCCGGCGGAAATCGCTTCGTTCGACGGGGATAGCGGTCATCTCTCAGGCGTTTCCCGGCGTGACGGCGGCAGAGTGAATTGCGATGGTGTTTTTCTCGTCACCGCGCGAACTCCGCAGACTTCGTTTCTCGGGAATGCGCTGGACCTCGACGAGAACGGCCACATTCTCACCCGTGGCGCGCTTACTTCGGTTCCTGGAGTATTCGCCGCCGGCGACTGCATGCGTCCTAACTACAAGCAGGCGGTTATCGCCGCGGGAGACGGCGCGATCGCGGCGCTCGAGGCGCAACGGTTTATCGCCGCGACCAGGTAGACGAGCGCGGAATTCGATTTCGCAAATATGGTATAATTGTCGCATGAAGAAAATATGCTTAGTTTTCGGTGCGGCGATTTTTGCGTGCGCTCAGGCGCTCGCGCTGACGCCGACGGAACTCGCGGAGCGTCAGGCGCGTAGCGTCCATCTGATCATGGACCCGATCGTCCAGAACGCGGCGGCGGTCGAGGGGACTGTCTGCGTGACCGAGACCCAGACGAACAGCTATTTCGCGATCGTCTGCTGCGACAACGCGTACTGCGGAATCCAGGACCTCGGCGAGTGGCGGATATTCATCTTCTCCGTCTGGGACCCGGGCGACCCGATGGACCTCAAGGCTCGGGCGAACGACACCCCCGAGGCGAAGCGCGCGCGGATACTCTACTGCGCCGATGAAACCGAGGCGACGCGCTTCGGCGGCGAAGGGACGGGCGCGAAGACGATGACGCTTTTCCCCTGGCAGGTCGGCGAGAACGTCTCCGCGCGGATCGAGGCGGAGCCGGACGGTCCCGACCGGACCGCGTATTCGTGCTACGTCCGGAAGGGCGCCTCGGGCGATTGGAAGAAGATCGCGACCATCTCGACGTTGAGTCGGAACGGTTGCGTGAAGGGCGTCTATTCCTTCGTCGAGGATTTCTGGCGCAACTACACGAGCGCGAAACTCTCGCGCCGCGCCGTCTTCAGCGGTTTCCGCTCTCGCGCCCGCGGCTCGAACGAATGGGTCGACGTGACGCGCGCACTCTTTTCCGCGGACGGCACGGAGTCGTACGCGATCGACGCCGGAAAACTCGCGCCGGGAACCTTCTTCCTCGCGACCGGCGGCAACGTCAAAATGGAGCATACCGAGCTCTGGAAAGTGATCGAATAAAATGGGCGTAGACAAGAAAGTTTACTTAAGCGCGAACGAATACCAGCGCGACTCGTGGCGGCTCGCCGCGCAGGTCCGCGAGTCCGGCTGGCGGCCCGACATTCTCGTCGCCCTCTGGCGCGGCGGCGCGCCGGTCGGCGTCGTCGTCCACGAGTTTCTCCTCGTGAGCGGCTGGAAGACGCGCCATATCGCCGTCAAGTGCGCGAGCTACACGGGTATCGGCGAGAACCCGGGCGCGGTCGTCTTCGAGGGCGCGGACGGTTTCTTCACCGCGCTCCGCCCCGGCGACAAGATCCTCGTCATCGACGACGTCTTCGATACCGGCAAGACCGCGGCGGCCGTGAAGGAACGGCTCGAAGCGCTCGGCTGCGAGATGCGGCTTGCGACCGTCTACTGGAAGAAGGCGAACAACAAGACGAAGCTCTCGCCCGATTATTTCGTCCGCGAAACGGGCGGCGACTGGCTCGTCTTCCCGCATGAAATCGAGGGCCTTGCGCCCGCGGAGATCGCGGAGAAGGATTCAGTCCTCGCGGAGCTCCTCGGGAAATTCCGGGCGGAATGACGAGACGATTCGATATTCTCTTTCTCTCGGCGGTTGCCGCGCTCGGCGCGGCGGCCGCGCCGATTTTAAAGCCCCAGCCCGAACTCGTCGCGGACGGCGCGCTCAGGATCAAGCCGCTCGCGAACGCGGCCGGCGTTCCCGCGCCGACCCCGCAGGCGCGCTTCTGGCGCGTGACGCGCGGCGGCGAGACGACGGTCGAGAAACGCTACGACGAAAACGAAGTCTCCTACGCGAAGGAAATCGTCGCGACGTGGAAGGATAAAAAGGGGAACGTGATGCGCCTCGCGAAGCCGGAGAAATATCCGTGGGGCGAGGGCGTCGAATTCAAGCGCGAGGTGACGCTTAAAAACGGCGAGAAATATTACATCGACTTCGAGTTCGCCGAGCCCGTCACCTCCGCTCAGGCGGAGAAGCTCCTTAAAGACGCCGCCTCTTCGCTTTCCGACCGGACGGGTGGAATGAGCGCGAACAATTCCTCGATGAAGTGGTGGCGGAAGGCGAACGAGCTCTACGAGTTCAACACCGACCTCGACAAAGCGAAGGGCGGCAAGTTCATCGCGGACGCGATGCGGCTCATGGACGCGATGTCGAAGAGCTACCGCTTCTACGTTCCGCCGACGAACCGGGTCGGCATCTGCAAGGTCCGCGTTTTCAAGACGCTCGCCGGTTACCGCGAGTACCGCGCCTCGACGGGCGACGAGGACACGATGAGCTGCGGGCTCTGGGACCCGAGCCGCGAGGAACTCCTGATCGCCGCCGAGAATCGCGAACAGGCCCAGAACACGATGCGCCACGAGGCGTTCCACCAGTACCTACACTACGCGACCGGGCGCGGCGACCACGCGATCTGGTTCAATGAGGGCCACGCGGCGTTCTTCGAGAACGTGAAGTACAATCCCGCGAAGAACACGGTCGCGGTGATCGACGAAGGGAACCGTCCCGAATGGGTTGCGCGCAATCCGGAGCTCCACGCCCGGCACATGAAGCGGATTATCGCGATGACGCAGCCCGAGTACTATTCCGGCGACGTCAACTTGAACTACTGCACCGGCTGGGCGCTCGCGTATTTTCTCGAGAAGGGCGCGTACGCGGCGGCGGAGTTCGCGCCTTGGAGAAAGGTCGTGCCCGAGTATCTCGCGCAGATGGCCGCGGGCGCCGATCCGCGCATGGCGACCGAGCGAGCCTTCGCGAAGGCCGCGGGACGCGACCTCGAACATGATTTCCTCAAGTTCTGGAACAAATACCGCAAGCAGGCGCGAAACGCGCGGTAGGAAAGGAAGAAAAGATGAAACCGTTTCATGAACCGCTCGTCAAGGCGTGGAAGGACTACGTCGCGGGAACGATCGACGCGAAGACGCTGAAGGGCTTCACCTCCGGCTTCGGTATCTACCAGCAGCGCAACGACCTTACGATGATGCGCATCCGCCGGCCGGGCGGCATCGTGACGACCGAGGACTTCCGCAAGGCGGCGAACCTGATGGAGAAATACGAAGTTCCGTTCGCCCACATCACGACGCGCCAGGCGATTCAGCTTCACGGCGTCAAGGCGGCCCAGGTCCCCGCGGCGCTCGAGGACGCCGAGTCGGTCGAGTTCCGTTTCCGCGGCGGCGGCGGCGACACCTTCCGCAACACGCTCGTCAATTCGTTCGCGGGGCTTCACGCGGATACGGTTTTCGACGTCCTCCCGTACGCGCGGAAGATGTCGGACTTCTTCTACACTTTCGATACGGCCTACGGCCTCCCGCGCAAACTGAAGATCGGCTTCGCCGACCGCGCGGCGGACGCGCAGCTCGCGCGCGTCCAGGACCTCGGCTTCGTCGCGAAGATCGTGGACGGGAAGCGCTGTTTCGAGACTTATCTCGCGGGCGGCATCGGCTTCAAGGCGCGCGTCGGCATCAAGATCTTCGACGCGCTCCCGGCCGAGGAGTGCTGCCGCGTCGCGTTCGCGCTCACGCGCCTCTTTAATGACAAGGGCTGTCGCACGAACCGCATGCACGCGCGAATCCGCTTCCTTCGCGAGGACTTCGGCGACGAAGGGCTCGTCAAGATGCTGATGGAGTACTACGAGAACTCGCGCGCGACCGACCCCGCGATTCGCGAGGAGGACCTCGAGGACGAAGACTACCCGATCACCCGCTTCGCTGAGAACGCGGCGCCCGCGCCCGGGTTCGAGACCTGGAAGGCGCTCGCGACGACTCCGCTTGCCGAGGACCGCGTCGGCGTTCGGCTCTTCGTGCCGTTCGGTAATTTCACGGTCGCCGAGTTCCGTAAGTTCGCGGACGTGATGGATTCCTTCGGCGCGGTCCGCTATCAGATCTCGCCGACGCAGGATCTCCTGCTCGACGTCCCCGAGTCCCAGCTCGCGGGGCTTTACAACGTCCTCGCGGGCGAGCTCGCGGACCGCGACTTCACGATGAAGAGCTTCGTCGGCCACATCACGACCTGCATCGGCTTCACGATCTGCAAGTCGGGCGTCTGCGACTCGCCGGAATTCGGCCGCGAGCTCGCCGGGGAGCTCGACCGGCTCGTCCTGCCGCTCGACACGCCCGCGAAGATCGCCGCGGCGAAGAAGATTCTCGAAGAGGTGAAGATCTGCGGCTGCCCGAACAGCTGCGCGAACCCGCAGGCCGCCGAGTTCGGCTTCGTCGCGAAGAACGCGGCCGCCGGGCGCGAGCTCGTCCCGTTCGCGGGCTTCGCGCGCGAGCCGCTCGCCCTCGGCGCGATGAAGGCCGCCGAGTCGAAGCCGATCCGCGCGGTCGCCGAGGCGATCGTCGCGAAGCTGCTCGGCTGACGGGGGAAAGCTGGACCGAGCCGATGCCCGGTGCGCGCATACTCCTCGCCCTGATCGTTTTCGCGACCGCGCTCGGCGCGGCCGCGATCGACGCGTCGAATCGCTATTCGAGCCCGCGCAACCCGGAGCGCGCGATCCGCACCTCGACCGAACTGATCGTCCTTCACACGACCGAGGCGCCCGCGCGCGGTTCGCTCATTAAACTTTCCGAGCGCGGCGAGTGCCACTTCTGCGTCACCGAGGAGGGCTCGGTCTACCGAATCGTCGACCGCGACCGCGAGGCGTTCCACGCCGGGCGCTCGATGTGGAACGGGAAGGAGGACGTCGACAAGTTCTCGATCGGCATCGAGTGCGTCGGCTACCACGACAAGGAAATGCCGCTCGTTCAGCTTGTCGCGATCCGCGACTTGGTCAAGGAGCTGAAGGCGATGTACCACCTTTCCGACGACAAGGTCGTCTGCCACTCCCACGTCGCGTACGGCGCGCCGAACAAGTGGCACAAGAAGAAGCACCGCGGGCGCAAGCAGTGCGGGATGCTCTTCGCGATGCCGAGCGTGCGCCGCGTGCTGCAGCTCAAGTCGCGCCCCGCCTTCGACGCCGACGTGAAGGCGAAGCGGCTTATCGTCGGCGACGAATATCTCGAGAAGGTCCTTTACGGGAAGACCGACACGATGGCTGCCGTCTACGGAAAGGGCTCGGTCGTCGGCGTCGCGCCGACCGCAGCGAAGCCCGCGCCCGCGGCCGAGAGCGGCGGCTTCTTCGCGAACCTCTTCCGGCAGCAGCCGCAGGCGGCGAAACCGCAGCCGGCAACCCGTCCGGTCGCGCCGGCCGTCGCTAAGCGGCCGACCACGATCGCCGAACTGAAAGCGCAGGGCTTCAAGCTCCGCGGAACCGTCTCGCCCGCGATGACGGCGTCGCGGATCGCGGGCGCGAAATGGAATTCGAAAGACACCTACTACACGATTCGCAACAAGGTGATTCCGGGGAACGAGATCAATCAGGCGAAGATCGAGAAGGGGATGGGAGTGTGGACGAGATAAGAGATAAGAGATAAGAGATAAGAGAGTAGAGACTAATAATGAAAGGAGCGAAGATGTACAGAGGAAGAAGACTGAGGAAGAGCGAGACGATGAGGGCGATGGTGAGGGAAAATGAGGTCAGGGTGGAGGATCTGATATATCCCTTGTTCGTGACTGCTGGGGAGATGAAGGCGATCGAGTCGATGCCGGGGATCGCGCAGTATCCGGTCGAGCGGCTCGGGGAGGAGATGGACAGGGTCGTCGCGGCCGGAGTGAAGGCGGTACTTCTTTTCGGAATCCCCGCCGTCAAGGACGCGGTCGGGAGCGGCGCGTACGACCCGGAGGGGACTGTCCCCCGCGCGATCAGGTTCATCAAGGCGAAGTACCCGGAAGTCCTCGTTATCGCGGACGTGTGCCTTTGCGAGTACACTTCCCACGGCCACTGCGGGCTCGTCGACGATTGCGGTCATGTCCTCAACGACGAGACGCTCCCGCTCCTCGCGAAGTCGGCGGTCGTCTACGCCGCGGCGGGCGCCGACGTCGTCGCGCCGAGCGACATGATGGACGGGCGCGTCGCCGCGATCCGCGCGGCGCTCGACGAGGCGGGCTTCAAGGATACGCCGATCATGAGCTACGCGGCGAAATTCGCCTCGGGCTATTACGGCCCGTTCCGCGACGCGGCCGAGTCGGCGCCGAAGTTCGGCGACCGGCGGAGCTACCAGATGGACCCCGCGAACGGCCGCGAGGCGCTCCGTGAGGTCGCGGCCGACATCGCGGAAGGCGCCGATTTCGTGATCGCGAAGCCGGCGATCGCCTATCTCGACGTTCTCGCCGCGACCGCGCGCGAATTCAACGTCCCCGTCGTCGCCTACAATGTGAGCGGAGAGTATACGATAGTCAAGGCCGCGGCGGCGAACGGCTGGATCGACGAAAGGCGCGTCGTTCTCGAAAACCTCGTCGGCATGAAGCGCGCGGGCGCGCGGGCGATAATCACCTACCACGCCCTCGACGCCGCGAAGTGGCTGCGATGACTGATAGTGAGCTTCCCGCCGTGATTCCTCCAAGTCCCGAAGTGTGGTATAATACCCGCCCGTTATGAACAACAGCACATTCGATTTCGGCGCGATGCTCGACGACCAGATGCGGTCAGCGGGCGTGAAGCGCACCTACAAGTTCGGCAAGGCTTTCAACGACGACAAGTCGCTTATCCGCCCGAAGAAGCCGGCCGTTCCGGTCGCGGACGGCGAGAACGCGACGATCAAGGCCGCCTGGGAGGCGGGCGCCGCGATTTCCGGTCTCGTCGAAAAGGAGACGAAGGGCGGCTACGAGGTGACGATCGACGGCGAGCGCGCGTTCTGCCCGTTCTCCCAGATCGACCGCATTCGCGCGGAAGGCGCGGAATACGTCGGGCGGAAATTCGACTTCCTCATCACCGACTACTCGCGCGACGACCGCGGACTCAACATCGTCGTCTCGCGCCGCGCGATTCAGGAGATCGAGCGCGAGGCGCTTAAAGAGGCGATCCTCAACGAGCTCCACGAGGGCGAGACGATTCATGGTACCGTGGTGAAGGTTCTCGACTTCGGCGCGTTCGTCGATCTCGGCGGCGCGGAAGGGCTCATCCCCGCGCGCGAAGTCGCCTGGGAGCGGGTTAACGACCTGAATACCGTCCTCAAGGCCGGCGACGGCGTGACGGTGAAGGTCCTCCGGGTCGACCGCGAAGCCGGGAAGATCACGCTCTCCCGCAAGGAATGCATGTCCCGCGTCTTCAAGCGCGACCCTGAGGCGGAGGCCGCCGAAAGGAGCGCGGCTGAAGTCGCTGAGATGATGGCGAAGATGTCCGCGGCGAACGCTTCGGTCGGCTCGATCGCCGGCGCCTTCGAAGGGATCAAGCTGTGAGAATCGGTTTTCTCGGCGCGGGAAAGATGGCGGAGGGGATCCTTTCCGCCGTTGCGGATAAGAGCTCGGTCGTGATGGCCGAAAAGGTCGCCGAGCGCGCGGCGGAGATGGCCGCGAAGTACGGCGTCAGGACGACGGACGACGTCGCGGTCGCGGTCCGCGAGGCGGATCTCGTCTTTCTCGCGGTGCGCCCGCAGGACGTCGCCGCGGTCGCCGAGGCGGTCCGCCCCGCGCTCGACGGGACGAAGACACTCGTTTCGATCGTCGCCGGGAAGACGCTCGCGCGGCTTCACGAGGCCTTCGGCGCGGACGCGAAGCTTATCCGTGTGATGCCCAACCTCGCGCTTCGCGCGAAAGCGGGGATGTGCGCGATTGCGCCGGACGCCGGCGTCGCGCCGGATGCGCTCGCCGAAGTCGAGAAGATCCTCGGCGGCGCCGGCGAGACAGTCGTTCTCGAGGAGCGCCACTTCGACGCCGTTACCGCGCTTTCCGGTTCCGGTCCCGCGTACTTCGCATATATGGAGGAAGCGATGGCGGAAGCGGGCGTGAAACTAGGTCTCCCCGCCGACACCGCGCGACTCCTCGCCGAGCAGACGATGTACGGCACGGCGAAATTCCTCCGCGAAAGCGGGATGGAGCTTCGCCCGTTCATCGACGGCGTCTGCACGAAGGGCGGGACGACCGCCGCGGGAATGGTCAAGATGGACGTTCCCGAGTTTAAGCGCATCGTCGCCGAAACGCTCGCCGCGGCCGCGAACCGCAGCCGCGAACTCGCCTGATGCGAATCGGTCTTTACGGCGGAAGTTTCGATCCCGTTCACAACGGGCACGTGGGCGTCGCGAAAGCGGCGCTCGCGGAGCTTTCGCTCGACCGGCTTTTCGTCATTCCCGCATTCGTCTCGCCGTTCAAGACCGATCGCGCGCCGAGCGGGAACTGGGACCGACTCGAACTTGTCCGTCTCGCGTTCGCGGAACTGCCGAATACGGTCGTCGATGACCGCGAGCTCCGGAAGCGCGGCGTATCGTACGCGATCGACACCGTCCGCGAATTCGCGGCGGAATACCCGGGCTCGGAAATCTTTTTTCTCGTCGGTGAGGATTCGGTCGCGGGATTGCCGCGCTGGAAAGATTACGACGAGCTCGTGAAGCTTTGCACCTTCAAGTCTTTCCCGCGGACGCGCGAATCCTCGACGGAGATTCGGCGCAGGATTGCGACGGAAGAAGATATTTCGGACCTTGTCCCCGCGAAGGTCGTCGAGCGGATACGGCTCGGTTTTTGTCACATTCTCTGGGACTGGAACGGGACTCTTCTCGCCGATGTTGACGCGGAGGTCGGCTCGCTCAATGCGATGCTCGCGCGGCGCGGTCTCGGCCCGGTGACGAAGGAATTCTTTCGCGAAAACTTCGCTTTCCCGGCGCGCGACTTCTATCGTCTCGTCGGCATGGATGTTCCCGACGCCGAATGGGACGCGCTCGCGAAGGAGTATCACGACACCTATCACGAGCTTCCCTACGGCATCGACCCCGGCGCGGTCGCCGCGCTAGAGGCGGCGCGGGCGTCCGGCGTCAGCCAGTCGATAATTTCCGCGCTCCATCAGGATTTTCTCGACGAGGAGGTCGAGCGTTTCGGTCTTCGCCCGTACTTCGATTACGTTTACGGCACAGACAACCTCGACGGTGGCTCGAAGCTTTCCCGCGCCCGCGAGCTTCTTGCCCGTCTCGCTTCTTCTATCGATAAGTCTCCGCCGGTTCCGGCTACAACTACAACTATCCTTATCGGCGACTCGATTCATGACTTCGAGGTTGCCTCGGCGCTCGGCATCGGCTGTGTCCTCTACTCGGGCGGTAGCCATTCCCGCGGCCGGCTCGAACCGCTCGCCAAGGTCGGCGACACGCTTGAAGAGTGCGTGAAGATCGCGCTTGAGAAGTTCAGGCGAAAATAATAAATGCCGGGTGTATTTATGGTATAATGGTGGTATGGATTTACCGCAGATAATCAAGGGATCGTTTCCCGCGAGAGTCGTGACGGCGGACAAGTATTCCGTCGGGACGGTCGCGGTCGTCGGCGGGTCGGGGCGCTTCGTGAACGCGCCCGTGATCGCCGGGCTCGGCGCGCGCTCGGCGGGCGCCGGGCTCGTGCAGCTCGTCGTCCCCGACGCCTCGCGCATCGCGGCGGGGTGTCATCTGATGGAAGCCGTTTTCACGAAACTTACCGCGACCTGCGTTCCACCGAAGGCCGACGTAACCGTGATCGGCATGGGGCTCGGTCGCTCCGTCTCGAGCGAAGTGCTCGTTTCGCGTCTCCTTTCCGGCTCGAGCGGGCGGTTCGTCCTCGACGCCGACGCGCTCGCGGTTCTCGCGCAGTGGTACGGGAAGAATGACGGCTACGACCCGGCGGCCGGCCAGGAGCTCGTCCTGACGCCGCACGAAGGCGAAGCGGCGCGGCTCCTCGGGACGACGCGTGAGGCGGTCGCGGCCGACCGGCTCGGGAGCGCGAAGGCGATCGCCGAACGCTACGGCGCGACCGCGGTTCTGAAGGGCGCGAAGACGCTCGTCGTATCGAGCGACGGCGCGCGCGTTTACGAGAACGGGACCGGGAACCCGTACATGGCGCTCGGCGGGATGGGCGATCTCCTCGCGGGCGCGATCGGCGCGCGCTGGGCGTATCTGAAGGGTGACGCCTTCACCGCGGCGGCGAGCGCGGTCTGGCTTCACGGCGCGGCGGCGGACGCGGTCCTCGCGCGCGGCGAGGCGCCCGCGATCGCGAACACGGCGGCCGAACTCGGCGCGATTCGCGTCAGGATGGAACTTTCGAGAAAGGGGAAATAAGATGGGCGTAATTAATTACGACGCGCTTGAGCAGATACTCGCCAAGACCGACGAACCGTTCGGCCTTTTGACGATGCAGGCGACCTCCACAACGAGGCGGCTCATGAAGAAGTTCCCTGACCGACTCAAAGCGCTCTACTCGGCCGAGCACGGCTTCTTCGGCATGGCAGCGCCGGGCGAGAAGACGGCGAGCGCGTGGCACCCGGTCTGGGACCGCCCGATCCATTCGCTCTACGGCGAACACAGGAAGCCCACCCCCGAGATGCTTTCCGGAATCGGGCGGATGGTGATCGACCTCTGCGACATCGGAGTTAGGTGCTACACCTATCTCGCGACGATCAAGAACGTTCTCGAGGCCTGCGCCGAGCAGAACATCGCGGTCACGGTCCTCGACCGCCAGGTCCCGATGGGCGGTGTCCTCGACGGCCCGATGCGCTCGCCGTCGTATTCGAGCTTCGTCGCGCCGCTCAACATCCCGTTCTGCCACGGCATGACGCCCGGCGAATGCGCGGCTTGGATCGTGAACGCCGAAGGGCTCGATGTCGACCTTTCGATCGCGAAGCTGAACGGCTGGAGCCATGAATCGCGCGACCCGTGGCCGAACTTCGTCCCGCCGAGCCCGGCGATCGTGAGCTGGGACTCGGCCGTCGCCTACCCGATGACCGTCTTCACCGAGGCGTATCCCGCGCTCGACTGCGACCGCAACGGGCCGCTTTCCTTCCGCATCATCGGCGCGCCGTGGCTCGACACGAAGAACCTGATGAAGGACCTTGAGTCGGGGCTCGATTCGTGCGGCGTCGCGATGCGACCGTATCGCTATACGCCGAAGGGCGGCCACTACGCGAACTTCAATCTGAACGGGCTCCTCTTCAGCGTTTCGCGCCCTCAGGCGTATTATCCCGTCACGGCCGGCATTCTCGTCTACACGGCGCTCATCCAGCGTCACGCGGCCCAGATGGCCGTCGGCGCGAACCCGCAGTGGATGGACAAGCTCTACGGCTCGAGCGACATCCGCGACACGCTCGCGAAGGGCGACCTCGGCGAACTCTTCCAGAAGTGGATCGACGGGCAGGACGAATACCTGAAGACCCGCGTCAATCTTTATTGATAACACTAAACCAAAAGGGGAAAAAGAAAAATGGCGAAACCTACACTCGTCGTTCTCGCTGCCGGCATGGGCAGCCGTTACGGTGGCCTCAAGCAGGTCGACCCCGTCGGACCTTCCGGCGAGGCGATTCTCGACTATTCCGTCTATGACGCCGTCCGCGGCGGCTTCGGGAAAGTAGTCTTCATCATCCGCAAGGACTTCGAGGCGGAGTTCAAGGAGAAGGTCGGAAAGAAGTACGAAGGTCTCGTCCCGGTCGATTACTGCTACCAGGATTTGAACGACCTCCCGCCGCCGTACAAGTTCCCCGAAGGCCGCACCAAACCCTGGGGCACGGCTCACGCGACGCGCGCGGCGCGCGACATCGTGAAGGAGCCGTTCGCCGTCATCAACGCCGACGACTTCTACGGCCGCGACGCGATGGCTAAGCTCGGCGCGTATCTCTCGTCGGTCGACCCCGCGACGCTCCACTTCGCGATGGTCGGCTACCGCCTCGACCTCACGCTCTCCGAGAACGGCTCGGTCGCGCGCGGCATCTGCGACGTCTCCGCCGAAGGCACGCTCAAGGGCGTCACCGAAATGACGAAGCTCGTCAAGGCGGGCGACATGGCCGAGAACCAGGAGAACCCCGACGCCCCCGTCAAGGTCCCGCTCGACTCGCGCGTCTCGATGAACAGCTGGGGCTTCACGCCCGTCCTCTTCAAGGAACTCGAGGAGCGCTTCGTCAAGTTCCTCGCCGCGCGCGGAACGGAGATGAAGAGCGAGTGGTACATTCCGTTCGTCGTCGACGAGCTCATCAAGGAAGGAAAGGCGGACTGCAAGGTCCTCCCGACCGACTCGAGCTGGTTCGGCGTCACCTATCGCGAGGACAAGCCGTTCGTGATGGGCGAAATCAAGAAGCTCGTCGACGCGGGCGAATACCCGGCGAAGCTTTTCTAAGCCGGGCGATGGCGCGGGATATCATCATCGTCGGCGCGGGCGGTTTCGGCAAAGAGGTCTCCTGGACTCTCCGCCGTCAGAACCGCGAGGCGGGGGAGAACGTATGGAATCTCCTCGGCTTCGCCGACGACGATCCCGCGAAGCACGACGGCACGTACGATACGCGGCGGCTCCTCGGCACCCCCGAGGAAGCCGCCGCGCGCTATCCGCGCGCCGTCTTCTTTATCGCGGTCGGCTCGAACGCCGTCCGCCGCTCGATCGCCGACCGCCTTCATGCGCTCGGCGTCGAGTTCCCCGCGGTCGTCGACCCGTCGGCCGACATCTCGGGCACGGCCGAAATCTTAGCCGGCGCCTACGTCGGCCCGCAGGCGGTCGTTTCGGTCGACGCTAAGGTCGGTCATTTCGCGATCGTGAACGCCCGCGCGGGCGTCGGTCACGACTCGTCGGTCGGCGATTTCGCCCAGCTTTGTCCAGGGGTTTCGCTTTCGGGTTCTACCCGGATCGGCCGCGGCGCATTTCTCGGGACTAACGCCTCGACCGTCCCCGGCGTCACCGTCGGCGAGGAGGCGAAAGTCGCGGCGGGAATGCCCGTCTACCGCGACGTCGCCCCCGGCGCTACGCTTTCCCCGTTCGGCGTCTTCAAGGCGCAATCGCCGGAATCCTGAATTTTGATAAAATACCGGATGCCATGAAGAAACTATTTTTGCTTTTTCTACTGCCGGTAGTCGCCGGATGTCTTTCTTCCGCGCCGAAGGCGCCGGTAAAGTGGAATATCGACGCCGATACCGGGCTTGAGGTCTCGACTGTCTCCGTCGCGGCGCCGTTCGACGTCGAGACGATCGCCGTGATGCGTCAGGACGGCTCGCTCGTATTCGATTACTACAATGTGTTCGCCGAGCGCCCGGCCCGGCTCGTGAAGAACGCGGTGAAGGTCGGCACGGTCGGCCCCGCGCTTACGGTTCGCCACCTCGCGCTCGACTGCCGCGAGCCGAACCGCCGCCGCGCGTACGTGACCGTCAGACTCGACGGCGACGGAAAGACCGCGAACGGCGAGGGCATCGCTTCCGCGGCCGATCGAAATTACACTCGCGCGTTTTCCGAAGCGCTCGCGACCGCGATCGGCAAGGCCGCGGCCGAATACTCGAAGGAATAATCCCGAGGGAGCGCAAATTGAGACGTCCCGGGTTCAAGCTTTTCGATGCGATCGGACGGAGCGTCTGCGACTCGCGAGCCGCGTTCGACTCGTCGATGGAATTCCTCGGCGAGACCGTTGTCGAGGCGATCGCAATGGTCTTTCACCCGTGGCGCTTTCGCCTCGGCGACGCGTTTCTCGCGTTCGAGCGCGCGGCGTGCGGGGGGCTCGCGATCTCGACCGGAATCGGTTTTCTCCTCGGCGTCATCCTCGCCTTCCAGTCCGCGGCGGCGATGAAGATGTTCGGTGTCGAGGTGTACGTCGCCGACCTCCTCGCGATAGCGCTTTTCCGCGAACTCGGCCCAATCATGACCGCGATCATTCTCGCGGGCCGCTCGGGGAGCGCGTTCGCGGCGGAAATCGGGACGATGAAGGTCAACGAGGAACTCGACGCCCTCTCGACGATGGGCCTTCCGCCTGTTCGCTTCCTCGTGATGCCGCGCGTCGTCGCCGCGATTCTCGCGATGCCGATCCTCACGATCTTCGCGGAACTCGCCGGGCTCGTCGGCGGCGCGATCATTCTCGAAATCATGAACATCCCGAACGAGATCTACTGGCGCCACGTCATATCCTCGACGAACGCGTTCGCGATCGTCTTCGGACTCGCTAAGTCCTGCCTTTTCGGCCTTCTCGTCGCGCTTATCGGCTGCAGCGCCGGCATGCGGACGAAGAACACGTCGGACGGTGTCGGCGTTTCCGCGACGAAAGCGGTCGTCGGCGGCATCGTCGCGATCGCGGTGACGGACGGGCTGCTCGCGGTGATGTGTTACGTGTGGGGAGTGGGGTAACATGAAACATGAAGCATGAAGCATGAAGCATGAAGCATGAAACATGAAGCATGAAACATGAAGCATGAAGCATGAAGCGTGAAACATGGGGCGCGAATAAAGAAGAATGAGTGAAAAGATAATCGAGCTTGAAGGGGTGACCGCGGGGTATCCGGGAGTGGAAATACTCCGGGACGTCACCTTCGACGTGAAGAAGGGGGAGATATTCATTCTGCTCGGCGGGTCGGGCTGCGGCAAGTCGACGATCATGAAGCACATGATCGGGCTCAATCCGGTACTCGGCGGCAGACTCACGCTTTGCGGGAAGGAGTGGTCGGCGAAGACACGCGGCGAACTCTGCCGGCGTATCGGCGTAATGTATCAGTCGGGCGCGCTCTTCGGGTCGATGACCTGCCTCGAGAATGTGATGCTGCCGCTCGAGGAATTCACGCGGCTACGGCGCCGCGAGCGCGTCGAGAAGGCGATGGCGCTTCTCGGCGAAGTCGAGCTCGCGGACGCGGCGGAAAAAATGCCGAGCGAGATTTCGGGCGGAATGAAAAAGCGCGTCGCGATCGCGCGCGCGATGGCGCTCGAGCCAGAGGTCGTCTTCCTCGACGAGCCGTCGGCCGGGCTTGATCCGATCACTTCTTCGGCGCTCGATGACCTTCTCCTCAAGCTCAAGAAGGAGAAGTCGATGACGTTCGTCGCGGTCACGCACGAGCTTCCGAGCATCTTCAAGATCGCGGACCGCTGCGCGATGTTCGACAAGGCTCGAAAGGCGATGATCGCGCTCGGAACGCCGCGGGAACTTATGGATACATCGAAGGATCCGTTCGTAAGAAAATTTTTCAGAAGAGGGGAACAAGGATAATGGCCAGTGACAATCACGCCCATTACGGGCGCATCGGACTTACCGTTTTCGCGGGAGTGATCGCGATCGCGATCGCGCTCGTCTATATCGCGGGAATCGGCGACAAATCGAATCAGCTTCTCGTCGAGACATTCTACGATTATCCGGTCGGCGGGCTCTCGGTTGGAAGCGCGGTCAATTTCCGCGGCGTCAAGATCGGCGAGGTCCGCGAGATCAAGTTCGCGAACAACGTCTACTGGGGCAATACCACGACGGCCGATTACCAGCGCGTGTGCATCGTGATGGCGCTTGATAACCGCAAGACCGGTGACGAGGATACCGAGGAGGCGCAGGAGACGCTGCGCGAGTTCCTCGAGCTCGGCATCCGCGCGACGATTGCCTCGAATGCGGTGACCGGGATGTCCAGAATCGAACTCAACATTCCTGCAAATCCGCTCCCTGTTCCGACGCTGACTTGGACGCCGCGCTATCCGCTTATTCCGCCGCAGCCGTCGCTGATGGAGAATATGTCGATGTCGCTCAACCGGGCTCTCGATCAGTTCAACAGGATGGATATCAAGTCGGTCTGGAGCAATGTCTCGTCGATCGCGGCTTCGGCGTCGAAGCTGACGAAGGATGTCAGCGAATTCGTGACGGTCGAGCGAGCCCATGTCAATGGCGTTCTCGACGATGTCGGTAACGCGGCGGCGAAGATCGAGGATCTCGCGGGCGCGCTCAAGGCGAACCCGTCTCTCCTCCTTAGACCGAATGACCCGAAGCCGCTCGCCGAGACGATGGACTGAAGAAGATGCCGGAAAAAGCTAAAGCGCCCGAACGCGAACGTCTCGCGTCGCGACTAGGCTTCATCCTTCTTTCCGCCGCCTGCGCGATCGGTATCGGGAATGTCTGGCGTTTCCCGTATGTAGCCGGGAAGTGTGGCGGCGGCTGGTTCGTCCTCTTTTATCTCGTCTCGCTTCTCGCGCTCGGAATCCCCGTCCTGATGATGGAGTTCGCCTGCGGTCGCGCGGCGCAGCGCTCGATCGCGAAACTTCATTCGGTTCTTACGCCGTCGAAGCCGGCCTGGGGTGTTCACGGCGCGCTTGGTTCGGCGGGACTTTTCATCCTGATGATGTTCTATACGGTCGTCACCGGCTGGATGGCGCTTTATTTTCTCAAAGCTGCAGGTGGCGCGTTTCAGCGCGCGAGTGACTTCGAGACGCTGTTCGGCGCGGCGCTCGCCGCGCCCGGGGCGATGACTGCGGCGACGCTCGTCGTCATCTGGGCCGCGGTCGTCGTCTGCGCGATCGGGCTTAAAAATGGTCTCGAGCGCGTAAACAAGTGGATGATGCTCGCGCTCCTCGCGCTGATCGCGGTTCTCGCGTTCCGTTCGCTGACTCTCGATGGCGCCGCGGAGGGCGCGAAGTTCTATCTCGTTCCCGACTGGTCGCGCGTCCGCGAGGCGGGCGTTATGACGGTTATCGTCGAGGCGATGAATCAGGCCTTTTTCACGTTGTCGCTCGGAATCGGTTCGATGGCGATTTTCGGCTCGTACATCGGGAAGGATCATTCGCTTCTCAAGGAATCGCTCTACGTCGCCGCGCTCGATACGCTCGTCGCGCTCGCGGCGGGCTTGATTGTGATTCCCGCGTGTTTCGCCTTTCACGTCGCGCCGGGTAAGGGACCGGGGCTCGTCTTCGTGACGCTCCCGCAGGTCTTTCGCGGCATGACGCTCGGGCGCGTCTGGGGGACGCTCTTCTTTCTTTTCATGACGTTCGCCGCGTTCTCGACCGTGCTCGCCGTCTTCGAGGGGATAATCGCTTCGATCCGTGATTACACCGGCTGGGGGCGGAGAAAGGCTTCGCTCGCGCTCGGCGCCGCGATTTCGGTTATGGCGCTTCCGGCGATCCTCGGCTACAACGCGTGGAGCGCTTTTCATCCGCTCGGCGGCGGCTCGACGATTCTCGATTTCGAGGACTTCGTCGTATCGAATATTCTCCTTCCGCTCGGAGGCCTCGCCTTCGCGCTTTATTCGGCGCACGGTTTCGGCTGGGGCTGGGACGCCTTCGCGCGCGAATGCGACTCGGGGCGCGGCGTCAAGGTCCCGCGTTTCGCTCGCGGCTACTGCCGGTGGGTTCTCCCCGCGCTGATCGTCGCGCTCGTCGCGCTTGGGCTTGTCGACCGTTTCGTCGTGAAGATTTTTCAGTAGGGATAAACCCGACTAGCCTGCGTCCATAAAGCCGAACGTATTATTCGCCGCGGAGTCGGCGTCACTCATCGCGCGAGCGTATTATTTTTGGTATAATATCGGCATGAAGAAAATACTCGTAGACAAGGGCGTCGCGTTCGGCGACGGGAAGCTCGCGTTCATCGCGGGTCCGTGCGTCATCGAATCGCGCGCGATGGCGCTCGACCTCGCGAAGAAGCTGACCGCGCTCGCGAAGAAGCTCGGCGTCGGCTACGTCTTCAAGGCGAGCTTCGACAAGGCGAACCGGACGAGCGTCGATTCGTTCCGCGGGCCCGGGATCGACGAGGGGCTCGACATTCTCGCCGAGGTGCGCGAGACCTTCGACGTTCCCGTGATCACCGACGTCCACGAGCCGTGGCAGTGCAAGCGCGTAGCTCAAGTTTGCGACATCCTTCAGATCCCCGCGTTCCTCGCGCGTCAGACCGACCTTGTCGTCGCGGCGGGCGAGACTGGCGCCGTCATCAATGTTAAGAAGGGCCAGTTCATGGCCCCCGAGGACATGGCCCAGGTCGTGAAGAAGATCGAGTCGACCGGGAATAAGCGCATCACGCTCTGCGAGCGCGGCGCGAGCTTCGGCTACCGCAACCTCGTCGCGGATATGCGCTCGCTCCTCATCATGCGCGAGCTCGGCTACCCGGTCGTCATGGACGCGACCCACTCCGTGCAGCGCCCCGGCGGGCTCGGCACGGGCTCGGGCGGCGACGGCAAGTACGCCCCGGCGCTTGCGCGCGCGGCGGTCGCGACCGGCGTCGACGCGGTCTTCATGGAAACCCACGTGAACCCGAAGGTCGCGAAGAGCGACGCCGCGAACGCGATCAAGTTCTCGGAAGTCGAGAAGCTCTGGAAAACGCTCCTCGCGATTCACGAAGTCGTAAGGAAGAACGTGAAGTGATAAAAGCCCTCGCGATAGTTCTCGCCGCTTGCGCTACGCTCGCCGCGTCGGCCTTCGATTCCGAGGGCTGGCTCGAGAAGCGCGCCTTTCTCGACCGCGAGGCCGAGCGGCTCGAGGCCGAGTACCGCGTCGCGTCGACGAACATCACCGAAGCCGCGGAAGGGCTCGCGATTCCGATCGAGAATTTCGCAAGCGGCGCCGTGAAGACGATGATCACCGCCTCGCGGGCGCAGTACTTTTTCGAGAAGAAGCTCGTCTGGGGCGAGGGCGTGAAGATCGAGCAGTTCAAGGAGGACGGCACGACGCTCGCGACCGTGACCGCCGCGAGCTGTCTCGTCGATCAGGAGACGAAAAGCGGATGGGCCGAAGGCGCCGCGAAAGTGACTTACGCGGGGACGACGGTCGAAGGCGAAGGCGTTTATTTCTCCGCGGCGGAAGAGTACCTGAGGATAACCGAGAAAACGAAGATCGTTTCGAAGGAACTTAAATTCGGAGGTTTCAAGCTGTGAATTTCATCCCCGTCACCATACTCGCCGTGTCGCTCCTCGGAGGACTCGCGTCGGAAGAGCCGGCGGTTGGGCCGAAGGAGCCGGTCGCTGCACCCGCGCCCGCGGCAGACGAGACGCCCGCGTCGGTCGTGAACGAGACTCCCGTCGCGGCGCCTCCCGTCGTCGAAGTGGCGAAGGAAGCGAAGCCGACCGAGGAGGCGAAGCCGGTCGAGGAGGCGAAGCCGGTCGAGGAGAAGACCGCGCCGAAGAAGAAGGCGAAGAAGGCGGACCCGAACCGCAGCGTGAAGATCACCGCCGAGCGGACGGATTACGACCGCAAGGAGGGCGTCATCCTCTTCGATAAGAACGTCTTCGTCGACGACGACGAGTACAAGATGCACTCCGACCAGCTTTACGTCTTTCTCGACGGCACGAACGACCTGAAGCGGATTGTCGCGATCGGCAACGTCGCGATCACGAACGACGCGCGCGTCGGCTCGTGCGCTAAGGCGTCGTACTGGAAGACCGCCGGGAAGATAATCATGTACGGCGACGGGAAGGACGTCCTCGCGCGGCTCGTCGACGACTCGAAGCGCCGGAGCGAAGTGACCGGGCGGAAGATCACCTTCTGGGTCGACTCCGAGCAGGTCGAGGTCGAGGGCTCGACGGTGACCCTCGACGGCGCTGGCTTCGGCGGCAAGGACGGCGCGAAGAAACTTTTAGGCAAGTGATGAACGAAAAAGAAGACATAGTCGCGAAGGCGATGGCCGAGATGGCGGCGGGGAAGGCGAAGGCGCCGGACCTCGTCGCGACGTCGCTTGTAAAGATCTACGGCGACCGTACGGTCGTCAACGGCATGGATTTCGCGTGCCGCTGCGGCGAGGTCGTCGGGCTCCTCGGGCCGAACGGTGCCGGGAAGACGACGACGTTCTACATGGTCGTCGGCCTCGTCAAGCCCGACGGCGGGAAGGTCGTCTTCCGCGGCGAGGACGTGACCGCGCTCCCTGTCTACCTCCGCGCGCGGAAGGGGCTCGGGTATCTCGCCCAGGAGGCGTCGATCTTCCGCAAGCTCTCCGTCTGGGACAACGTGATGGCGATTCTGGAGACGCTCGACATGAGCCGGAAGGACCGCGACCGCCGCGCCGAGGAATTGCTCGCGCCGTTCGACCTCATGAAGGTCGCGAAGCAGCCCGCCTACACGCTTTCGGGCGGCGAGCGGCGGAAGCTCGAAATCGCGCGAGCCCTCGTCCGCAACCCCGCGATACTGATGCTCGACGAACCGTTCGCCGGCGTCGACCCGCTCTCGGTGAACGAGATCCAGGAAATCGTCCGCCGGCTCGCGAAGGAAGGGCTCGGAATCGTCATCACCGACCACAACGTCCGCGAGACGCTCTCGGTTGTCGACCGCGCCTACATGGTGAGCGACGGACATCTCCTCAAGGAAGGGACTCCCGCCGTGCTCGTCAACGACCCGGAGGTCAGGGCGAGGTACCTCGGGGAAAGCTTCAGGATGTAAGAGATAAGAGATAAGAGATAAGAGATAAGAGATAAGATTTTCAAAACGAACACTTAAACAAAAAGAAAGGAACAATGAAATGAGCATTGAAGTTACTCTTCGTCACAGCGACGTCAAGATCGAGTCCCTCAAGGAATACGCCGAAACCCGCATGCAGAAGCTGCAGGACAAGTTCCCGAAGGTGACCTCGATCAATCTCGTCATCGACGTCGACGTCAAGAAGCACATGTACATGGCGGAAGTCGTCGCGAACCGTCTCGGCGAGACCGCGGTCGGCTCGAAGCTCTTCTCCGATTCCGGCAAGAGCGTCATCGACGGCGCGGCGGCGGCGGCCGAGCGTCAGCTCCTCCGCATGCGCGTCAAGGCCCGCAAGTGCACCGTCCGCAAGCAGCGCGCCTCTTCGGAGAAAAACTGAGAGAATTTATCGATTCGTCGATTCTTCGATTCGTCGATTGATTTATCCAATCGGTAGAATCGACAAATTGACAAATCGACGAATGATATGAGAAACCTTCCGCCGCCAGACGCCGCGAACGGAGTTCCGTTCACCGTGGCCGACTTCGTCGAAGCCGGCCGCGAGCGGCTTCGTCTCAAGGTGCTCGTCGGCGGAAAGGGACTCGAGCGCGTGATCGAGGAGCCGGTACTCTACCGCCCCGGTCTCGCGCTCACCGGGTTCTTCAAGGACTTCGCCTTCCGTCGCGTGCAGCTTTTCGGCAACGCCGAGATGAGCTACGTGAAGGCGCTTCCCGAGGAAACCCGTTCCGAGCCGTTCAAGGGGCTGCTCGCCCACAAGGCGCGGCTTTTCGTCTACACGAATTCGAACGTGCCGACGCCCGGCTCCGACATTCTCGCGCTCGCGAAGGCCGCGGGCGCGGCGGTCCTGCAGTCGTCCCTTTCGACGCGCCAGTTCTCGCGCCTTGCGACCTTCATCCTCGAGCGCCTCGGCGCCCCGAGAACGTCGATCTACGGGACGATGGTCGAAGTCTGCGGGCTCGGCGTGATGTTCGAAGGCGACCCCGGGATGGGCAAGAGCGAAACGGCGCTCGGCCTCATCAAGCGCGGCGCGGCGCTCATCGCGGACGATCTTACCTGCATCCGGAAGGATGTCGGCACTGATCTCCTCTTCGGGAGCGCGAGCGAGGCGACGGCGGGGTACATGGAGCTGAGGGGCATCGGGATAATGCACGTTCCGAGCGTCTTCGGCATCAACGCCGTCCGCGGCGAGAAGCGGCTCCAGCTCGTCATCACGTTCAAGCGCCTCTCGGACGTCGTCGGGGAGATCGACCGCATCGGGCAGACCCGCCGGACGCGCGAGATTCTCGGCGTCAAGGTGCCGAACATCATCATTCCCGTTTCCGAAGGCCGCGACCTCGTCAATCTCGTCGAGACGGCGGCCCAGCAGCAGAAGCTCATCAACGCGGGACACGATCCCGTCGCGGATCTTTCCGAGCGGCTCCACCGCCGAGCGGGGAACGCGGGCGATCGCGAAGGAATTTAAGGAGGAACAAAAATGGCAGATAAAATCACTAAGGAATTGAAGCTCCTCAACAAGTACGGGATGCACGTCCGCCCGGCCGGGCTTTTCGCGAAGACCGCGTCGAAGTTCGACGCCGAGATCGAGGTCGAAAAGGACGGCAACGTCGTTTCCGGTAAGTCGATCATGGCGCTCATGACGCTCGAGGCGACCTGCGGCACGGTACTCAAGGTGACCGCGACCGGCCCCGAGGCCGAGGACGTGATGGAGGAACTTGAGGCGCTCGTCGCCCGCAAGTTCGATATCCCGGACGAACAGTAAACGCTTTATGGCCGGGAAAAAGCCGATGACCACGGTCGCGGGACTCGCGACCGCCCGCGGATTCGCGAGCGGTCCGGTCTTTGTCTACCGCGGTGACGGCGAAATCCCCGTCCCCGAGTACATCATCGAGCCGGGGCGCGAGAGCGAGGAGCTCCTGCGCCTCCAGCGCGCGCGCTACGAAACCCAGCGCGACCTCGAAGGACTTATCTCCGTCCTAAAGGAGCGTACGGGAAAAGACGATGTCCGGGTGTTCGAGTGCCATCTCATGATGCTCGAGGACTCCGTCCTCCGGAAGGAGACCGAGTCCTACATCAAGAACGACCGGCTGAACGCCGAGGCCGCGGTCAAGAAGACTTTCGCGAACGCCCGCGCGACGTTCGAGCGGATGAACGACCCGTACTTCCGTGAGCGCGTCCGCGACCTCGACGACATCGAACGGCGTCTAGAAAACGCGCTCACCGGCTTTTCGACAAATCCCCATCTCGAGCTCAAGGAGCCGTCGATCGTCGTCGCGGACGACTTGACGCCGTCCGAGACGGTTCAGCTCCCGCGCGAATTTCTCCTCGGCTTCGCGACGAACGGCGGCTCGACGACGAGCCACGTCGCGCTCCTCGCCCGCGCGCTCGCGATCCCCGCGGTGGTGGGCCTCGGCGATATCACCTCGCGCGTCTCCGCGGGCGAGACCGTGCTTCTCGACGGCACGGCCGGCACGGTGACGCTCGACCCGGACGACGCGACGCGCGCCCAGTTCGAGACGCTGATGCACCGCCAGAAGGAGCTCGCGCGGCCGCTTCCGCCCGACCGCCCGGCGGGCACGCTCAAATCGGGCGGCGAAATCATTCTCCACGCGAACGTCCACCCGGGCATTCCGTTCGACATCATCAAGACGGCCGGCGCGCGCGGTATCGGGCTTTACCGCAGCGAATACCTCTGGATCGGCCGCGAGTTCGAGCCGACTGAAGAGGAGCAGTACGTCGCCTACCGCTTCGCGATCGAAACGGCGAAGACGCTCGGCCCCGACGCCCGTACGGCGATACGTCTCCTTGACATCGGCGGCGACAAGTTGGTAAAGGGCATCTCCGCGAAGGAGGCGAACCCGTTCCTCGGCAACCGCTCGATCAGATACCTCCTTTCCCACCGCGACGTTTTCCGCACCCAGCTCCGGGCCGCGCTCCGCGCCTCCGCCCACGGACCCGCCGCGATAATGTACCCGATGATCAGCGTGATCGACGAGCTTCGGGAGTGCTCGGTGATGCTCGCCGAAACGAAGCGCGAGCTTGACGAGGCGGGAATCGCTTACGACCGGAATCTGCCGGTAGGCATGATGATCGAAATCCCTTCAGCTGCGCTCAACGCGCGCCGCTTCGCGAAATATGTCGATTTCTTCTCGATCGGGACGAACGATCTCATCCAGTACACGATGGCCGCCGATCGCGGGAACGACTCGGTCTCCCACCTTTACCAGCCGATGAATTTCGCGATTCTCGAGCTCGTCGGGCGCACTGTCGCCGCGGCGAAGGAAGCGGGGATCCATGTCGCCGTCTGCGGCGAATCGGCGAGCTACCCTATCACCGGGCTTTACTGGGCCGCGCTCGGCGTCGACACGCTTTCGATGAGCGCGAGCTTCATTCCCGTGATGGCGAAACTCCTCGGCGAGCTTACGCGCGAGGACCTCGACGAATACGCGAAGATTCCGGGAACGCTCCCCGAGAACGCCACCAACCACGAGATCATCTGCGCCTGCCGCGACTGGCTCGCGGCGAAGCTCCCCGGGTACGAAGACCTGCTCGTATGATCGAAACATCCGAGGTCTTGATCGAGCGCATCGCCGCGGTCGTCGGACACGGCGAGGCGCTCGGCGCGCTCGCGGTTCGCGCGGCGCGCGAAGTCGCCCGCGGCGAAATCGGGGCGGTGATAGCGGCGACGTTTTCGAATCGGGAAAGATTCCCGGCGCTCGCGGTCAGGGTCGCGGGGGCGCTCGGTCTCCCGAGGGAAACGCTCGCGTTCGATCTGCAGCTCGCGTGCAGCGCGTATCCGTACGCCGTTTACCTCGCGGGGAAGCTTTCCGCCGATACCGGGAAGCGCGTTCTCGTCATCGACGGCGATGTCCAGTCGCCGCTCGTCGACACCGCGGACCACGCGACGGGCGCGATCTTTAACGATGCCTGCACGGCGACGTTAGTGCATAGTGCTCGGTGCCTAGTGCCTAGTGCGGAGGAGCGGGAAGCGAGGAGCTACTTCGATTTCATGAGCGAGGAGAATGAAGCGCTGACCTGCTCCGCGGAAGGCCCGATTCACATGGACGGTTTCAAGGTCTTTTCTTTCGTCGCGACCGAAGTCTCCGCATTTCTCAAGCATTTCCTTTCCGCACTCCGCACTCCGCACTCCGCACTCTGCACTCTCTTTGCGCCGCATCAGGCGAATCCCTACATGGTCCGCCAGCTCGCGAAGTCGCTCGGGCTCGAGAAGGAGCTCGTCACGCTCGACGAGAGTTTGAAGAACCCGGGGTCGTGCTCGGTCGCGATGGCGCTCGCGGCGAAAGGACGGCCGGGCGCGAGAGCGCTTATCGCCGGTTTCGGCGCGGGGTATTCGGCGTCGGTCGGGCTCGTCCGGCTCGCGGATGATTTTCAGGGGGTGGTTTTATGAAAAGAGTTCTCGTCACCGGCTCTTCGCGCGGAATCGGCAAGGCGATTGCGGAGACGCTCCGCGCGGAAGGGTACGAGGTCGTGACGCATTCGGTGCGCTCGGGCGGCACGGATCTCGTTTTCGATATCGCCGACCGTAAGGCCGCTCGGGCGGCGCTAGAGGAGGATATCGCCGCGCACGGCGCGTATTACGCCGTCGTCTTGAACGCCGGCGTCAATCGCGACAACGCGTTCCCGGCGATGGAGGACGAGGAGTGGGATACGGTCCTCCGGACCGATCTCGACGGCTTCTACAACGTCCTCAAGCCCTGCGTGATGCCGATGGTGTCCGCACGGATCAAGGGACGGATCGTCGCGCTTTCGTCGGTCTCGGGCGTCGTCGGAAACCGCGGCCAGGTCAACTACTCGGCGGCGAAGGCGGGCGTCATCGGCGCCGTCAAGGCGCTCGCCGTCGAACTCGCGAAACGCGGCATCACGGTCAATGCAATCGCGCCCGGAGTAATCGAAACCGAGATGGTCGCGGGTATCGAGGAATTTGCGGAAGAGGTGAAGAAGGCGATTCCGATGCGGCGCTACGGGAAGCCGGAGGAAGTCGCCTCGCTCGTAAGCTATCTTTTGTCGCCCGGGGCCGCTTACCTGACGCGTCAGGTGATCTCGGTCAACGGCGGAATGTTTTAACGGAGGAAATGATAATGAAGATCACGGTTATAGGTGATGGCGGCTGGGGCACGGCGAACGCGATACTGCTCGCGTCCTACGGCCATGAGGTCACGGTCTGGGGCGCTTTCGCGGATTATATCGAGATCGAGAAGGCGACGCGGCGGAACGACCGGTTCCTGAAGGGCGTGCCGCTCCCCGACTCGCTTAAACTTACCGCCGACCGCGAGGAGGCGGTGAAGGGCGCGGAGATCGTCGTCCTCGCGCCGCCGTCGAAGTTCTTCGCTTCGGTGATGGAGTCGTTCAAGGGCCTGATCACGAACGATCATCTCGTAGTTTCGCTGACGAAAGGGCTTTGCGAGAAAACGAACAAGCGCATGACTGAAATCGCGAAAGAGATACTGGGACTTGATTCCGTCGTCGCGCTCGCGGGTCCGACCCACGCCGAGGAAGTCTCGCGCGGAATCCCGACGACGATCGTCGCCGCGTGCGAGGACGAGGAGAAGGCGAAGAAGGTCCAGAAAATCTGGTCCGGTCCGCTCTTTCGCGTTTACACTTCGAAGGACCCGGTCGGCGTCGAAATCGGCGGCGCCGTGAAGAACGTGATCGCGATCGCGGTCGGCTGCTCGGACGGAATGGGCTTCGGCGACAACACGCGCGCCGCGCTCATCACGCGCGGTCTCGCCGAGATGAAGCGCTTCGTCCTCGCCTACGGCGGCACGCCCGAGACGATGAGCGGCCTCGCCGGCGTCGGCGACCTGATCGTGACCTGCACCTCCGTCCACTCGCGCAACCATTCCGTCGGCGAGCGCCTTGGGAAGGGCGAAAAGATCGCCGATATCCTCGGCTCGATGCAGATGGTCGCCGAAGGCGTCTGGAACTCGAAGGTCGTTCATGAACTCGCGAAGAAGCTCGGCGTCGAGATGCCGATCTGCGACCTCGTCTACGCGCTCTGCTACGAGAACTACGACGCGCGCCAGGCCGTCGGAGCGATGATGACGCGCGACCTCAAGAGCGAATGAACGCCATTATTGAGGATTCTACCCAATTGTTAATTGGGATTAATTAGTGTGTAATCTACCATTATTGCGAAGTATAAAAATTTCTAAGATTTTTTCATTTTTCCCCTTGTCAAGTGGAGTCGGAAAGTGATATACTATGCACCCGTTCGCCCGATACGGGGAAGCGCAAGCCGAA
>R26__coassemble_97_pt1 | contig 57058 bp, 44 predicted proteins | sample R26__metabat2_high_PE_025 | metagenome-assembled genome bin R26 | reverse complement strand
CGGATCCGCCATTTCCACGGGGCGCCGTCCAGGGCTTTACCCCTATTTCTTGGACATGCCCGCCGCCGCGGCTCACGCGGCGCACGGTACCGATCTTTTCGACTAATCCCGTAAACATATGAACCTCGGGATCTCTACCGCTTCGCCAATCGGCCGCGAGCCGATTACCTTGTTCGAAAGAACGGCGTACCATTCGTCGACGAGCCCCGCCTGGGCGAGATACGTCGCGAGCTTCATGCCGCCTTCGCAGACGACGTGAAGAAGTCCGCGTTTCCCGAGTTCGTCGAGCGCGGTCTCGGGGTCCGGGAAGACGAGCGTTTCGTTCTCGCCTTCGGTGAACACCTTCGCGTCGCGCGGCAGATTCCCGGACTTCGAAATTACGACGCGGATCAGATCGCGGTTGATCCCTTCGTGCGGCAGCAGGACCGGATCGTCCTCGCGGATCGTCGCGCCGCCGACCATGATCGCGTCGACGCAGTTGCGCTGGCGCCCCGTGATTTCGCGCGCCTTCTCGGAACTGACCCAGCGGGCGTTGCCGAAATCGTCGTGGGTCTTGCCGTCGAGCGACATCGCGATCTTTACGGTGACGAAAGGCCGACCGGTCTCGATATGCTTCGCGAACGGCACAACGAGATTCTCGGCCGACTGAAGAATCTGATCCATGTACTCGCGCGTCACGTAAGGGCCGACCATGTTGTTGTAAGCCGACTCGAACTTCTGACAGCGTATCCCGGCCGCCTTGAGAACGGCCTTCGCCCGGCCGCGGTTGACCGGGTTCGGGTCCTCGACCGCGTAGACGACGCGCTTGATGCCGGCCGCGATTATCGCATCGGTGCACGCGCCGACTCTACCCGGTTTCGAGCACGGCTCGAGCGTCACGAAAAGCGTGGCGTCCTTGAGCGGAACCTTGGCCGACTTGATCGCCTCGACCTCGGCGTGAGGCATACCCGCGCGGCGGTGATACCCGCGCCCGATAATCTGTTCGCCCCGTACGATCACCGCGCCAACCGGCGGATTGGGCCGCGTATGTCCGAGACCTTTCCTCGCGAGGTTGATCGCCTCGACCATCGGCGCGAAACCGTTCATTTCGCGCGTGATTTCGCGAACCGGTCGAGGACGCCGTTGACGAGCGCGCGCGAACCGGGAACCGAGAACCAGTTGACGAGGTCGACCGCCTCGTTGATGACGACGGGCGGCGGGACGTCGGTGTTAATGATCTCCCAAAGCCCCATCCGGAGAACGGCGCGCTCGATCGTCCCGAGCCGGTAAAGCTCCCAGTTCTCGACGAGCGGCGCGAGAATCTCGTCGATCGTCTCTCTCGTCGCGAGAACGCCGCGAACGCGATCCTCCGCGAACTCGCGGTACTTCCGCGAAACCTTCATCGGCTCGCCTTCATCGACGGTCGAAATCGTCTCCCAGCTGTCGGCGATAAATTGATTCACGTCGGCGGGCGGGTTCAAATCCGCCGCGGTCAGCATCTGAATCGCCCATTCCCGGGCCTGTCTGCGTGTGACTGTCATTGATTAACCTCTCGAACTTATTATACCATACTCTACGCGGCGCCGCCTACGCTCCGGAGCGCCTCGACCACCCGGAGCGCCTGAACCGTTTCCTTGACGTCGTGAACGCGGACCGCCGAAGCGCCGTTCATCGCGGCGTAGACGGCAATTGCGAGATTGCCGCCGAGGTTCTTCCCCGTCATTTTCTCGCCGGTCAGCTTCTTGACGATCCGCTTCCGCGACGCGCCGACGAGAACCTTCCCCTTCTTCGCGAGTTCGGGGATGCTCCTCAAAAGCTCGATATCTTCCTCCCGCGTCGTCCCGAATCCGATCATCGGGTCGATAAACGAGGGGACTGTCCCCATCAAATCATCGGGGACTGTCCCCAGTGATTTCGCGGGGAACACGAGTTTTGCGCCATATTCCGCACAAAGTTTGAACATTTCCTCCACCGGCTCGGGGTAGACGCAGTTGATCATCCCCGCTCCCGCCGCGAGCGCGCGACGCGCGGTCTCGGGATGGTAAGTATCAACAGAGATAAGAGATAAGAGAGAAGAGAGAAGAGATGAGGCGCGAGAAGGGACTGTCCCCTTGAGATTCAGGCGCTCGAACACCGGGGCGAGGCGGGACCACTCCTCTTCGGCGGTGAGCGGGGTCGCGCCGGGGCGGGTCGATTCGGCGCCGAGGTCGATTATGTCCGCGCCGTCGGCGACGAGATTCCGAACCCTCCGAACCGCCTCCTCGGGCGTGAAATATTTTCCGCCGTCCGAAAAGGAATCCGGCGTCACGTTCACGATCCCCATCACCTCGCAGCGCATATCGATTTCTCCTTCCTCGGAATCAAAGCGTAACGAGCCGGGCGCGCTGGCGATCGGAGAGCGGCAGCGCAAAGAGCGCCGCTTTAAGCGCCGCCGCCTCTTCGTCGCGTTTTTCTTCCTCAAGTACGCCCAACTTGACGATGAACAGCGTCGCCGTTTCGGCGGTCGGCTTTTCACCCTTCTCGGCGAGAAGTGCGAAGGCCGGTTCCATCGCCGCGCGGACCATGGCCGGATCAGCGCCTTTCGAATAAAGGACATCGGCGAGCGTCTCGTGGACGCGCCAGAATTTCGGTCCCGCGGCGACCGCCTTCCGGGCGTAGATCTCCGCCTCTTCGAATTTTCCGAGCGTGCGCAGCGTTTCGGCGTAGTTATTTAGGACCGCGATCGGCGCGGCCTCCTCGCGTGCCGCCCGCGCGAGATAGAACTCCGCCTCGGCGTAATTCGCCTTCCCGGCCTCGAGGGTGCCGAGGAGCCCGTTCGCGAGCGCGTTCGTCCGGTCGCGGCGAAGAATGCCCTTCGCGGCCTTGCCGAGCGATTCGACGTCGCCCGAATCGAGGACTCCGCGCAGCTCCTCGGCGTAACGCCGATTCTCCTCGACCTTCGCCTGGTTGCGAAGACGGATGATGCTTTCGAGCTGCGGTTTGAAGCGTTCATTCGCGACAACGATTTCATCTTCGGAGAGGAACACCCGTCCGCCTTCGCGGACGAGCCGCTCGACGCGCGTCGTCCGCGCTCGGTCGCTCGCGAACGCCCGGTACGCGGCGTCGATCATCGCGATCGTGTGCTCGCCGAACGGATAGCCGCGTCGGCGCATGCCGTAGAGATTGAAGAGGACGCTTATGTTATCGGGGTCGATATTCTTCCAGACGTAGAGATATATCTTCGCCGCCGCTTCGAGTTCCGCCTTCGCCTGATGCTCCGCCGCGGTCTCGAGCATGATCCGCGCGAGCGCGCGGCGGAAGTAGCGCGATCCGGTCGCCTCGCTCCCCGCGGCGAGCGGCGCGACCGTCTTCCAGACCTCGAACTCGCGCGACTCGGGCCAGAGTTCCTTCGACCACGCCTTCGCGACCGCGCCGGTAGGAAGCGCGAGGAGCGAAAGTTCCTCCGCGAGCGCGGGCGCGCTCAGTTCGACCGCGGGATCAAGCGACATCCGCTCGTCGGCGGAAAGTGTGCGCTCCTCCTCGAAGGACGCGACCTTCGCCTTCAGCGACGCGAGATATTTTTCGTCGTAGGGAAAGCCGAGATGAACGAGCCGCGGTTTCGCGAGACCGCGCATCGCGATCTTCCGGGCGAGCGCGTCGCCGAGGAACGAATCCGCGACGATCAAGTCCGCGTCCTTCGCGTCCGCGAGCGTCAGCTCGGCGGCGAGGTCGGCGATACGCCGCGGCGCGTGAAAACGTTCGATCGCGGTGTAGATCGGCGAGCCGACGACCAGCGCGCCGACGATAAGAATTCCGATCATCGTGATCGGCGGTGCAGCGTATGTCTCGACCCCGCCGTGGACGGCGCGGCGTTTGCGCATCTCGACGTCGCGAAGCTCGCCGACCGTCGCGAGGACCCAGGCGAGGAAAATGCCGGCGACGACCGAAATCGCGAACGCGATCGCCTGCTGCAGCAGCGCGAATGGATGCGGCCGCTCGAGGATGAGCCCCGTCACCGCAAGCGCGAGGACGACGAGTCGAGGAATCGAATAAAAACGAAAGATGAAACTTCTCAGGCGCAGCAGCGCGCCGACCGCGGCGACGACGAGCGCGAAATCCAGCGCGAGAAAATCGATTTCCGTCGCCGCGCGGAAGACCGGCGCCGCGCCGAGCGCGAGCGTGAACGCCGTCACGGCGGCCGCGCCCCAGCGGATGTTGTAGCCGCGGTCGAGCTGGTCGCGGATATCCGGCCGGAGCACCTCGCCGAAAAGCCAGACGAATTTCACCGCCGCGCCGACCGTGAAGGCGGCGGGGATTATCGACGCCCAGGCCTCGTGACCGAGCCCGAAGAACGCAATGATCCGGCCCCAGATCGGATGGGGCGGCGTCGCGGCGTCGATCGCGCCGGACCAGACGACCGACCAGTGGGCGGCGAGCGTGTCGGGGAGAAAACCGGCGGCGAAAAAAGAATAGATGATCGCGGCGATAAGAGCCGCGATCATCGAACTTACCCAATCTCGAAAGAGAATCCGCTTCACTTCACGGGAAGGAGTTTCTCCTGCCCGTTCATGTACGGACGGAGGACTTCGGGGATCGTGACCGAGCCGTCGGCGTTCTGGTGCTGCTCGAGGAGCGCGACCATAAGGCGTGGGAGCGCGACGCCGGAACCGTTCAGGGTGTGGACGAGCTTCGTCTTCCCGTCCGCGTCCTTGAAGCGGCAGTTGAGACGACGGGCCTGGTAGTCGGTGAAGCAGGAGCACGAGGAAACCTCGAGCCACTGCTGTTCGCCCGGCGCCCAGAGCTCGAGGTCGTAGCACTTCGCGGCCGAAAAGCCCATATCGCCCGAGCAGAGCTCAAGGACGCGGAAGTGGAGACCGAGCCCGGTGAGGACGTCCTCCGCCTCCTTGACGAGAATCTCGAGCTGCTGGAACGAGGTGTCGGGATGGACGAAGTTCACCATCTCGACCTTGTCGAACTGGTGGACGCGAAGCATGCCGCGCGTCATCTTGCCCGCGGAACCCGCCTCGCGGCGGAAGCAGGGCGTATACGCGGTGAGCTTGATCGGGAGCTTCTTCCCGTCGAGGATGTCGTCGCGGTAGTAGTTCGTCACCGGAACCTCCGCGGTCGGGATGAGCCAGAAGTCGTCGATCTGGCAGTGGTAGAGGTCCTCGGCGAACTTCGGGAGCTGGCCCGTACCGGTCATCGAATCGGAGTTGACGACGAACGGCGGGAGCATCTCGGTGTAGCCCTGCTTCTGGCAGTGGAGGTCGAGCATGTACTGGATGAGCGCGCGCTGGAGCTTCGCGCCCTGGCCGAGGATGATCGGAAAGCCCGTACCCGTGAGCTTCACGCCGCGCGGAAAATCGAAGATGCCGAGCTTCTCGCCGATCGTCATGTGGTCGAGAATCTTGAAGTCGGGGTCCTTCCACTCGCCGACCTTGCGGACCTCGAGATTCGCGGACGAATCGAGCCCGGTCGGAATTTCGGGGGCGGGAAGATTCGGGATCATGAGGAGCGTCTCGCGGAGGTCGTGCTCGACGGTCGCGAGTTCCTTGTCGATCTCGGCGATGCGGTCGCCGACCTTGCGCATCTCCTCCTTCGCGGCGGCGATGTCGCCGCCCTCTTTCGCGATCTTGCCGATCTCCTTCGAGGCGGCGTTGCGCTTCGCCTTGAGGGTCTCGGTCTCGGCGACGAGCGCGCGGCGCTTCGCGTCGAGATCGCGGGCCTTTTCGATTTTAGCCTTTTCGACCCCGCGGCGCGCCTCGGCGGCGACGACGGCATCGAAGTCATCACGGATTTTCTTTATGTCGATCATAAGAAGTTGAGAAGTTGGAGAGTTGAGAAGTTGAGAAGTTCAGAAGTTCAGAGAAGACCGAGAGAGGAAAGCGTCGAGCGCATCTTCGAGAGGTTCGCGTCGGTCGTCTCGCAGAGCGGGAGGCGGAAGACGCGGTCGATCTTGCCCTGGAGGGCGAGCGCCTCCTTGACCATCACCGGGTTCGTGTCGATGAAGAGGTCGTGGAAGAGCGGGTAGTACTTCGCGTGGTACTCGCGCGCCTTCGCGAAATCGCCCGCGAGCGCGGCGCGGATCATGTCGCCCATCTCGCGCGGGATGACGTTCGAGGCGACCGAGATGACGCCTTCCGCGCCGACCGATATCATCGGGACGGCGAGCGAATCGTCGCCCGAAAGGACGGTGAAATCGGGAACGAGGTTCTTGATCGCCGAGACGCGCTCCACCGAGCCCGCCGCTTCCTTGATCGCGACGACGTTCGGGTGCTTCGCAAGCCGCGCGACGACGTCGAGCGGAATCTCCTTCCCGGCGCGGCCGGGAACGTTGTAAAGGATCACCGGGAGCCCGAGGTCGGCGACCGTCATGAAGTGGCGGTAAAGCCCTTCCGCGTTCGGCTTGTTGTAGTAGGGCGTGACCTGGAGGCACGCGTCCGCCCCGCCCATCGCGATCGCGGCGCGGGTGAGCGAAATCGCCTCGGCGGTCGAGTTCGCGCCCGTTCCCGCGACGATCTTCACCTTGCCCTTAGCGAACTCGATCGTCTTTTCGATGACCTTGTGGTGTTCCTCGTGATCGAGGGTCGGCGACTCGCCGCTCGTACCGACGGCGCAGATGCCCTCGACGCCGCAGGCGACCTGCTCGTCGACGATCGCCGCGAGGCGCCCGTAGTCGACGGAGCCGTCCTTGTTGAACGGCGTCACCATCGCCGTGATTGTGCCAGAAAGTTTCATAGCTAAAAATTTCCCTTGACCCGTTATTATATCATTTTACGGCCGGCCGTCTCAAGCGCCACGAACCCAGCCCGAGCGGCCGCCGATCACGACCCGCCGCCAGGCGCGATAACGCTCGAGCTCGACCGGCTTCTCGCCGGGCGCGAGCGGCACCGCCGCGACCGCCCGCGAACCCTCGCGCGGCTCGAAAAGAAGCGTGATTGTCTTTCCCGCAGCGGATCCGTCGTCTCCCGACGCCTTCAGGTCGACCGCGACTTCCGCCGCGTCGGCCGGCTCGTCGGCCTCGGCGACGTACACAAGAGGTTGCGCCTTCGCGACGAGCGTGTCGTAGCGGTTCGAGACGACGTCATAGTAAACGAGCTTTTCTTCCGGGATCTCGCCGCGCCCGTCGGCGACGAAATAATCCCGCAGAAAGATATGCCCCTTCGAACGCGAAATCTCGCCGGGGAGCGCCGCGGCGGGAGGCATGCCGGTGAACGACAGCTCGCTCCGGACAGTGACGACATCGTTCGTCTCGACCTTCCGGCGGTCGATTCTCCGGACGAGCCGGAAATCGGCACCGATCGCGCCCGAGTAGTCGGGCGGCATCGCGGGATCGGCGACCGAGACTTCAACCGGCTCCGCCGCGACGCTCGTGTCCTGGGAAAATGAAAACGACGAAAAACCGCCGCCGCCCGCGGTGCGTTTGCCGCTCGAACGGACGCGGACGAGCGCGTTGAAGCCGACGCGCCCGCGGTACGGCACGTCGTAGCGAACGGGTATCGCGATTTTCCGAACGACCTTCTCTGGGTCTCGCGGCGAAACTTCCTCGGGGAGCGACCGCACCTTCCCGTCCTGCTGAAAGCCGAAACTGTCGGTCGGCTCCATCCGCATGATTTCGGCGTTCGTCCCCTTCGGGACCTCAAGCGCGAAGAGAAACTCGAACTTCTCGCCGATTCGCGGCTCGCCCGTTGAAATCGTCAGCGTCGCCTTGACGTCCGGCTTCGCGACCTCCTCGCCGTTGATCGTCATCGAGCTCGAAAAGCCGCCCATCATCATCTTCTGCATCTCTTCCATCTGCGCGCGATGGGCCTGCATCATCCGCTCCATCTCCGCGAACGGATCCGAGCCGAATGCGGTCGCGGTCCCGGGAAGCGCGAGCAGCGCGACGAACGCGAGCGCCGCGAGGGCGCGCACGGCGCGCGACAGGAGCGCGAACACGAGCGCGAGCGCGAGCGCGATTCCGGCGACGATGCCGACGCGACCCGCCCAGGCGTGAACGAGAATCGGCCGGCCGATCACGCGCCACGCCGGGAGTTCGGCGCCCGGGTTCGCGTTCTTTAGCGCGAGCGCGGCGACGATGCCGTGTTCGATTGCGGGCGTCTGGCCGGTCCGCCACTCGAGCCGCGAGTAGATTTCGAGCGCGCGCGCCCAGTTCCCCTCCAGGGTCGCCATCGCGGCCTCGTTGAGGCGCGCGGCCGGAAAATCGAATTCGCGGAACGCCGCCGCGCTCGGCTTCGCGCACGCCCTGCGCCAGGCGAAGCGCTCGTCGTCGGTAAGCGGCGCGTCCCCCGTATCGAACACGAGCCCGTCGGGGACGGGCATCGTCTCGTCGACCTCCTCGAGCCCGGCGAGCACGGCCTGGGAGCCGGGCTTCACGCGAACGGGCATCGCGAGCGTCGCCGCGTGGTACTCGTTCGAATCGGCCGAGCGATAGACGAAATCGAGCGCGGGAAAATAATGAAGTCCTTCCTTGAGCGGTCTCACCCGGTAGACGAGCGCGCGGGAAACGAGCTCGCCCGTTCCGCGTTCGCGCGAGGATTCGGTCTTCGCGCCCGCGTCGTCGATCTTCCAGATTTTCGCGTCCACTTCGCGCGAAAGCGCGGGCGGATGGATGTCGGCGAAATCGGTCTCGCCGAGAAAGACGACTCTCAGTTCCATCGGCTCGCCGACGCGGACGTTGTTCGAGTTAAAGTACGCGGTCGCCCCGAGCGACGCCCCGGTCACACCCGCGAGCTCGACCGCGGCAAGAAGCGCGCACGAAGAAAGAAAGGATAGGATCATCTCAGCCTCATTGAATCCCGGTATGTCGGCGGGTATTATATCATAATCCCACAAGCAGAGCCGCAAACACGACTCTACTGGGGAATCGCTTAAGATGGTATAATACCGATTATGAAAATATTCCCGCTGACCGTCATGTTCGTCGCGCTTGGCGCAAACGCTTTCGCCGCCGACTACCTCGTCCTCGCGCCGCACGACTTGGTCGACGCCTGGGAGACTTACGTCGAGGCCCGCTCCAATTCGACCGCCGGCGCCGGCCTTACCTTCTCGGTGAAGGACACGGCGGAGATCTACGCGGAATACGAAGGCCGCAATCCCGCCGAGCAGATACACGCCTACCTCCGCGCGCTCGACCCGCGCCCGAAGTACGTCGTCCTCGGCGGCGCGTGGATCGACGCGCAGAATCTCGGCGCGGAGCAATATTTCGACGGTACCGACACGCTGATGACGACAAACAACTGCGTTCCCGGCGTTTACGCGTACTGCCGCTACTCGGGTGGAATGGGGCCGTTCCCGAGCGATATGTTCTACGCCTGTCTCGATATCCCCGAGGGCACGACCTATCCGTGGGACCCGAACGGCGACGGATATTACCTCGACGATTCCGAGAACCGGCTCAACACCAACGGAACGATCGTCGTCGACTATGTCCCCGATATCGTAGTCTCGCGAATCCCGCTCAAGACTGGATCGGGATCGGGCGACTACTACTACAGCGGCTGCGCGCTCAAGAAATCCGACGGTTCACAGTACTCGCTCGCAGAATTGCTCGCGAAATACACCGCGAAACTCGCGCGCGGCGAAGCGAGCGGTTTCGCGGGTACGGGAAGTGTCGCGCTTCTCGCCGGTAACGCGGGTTGCGAAGCGCCGGAAAACGGCCTATCCAATGCCGAATATAAATTCTACGACGGCTATCCGAATCTCAACGATTCCGATCACGCGGCGAATTCGTATCAGAACGCCGAAATGGCCGTCCGCCGCTGGCTCAAGGAGTTGATCGCGCCGTACATAGCGGTTACTAATGTCGATCTTGTGACCGCGGGCGACTACTCGAACAAGTCCGATCTCTACAATCGCGACCATATTCTTTTTTGGCCGTCCACACACGGCGACAAGGATTGGCTCTACACCGACGGCGGCTATTATTCATCTGTCTTCGCGGGCGCGGTCGGCAACTCGACAGGGCTCACGCTTTTCTCGAACATGGCGGGACCGTGCGACACCGGCTACCCCGACTGCACCTACACCTCGGGCGGCGTCACCTACGGCGCGCCGAGTTTCGCCGAGGCAGGCATCCTCGCGCCCGAAGGCGGGACGCTCGCGACGATCGCGAACAGCCGAGTCGGTGTCTACGATTCAAGTTGGTCGATCACGCTCGAAGGCGACGCCTACTCGACCCGCAAGGCGATCAATGCCGCGAAGGCGTTTATCGAGGAAGGAAAGAACGCGGGTGAATCGTGGCTTGCGATGGCGGTGAAGAGCGCCGAATCGAGCTCGAGCTGGACCGACACGACGATGATCTACTCGCATATCGAGGAGACGCTCTTCGGCGACCCGCTCGTCAAGGCGCCGACCATTACCGAGCCGCTCGTCGCCGCGGACGGAACGAAGGTGTATTCGCGCGTGACGGATGACATGATTCCGACATCGGGCCTCTTCGGTTACGGCGAGAAAGTCAAGGTACTCGGCGGCATTTATCCGGTGAATTATTCAGGGCTTTATGTTTCGATGAGTGAGGGCGGCGTCGGCGGCGCGGGCGTCGTCTTTACAAACGGAACCGGGACGGTCACACTGACGGGTGACGACGGCGTATATCTCGCCGGAGTCCAGAACGGCAACATCTTGGTTCAGGGCCACAATCAGACGATCGATCTCGACAATTCGACCTTCATCGAGGATTCCACATACGGCGCGAAGATCCGTTTCTACAATGGAGGAATCACCAACGTGACGCTCCGCTCGCGCACTGAAGGAATCATCACGTCGGCACTTGACGGACAGCTTTCGATCGCCGCTTCAGCCGAAGTCAATCTCGATACGGTAAACGCGTTCAGTTCGAAAGGAACGATTTACCTCGGCAACGGCGCGACGCTCAAGATTGTGAATTCCACCGAACCGCTCAACGCCGAGGTCTCCGCTTACGGCTCCGGCAGCGAGGCAACGATTCTGGTCGCCTCCGGCATATCCTTCGAACCGAAATATACATTGCCATCGAGTGTGGCGCTCGTCTACGAAGACCCCGACGCGCTTTCCCGTTACGATTACGGCAACCTCGCTTCCGCGTCCGCGCACGGCAGCTACACGCCGAGCGGGGTTACGCTGACGCTAGCCGAGAAAGGCAATTGCACGAACGGGACCCTAGTCGCGATTACCAACCTCACGATTGCGGTCGATGCGACCGGCAGGGATGTCGCCGAATACCTTCAGGTGAACGACGTTACGTCCGCGGCGAAGGTCTATAACACTACCGCATACGCGAGCGGAGTCTATCTCGTAGAGTACAATTTCAAAGGACTTCAATTGGAAGTCGGGGAATCGTACGCCGTCACTTTCCTCGACTCGAGTTCCTCGACCATCACCGCTTCGCTCCGATTCAAGCTCGCGCCGTCTACCGTTGCTTCGCCGCTGAGCGCGGTCGCGAGCAGCTACTCGACGTGCGCGCGGGTCCTCGGTTATCTCTACGAAGGCGAAGAGGAGGCTGAAAAGCTTGATCGTTACGAATTCGCGACCGGCGTGACGAGCACCTCGGCCGTCGCCACCGGCTGGAAAGGAATCACCCTCGCAGAGCTAGCGACCTACAACTTCGGCGGCACGATGTCGGGCGGATGGATGGGCGGACGAGATCCGTCGGCGACCGGCTATCAGACGACCATGAACGCGTCCGGAGACGAACTCTGTGTTCAGATGCAGGCGGTTGATTACAGCGATAACTCCTACTGGGTCAAATGCGTGAAGATCAAGTTCACGATTGAAAACGGCGAAGTCTATGTCGCCGGCGTCTACGCCAAGAACCGTTCCACGCAGTCGTCGCTCGGCGCCGATTTCGATTCGCTCTCGAACTCGAGCGGCAGTCCGGCAGTCGGCAATTACACGGTTGTCAATCTGGTCGCCGAAACCGCCGCCGGGAAGATCGCGGTCGACAGCGACGACGGCGAGATCGAATTTGTTGTGCCGGGAAGTTTCTTCTCCGAATACTATCCCGATCTCACCGGAATCGGCCAGACCGCCGCCCGCGCGGCGAAACTCGCCGAAAACGCGGCGAACGGCGCGAACACGGTCTTCGAGTGCTACGCGCTCGGGCTCGATCCGACCGACGGCGACGCCGCATTCACGGTGACGATCTCCTTCGACTCGAACGGCGAGCCGGTTATCGAATCTTCGCCTTCGGGGACTGTCCCCGCAGGCGTGATCGTCATCCGCGGCGCGGAGTCGCTCGGCGGCGGGTGGCACGAAAAACAGGACGGCGACCGCTTCTTCAAGGCGGTACTGGAAATTGCAAAATGATCGGGAGGTTTTATGGAGAAACTTATTGAAGCGCTGAAGAATGCGAAATCGGTCGGGTGTCTCACCGGGGCGGGCGTCTCGACGCTTTCCGGGATACCGGATTTCCGCGGACCCGAGGGGCTCTACAAAAATCCCGACGCGGAGCGGATTTTCGATATCGACTGGTTCGACCGCGATCCCTCGATCTACTACCGAGGCTGCAGCGAACTTGTCTACGGGCTTGCGAAATACCGTCCGAGCGCGGTTCATCTCGCCCTTGCGAAGCTGGAGGAAGTCGGTAAGCTCAAGGGGATCGCGACCCAGAATATCGACATGCTGCATCAGAAGGCCGGCTCGAAGCGCGTCTACGAGGTCCACGGCTCGCCGATCCTCCATCATTGCCGGCGCTGCGGCGACGAGAAGAGTTTCGAAGAAATTCTCGCGATGCTCGGTTCCTCGCCGATTCCGCGCTGCAGGTGCGGCGGCGTCTACAAGCCCGATATCACCTTCTTCGGCGAAGCGCTCCCCGAAGCGGCCTTCGACGCGTCGGTCGAGCTTGCGAAGACGAGCGACGTGTTTCTTGTTCTCGGAACTTCGCTTACGGTCTACCCCGCGGCCTCGCTCCCCAGACTCGCGCTTGAATCCGGCGCGAAGCTCTTTATCGTGAACGCCGCGCCGACCTCGCTCGACCCCTACGCGGCGGCGCGCTATGAAGACCTCAGCCGCTTCGCCGAGGAGGTACTGAAATGGCTCGTCTGACGACTCTCTGTTATATCGAGAAGGACGGCAAATACCTCGTCATCCATCGCAACAAGAAATCGAACGACGAAAACGAGGACAAGTGGATCGGGGTCGGCGGCAAATTCGAGGACGGCGAGAGCCCCGAGGATTGTCTTTTACGCGAGGTAAAGGAAGAAACTGGACTTACCCTTACCGAGTACGCCTTCCGCGCGCTCATTACCTTCGTTTCGGATAAATGGGGTACGGAATATATGTGCCTCTTTACCGCGACGAAGTTCGAGGGCGATTTCATCGAGTGCGACGAAGGCGATCTCGTCTGGCTCGACAAGCGCGAACTCCTCGCGAAGAAGATGTGGGAAGGCGACCGGATCTTCCTCAAGGCGCTCGACGAGCGCCGCGAATTCTTCACCTTGAAACTTGTCTACGAAGGCGAAAAACTCGTCTCCCATGTCTTGAGTCGGTAACGGGGATCATTTCCCGTCATCATCGTCGATCGAATCGTAAATCTGCCATCCGATGTCATATGGCATCAGGACAATATCTATCGCGGGGCAGACTATCGTTTGTTCGACCAGACAGAGCGGCGGACTGAGCGTAGCAAATATCGGAAATAATGGAATCAGCATAAAGTCCGGCCAATCCGCGTGCAGTTCATGCCACATCATCCGACCGGGGAGATTTATTCCGGTTTGCCGATAATTACGCGTGTAACAGAAAAACTCCCCCCTCCGATTCGGAGTTGTAATACATCCGCAAAAAGCGCAACCGAGAATCACGCATCCCATCAACCTGACCAAAATTTTCATTTTCAATCTCCATCTCACAGCGAATTCTTCTCGCGAACAATAATCACGAATTTTACCGACATCTTTATTTTTCCCTTACTTTCAGCTCCAAATCTTGCCCATGGGGTCAGACCCCATGGGCGGAAACCTGTTGATAACTTCTATCTTGCCCTCGCTTACGGCAATTTCTCGCTCCGAAAAATCTCCAGCGTATCCTTGCAGAGGTTCGTCTTGCAGTCCCACTCAAGGTTGCGGTCGTTCGGTGTCGGATTGAGGTAGTAAAAGATTTCCATGCCTCTCGCCTGGCAATAGTAACCGGCGTTCACCTTAAAGCCGCCGTACATCTTGCCGTATATCGCACTAACGATTTCGCCTTTGTCGTTGTACTCGGTTCGGATCCGAAATACTTCATTATTATTCTTAGGATCGCAGCTGCTCGTATGCTGAAGATCGTATTTGTAGCCGTCCAGAACCTTTGTCGTATTCTTATATCCCGCGAGCGGTGCGGTTCGAATTCGTATTCCACCTTCACCTTCATGCACCAGGCCTTGGATTATGCCGTTCCCTTTCCCGGGGAATATAGCGTCGAATTCGTCCATATAAATTTTATCCCGATATCCGCCGCCGTTCTCACCCATTCCAAGATCGATTCGCGGCCTTCTCACGAATGTCACGTCGGCGATCTTGCCGTTTCCAAGCGGCGGAAGCCAATCACCTTCAACGAAGTCAAACGAGAATTCTCGTTCCTTGCCGTACCAATCCTCGATATCGCCTTTATGTGTCAGAACCACCTTCTTCACATAAAGCGGTATCGGCGTCCCGATTCGATCCATGTAAATCGTAAGCTGCTGATTGTAGGGCTTCAGGTAGCTGAACGGCTGCGGAGTTTGGCCGTTATATCGGGGTATGATCTTGCTGTTGTAATAACCGGGGAGATTCATGACCGCCGATCCGGAATCGCTGACGCTCGTGAGCGACCCGGAAAACGAACAGCGTCCGTTTTTGTCGGTCCGCTTCTCGACGATATCGTCATGGTTGTATTCCCCGTCCCAACCGCCGATCGTCGCGAAGCAGGTACTGACGAGTACATTCGTCATCGGTTTCTGCGTCTCTCTATCCTTTACCGTCACGGTATACCGGGTTCTCGTCGTCATGCGCGGCATACCGCCGTGCAGCAGACAGCCGTTGAAAGTGTTCATCGACGCGATGATCGCGAGGTTAATTATTGTTCTTGGCCTGATTCTCATTTTGAATTATCCTTTCATAAAAACCGTGCAAATAGAAGTATGCCACTTTCCCGATATCGGAGTGATACCATTTTTCTTCAAAGAAACTCGTTCTCGGCCAATTTCCGCTTTTGTATTCCTCATAATTCCATTCTTCGATTCCTGTTTTTACACTATTCATCTCATTCGCCGCCGCGGCGAACGAGGTCGCCGGTATGGCGTCGGCAAGGAGTTTCCATTTAGTCGTATCCGGCAGCGACTCGATTCGGTTCGTGACCATCAGCGATTTATCGCCGAACGCTGTGAAAAGCGTATTTGTGATCGCCCTTTCCGGAGTATAAAGGTCGTTGATACGCGGGTAGTAGCCGACGCCCGGAAGATACACGGTCGGATCGCACATGAAATCAGAATTTATCCCCCAGCCGCCCTCGCTTTCGACATGCTCCCATGTAAACAGGAGAATGGACGGCCAAACCGTAGTTCCCTTGAAAAGCTCCTGTTTCGCCCATGCTCCCCCGAACCCGTTTGCCGACGCATTCTTAAGTACATCCTCGGTCGGCGAATAGCAGTTGACCGCATCGTGAATCCCGGCGAAGATTCCCCTCCATGAGACTGTCGACCTCGCGTCGTCTTCGCCGAACAGTTCGCTCCAGTTCGCCGACCAGTATTTCTTGTCGACGGCATCGAACGCCGAATCTACCATATTGCTCGTGAACGAACCGGAATCATACGCCTCGATCGGAACCGCCGGATTGAGCATGTAGTATCGCTCGTAATCAAGATTGTAATGTGCCGCCGCGGACGACGTAAGCACATTACCGAGCGAGTGCGCAAGCATCACCTTCATTCCTGGCAGTTTCGCGAGTTCATCACACATTGGTTTCGCCGTCGCAAATGCATTGATAACATTCTCGTAATAATCTATACATTCGGTTTCATCCCCGAGCCAGAGATGCCCGCTGTCGCCGTACCAATCTACCGCCGTGAACTTAGAGGTCGAACCCGCCTGCCAGAGGCGTTTGAAGATCCGGTCGCCCCACCTGCGCGCGTCCTTCGCCGTCACGTTGAAGCCGTGAACGAAGACGTAATTCCTGTCGTCGGTCTCGTCGTCAGGATATCCCGCCGGCGAATCCGTCATCGAGGCCTCGCCGGAGCCTTCCTGCCCGGCGACCGAGCGCAGATTCACCCAGCGGTACATATCCCTTACATTCACGATTTTCATGTTGAGCGGGAATCGCATCAACTCGCTTTTATCAAGGAAAACCGCCATTTCAAGCTCCGATCCCGCGTATCGCGCCTCGCAGAATACCACGCCGCGATCGATGCCGAACCCGTCCCCGCCGACGAACTTCACCGGAACGTCATAATCGTACTCGATGAGCTTCGCCTTTTCGAGCGCCTCGCCGGAACAGGTTTTCAGCGCCGTCGTCTGCAGGCTTCCGGCTTCGTTCCACGGAACGTCCACAAAGCAATGATCGGTATATCCCCGGCGCGAATAAATCCTGAGCCGGCAATTTTCGCCGAGATACGTGAATATCTCCTCGCAGCGAAGCGCCACCGGGAAGAAATTGACGAGATCGTACCGACCGTTGATGCGGTCGTCGTTCGAATTCCGATCGTCTTCGGTCGTGTTGTCATTGTCGAAGCAATCGCCGGAAATCGTCTCTTCGTTCGCCCAGAAACGATACGGGCGCCCGGAATTGTAGATCGCGTCATCCTTCGAATCGATCTTCCCGTCGTGATTGTAATCCGGCATCATCGGCGGCGCGATCGCCGCGAGGCGCAGGCTGCGCTTGTCGGTTATCGCGGCGTCGCCGTTTCGGAGCGCGTAGGAGAATTCCAGATCGCAGCTGCCGATCTCCTCCGCCTGAATCACGATCCACGTATAATAGCTTACGCCGTTTGAAGTATCCGCGATCGCCTTCCATTCGGCGAGCGAGAGCGAGAATGTGTTCCCCTCCGCGGTATCGATCAGTTTTTCCCGAGTACCGCATGCATCGCCGAGGTAAACGAGGAACCGTCCCTTCGCGTTCTTGATACTGAGTCGCACCTCGCCTTCTGCTAGACGTACCGTCGTTCTAAGCTTAAGTACCGTCCCCATGCCCGAATGAGTGCCCGTAAAAACCGGGTATCGGCAATCCGGCGCCTTCGCGACGATTTCCCGCAGCTGCGTTTCGTAAATACCCTCGCCTTCGATACCGAGGCCGAGCGCCGTGTACGCGTGAGCCTCGTACACCGCTCCGGTCTTGCTGAAATAAAGATGAGCGTCGTTCACTTCCGCGCTCGGCAGAACGCCCTCTACCTGCACGACGCAGCTTTCGGTCGTTTCCTGAAAATCATCCCCGTCCGATGTCTTCACGCTGATGTTTCCCGAACGCCCGGCGAGCTCCACCTTGTTCGTGCGCGTATGCGACGGGCAGCCGCAGCATTGGCTTACGCCCGACGCAACCTCGAGATAAATCGACTGCGTTTCCGCCGGCTCGTGAATCTTCAGCACGCCCGGAGCCTCCGGCAGGGAAAATACATCGGTCTCATCGTCGGCCTCCGTCGAATCGCGTCCTTCAAGGCGCGAGAGGTGTTCATTTCTGCATTCCGAATAGTAACAATTATGTTCATCGCACCATTGTAGCACATGCTCGCTTTCCGGTTCGACAAAATTCTCTCCGTATGAGTGTTCGCTCTCGTCGTAATTCGCCGGACAATAGCGAACGCTCTGCTCGTAGGTCTTCGCGCCGGAAAGATAAGCCGGATGATCGAGCGTATACGTGATCGGCGCCTCGGAGTCGCGCGAGAATTTTCCGGTGAGCTTCGCGGAACGCGGCGGCAGGTTCTCCGCCGCGACCATGGCGGTCGGATTCCATGTGCATGTGATGTCGTCGATTTTCCCCGGATCGAGCGAGACTTCAGTATCGTTCAGAACGAGATTGTGAATGCACGCGGGCGAGGCTTCCGTATACGGAAAAGCGATCCAGCCTCTCGGTTTAAGGAGTGTCGGCGCGCAGCCCGCGCAGAAATCGCTCGAACCGAGCTGAAAGTATTCGGCGTCACCCTTGCCCTTGTACCAGACCGAGACCTCCTTTCCCTGCGGCACCGGAATCGATACCGAGACCGAGGTCGGTCGCCCGGTACCGGCGTCTCCGGCATCCGCGCTCAGCGCCGAGGCAGCCAGTGCGCCGGCGGGCGCGGAAGCGGCGGGAAAGAAATCAGGACCGATGAGGGGAACATGGCGATCGCCGACGATGAGTTCGCCCTCGGCGAAACCGGTCGTCGTGATCGTGAGGATCCTGTCCCCGGCGCCGGTTTGCGGATAAGTAAACGCGCCGTCGGCGGTTCCGGAATAAAAGATATGCTCCCAGACCGTGTTCGTCGAACCGGCGGGGCACGAGAACGGGTCGAGCGTTCCGAGCGCGACCGCGTATTTGTCGCTCAGATACCCGCAGCGCGAATAGACGGCGAGCGGGTCCGTCCCCGTTTCGAGAATCTCTTCGCCGTCGGAAAGCCCGTCGCCGTCGGTATCGGCATTTCCGGGATCTGTCCCGTAGACGAAAATCTCGTCCTCGGTCGAGATACCGTCGCCGTCCGGGTCGGGATCGTCCGCCCACGCGGGATCGAGCCGCGCGAAGCGAAGCGAAGTTATACCGGTCGGAATGCAATCATAAACGAGACCGCGGTCGCCGTCGCCGAAGCCGACGCGAACGAGGCGATCGATCTTCTCGTTGTAAAGCGAAACGGCTGAGAAATCGTAGCGGAATTCAGTATAGCCCCGCTCGCCGATCCATGCCTGAACGGAAACCGGGGAAATCGAGCTGCCGCCGAGATAGGCGTTCTTCCAGTAAAGGATCTTCGCGATCACCTCGCCCGTCTCGGACGAATTCTCCACCCCGTAGACGAATCCCGATTCGCCTTCGGCGAGCCCCGCCGACGCGGGCGCGAAACCGAGATCGCACTCAAGCGGCGCGACAAACCGCGACGGATCGCGTATATCCGGACGAAAGTATCCGTCGACGAAGGCGACCGGATTCACCGCGTTCGTGAACACGTCGCGATCGAGATAAGTCCAGTCCTCGGACGCGCCCGTATCGCTCCAGGCTAACTCGCCGTCGAGTTCATCGAACAGCAGCTCCAGGTCTTCACCCGTCCCGATGCGGACGAGCGCGTACCCCGCGGCGTAATCCTCGGCGGTCAGCGACCGATGCACTTCCGGCGCGCCCGCCCGCGCCGCCGTCGACAACAAAACGGCAGCCGCCGCGCAGGCGGCGACGGCTCGCGGCGCCGCCTTCCGGCGCCAGCCCTTCACCGGGCCTCTATAGAATTCGCAGAACATGACGCGAATTCTATCATAAGGTCCTCTCCCGAAAAGAGTAAAATCCCGGCTTGAAAATAGTAAACTCCGTTTCAGTCTCACCGCCCTTGCCTCGCCATTTCCAGGAGAAAAATAAAAAAGGAGCGTCGCGGATCGTCTCCGCGGCGCTCTTTTTCGAGTCCGGAAAAGTTCTCTTCGCTTAGGCGGCGGGCGTCGAGTTGTTGCTCGGGCCCCACGCGTAGTGGGCGAACGCCTTGTTCGCGGCGGCCATCTTGTGGACGTCGTCGCGTTTCTTGATGACGTTGCCCTGACCCTGGAACGCGTCGATGATCTCGGCGGCGACGGCGGCGGGCATGCCCATGCCGTGGCGGGCCGACGCGAACGTCGTGGTCCAGCGAAGCGCGAGCGAGAGCTGGCGGACCTTCGCGATCGGGGTCGGGACCGGGTAGGTCGTGCCGCCGACGCGGCGGGTCTTGACCTCGACCTGGGGCTTCATGTTCTCGATCGCCTGGGCGACGACCTCGAGCGGATCGGTGAAGGACTTCGTCGCGTCCTTGTCCTTGCCCTCGGCGTCCTTGACCTTGATCGTGACGTCGGTGAACTTCGCGGGATCCTTCGCCATCGCTTCCTTGACCTTTTCGATCATCCCGTAGACGATCTTTTCGGCGACGGTCTTCTTGCCGTCCTTCATGATGACGCGGATCATGTGCGCGACGAGCTCCGAATTGTACTTCGGGTCGACGACGACGCGCTTGACAATAGCTTTACCTCTGCGGCTCATGGCTTACTTCTCCTCTTTCTTCGGCTTCTTCATACCGTACTTCGAGCGGCTGCGGTTACGGCCCGCGACGCCGAGGGAGTCGAGCTTACCACGGACGATGTGGTAACGAACGCCAGGAAGGTCCTTCACACGGCCGCCGCGAACGAGAACGACGGAGTGTTCCTGAAGGTTGTGGCCTTCGCCGGGGATGTAGGCGGTGACTTCATAACCCGAGGTAAGACGCACACGGGCGACTTTACGGAGAGCCGAGTTAGGCTTCTTCGGGGTCATCGTCTTGACGACGAGGCAGACGCCGCGACGCTGGGGGCACGCCTTCAGCGCGGGCGATTTCGAATGCTTGGCAAGAGGATGACGCCCCTTGCGGATGAGCTGGTTGATTGTCGGCATTTCAATATGTCCTTCTTTTCCGAACTGAGGCGATAGTATATCACCGATTCCGCCCGTGTGACAAGGGGGGAAATCGCGCAACCAAGCAAATTTCGACTTTCAAAAGCAACGCAATTACCATAGTTGCGTTGCCTACCGGATATTTGATACAATTGCCGGCATGTCCGACAAATTCACCCCCGTCCCCGCCGCCGACCCCGTCAAAGGCACCATCATCCGCCGCGTGATCCGCGGCCACGTCCGCTTCTACCACCAGTGGCGAGAGGACGGGAAGACGAAAAGCCGCTACCTGAAGCCCGCCGAAGTCCTCCCCCTGCGCGAGCAGCTCGAAAAGGCCAGGACTCCGCATGGGGACAGTCCCCTCCAAAATGCTTCATGCTTCATGCCTCATGCTTCATGTCCCGGGGACAGTCCCCACCAAAATGCTTCATGCTTCATGCCTCATGCTTCATGTCCCGGGGACAGTCCCCTCCAAAATGCTTCATGCTTCATGCCTCATGCTTCATGTCCCGGGGACAGTCCCCACCAAAATGCTTCATGCTTCATGTTTCATGTTTCATGTCTCTCCGAGCTCGCCTATTCAGTCTCGAAGCTCCGCCCCCGCGCGGCGCTCAGGGATGCTCAGACCTTCCTCGCCGCCTCCCCGAACGGCGCGATTCTCCTCGTCCACGGTCTCCCTTCGACCGGGAAGTCCACCCTCCTCAAAAAGATAATTCAAGAATCATCGCCGGAAGAACTCAAAATCTCAACTTACATTTCAATCGTATGGGGACAGTCCCCTGCAGATTTCCTTTCCGGGATCGACTCGCTCGTCCACGCCGGCTACCGCCGATTCCTGATCGACGGTCTCGACCGCGCCCCGGAACTTAAGGGGACTGTCCCCGTTCTGGCCGACGCTTTCGCCTCCCTCGGCGTCGTTTTCATCCTCGCCTTCCGCGATTCGCAGGGGACAGTCCCCTCCAATTCAGTGGGGACAGTCCCCTCCAATTCAGTGGGGACAGACCCCTCCAATTCACCGGGGACTGTCCCCGCCGAAATGCTTCATGCTTCATGTTCCATGCTTCATGTCCAAGAGACAGACCCCTCCGAAATGCTTCATGCTTCATGTTTCATGCTTCATGCTTCATGTCTTCCGGGGACTGTCCCCGTAAAATCGATAGGCATGAGCGCGATCGACTACCGCGACTTCCGGGCGATCACCGGAATACGCGAAATCGGGCGGTATCTCGCGGAAGCGGGGCCGGGGGACGGGGAGATTCCGCTCCGGCGGGAACTCGAGGCGATCGTCGCCGCGGACACGCTCGCGATGCTCAAGTCGTGGGGCGAGCGCCACGGACACCGTCGCTCGGCCGCGCGCGTCGGCCACGATATCGCGAAAATCGCGGCTCGGCTCGAAGAAACGATGCCCGCGAAGCCGGACGAGGCGGCGATTCGCGCGCTCGTCGAGCTCGGGCTCGTCCTGACGGCCGAAGAAGACGCAATCCTCACCGTTCCGCGGATACGCACCGCTCTCGGCGAAAAGCTGATCGACCGCCTCATCGAGGACGACATCGCCGCCCACCTCGGCGCGGCGGAAAGAAAAATCGTCCGTGACCTCGTCCGCGAGGACATGAAAGCCCGAATTTTCGCCGACGCCGTCCTCGCGGAGCTGATACGGCGAAGAAAATCGCCGCAGATCGACGTCTTCCGCGTTCGTTTCCCCTTCGGCGGCTTCGACGCCGTGGTCGCCGACCGCGAAGAGCTCACCTGCGAGCTCTACGAGGCCCGTTTCTCCGCCGGACGCGAGGACCGCGACTTAATCAACCTCACCGATCAGGTGAAACTCGACACGATCGAGCACCGCTACGGCATGATCGTCTCGCGCGAAGTCGTCTACCTCGGGCGAGACGCCATCCACTCCTCCGGCGTCGCCTACCGCAACGCGGAGAAATTCATGCTCGGATGATGCAGATCCGTCTCACCGCGCGAAGCTCTTCGCGGTGAGCTTGAGCCAGACGCGAAGAACCTCGGAGACGCTCCAGGCCTGGGCGCAGCAGCCCTTCTGGGCGTGGGGCGCGTCGCCGTCGGCGATTTCGCTCATGTGGCAGAGGCAGCCCGTGTTCACGTTCTCGACCGCGCCCGCGAGGAGCGCGAGCGCCGTCTCGACACCCGCCGTCTTCGTGATCGCGAGCGCCTCGGCGTAAAGCGCGAACGGCCAGCCCCAGACGGTGCCGTTGTGGTACGCGGGCTTCCGAGAAGTGTCCTCGTCGCCCGCGTAGACGCCGCGGTAGATCGCGTGACCCGCGTCGAGCGAGCGGACGCCGCCCGGTACGAGCAGCTCCTCGGTCGCGCGCAGAATCGACGCGTCGTCGGTGACGCCGAGCGTGATGAGGAAGAGCTGATTCGGACGGATCGTGTCCTCCGGCCACGCCTTCGCGGCCGGCTCGCCGTTCGGCGCCGCGAGGCAGTCGCGGTAGCCGGCCGAGCACTTGAAGTATTTCTCCAGACTCGCCTTCGCCTTCGCCGCCTCGTCGAAACGCCCGAGGTACTTGAGGGCGGAAATCCAGAGCGCCTGGATCTCGACCGGGTAGCCGACGCGCGGCGTGCACGCGGGATAATTCGTATCCATCCACGTGAAGTGGCTCGGCGACCAGACGAGGAACGACTCGGGGTCGACATGAATCCCGTTCGGCGTACCCTTGATGTAGTTCTCGACGAGCGATTCGCACGTCTTCCTGAGCGAGACGAGCGCGCGCTTCAGCTGCGCCGAACCCGCGGCGAGCGGCTCGAGCTCGCTCACGCAGCGGATGAACCAGAGCTGGGCGTCGGTCGTGTCGCGGTTCCCGGCGGTCTTCCCGTAAATGATGTTCGGGAGCGTTCCGTTCTCCTCGAACGCGGCGAACGCCTTCAGGATCTTCACCGAGTCGGTGATCATCCCCGCCGCGATCATGCCGCGCATGAAGATGAACGTGTCGCGGCCCCAGTCGAGGAACCACGGATAGCCCGCGATCACCGTCTTCAAATCGTCGCGCTTCACGATAAAAAGCTCGAGCGAGCGGCGGAGTCCGTCCGCGAGCGGCACCTCGGCGATCGCCGAGAAGTGCTCCATCCCCCAGCGGTACGGCGCGCCCTTCCGCGCCCGTCCGAGGTCGACCGCCTCGCCGACGATCTTCACCGAGTCGCCGACCTTCAGGTCCGCCGAAATCCAGCCGGGCGAAAAGAGGTCGCCCGAACCGTCCTGGCCGCGCGCGGCCTCCTCCGGGTGGCCGACCGAGTAGCACCACTCGCACTCGTGATGGTAGACGCCGTTCTCGACGTCCATCCGGAACGTGTTCGAATAGGGCTTGAAATCGTAGCCGTTCGCGCGCGGCGTCACCGAGCGCGGGAAAAGCTCCTCGAGCCCGGCGAACGCCTTCGTCGTCGAGTGGAAGCTGCGCCACTCGATGTCGGGGCGGAAGACGAGGCGGACCTGGTCGCCGACGTCGTCCTCGCCGGAATCATGGCGCGTCACTTTAAGCCGCGCGGCGTTCACGTCCTCGGCGAGCGTGACGTCGAAGGTGAACGCGGTCGTCTTGCCCATGCCGCACGGAACGCGGAAGTCCCAGCGCGCGCCGCGGCCCGCGGGGTCGGCGGTGAAGCGCTCGAGGCAACGACGGTCGAGTTCACGCGTGTAGCCCTCGCGCTGGAGCCAGCAGCGGGTGCGCGCCCAGAGATTCACGCGGTCGCCCGGGCAGGTCGCGCTCGGGTTCGCCGCGAGAATGGCGTCGTACTGGCTCGCGATTTCGCCCCAGCCGATCCGCATCTGCGACGCGGCGCCCGCGCCGTTCGAAAGGACGGTCCGGTACTCGGGATGGCGGCGGATCTCCGCGCCGGAGAGGGCGAGCTTCATCTTCGCCGCCTTCGCGGTCGGCGGAATGAGGAACGTCGACTCGGTGCGCTGCGCCTTGCCGGGCGTGTAGACGATCATCGCGAGGACGAGCCGGCGCGAGGCGCTGCCGTCGCCCTTGTAGTGCGGCGCGTCGAAATAGGCGCGGTGCGCCCCCGCTTCAGGCGCGAACGTCGAGCGGTAGACGCGAATCGTCTTCCCGGTCGCGGGATCGTTTACGCGCATGCGGAAGCGGCACGGCGCCGAAACCTCGACGAGCTCGTTCTCCGGGACGACCACTTCGCGGCAGACGTCGCGCGGGAATTCCCAATGAAAGCATTTATCGATTCGTCGATTCGTCGATTCGTCGATTCGGGATTGATCTGCTGGAATTTTCGCCGCGTGAGTACGCTGGAAAAGACGGACTTCGCCGGGAGCGAGGCGGACGGGGCCGGAGAGCGTAACCTTGCGCTCGTTGAGGAGGTCGAAGACTTCGCCCGCGGGGAAGCGGTTGAGGTCCCATTCGATCGAGGCGGGGCGGCCGCAGTCGAGATTCGCGAGGACGAGGACGCCGCCCGAGCGCACGACGGCGAGCGTGTTCCCGGCGCCGCGCGTCACGACCTCGAGGTGGCTCGCGCCCGCGAAGGCGGGGTTCGTCTCGAGAATGAAGTTGAGCTTCGCGATGAGCTCGACCATGTTGTCCTTCGCGCCCCAGTTGAGGTCGTTCTTCCCGTGGACGTCGATCTTCTCCTTCGCGAACCACTCGACGCCGTTCGCGATTCCCCACGCGCCCTGCCAGGAGAGGAGCGCGGCGAGCTGGACGCGGAGCTTCGCGTAGGTTTCGCCGCCCTTCGCGAGCCGGTCGTTGTCGTGGGTCTCGGCGAAATGGACGAGCGTGCCGAACTTCTCGCTCCGCTCGATCGCGGCGGGGAGGTACCACTCGAACTGGTCGCGGTTGTACGTCTGGAAAATTTCCGAGTACGCCCAGTCGAGGTTCGATTCGGTAAGAAGACGGTCCGTGATCCGGAGGTCGCCGCCGAGCCCTTCGAGCATGAAGATCGTGTCGGGATATTCCTCCCTGACGCGGGCGACGATGTACTCCCACGTTTCGGCGGGGATCATGTAGCCCGCGTCGCAGCGGAAGCCGTCGACGCCGTTCCGGCACCAGAAAAGGAAGACGTCCGCCATGTAGGCGCGGAGCTCGGGGTTCGAGTAGTCGAGCTCGACGAGGTCCGCCCATTTTACGCCCCAGGCGCCGGGCGAGACGAAGTGGCCGTTCGCCTCGCGGTGGAACCAGTCGGGGTGGTGGGTCTGCAGCGTCGACGCCCAGCCGGTGTGGTTCGCGGGAAGGTCGACAAGGAATAGCCCTTCGCGCGAGTGAACGGCGTCGATCAGTTCGCGGAACTGGTCGAGCGGCGTCGCGAACTCGTCGAACTCCGCCATCGCTGGGTCGACGGAAAGGAAATCTAGCGAAGCGAACGGGCAGCCGTACTCGCCCATCACCGCGTAGGTCGTCGGGACGGGGAACGGCGGCAGCGTCTGGATGAGCCGGAAGCCCATCGTGTCCATGATGAGCGGGAGCCGGCGGACGATTTCGCGGAACGAGCCGAACTGACGCGGGAAGACGGTGTAGATCGAGTTGTTCTTCCGCGTCTCGGCGCTTTCGACCTTGATGTGGGTGTTCTGGCCTTCGGGCCATTCGGGAACGTTCGAGCCCGCGGGGAAGAAGCACGCCTTCCCGGAGAAGATGCCGACCTCGTCGAGCGGGATCTCGGCGGAGAATACGCCCGGCGCGGTCTCGGGGAGCGGGATGTCGGTCCAGGCGCGCGCCATCGGCGTTTCGCCGCGCTCGGTGTCGGCGATGATTTCGCGGCGGCGGACCTTCGCGTGGCCGAGGTTAGTCCTGAACGCGGCGCGCCCCTGCCGCGGCGCGTCGAGTTTCAAGGTCACCTTTACCGTGTCGCCCTTCCACTTGAGGAGAAACGCCTCCGTGCTCGGTTCCTGTGTCATCGTGATGTCTCCTTACTTAAATTCCGCGCAGGAATCCTCGGTTTCCCAGACTCTGATGGAAGTGAGCTCCGGAATGCGGACCTTGAGATCTTGAAAGAACAGCCGCGCGAGATTCTCGGCGGTCGAGCGGAACGGTATCGCGACGGTGCGCATCCCGTGACGTTCGACCACGGCGGCGATTTCGCGCTCGCCCTCGGAAGTCGTGTTGTAAATGAACGCGTGATCGAAGCGGTCGCAGATCACTTCGGTCGCGATCGCCTTCAGTTCCTTGAAGTCGATGACCATGTCGCTCGTATCGCCCTCGCGCTGAGTGACCGAGACATCGACCCTGTACGTATGCCCGTGAAGATTCTTGCAAAGCCCCGCGTGATTCGTGAGTACATGCGCCGCGTCGAACTTCACTCTCTTCGTCACCGTAATCAAAACTCGCTCCCCACACTCATGTTTAATGCTTCATGTTTCATGCTTCATGCTTCATGTTTCTCGCCGCCGACGGCGGCGAGAAACTTCTCAGGCGGCGGACAGGGCCTAAATGTCTTCAAGTCGATGAACGCGTGACGGGTGAAGCCGTTCACGAGGACCTTGCCGTCCGCCTTCCGGCGCACCTCGCAGGCGATCTCGAGCCGGACGCCCTTCTGCGCCTGAACCCAGGCGTCGATTTCAAGAAGGTCGTCGTACTTCGCGCTCGCGCGGTAGTTGCACTCGGCGTGGGTGACGGGGAGCCCCCAGCCCTCGGCCTCGCACTCCTTGTAGGTGTAGCCGCACTCGCGCATGAGTTCGTTCCGCGCGCGCTCGAACATCGTGAGATAATTGCCGTAGTAGACGACGCCCATCATGTCGGTGTCGGCGTAGGGGACGCGGTACTCGATCGTGATCTTCTTCATTTCCGCGTCCTCACTTCTTCGTCACGCTCTGGCCGTCCTTCGAGTCCTTGACGAGCCAGCCGGCCGCCGCGATCGCGTCGCGGAGCCGATCGGACTCGGCCCAGTTCTTCGCCTTGCGGGCGGCGGCGCGCTCGTCGAGCATCGCCTGAATCTCCGCCGGGACCTCCGCCTTCGCGGCCTTCCCGAAAAAGATGACGCCGAGGACCTCGTCCATACGTTTGAACGCGGAGAGAATCTCGCCATTCGTCGATTCGTCGATTCGTCGATTTGGCGAATTGGCAAAACGCACGAGCTCGAACACGCAGGCAAACGCTTTCGGAATGTTCAGATCATCATTGACAGCAGCGGTGAAATCATCAATCGCCTTCTTCACTTCCGGAATCGACGAATCGACAAATCGACGAATCGACGAATCATCCCCGAGCCTCTCGACACACTCGTCGATCCGCTTGAGCGCCTTTCTCGCGTCCTCGAGCGCGTCAAAGGCGAAGTTGAGCCCGGTCCGGTAATGGGCGTTGATGAGGACGTAGCGGATCTCGCGCCCGGTCCAGCCCTTCGCGAGGAGATCGCGGAGCGTGAAGAAATTCCCGAGCGACTTCGACATCTTCTCGCCGTTCACCTTGAGGTGGGCGCAGTGCATCCACGTCTTCACGAATTCCTTGCCCGTCGCCGCCTCGGCCTGGGCGATTTCATTCTCGTGGTGCGGGAAGAGGTTGTCGATGCCGCCCGTATGAAGGTCGAACGTCTCGCCGAGATACTTCATCGACATCGCGGAGCATTCGATATGCCAGCCGGGGCGGCCTTTGCCCCACGGCGAATCCCACGCGACGGGACCGTCGGACGGCTCCCACGCTTTCCAGAGCGCGAAGTCGCCGACATTCTCCTTGTCGTACTCGTCGGCGGCGCAGCGGAGCCCGGTCTGCTGGTGGTCGAAGTCGATGTGGGCGAGCTTGCCGTAGCCCGGGAACTCGCGGACCTTGAAGTAGACCGAGCCGTCGGCCGCCTGGTAGGCGACGCCCTTCTCCATCAGCTTCGAGACGAGCGCGATCATCTCGGGGATGTGGTCCGTCGCGGCGGGATAGACCTCGGCGGGTTCGACATTGAGGACCTTCAGGTCCGCGAAAAACGCGTCCTTGTAGGTTTTCGTGTAATCGGTGAGCTTCACGCCCGCCGCGTTCGCCCCGCGGATCGTCTTGTCGTCGACATCGGTGAGGTTCATCACCTGTTTCACCTTCATGCCGTTGAACTCGATCACGCGGCGGAGAATGTCCTCGAACGTGTACGCGCGGAAGTTCCCGATGTGCGCGAAATTGTAGACGGTCGGACCGCAGGTATAGAGGCGTATCGTATTATCCGCAATCGGTTTCAATTCCTCGTTGCGGCGGGTGAGAGAATTATAAACTTCCATTTTCTATAAACGCTCTTAGTTGAATCTACGCCTCAATTATACCAAAAATCCGCCGCCCGCGGCCCTCAGCCCTTGAGGGCCGAGAGCGCGAGCTTGACCTGATCCTTGTTCGCGAGATCGAGCTGTTCGGCGCGGGCGAGGACCTTCTCGTAGACCCCCCGCGCGTTCAGACGGTCGCGCATGGCGCTCGAGTCGCCGTTAATGTCGTCTTCGGCGGCGTTGTAGAGATCGAACGCGAACTTGAGATGCTTCGCGGCGAGTTCGTCGCCGAAAGCGTCCTTGAGACGCCTGACGTCGTTCTCGAGCATCTCGAGGAAGAGGTCGATCTTGGCCTGATCGTTGTGCCAGTCGGACTTCCTGAGCGGATGCTCGCCGGGCGAGGTGAAGTCGCGCACCACCTTCACGAGGTTGTTCATCTCGTGCTTTTTGAGGCGCTCTTCGGCCGGACGTTCGGTGTTGATCTCCTCAAGGCGCTCGCGGGCGTTGGTAAGGCGGCTGTCGTGCTCTTCCGCCGCGTTGAGCGAATTGAGCATCTTCATTCCGACGCCCATCGCGGCGAAGAAGCCGAGCGCTTCCTTCGCGAGATCGACGAGATCCATCCGGCGCTCGAACATGTAGTCGCTCGTGATCTGGCTGAACGACTTCTCCGGGACGCCCTTCTTGCCGATGATATCGCTCACGGCGCCCGTGAAATGATCGGCGAAGTGGTTGGTGAAGCCGCGGTCGAGCTGGCGGAGGACCAGGTCCGGAATCGGCTGGTTCGCCTCCTTCGCGTCGAAGTACGCGTTAATCGCCGCGGGGAGTTCCACCTCGAGATAGTGCTTCTTGCCCGGGATCTCCATAAAGTCGACGACCGCGAAACGGCGCTTGAGGTAATCGACCATGCGGTTCGCGTTCGCGCGGGTCATGTCGCCCATGATGGTGGAGAGCTTGATGGGGGCGCGGGAAACATCCTTCGCGCTCAGACTCTGGAGCCGGAGGTACGCTTCCCGGACGCCCTCGCCGGTCTCGAGCGCGGTCATCATGCCCTCGAGCGTCGCGATGAGGTGCGGTTCGCCGGGGGTGTCGAACTCGGCGTAGTCCTCGTCGGGATGGGCCGCGTTGTTGGTCGAGCCGATGTTCTCGAGCTCGGTGATCTTCGCGTCCATCGCGTTGAGGATGCCGCCGAGGCGCGAGAAGCTCTGGAAGAAGTTGTTGATGACGCCGGGGAGCGGGAGCTCGGCGCGCTGAAGGAGCGCGAACGCGCCCTGGATGCGTCCAATGACGTCGTTTCCCGTGCCCTTCATGAGCACTTCCTTGATGTCGCCGGCGATGCGCTCGTAGGCGGCCTTCGCCTGGGCCTTGGCCGGATTCTCCTTGGGGAAGAATTCCGCGACGGTGTCCCCGAAGACGTCGGCGTCGCCGTTGATGCCGCAGGCGAGCATCTTGACGACGAGCTTCTGCTCTTCGTGGGTCATGCGCGTCGCGTTGCCGAAGTCGATGACGGTGAGGTTCGCTTCGTCGATCATGACGTTGCCAGCGTGCATGTCGCCGTGGAAGAAGCCGTTCGTGAAGATGACCTGATTGAGCCAGACCTTGACGAGATCGACCACCTTCTCGCGCTGCTTGAGAATCTTGTTCGTGCTGTCGACGATCTGCATGCGCAGGTTGATGACGCTCATCGGATCGGTCCTGCCAGCGTACTGCATGACCTTCTCGGTTTCGTCGCGCAGGAATCCGTCCACGGTCTTCCCGGGCGCCTTCTCGAGGATCATCGTCGACATCGTCGGGTCGCTCACATCCATGAGGCGCATCGAGTGGATGTTCGCGTAGTTGACGACCTCGGCGCCTTCCTTGATCTTCGGCATGTCGTACTCGACGACGCCGGTCTTGACGTTCTCCGCCTCGAGCGTGAAGTCGAGCTCCTTGAGAATCGAGGCGTACTGCGAATTGAAGTCGCGCTTGAGCTGGGCGAATTCCGGCGCGTTCAAGATGGTGTCGATGACTTCCTTCTCGCGGATGACCGAGGTCTGCGCGGTCGGGCGGAGCACCTTGACGACCGCTTCGCGACCGATCACGGGGCTATCGGGCGTCTTGATGCTGCAGAGGAACGCCTGACCGACCGACGCCGCGCCGAGCGAGCGCTTCACCTCGATCGAGGTGATCTTTCCGCCCGAGCTCTTGACGAGTTCGTACATCTGGGCCTTCACGGCGTCGAGCGGAATCGACGGGAGGCGCGACTTCATGTCGGCGAGCGCCGCCTGGGTCTCGGGCGAGAAGCTCTCGATCGGGAGGCCCTGAAGGATCTTCTGGAGGAGGGGACCTGCGCCCTTCAAAAGCTCGGTCACGATCTTCGTGTCGGTCGAGGCGGGATTCGTGTTGCGCATCACCGCCGCGAGCATCTTGCGCTTGTCGGGAGCGGTCGAGCCGGAGAAGTAGCCGTCGAGCACCTTCTTCACAAACTTGCCGGAGTTGGTGGAGGTGTCGATGCCGACCGTGCCGTTCATCTCGCCGAAGCTTTTCTTCCAGGTCGCGCGGTCGTCGTTAGGACGCGCCTGGAACATTTCGCGGACCTTCGCCTGGAGCGTATCGATGATGCGCGAGGCGACGCCGTCGAGCCGCGCCTCGATCGCCGCGAACGCCTGACGGTTCTCCTGAGTGTCGGCCGCGGGAATCGCGGTGAAGTCGCGGATGATCTCGCTCATCTCGTTGCGGAACGCGGGCGGGATCGAATCGAGAAGCGCACGGTTGTTCGCGATGTTCGTAAGTTCCGGTCCATAGGAATTGCGGAGCGCGAGGAGCCGCGCGCCGGGCTGCGGCGCGACACCGTTCGCCTGGGCACCGTCCTGCGCCCAGGTGTCGGAGTTCATGAGGAGGTCGGCCGCGAGGTTGCGGACGTCCTTCTCGAGCGTGACGAGACGACGCTCCTCGAGCGAGCGGACATCGCTCGGGATGGTGATCTTGACCTTATTGTTGACATCGTGCGGATTCGCGCGGTTTTCCGCCTCAAGCTTTTCGTGCATCTCGACCATGTCGACCGAGTTGAACGCGGCGGAAGCGGCGCGCACGACGTCTTCGCGGTTCCGGCGGCCGGTGACGACATCCGCCGCGAGCGTCTTCAGTTCGCGGGTCGGGATCGAGGCGAGCTCGACCGAGGTGATGCCGAGCTTGGAGACGATCGCCTTCACCGCGAGTTCGCGCTGGCGGAGGATCGGCGTCTCGTCCCCGAGGCCCTGGATGATCTGCTGCACCGTGCCGGCCGCGCTCTGGTCTTCACCGACCGTGGTGACGAAGATATCCTCCATGCGATGGACGAGGTCGACGGCGCTATGGGAGCTCTTGAAAATGACATTGCCGCCGAGGTTCACGCTCACCCCGCCGTCGGTCGTGCGGGCGAGGACGACGCCATTGACGCCCGCGATGTTCAATGTGACGCTCGCGCCGGCCGCGCCGGAGGCGAGCGTGCGCGCCGCGTTCAGCACCGCGAGGCGTCCGGCGGAGTCGAGCCGAAGCGACTTCAGATTCGTCGCGCCGGTGAAGGCCATCATGACGTCTTTCTTCGCGCCGGACAAAGTCGAGATCGGATCGGCGGGATGATTGCCGACGAAATTGATGACATCGGTGTAGGTGACCTCTGTCGCCGCCTTGCCGAGCATGCGCTTGCAGTACTCGTCGAGACCCTTGACGCCGGTCGGATTGTTGTTCGCGAGCGTCATCAAAGCGAGCGCCTTGAGATAGCCCTTCGGGGTGCGGATCGCGCTGAACGGCATCCCCGCCGCGGCGAGACCGGTCAGAATCTCGTTCGGGTTCGTCGTCTTGAAGCCGGGGAGATGGAGGCCGGTTTCATCGAACGCGGTCTGGACGACCGTGGCGAAAATCTCCTGCTGCGCCTTGTACTCATCGTTGCCGATAGCCTCATTCACATTCGGTATTCTGCCCTTGGCGCGATCGTTGCTAGAAGCCTGGATCGCGTCGATGAGTTCCTTCGCGAGATCCTCGATGAAGTCGACCTTCATCACGGTGCTGAACGCCTGTTTGATTCCGTAGCGATACGACGAGATGCTCGCGCCGAGGAGGACCGACATGATGGCGGCGTCGTTGGCGCCGATTTCGTTGATGTTGAAAAGTCCGTCCTTCAGGAGGTTCTTCATCGGGGTGTACGACTTGTCGCCGTTACGCTGCGCCTGCTGGCGGATGTTCGAATCGACCTTGTCGAGACCGAAGCGGATGTACTTCTCGTTGAACTTGAAATCTTCCTTCTTCGCGAGCACGAGTTCCTTGATGCCCGCGAGCGCGGCGCGGCCGGCCTCGCTGTCGTAGTCGACGTCATCGGCCGGAACGACCGTGACATTACCGTCGGTGATAAGTCCGTGTTCCTTAAGGACCTCGTCCGGATACACCTCGCGAAGGATTCTCACCGATCCGCGGATGACCTTCTGCAGTTCGGTTCTGGACCGGTTGTTAGCCGGCTGGAAATGCTCGTTCTCGTCCTGAAGCGTGAGCGCGAGGCGCTTCATCTCGGCGAAATCACCGTCGAGACGGCGGGCCGCCTCGATCTCGGCGCGCTCCATTTCGTTGATCATCGCCCGCACGTGGTTCTTGACCGCGCCGAGCGCGTACTTCTCGCCGTGGGCAAGGGCGCTCACGAGTTCCTTGTAGTAGGTCTTGAGCCCCGCGACATCGGCGGCGGCGAGGCCGTTCGCCCCTTCGCCTTCACGCGCGCTCTCGATCGCGTCGAAGGCCGCGAGAATTTTCGCCGTGTTGGCTTCGACGGCGACGGGCTGGTTGGGGAACAGTTCGACGACCGCCGCGGCGAAACGCGTACGGAGCGAGAACTTGGCGCCGACCTCGCTGATCTTCTCGAAGAGGCAGCTTTCGAATTGCGTCGCGCCCCAGCCGGCGGACGAACGTTCGCTGAGGGCGTCGATGAACTTCATCGAAACGAGCCCGTAGAAATCGGTCGCGGCGTCGCCCATCGCCTCGAGATCACGCGCGAGCGTGGTCAGGCATTTGAGCTTCTGCGCGTATTCGTTCATCATGTTGTCGCGCACGTAATCGGCCCGGTCGCCCTGCGCGGCGTTGAAGACCTCGATGAATTTCGCCCGGAAATCATCCTTGATCATGGCGATCGCGTTGCGGATCGCGGCGGTATTGAGCGGCATGCGATCGGAATTCGAGAACCTCGCGAAGACCGCGTCGAGCTTCTGCTCGTAGGACTCGGCGCCGCTCCGGGTGAACGCCTCGCGGGCGTTCTCGGGGATTTCCCTCGGACCGTGCTCCATCTCGACGGGGACCGACTCGGTGACGAACTTCAAATCGACATGGTTTCTGACCTTGTCGGCGGTCTCGGCGAGGATCTCGTTAAGGCAGGTGCCGATCTTCGCGTCCGCGGCGACCGAAGGAGTGAGCTTGCTCAGGACGAAGCGCTCGAGCGTACGCGTCTTGATGAAACCGAAATTCTGGGTGATGAATTTCTTAAGTTCGTCCTTCTTCATGCCGAGCGCGTTCTTCGGGAGTCTCTCGAGGAGGTCCTCGGTCGTCTTCAAAGCCGCGAAATTATTGATCGCGTCGACGCTCATCATCACGAGCGCCCGGGTCGCCTGATTGTTGACGATTCCGAGTTTGACGAGATTGGACATCATCCGCCGTCCGTACTCTTTGTTGCGGATGTGATTGACCTGATCGATGATCTCCTTGAGCTCGCGGCGGGAGAGGTCCTCGCCGATATTCGAGGTCCCGTTCTCCTGAATGCCGAGACGAGCCTTGAGCTGCTGCATCGTTTCGTCGGACATGATCTTGCCCTGCTCCGAGGCCACGATCGCGTTCATGAGCGCGGCGCGGATAAGCCGGTTGTCGTCCGCGTTCGTCGCGACGATGCCCCTCATCTTGATGCGCCCGTAGTTCGCCTTCTTGAGCGCGTCGGCGCCGCCGTTCTGGCGGTCGAAGACGACGTTGCCGTCATTTACCGCGCCGAGGACGTTGCTGAAATCGTTAAGGGTGAGACTCATTTTTTTACTCCTGTAGTTAAATTGTTCTTTCGCCATGTATACGCGAGAAGATCGCTTGTGGTTACAGCCGCGGCAGAAAGACCGTCTCGAGCCTGAGTTCTTCGCTCATAAGACGCTTGAGCGCGCTCACGCCGCGGGTCTCGGTTTCGTAGTGCCCGCGGCATTCCATCTTCATCCCGGCGTTCTCCGCGGCGATCACCTCGCCCCAGTCGGCCTCGCCGGTCACGTAGAGGTCGCACCCGAGCTCCTTCGCTTCGGGCGCAAACGACCCGGCGCCGCCCGAGCAGACGCCGATCTTCCGGCCGTCCGGCGCGCGGCCGGTAAGTCCGATCACGTTCCCGTGATAGTTGAACGCCTTCTCGATCCCTGAGAGCTTCATCTCGCGGGCGAGCTCGAAGTTGTTCCCGACGCGCTCGTTCGCGTCGAGCGGGAGATGGTAGCCCGCGACGGCTAAATCCGCCTCGACCGCCGTCCGGACGATCTCGTAGGTCGGCCCGGTGACGCGCTTAATCCCGCCGCCCCAGCTGAGCCCGTGGTGGACGACGAGGAGATCCGCCCCCGCAGCCGCGGCCGCCCTCACGCTCGCGAGACTCGCGTCGACCGCGAAGGCGACTTTCTTCACCTCATCCGCCTTCCGCCCGATCTGCAGCCCGTTGTTCGATACGTCATCGAACTTCCCGGTCTCCAGCACCCCGTCGATCCAGTCGAGAACTGCTTTAAGTTTCATTCGTATGCTTTTTTGTAGCGGATCTTCGGTTTCGCATTCTTTCCGGACTGTCCGGTCGCCGCGCGGCGCTCGCGCGATTCCTTCTCGCTAAGGGCGCGCGATTCGGCGCGGCGCTCGGTGATGAGAATCGGGCGCTTGTAGCCGTGCATCGCGAGGTACGCGAGGAACTGACGATGGGGCGCGAGGTCGTCGATCTCGTCGACGAGGATATGAATCACCCGGTCCTTCGCGATCCCGTGCTTCTCGAGGAGTTTCGGTACTTCTGCGGGGCTTACATACTCGTCCTCGAACATGCAGCGCCCGTCCACGATCTTTACGACCGGGTGGGCGACGCCGTAGCGCGTTTCGGTCGTCGTCACGCAGCCGACGACGGCCGAAAGGAAAAAGGAAAAGGCAAGAAGGAAAAAGAAAGGACGGTTAAATCTCATGGCGGCGGGCGATAAGAAGCTTTTCGACGCGCGCGGCGTCCTCGGGCGTATCGACGCCGACGCCTTCGTCCTCGGTGCGAACGACCGCGATCTTCGCGCCCATCCAGAGCGCGCGGAGCTGCTCGAGCTTCTCGGTCTTCTCGAGGTCGCACGGCGGCTCGGTGATGTAGCGCTTCAGGAACGCGCCGCGGTAGGCGTAGATCCCGAGATGGCGAACGTAAAGCCCGCTCGCGAGATCCGGCTCGTGATCGCGGTCGCAGGGAATCGGCGAGCGCGAGAAGTAGAGCGCGCCGTCGTCGCGGTCGAGGACGACCTTCACGACCGTCTTCGCGGCGAGGTCGCCCGCGGTGCGGATCGGCGTCACCGCGGTCGCCATGTCCCACTTCGCGTCGGTCTTCAGTTTAAGCGCGAGCGCGTCAACGAGCGCGGGGTCGATAAGCGGCTCGTCGCCCTGAATATTGACGAGAATGTCGTCGTCCTCGAAATCGTGCTTCCCCGCGGCCGCGAGGAACTCGCGCGCGGCGCACGCGATCCGGTCCGTGCCGCTCGGGAGCGCGCTCGGGGTCATGACGGCCGTGCCGCCGTTCGCCTTCACCGCCTCGACGATCCGCTCGTCGTCGGTCGCGACGAGGACCTCGTCGAGCGACTTCGCCTTTTTCACGGCCTCGACGACCCAGGCGACGAGGGGCTTACCCGCGAGAATCGCGAGGGGTTTCCCCGGAAACCGGCTCGAGCCGAACCGACTCGGAATAATTCCGTACGTCTTCATTTTTCTTTACCGCCTCCACTTTAATTAAAAAGCGTTTTCTGATGATGGGAAGTCGGCGCATCTGTCGCTCGAGCGACCACATGACGAAGCGCCACTTCTTCGCGAAATGGTACGACTCGGGGAGATGAGGGTCGAAGTCCTCGAACTTGTCGCGCATGACGGTGAGCTGCCACTCCATCGCCTTCGTCCGGTACTCGAAACCCTCCATGAACCGGTCGGCGAGCTCGTCCATCGGTACGCCGTGCTTCTTCTGGAAGATCTTGAGGTGATGCGCGAAGTAACCGAGATAGTAGTTCGCCATGTTCCGGAGGTTCTCGTCCGTCATGCCGATATCGGGCCAGCCGAAGCTGCCGCGGACGGACGAGGTCGTCACCTTCTTCGGGACGATCGCGTTGCGCATGATGTCGTACTCGAACTCGAAAATCTCCTTCCCGACGCCGTAAAGCGGCGTCCGGGAAACGGGGTCGAACTTCTTCATCGCCATGTTCTGCGCCGCCGCGTCGCCCATCAGCATCGCGACGCCGAGGACGACGTCGCGCTCCTCGATCGATGAGTCGTCGATGTTGCGGAAATAGTCGGCGGGGATCGTGTCGAGCGACTCGCCCTCGATACGGTTGCGGATGAAGTAATCGTTCACCCGTTTCGCGCCGTTCATCATCTGGCGGCGGAGAATCCGGTAGCTCGCGAGCGGGATTCCGAGCGACTTGAAACACTCTATCCGCGCGAGCATGTAGCTCGCGTAGCCCTTCCGCGCCTTCGAAAGCCGCTTCTCGATACGGCTGTGTTCGAACGGGCCGCGGTCCGTCTTGTAGACGATTTCACGCGTCCGTCCCTCGCCGGTCGCCTCGTTATCGCCCGAAGAATGGAGCTCGTAGATATTGACGTACTCGATTTTCTCGTCCTTCGAGAGGAGCTCGCGCAGATTCGCGAGGAGGACTTTCGTGCGCTCGTCGGCGCCGGGGTGGAGGCGCGGCTTCACGCCGTCAGGGAAAGTCGCCCCCGGGAGCGCGGTCTTCCGGTCGTCGAACGCGAGGATCGAGCCCTCGCCGCGCGTTTCGTAGACTTCGCCCGTCAGATTCATATAGAGCGACTCGGCAAATTCCTTCGTCGACTCGTCCGCGTATTCCTTCTTGACGAGCATCGTCTCGTAAAGGTCCGCGATCGCGTCAATCCGCGCCGGGACTTCCCCGGGCGTCACACGCTTCAGGGCGATCGCCTCCATTAGCCGCTCGAGTTCCGGGACGACCTTCTCCTGACCGAGACCGCGACCGAGACCGAAAAGCTCGATCTCGTGGTGGAAGCGGTGCTTCGGCATACGGAGGAACGACCACTTCTGACCCTCGTAGATCGAGACGAGTTCCTTCAGCTCCTTGACAAATTCCTCGTACTCGCCCGTCGCGCGCGCGGCGAACTGGCGGAATACAGGGAGCGTCATGAAATGGACGCCGCGCATCGAATGGTAGTAGCGGATCCGCGTCGAGATCCGCTTCTTCGACGCGGCGATCGCGACCCTCTGGCCTTCCTCGGTCCACGCGAGCGGCTTAACTCGCCACTCCTCGCCCTTCCGGCGGTAATGCTCGAGCGTCTCGACGTTCCGGTCGCCCATCACGATATCGTCGAGCGCGAAGCCCGCGCCATCCGGAGAGAGGAGCCACTCGTCGGCCGGGTAGAGGATCTTCCCGGGAACGTCGCGCTGGGAAATCTCGATCGTCCCGTTGACGACGTTCGCGCAGAGAATCTCCTTCATGAGTACGTCCCCGCGCTTCGGGGCGGGAACGCGCGAAAGCTTCCAGAACCGCCCGTCGAGGAGCGGGAACGCGGCGACCGAGTGGTTACCGGTCGTCATCGTCATCACGCGCCCTTTCGCGCCGTGTTTCAGCGACGACTTCGACACGACGAGGACGCTCGGGTGTTCCGCGAGATGACGATTGATATCCTTCTCGAAAATGAAAGTGTCTTCGCCCCGGTCCCACGCGGTGAACTCGCGCTCGCGCCCCATCGCGACCGTCTTCACGAGACCGGGGCGTTTCGTCCCGGTTTCACGAATGCGCGCGAGGAACGAGCGGATCGCCTTCATTTGCGCGGCGACTCCTTCGCGATAAGATCTTCGGCGAGCGCGCCGACCGCGTCAAGCCCCGCCTCATCGGCGGCGGAAAGGAGGTTCCCGAGCGCCGGAAGGACGTGCTTCGAGAACTCGGGATGGCCGACCGAGGCGAGCCGCCCGTAGGCGCCGAGCGCCTGGACGAGCCGCTCGACGGCGGCGAACGGCAGTATCTTTACGATCTCCGGGCGTCCCGACACTTTCGCATAGTACGCCGCGAGCGCCTCGCGCTCCTTGTCGGAGAACGTGACGTAGGGATCGTAGAGGAGCGAGGCGAGGTCGTAGGCCGCCGCCCCGCGGCGCATCCCCTGGAAATCGATGAACTTGAAGTCGTCGTTCTTCCAGATGACGTTCGTCGACTGGAAGTCGCGGTGGACGAGCGCCGGCGGCTCGGCGAGGAGCTTTTCGGCGACCGCTTCGAGTTCGGCGCGCACCGCGTCCGTCATCTCGAGATGGAAGCGCGTCCCGAGGCAGTGCTCGGCGAAAAGCCCGCGCTCCCATTTGTAAAGTTCCGCGTCGAAGGCGGGTTCGAGGTCGAGTCCAGCGGGATCGAGCGCGTTGAATTTCGCGAGCTCTTCGATAACGCGCGTCATCGTCCCGATCCGGTCGACGCCGCGGCGGCCGAGACGCGCGAGCAGATCCTCGGAGCCGGCGTTCTCGAGGACGAGCGTCTTCATCGCGGGAACGTCGGCGATAACTTCGGGAACCTTCACGCCGCGCTCCTTGAGCCAGCGCGCGTGGCCCGCGTACTTCGCGTTTTCGCCGCGCTTCGCGTCCTCGTAGACGATCGCGATCTTCCCGCCCGAGCGGAAGAACGCGCGGTCGCTCCCGCGCGCGCCGAGGAACTCGATCGGATCGGCGAGCCCCGCCGCCTTGAGCTGGGGGAGGTCGGCGAAGGCGTTGTCCTCGCCCGAGCGGTTGAGCTCGATGTACGAGTCGACCGTCCCCGCGTCGGTCCAGAGGAAATCGGCGTCCGGAACGCCGCGGATGAACTTCCCGTCCATCATCGCGCGCTCGTACGCCTGGACGATCGTCGAGAAACCGGTCGGCTCGACGTAGGCGAGAATCTCCGCCTTAAGAAGCGCGAACCCGGCGTAGGTCCAGGTCCCGTCCCAGCCGGGGTCGGGCGACTTCCAGCAGGTGACGAGGTGCCCTTCCGGCTCGAGCTCGATCGTCCGCGGACCGATAGTAGCGACGGCGCAAACGCCGATGAGGGAAGAGATAAGAGATGAGTGATAAGAGATAAGAGAAGAGGCGAGGTCGGGGATGTGATCCACCACGATGTCGCCGTTCACGAGATAGAAGTCGTCGGAGCCGATCCAGTCGCGGAGCGGGTTGAGAACGCCGCCCGTACCGAGAATCTCCGGCTCGTAGCTCGCGCGGCAGCCGTTCGCCGCGCACCACGCTTCGACCTGTTCGTGGAAATAGTGGCAGTTGACGACGATGTCGTCGACGCCGCGCTCGCGGAGTTCCGCGACGATTCGCGATAGGATCGGCTCGCCCCAGACGGGAAGGAGCGGCTTCGGGACCGACGCGGTGAACGGACGAAGGCGGGTCCCGAGACCCGCGGCGAGCACGATCGCTTTATGGGGCCGAGCGGACATCTTCGCTTACCTGAACGCCGAGCGCTGGCGCGGCTGGCGGATCTTCGGCTCCTCGAGATGGAGCGCGTACCACTGGTCGCCGAGGCCGGAGTTGTTGAAGTGGGCGACGCGGTTGTTCATGAGCGCCTCATGGTTGCGCCTCAAGGTCGCGTCGTCGGTGTTCTTGAGCGCGGCGGTGAGCGCCTTGAACGCGCCGTCGACGTCGCCGCGCTTGACGAGAATCCACGTGTAAGTTCCGGCGAGGAGCTGGTTCTGGTTGTATTTGAGCCGGCGGGCGCACTTCTCGTAGACCTTCGCGATCTTCTCGATCGGCTCGTCCAGCATCTGCATGCGCGCCATCTTCATCGAGACCGAGACGGGGTCGACGAACATCGCCTTCTTCATGAGCGCGTCGACTTCCTTGAAGTTCTTGATCATCCAGTTGAGCTGAAGTTTCGCGGTCGCGATCTGCTTGTCGATGAGCATCACCCACGGGCGGTACTTCCCGAGCTTCTCCGTCTCGGCGATCGCCGCCTTGACGAAGCGGCAGGTATCCTCGAAGACGATCCGCTGGGCTTCCTGCATCGACCCCGGCGGGCGGATCTGCCAGCGCGCCATTTTCGCCTGGAGCTCCTTCTGCCCCTCGGTCATGATCTTCTGGACGGCGAGCATATCCGTCTTGATCTTCCGCATGAAATAAACGGAAAGCGAAACCTGAACGGCGAGAAAACCGACGATACCGGAGAAGACGCTCCAGCCCGTCCCGAAGTCACCGGCGTAGTACGCGAGCGAGAACGCTCCGCCGCCTGAGAGCAACGCTAGAATTAATGTAATCATGATTTTTGAATTATAGCATTTTCGTCCCGTCGTTCTCAACCTTCCGTCTAGGGGCGGTGCGGTGATTTTTGGTATAATCGCGCCGATGGTCGAGAATCTGTATATCCACTTCCCGTTCTGCAGAAGGAAATGCTCCTATTGCGCGCTTCATTCCCGCGCCGGGAGCGATGCCTGCGACCGCAAGGCGTACGTCGCCGCGATCGCGGATTCGCTTCGCCGCTTCGCGAACGAAGGGGTTGAAATCGACGGGCGGCTCGTCACGCCGCCGTTCAGCCGCCTTGCGACCGTGTACTTCGGCGGCGGATCGCCAGCGATGTGCGACCTAGAGCCGATTTTCACCGCGCTCGCGCCGCTCGTCACGACCGAGACGGAATTTACCGTCGAACTTCATCCGCTCGACGCCGCGGACGGTACGCTCGAGCGTCTGCGCGCCGGCGGGGTCAACCGCGTCTCACTCGGCGTCCAGTCCCTCGACGACGCGACTCTCGCCGACATGAACCGCGGCGTCACCGCGCGCGAGACCGAACGCGCGTTCGCGCGAGTCAAACGCCGCTTCCCGAACGCCGGAATCGATCTGATCGCCGGTTATCCGACCGGCGCGGGGAAACGGGCGCTCGGCGACATCCGCCGGCTGAAAGACTGGGGCCTCGCCCACTGTTCGGTTTACTCGCTGATTCTTGAAGAGAAGACCGCGCTCGCGAACCGGGTGAAAAAAGGCGAAACGCTGCCCGGCGACGACGAGGCTCTCGACGAGATTCACGAGATCGCGGAGTTTCTCGCCGAGTGCGGACTCAAACGATACGAGATATCGAGTTACGCCGCGAAGGGAATGGAATGCCGCCACAATCTCGCGACCTGGCGGGGCGAGGATTACCTCGGTATCGGCGAGGGCGCGTTCGGCCGGCTCGGACTCTGTCGCACGCGTAATCTCGGCGTTCCGCGCGCCAAGCCGGAAATCGAAACGGTGACCGCCGAAGCCGACCGAAAGGAACGGGAGATATTCCGTCTCAGAACCTCGGACGGGCTTGAAACCTCGAGCCATCCGGAATGGAAATCGAAACTCGACCAATTCGTGATCGAAGGACTGCTCACACGCGACGGAACGCGATATCGGCTTACGGAACGCGGAACGGAAGTGTGCGACACGATACTCGCCGATATCATCTGAACTAAAGCCGAGGGAGGGATTCGAACCCCCGTGTCCTCGCGGATCCTGATTACAAATCAGGCGCAATCGACCACTATGCGACCCCGGCGGAATGTGAACGATATTCTACCATATTCGTCCCCGGCGCTCAAGTGGAGCGACCGTCGCGGCGAAATTTGGTATAATAGCCGCCCGATATGTACCCGACCAACGATTTCAGAACCGACTGTCCCGCGACGGACATTCCGCTCCCGGCGATTCGCCGCTTTCCGATCTACCTCAAGGAAATCGAGGAATGCCTTGGCCGCGGCGAAGAGTATATCTCCGGCGCGCTTCTCGCGGACGTGCTCGGCCTAGACCGCGTTCTCGTCCGGAAGGACCTCGCTCTCACCGGCGTCGTCGGAACGCCGCGGCTCGGATTCCCGGTGAAGGACCTCGCGTCGGCCATCAACCACGCGCTCGGCTGGGATACGACCACCGAGGCGATTCTAGTCGGAGTCGGCAATCTCGGCACGGCGCTTCTCGGCTACGCCGGTTTCAAGTCCTACGGCTTTCAGATCAACCTCGCCTTCGACTCCAACCTCGCGCTTCAGGGTAAAACCGTCGCGGGCGTAACCGTCGAACCGATGACGAGACTTCACGAGCTCGTCCGCGCCCGCGGAATCGAACTCGCCATTCTTACCGTTCCCGGGAGCGCGGCCCAGGAGTGCGCCGACGCGCTCGTCGCGGCGGGGATCCGCGGCATCTGGAATTTCTCGCCCGAAAAACTGAACGTGCCGCCGGAGGTCACGGTCCAGCACGAGAATCTCGCCTCGTCGCTCGCCGTTCTCTCCCACGCCGTCTCCGCGCGCTGAGCTCAGGTCACTCCCGTTTGCGAGCGCTTTCGCGGTATGCCGCGGCGGATTGACCGTAGGTCGACGCGAAGGCGCTGCAGAAATACGAGAAGGTCACGAACCCGCTTCTTTTCGCCACCTCGTTCACCGGGAGGTCGGTCGTTCGCAGCAACCGCTCGGCCTCGACGAGCCTGACGCGCATGATCTCCTTCTGAACCGTGGTGCCGAGCACCTGCCGGAACATCCGCTCGACGAGGGTATGGGACTTCCCGACATGTTCGAAAACCATCGACGCCGTCAGATTGACCGACGGGTCGCGATGGATGTACACCATCGCTTCGCCGAGCCAGCTCGGCTCGTAGTGGAATACTTCCGTCGACTCACGGACTGTCAGCGTCTTCGGCGGCACGAAAACCGAGTGCGCCGAATCCGTGGGCGTTCCGTCGATCAGTGACGAGGCGAGCAGCGAGAGCGCGTTCGCGCCGACCGCTTGGGCGTCGGGGTCGACGCTCGAAAGCCGGGGATCGGAAAAGCTGCAGAATATCGGGTCGTCGTCGACGCCGAGAATCGCGATATCCTCCGGAATCGCGCGCCCCGCCTCGTAACACTCATGCATGAGCTGATAGGCCCTTAAATCCTGGCAGCAGAAAACCGCCGTTCCGCGCGGGAGCGAGCGCACCCAGTTCCTGAGATATTTCGCGTCGAGCGGATTCTCGACCGCCTCCTCCATCGTCGGGAGCGGCCCCTGAAAGAACGCCTTCTGTTTCGCCGCCGGAACGACGTACTCGATCACGCTTCCGCCGCGCTCGCCGATCGCCTCGGCGAACACCGCCGCGCGTTCGTCGGAATACGACACCCCGTTCCGCCCGAAGAACGCGAAATGCTCGAACCGGCGCTCGAGAAGATGGGCGGCCGCGAGCCGGGCGATCGCGGCGTTGTCGACGTTGACGACCGCGCAGCCCGGGTGGTGCTTCTTGAAAAGGACGTCGACGACCGGCCGCCCGTTCGCGGAGAGCCTCTCCGCCATTTCGTCATCCTGAACCTGGGCGACGAACGCGTCGAATTTCGAGATGTCGGAGCCGTCGCGGACGAGTCGGTCGTGAAGGAACCGCATATCGAAAACGATCCCGCGATTCGCGAAGTCCTTCTGCGCCGCGGCGAGACCCTCGAGAACGGAACGCGCGAAGATGCTTTCGCGCTCCATGGCGATTCCAATGCGGTAAGGCTTCATGCGAACGGACCTTTCGGGATGTACGGCTTCATGTCGTCCGGCGGCGGCGCGGTGAATTCCATTTCCGCGTTCGTTATCGGATGGCGCAGCTTGAGCTTCCAGGCGTGCAGCATCTGCCGCGCCGGGACGGGAGATATCATTTTATCAAGCGCGCTTTTACCGTAAACGGCGTCGCCGATGACCGGGCAGCCGAGCGAAGCCATATGGACGCGGATCTGATGAGTGCGCCCGGTCTCGATCCTGCACTCGACGAGGCTCGTCCCCGGAACCGCGGAGGAGACCACGCGATAGTTCGTGATCGCGACCTTCCCGCCGCGCTCCAGGATCGCCATCTTCTTGCGGTCGACCGGGTGACGGCCGATCGAATTCTCGATTCGCCCGGCGTCGAGACGAGGCCGACCGTGACACACCGCAAGATAGATCTTCTCGAGACTTCGGTGCGAGGAAAAAGCCTTCACGAGGCCGTCCATCGCCTTCTCGCTTTTCGCGACGACGATTATTCCCGAAGTGTCCTGATCGAGACGGTGGACGATACCGGGACGCGCGACGCCGCCGATGCCGCTTAAATCCGGGCAGTGATGGAGAAGCGCGTTTACGAGCGTGCCCGTAAAATGCCCCGGGGCCGGGTGAACGACCATCCCGGGAGCCTTGTCGACGACCACGATATCGTCGTCCTCGTAGACAATCGCGAGCTCTATCGCCTCCGGCTCGGGAACGGCCGGAACGGGCGGCGGGATTTCGACCTCGATCGCGTCATCGGGGCGGACTTTCATTCCCGCCTTCTCGGCTGCGACGCCGTTCACGGTCACGAAGCCGCCCTTCACGAGTCCCTCGAGGCGGCTGCGGGAAAAATCGGGATATCGCTCCTGCAGAATCCTGTCGAGCCGGTCCGCCATCAATCCTCCCGCCACTTGATGTACCTGATCGCGCTGTCCTTCAGATAGCATTCAGCGTTCACGATATGCTTCGCGCCCATCGACTCGGCGGTTATCGTCACTTTGAAAATCGTGGACGAATCGGCCGCGAACGAGAAATACTGACTCGCCTCGCTGCCGATATCCTCGTCTTCACAGCGTTCGATCAGATCGTTCCAGTCCTTGAACGGCCACCAGGACCGCGATTCGTCGACTTCGTAATCCTCGGGCATCGTTTTCCGCGCGTCGAGAATCGCCTGCGCCACCTCGCGGGCTTCGTCGAGCGCGTTGTCATCCTCCGGATCTTCGTAAATCCCGGGTATCGTCACGAGCGCGTCGACCGAATCGCAGGTGTTGACGTTTATCTTCATCGAGCCGACGGTCGTGAACAGATCCTGGATTCCCTTGACCGTGATCTGGTCTTCCGGCTTCTCCCACGGGTTTATGACGCCGCCCGTAAGTACCGCCGGGTAGTCCTTGAATCCGCGCACGAAGGCGAGTTCCTTCACGTCGGGAATCGCCTTGTTCCGCGGGCGATGATAGTCCTCCTCGTCGAGGTCGCGATCCTTTTCGTCGTCCTCGTACCACTGGGATTCGGCGCCGGCCTCATCGCCGTCGATATCGGTGACGGTATCGTCCTCGTCGCGCCAGTCGTTCCAGCTCGCGATCAGGATGTTCCAGAGATTGACCGTACCTTCCTTTTCGGTCGACAGCGTCTCGGGAATATTATGCGACTGAAAAATCATCCACCAGCGTTCCATGTATTTCCCGTCGCCGCCGCCCGAGTAGAGATTGTTGATGTTGATTATCCCGGTCGAGCCGGAATTCACCGATTCGATATCGATCGTCACCGTCGTCGGATTGACGTAGGTTCCGTCGTCGTCCTGCTCCTCGTCGAGCAGGATCGGTCCGATGGTGCACTTGCCGTCGCTCTTCAGATTCTGTTTCTCGACGACCCAGCGATCGTCCTCGAGCAGTTTCGCCGTATCCTGATCGGCCGACCAGTCGCTGACCGAAGAGTAATTGAGAAGCACGATTTCGGCGAGCGCCTGACCCGCGTCGATGACTCTCGCGGCGCGATTGCGCTCGCGGATGACGTAATTGATACCGCCTTGCTGATGAGCTTCGTAGATGAAGCTCATGACCATTATCGAAAGCGCGGCGAGCATCACGAGCACCGAAAGAAGAGCCGAACCTTTTTTCATCGCGCGCCTCCTCCGGCGCCGCCGGGCGCCATTCCGCCGCCCGCGCCGCCGGGCCCTCCTCCGCCGCCCGCGCCGCCGCGCCCTCCGCCGCCGCCAGTGCCTCCGCCGGCGCCCGCGCCGCCGCCATCGCCACCCTTCGAACCGCCGGAGCTTTTGGCCGCGCCGGCGCCGGAATCATCCGGCGGCGAGTTCCCGTCCTGACTCTGATCGAAAATCGGAATCCTGATTATCCTCATCAGCGGCGCCGTGTTCGTTCGGTAGCTCTTGCCGTCGGGATCGGCGATCATGAACGTGAGCTCGACCTTGTATGGAACCGAATTCGAGGATTCCCACTCGTCTTCGAATTCGGCGTCGCTCGCGTCCGCCTCGGCCGCGTCCGAGTTCTTCATCACCCGGCAGTTGAACCCGACGACTCCGTCCGCGATCAGCACCGGTTCATACATCTCGTCGTTCGCGAACGTGTAATCGGTATCGCCGTCGCTCGGCCTGAGCGCCACGTCCGGGCACTGACGGGCGTAAAGCCCTGTGACCGTGATATTCTTCCAGTCCCGGTCGTTCTCCTCGAGGACCATCACCTGAACGCGATGCACGGAATCCGCGACCGCGCTCGAACCGACGATCGCGCTCCCGGTCTTCGACCATTCGATCACGTCGGATGAATCCGGGTCGTCGCCATCGCCGTTATTGACGAGCGTGAAACCGTAGTTGTAATCCTGCTCGCCGTCGTGAGGATAATACATGCTCCTCAAGCCCGAGATGACCTGATTGAGCGCGTAATCGGTGCGCTGAAGCTTGTCGATGTATTCCGTCGAGACGGTCCACCCCGAAGTGACGGCGTTGAACGACATCACGGCCGCGAGCGTCATTATCGAAACGAGCAGCACCGCGCAGATGATCTCGACGAGAGTGAAGCCGCGTTTCATTCCGACGCCTTTCGGTAGTAGGTTACGTAACTTTCCTTCTCGCCGTGGGAGCGGAAGCGATCGCCCCAGCGCACGGTCACCTTGACGACGCAGAGGCCGCCGAGCCGTTCGATTTCATCGGTATCGTTCTTGTTGAGCCACTCTCTTTCCCACGTGTAGCCGTGGAATTTTTCCTCCTGAGCGCTCGTGAGCCGGGTATCGGGCGATATCTTCTCCCAAAGCTCCGACACCCGCGTCTCGCTCACGTCGAGCTCCATATCGGGATCTTTCACATCGGCGAGCGGATAGGCCATGTCGCCGATATCCATCACCTCCTCGGCGGTTTCGAGATACTGCGCGCCGAGCATCGTCTTCTGCGCCTGCAGCATCGACGTCATGACGACCGTGACGCCGAGCCCGAGGAGGATGATCGCTAGCAGCACTTCGAGAAGCGTGAATGCGCGGCGCATGGTGATCAGTCCTCCCCCGCGGCGAGAATCTTCGCCGCGCCGAAACGGTCCACTTTCACGGAGACGCCCTCCTTCGGATCGGTTCCCTCGCGGTAGATCCACACCCGGTGGGGGCGGGAGCATCGTCCGTTCGCCTCCCAGGTGAGCGACACCGCCTTCTGCGTTTCGTCGGCCGGAGTCTCGGCCGTCTGCTCGTCGCTCGCCGCGGACTCCGCCTTCTCCCGCTCGCGGGCGTCACTGAACCGGCCGAGGAGATAGTCCGCGTTGGAGAAGACGGAAATCTTCGCCTTCTGCCGGTCGGACTCCGGGTCATCGTCGAGAGAGCTGTCGTCGAAAGTGACCTTGAGGCATATCCCCTCCATCACTTCGTCCGCGATCGGCGCGAAAAGAACATCGGCGAGCGATTCCCCGAAATCGGAACCGTCTTCCTTCGTTTCCGCGTCGACAACCGATTTCCCGTCCTTCGTGAGCGAGGTCGTGGTTTCCTCGGCTTCGGGATCGAGCTCGACCTCTTCGCCGGAAATCGTCCACGCCTTGCCGTGACGCGTTTCGAGCAGCTTCGCGGAGTGAATCTCCACCTTGCCGCAGAACGCCTCGCCGCGCTTCACCGTCGAATAGGTGACTATCGCGGGTTCCTTCGTCACGAGCGCGATCGAACGCGCCTGTCTCATCGCGGCGAAGACGTCCCGCGAAGCGCCTTTCATCCGCGCCGCTTCCTTTCCGGTCCCGAGCCCGACCACGCAGGTCGCGGTGACGATACCGATTATACCGATGACGGTCAGTATCTCGAGGAGAGTAAAGGCGCGGCGCATGCAAGTCGAACCGATTAGAGAGCGGCGGAGCTCTTCGAGGACTTCGTCTTCTTCGAGCTGATGTCGTCCTCGGTGCCGAATTCGCCGTCGGGGCCAGCCGAAGTGATGACGACGTTCGCGCCCTTGCGCTCGTACTTGTACTCCGTGCCCCACGGGTCGACGGTCTCGCCGGAATCCATGATCGCGCCCTTGTCGCCGTCTTCCTTGAAGAGGTCGTCGAGCGTGGAAGGATACTTGTTGTAAGCCATGTTGTAGTTCATGACGCCGTTACGAAGGGCCTGAACTGCGTCCTTCGCCGTGTTGACGCGCGCCGACTCGAGCATACGGGGGATGTTGACGATCGCGACCGTCGAGAGAATGCCGATAATGGAGACCGCGACGAGAATTTCAATCAAGGTGAAACCCTTGCGCATGGACCGGTAGTCTTTTTCCTGACTCATTTTTATCCTTTCTGTTTCTAGGTATTTTAGCAAACCTGTTAACGGCGCGCATTAAACTATATGCGCGGTTCCGCAAGTCGTGACAGCGACGGCAGCGCCGATTTCAGCGCGTCGAGCGCGAGACCGAGGTTCCGGCGGTACTGCCCGGTCATCGACCCCGCGCCGTGAACGTCGGAGATCGCCTTCACTATCCGGCAGGCCGCGCCGGCGGTTTCGGCGACATGGGCGATCGCGGCGCCCTCCATGTCGCGGACGGTGATTCCGAGCCGGCGGATCGTCGCGAGGTCCGCGTCGTCGTCGTTGAACCGGTCGCCGGTGCCGAGAACGGCGGACGGGAACGCGCCGGTCGTGACGCAGTCGAAGTATGGCGTCGTCCGCTCGTTATGAACGCCGATTTCCGTGCCGTTGATCGCCGCGAGGTCGAAATCGTACTCGACCGCGCGCGAAATCCCGTAGATGTCGCCGACCTTCATCCCGTCCGCGAAACCGCCGGCGACGCCGAAATTGCGGATTTCCCGCGGGTTGAGCCCGAGCGCGATCTGCGCCCCTGCGGCGGCGTTCGTCTTGCCGACGCCGGCGAGCACGACCGCCGTTTCCTCTCCGAGATACGAGCCGATCGTAACGCGACGGCCGAAACGGATCTCCTCCCGCGCGTTCTCCATCCGTTCGACGAGACAGCGGGCCTCGTTCTCCATGGCGATCACGTAGACGTTCATCGGTTCTTCCAGAATTTAAGCCACTCGGAAACGAAAAGATCGATTCGGTCTCTGGAGCCAAACGCGGCAACGGTCGCCGCGGACATCGACCGGTATTCAAGGAGCGCCACGATATAATCGCGCTTCAGGTTCTTGAACGGCTCGAACCGAATCGTCGGCGCGCCCTTTTCGAGGAAGAAAGCGATCGACCACGCGAGGCGGTACTTGATTCTGCGCGAGAGATCGGTCCCGGCATAAAAGCGTTCGTAATCCATCCCGAGCACCCCGGGGATAAGCGTCGAGAGTTTCTCGAGATCGAAATCCCCCGCCTGGGCGAGTTGCCAGTCGTCGGAATTCTCGTCCTCGAAATACTGCGCGTAGCCCTCGTTGATCCACGGAGCCGCGGATACCATCGATGTCGCGTAGGAAAGATACTGATGAAACGCCTCGTGGCGAATCGTCTTGACGAGTTCCGTCTCGCCGCCTTCGGGGAAATAGGCGACGAGCTCGCGCCGTTCAGGATTCCAGTACGCCGCCGACCAGCTCATGTCTTCGCCCGCCGCGTCGAGATACTCGTCGCGATCGCCGAAGATCCTCGCGACCGCGAGCACGTTCGAACCGTCAATCGGCGACGGCATGACCTCGGCGTAGCGCCTGCGCATAGTCGCGAGATCGTTCGTGAGCGTCGGGATGAACCGGAAAACCGCGGGGAGATCGTCGAGCACCGTAAATTCCGCCGAATCGGTCCAGTGCCATGACTGATAATTCGTGACGCTGTGATGCGCGTCGGCGCGGAGAAGTTCGCGCTCCGAATTGGAGACGAAGGCGTCTTTCGAGCCGGAATCGGAACGCGGGATCGTTTCCGATGGAAGTTCGCTCTCGACGATCTCGGACCATTTCGAGAGAAACTGCTTCTCGAAGCATTCCTTCGCCCAATCGAAATCGTCGCCGTCGAGAAGCGTCCAGTCGACGAAGTACCAATCCTTGAATTCTTCCGGGAGAAACGTACACACGACATCCGAACGGTTCGTTCCCTCGAGGTACAGAACGTCCTTCATTCCGCGAATGCGCTGCTTCGGACCGGTCCGCTCGCTCTCGCCGGGAAGATCGAACGGCATCAGTTTCTCTATCGCGTCGTCGCGAAGCGAGAGTTCCGCGCTCGAAGTCGCGCTACCCGACCCCTTGCGCCGCGTGAAAATCGGAACCTTGCGCTTCAGGTACTCCTCGCGGGTTATCTTCGCCTCGGCGAATTTCGGCGCTACGGTATCGATCTTCGCGACGATAAACGATCGCCCGTCGTCGTCCTCCCACCGTCCGAGCACGGTCTGCGAGGTCCAGAGGTCAAGCGTGTCGTAGCGGTCCTCAAGTCTCATCACCTCGCCTTCCTTGACGAGATACGCCTCCGCCTTCGGCATCTCGAGCGGCGCCGGATTCGTAAAAAACAGACTCGCTATCAGTCCCCACACCATCACATTTATCTCTACTCTCTACTCTCTACTCTCTTATCTCTTATCTCTTATCTCTTATCTCTTTCTCACAGTCCTCCCATGATCAGCGAGCCGAAAGTCGAAATCGGCGTCGTGTCACGGAAGTTGTCGAGAACCTGGCGGCAGTCCTTCGTAAGTCCCTGAACATCGTCGTAGAGCTGCGGGTCGTTGATCAGCTTTCCGAGCGAGCCGTCGCCGCTCTTGAGCTTTTCCGAAACCTCGTTCAGATTCGCCATCAGCTTCTCGGCGCTCGCGACGAGCTCCTTCGCGTCGATCGATTCGCTCGCCTTGCGGAAGGCGTCGATCGCCGACTGCAGTTTCGCGTAAGTGTCGTCCTCGGGAGAAAGAAGCTTCCCGATCGCGCCCTCGCCGTTTTTGAGCCGCTCAGAAATTGCGTTCGCGTTCGCGAGCGTCGCCTGAAGGTCGCGATATACGGTATCGTCCTTCGAGAGAAGCTTCCCGACCGTGCCCTCGCCGTTCTTGAGCCGTTCCGAGATTTCCTTCGCGTTCTCGGCCGTCTCCTTGACATTGTTGTAGACCGTATCGTCGGACGAAAAAAGTTTTCCGAGCGTACCCTCGCCGCGCTCGATGCGGTCGGCCATCACATGGATTTTGACGCTCGTCGCCTCGAAGTTGGTGACGATCGACTTAAGTTCGCCGCCGGAGGTGAAGTCATTGAGGTTCTTCGCGATACGCGAGACGTCGTCCATCCAGTTCGTCGGCTTCTCGCCCGAGAACATCGTCCCGACGAGCGGCAGCTCCTCGCCCGCACCCTCCTCGAGGAGGAGGTAATTGCCGCCGAGCATCGAAAGGTTGCAGACGGCGATACGGTAGCCGGTGCGCAGAATGACGTTATTGTCGATTTCGGCGTAGACGACGAGGTTCGACGGGGTGATGTCGATCGAGTCGATCGTGCCGACCTTGGTGCCGCGGTACATCACCGAATCGTGGTCCTTGAGCCCGCCGACTTCGGGAAACGCGATCGAGACGATCGCCTTCTCGCGCCCGGTGAGGACGTCGACGCCGGATATGACGACGGTGAAATAGACGAGGAGTGCGAGGACCGCGAGCATGAAAAGGCCCACGATCATTTCGGAAAACACATCGGATTTTCTGGCGCTCACAGCGTATCTCCTTTCATGGCCGCGAGGAATTCCTTGACGTCGCGGTTTTCGGATTTCTTGAACTCTTCCGGCGTCGAACACTCGACGACCCTCCCCGCCTTCAGAAGGAGAACCCGGTCGGCGATCGCGAGCGCGCCCACGAGGTCGTGAGTGACGACGATCGAAGTGATGCCGAGATCGCGCGACAATTTCCGGATAAGCTTGTTGATGGTGACGCTCGTAACCGGGTCGAGGCCGGAAGTAGGCTCGTCGTAAAGGACGATATCCGATTCGCGGACGATCGCGCGGGCGAGCCCGGCGCGCTTCTGCATGCCGCCGGAGATTTCCGCGGGGTACTTGTCGGCCGCGGCCGTCAACTCCACCGCCGCGAGCGCCTTCGCGACGCGCTTCGCGATTTCTTCGTCACTCAGATCGGTAAGTTCCTCAAGCGGGAGCGCGACGTTCTCCGCGACGGTCATCCAGGCGAGCAGCGCCCCGCCCTGGAAAAGATAGCCGATGCGGCCGCGAATCTTCTCGAGCGTCCGGTCGTCACAGGACGCGACGTCTACCCCCTCGACGAGCACTCGCCCCGAACTCGGCGTAAGGAGACGGACGAGATGCTTGAGCGTGACCGACTTGCCGGTTCCAGAAGGACCGGCGATCGCGAGAACCTCGCCCCTCCGGACGTCGAAATCTACGCCGTCCAGAACCGCGACCCCGCCGAACCGCTTCACGACATTCTCGAATTTTATTATCGTCTCGTTCATTCGTCTTAAGTTCTTCCGTTCTCTACAGCTCCAACTTCTTCCCTTCTCGCCTTCTCACCTTCTCACCTTCTCACCTTCTCACCTTCTCAACTCCTCACCTTCTCAACTACCTGTAGCACACTCTCGTGATCATATACCCGAAGACGAGAATCAGGAGAAAACTCACAATCACGCTCCGCTGTGTCGACTTCCCGACTCCGGTCGCGCCGACGGTCGTCCCGAAGCCTTCGCTTACCGAAACGGTGCCGACGATCACGCCGAAGACGAGCGCCTTTAGGAGACCGACGTACAGGTCCTTCGTCTCGGCGATCGACATCGCGCTCGCCATGTACTGGCGGAAGTCGACGCCGAGCTGGGTCGCGCCGACGATTCCGCCGCCCATCGCGCCGACGACGCAGCAGTAGAAGCCGAGAATCGGCGCCATGATGACAAGCGCGAGGATCCGCGGCGAGGCGAGAAAGCGAATCGGCGAAATCGACATTATCTCGAGCGCTGCGACCTCGTCGTTCACCTTCATCGTCCCGAGCTCGGCCGCGATCGCCGAGCCGACGCACGCGGCGAGGCAGACGCCGCAGCTGAACGGCGCCATCTCGCGGATAAGCGAAATCATCACCGCGGCGCCAAGGTAGATCTCCTGGTTGAAGCGCCTGAGCTCGAGCCCGACCTGCAGCGCGAGGATCATCCCCATGAAGAGCGCGACCACCGTGATCACGGGAAGCGTCCGGATGCCGGTCGTGTAGAGCTGCCGCGCGAGATCTGCCCGGCCGTTGCGGCGACAGACCGCGGCGGGGAAACCGGCCGCGGAAGAAAGAAGAATCCTCGCCGCCCATCCTAGGGAAGCGAGGAACTTTACGAGCGCGCGGGAGAAACCCTGGAGTTTCCCCCGGGGGGCGTCGTCCCACATCGGCTCGCGTACGATACGCATCTTTTACTTCGCCTCAGCGGCGGGAGCCTCGGCGGCGGCGGGAGCATCCGGCGCGGGAGCCTCTGCCTTCGGCGCCTCGGCCTCGGCGGCCTTCAGCGTATCCGCGACCTGAGCGGCCGCGTCGAAGATCGAGCGCTTCTCCCAGCGCTTCACGACATCGATCGCGGCGTCGACGAGCGCGGTCTTCCCGGCGTCGTCCTTGAAGGTCGCCTTGACGGCCTCGAGATCCTTGACCGCGCCGTCGCGGTCGCCGGCAGCGGCCTTGACGCGGGCGGCGCCGAACTTCGCCTCAAGAACGAACGGGCTCGCGGCCTTCGCCTCGATGAAATCGGCGTAGGCCTTCGCGGCCTCGCCGTACTTCTCCTGGGCCTCGAGGCACTCGGCGACGCCGAGCGCGGGAACGTCCTCGAACCCGACCGGCGCCTTGCCGTCGAGCTCCGCGTAAAGATCGGCGGCCCCGGAGTAGTTCGCGGCGTCGTAATAGGCCTTCGCGAGCTTGAGCTTGAGCCCAGCGCCGGCCTCGGTCGAACCGTACTTCGAGACGGCTTCCTCGAGTTCCTCGACGCCGTTTGCGGAAATGAGCGCGGAGCCGGCGTCGACGCGGCGGACTTCACGGTAGTTCTTGTAGCCGTTCCAGGCGAGTATCGCGGCGCCGACGACAGCGAGCGCGATCACGGTCTGTTTGCCGTCCTTCTGCCACCAGGCGACGAGGGGAAGAAGTTCTTCGGGGATGTTCATTTATTCGTTCCTTTCATTTCATAGAGGTCCGACCATTCGTTCAGGACGTCCTCGCTCTTCGATTCGGCGCGCAGCACGATCCGGTTGAAATCGAGCGCGTCGAGAAAATCGCGGTTGTGGATGAAGCGGCTCTTGCCCTTCGACGGCGGGATCGCGAGGCGCTTCATCGATTCGATTAAAAGTACCGCCGTGAAGTACACGGCCTTCGGCGCCTTGAGCGCGGACTGAAAGCCTTCTACCGCCTTGCGGGCGGGAACGCCGTTCTCGCCGCGGACGAGCGCGGTCAGGAGAACCGCGACCCTGAGCCCGTTCGAGACCTCGAAGCCGCGCTCGGTCATCATCTTCTCGTAGTTGTCGAGCGATTCGAGGTAGGTGAAGACGGGCGATTTCGCCTTGCCATTCGAGTCGATAAACGCGGCGAGATCCGGGAGAAGGTCGCTCATAAGCCCCGTCTCCCAGAGAAGCCGGAACGCCTCGGCGGAGTGGCCGTAGGGGAACAGGCGGAATATCTCCTCGCAGACGCGCGGCGTCGAGGCGGTGAGGATGCACGAATGACGGCGCTTCATCGCGGCGAGCGTCTTCTTCTCGATCTTGAAGCCGAGGCGCGAGGAGAATTTCACCGCGCGCATCATACGGACGGGGTCCTCCTGGAAACGGATATCGGGGTCGCCGATCGCGCGGATCACCTTCTTCTCGAGATCCTCCATTCCGCCGACCCAGTCGATCACCGAGAAGTCCTTGATATCGTAGAAGAGCCCGTTGACCGTAAAATCGCGGCGATAAGCGTCGGTTTCGGGCGTGCCGAAGGTGTTGTCCTCGAGCGGGCCTTCGGAGGCGTGCTCGATGATGTCGCCGACCGACATCGAGTTCTGACGGAAGGTCGCGGTTTCGATCACCTTCTCGCCGAAGCGGACGTGGGCGAGGCGGAAACGCCGCCCGATCAGGAAGCAGTTGCGAAAGGCGCGCTTCACCTCGTTCGGCTTCGCGCTCGTGCCGACGTCGAAATCCTTGGGCTTGCGGCCGAGGAGAAGATCTCTCACGCCCCCGCCGACGAGATACGCGGTGTAGCCGAGCGAGGAAAGGCGATAGAGAACCTTCAGAGCATCGGGATCGATGTTCTTGCGCGAAATACAATGTTCCGGCCGCTTGTAGACGACCGGTAGATTCTTTTTCTTCTTCAGGAATGAAAACAACATTAGATATATTGTATCAAAACACCCCTTTAGCCGTCCACTCCGACGCGTACGGGATACCGAAAATCAACGATCCGCGCGATAATGGCGCGAGTCGCCGTAAGCGTTGTAAAGGATATGTTCGCCAATCGCGGCGAGACGGGCGTCGAGACAGTGACGGCACATCGATGCGTTTTCGTCGAGACAGGGCTTCCCCGAATAAAGCTGATAGTTCCGGCGATAGCGGACCTCGGTCACGTTCGGCATGATGACGTTCGCACCGGCCCGGACGCCGCGTTCGCGCCCGTCGTCCGCGAGCGCCTGCAGGGCGGTCGCCGCCGCGATATTTACGTTCCCGAGCGCGAGCCGCGTCGCCGCGATCATCTTGAGCCCCAGATTCAATTTCTCCTCGGCACTCCGCACTAGGCACTCCGCACTCCGCACTTCCCCGAGCGGCGTATTCGCCGCTTCGATATACGGCCCCATCCCGATCATGTCCGCGTCGATCTCGCGATAGAACTCGATATCGCGCGCGAGATCGTCGTACGTCTGGAACGGGAGACCGCACATGACGCCCGTTCCGACCTGGTAATCGCAGCGGCGAAGCGCGCGCAGGCACTCGACCCGGCGCGACCACGAACATTCCTTCGGATGGATCTTCGCGTAAAGCTCCGGGTTCGAGGTTTCAATCCGAAGGAGGTACCGCGCCGCGCCCGCCGCGCGCCATCGCGCGTACACGTCCTCGGTCTGCTCGCCGAGCGAAAGCGTTACGCCGAGCTTCAAGGGCGCGATTTCCCCGAGGACGTCTTCGATAAACCGCGTGTGCTTCTCCGACTCGATCTCCCCGGATTGGATGACGATCGAAGCGTAGCCGAGCTTTTTGCACTCCTCGGCGCAGGCGACGATCTCCTCGATTGAAAGCGAATATCTCTCGACCGCCGCGTTCGATTTTCTTATACCGCAGTAAAGGCAGTCCTTCGCGCATACATTCCCCGCTTCGACGAGCCCCCTTACCGAAACCCCCTTCCCGCACAACCTCACTTTCTCATCATACGCCTTCCTGAATATCTCTTCCATCTCCGACCGCTCTTCGACCTTCAACATCTCAACAATTTCTTCTCTTTTCATTTCCCCTCCCATCTACTCTCTACTCTCTTATCTCTTATCTCTTATCTCTTATCTCTTATCTCTTAT
>R26__coassemble_89_pt1 | contig 58946 bp, 48 predicted proteins | sample R26__metabat2_high_PE_025 | metagenome-assembled genome bin R26 | reverse complement strand
ACGTCGAGGCGGTGCCGGAGTTCAAATTCGTCGAATCGTCGATTCGTCGAATCGTATAATCGTAAATACGATGAATTCTGAGTCTGCGAATACTCGAATCGATAAATCGATGAATCGACGAATCGACGAATCGATAAATCTTCCAATTCTTCTCCACGGAGTCACCGGCTCCGGCAAGACCGAAGTCTACCTTCAGGCGATCGCGAAGGAGCTCGAGGCGGGGCGCGGCGCGATCGTGATGGTTCCCGAAATCGCGCTCACGCCGCAGACGGTGCAGCGGTTCGCCTCGCGCTTCGGCGACCGGATCGCGGTCCTCCACTCGGCGCTCTCGGACGGCGAGCGCTACGACGAGTGGCACCGCATCCGCTCCGGAAAGGCGCGCGTCGTCGTCGGGCCGCGCTCGGCGGTGTTCGCGCCCGTCAAGGATCTCGGCCTCATCGTCGTCGACGAGGAGCACGAGACGAGCTACAAGCAGGAGGAGTCGCCGCGCTACAACGCGCGCGACGTCGCGGTCCTCCGCGGCCAGATCGAGGGCGCGAAGGTCGTCCTCGGTTCGGCGACGCCGTCCCTCGAGTCGTGGGCGAACGTCGCGCGCGGGAAGTACGCGATCGCGCGGATGACGAAGCGCGCGGGCGCGGGGACGCTGCCGCTCGTCCACGTGATCGACATGAAGGAGCAGCAGATGGGAATCTACTCCCCGCCGCTCCTCGACGCGATTCGCCTTCGCCTCGACCGCGGCGAGCAGACGATACTCTTTCTTAACCGGCGCGGCTATTCGCGCTCGGTCGTCTGCCGCGCGTGCGGCGAGGCGCTCGAGTGCCCCGACTGCGCGATGCCGTACACGTACCACCAGGCCGACAGCTGCTGCCGCTGCCACATCTGCGGCGGCTGGATTCCCGTTCCCGCCGCGTGCCCCGCGTGCGGCGCGAAGGCGCTCGAGTATAAGGGGATCGGCACTCAGCGCGCCGAAGCGGCGCTCGCGAAACTCTTTCCGCGCGCGCGGATCCTCCGGATGGACGCCGACTCGACCTCGCGCAAGAATTCCCACGACGACATCCTCGCCGCGTTCCGCCGCCACGACGCCGACATTCTCCTCGGAACGCAGATGATCGCGAAGGGGCTCGATTTTCCGAACGTCACGCTCGTCGGCGTCCTGAGCGCGGACAGCTCCCTCCAGATGCCGGACTTCCGCGCGGCGGAGCGGACCTTCCAGCTTCTCGCCCAGGTCTCGGGGCGCGCGGGGCGCGCGGAGCTTCCGGGCGAAGTCTTCATCCAGACGCTCGACCCCGAGGCGACCGCGATCGTGGAGGCCGCGCGCGGCGACTTCGCGGCGTTCGCGCGCGGCGAGCTCGAATCGCGCAAGGCGGGCGATCTCCCGCCGTACTGCCACCTCGCGGCGATTCGCGTCGCGTCGGAGGACGCGCGCGCGGCGTCGGACTGGGCGGAAATGTATTCGAAGTCGCTCGCCTCGTGGGCGAAGAAATTCGGCGCGCTCACCGTGAGCGATGCGTATCCGAGCGCGCTCGAGAAGGCGGAAGGGTGGTACCGCTACCAGGTCGTTCTCCGCGCGCCGACCGCCGCGCCGATCGTCAGGGCCTGGCGCTGGGTGATCGGCGCGCGTCCACCCCAAAGGGGTATACGCGTCGCAATTGACATCGACGCCGCGAATATCGTATAATACCGAGTGATAAAACCTCACAAGGGAGATTGCATAAATGAAGCTCGCCAAGTTCTTCGCTCTCGTCTGCGCCACGGCGCTTTCCTTCGGTGCTTTCGCCGACGCGGCGAATGTCTGCATCACCTTCTCGACGCAGGGCCCGGACAAGTACGCCGACGGCACGATCGTCAAGGACGGCGAGTGGTACGCTCTCGTGTGGCTCGCTTCGGAAACGACCGAGGCGACGATCACCTCCGATCTCAAGACGACCGATTCCGCGACGAGCGAAGTGATGCTCGCGGCGCCGCTCGCGAAGGACGAGAAGTGCCCGCTCGTGATGTTCCAGATCGACTCTGCCGCGGCGAAGTCCACCGGTACCTACAAGGTCTACATGCTCGATACGCGCAACGCGGCCGGTACGCCTTCCGCTTCGGTCGGCGGCGTTCCCGCGATCGTCCAGGCGTCCACCGCGACCACCGCTTCCGCCGCTGCGACCGGCGCGGGCGTTTCGGTCGGTACGAGCGTGACCGGCGCCGAGGCGAGCGGCGAAGCGGTCGCGACCGCGGCGGCGGCCGGCACCGAGCAGCCGAAGATCACCTCTTTCGCGATTGCGAACGACATGGCGTACATCACCGTCTCCGGTCTCGCGCCTTCGATCGTCTATGCGGCTCAGTCCGGCGCGGCGCTCGACAAGATCACGGTCACCGACGTCGCTTTCGACGGCACGAAGGGCGAAGCCGATATCGTCGTTCCCGCGAAGGACGCGAAGTTCTTCTCGGTCACGCGCAAGCCCATCAAGTAAGTGCTTAGTGCTTAGTGCTTAGTGCTTAGTGCCTAGTGCAACGGGTGAGAGAAAATTTTTTAAAGGGGAAATCTAAATGAAGAAGCTTCTGGTGATTGGAACGGCGCTCCTCGCGGGTGCGCTCGTCGCCGACACGGTCGAGTCGTCGAACACGTTCGGCGTTTTGAAGGTGACGCCGGGTACGAGCGCGACCGAAGTCGCTCTCTGCGTTCCGTGGGTTTCGGCGGGCACCAGCGGCTCGGGTCAGTCGATTAAGGTCAAGGAAGTCGTCAAGACCTCAAACCTCGCCGACGGTTCCGTCCTTCTCAAGTATGACGGTTCCAAGTATATCGCCTGGTCGCTTTCTTCCGGCACCTGGGGCGGCGTCAGCACGGTGACCGCGAATGGCACGACGGCAACCGAGGGCGGCGACGACACTCTCAGCCGTGGTGACTCGCTCATCATCCGCCCCGTGTGGCCCGAGAACGCCTCAGACAAGAATATCTACCTCTACGGCCAGTATCAGTCCGTCGGCGTCGGTGAGCAGACACTCCCCGCAGGCGCCTGGACGCTCATAGCGCCGCCGGTTCCCGCGAACTCTTCCGTTAAGCTCAATGATTTCACTTGGAGCAATGTTAATGCCGGCGATTACATTTGGGTGCAGAACGCCAAGGGGTATCGCCTTAAAGCCCTCTACGGTAAAAGCGCTGCTGGTAAGTGGGCCGTTTATGATGCCGTTAATGAAAAGTGGGATGAAGATTTAGCTGCTATCCAGCCAGGCATGGGCGGTTGGTATGTGAATACAGGAACTTCGGCAGCCACGGTTACATTTGAAGCTGCAGAATAAGGATTGCCTTCAATGAAAAAGCTTGGTTTATTGTTAGTTGGCATTTTCGCGTGCATGGTTACGCATGCAGGTTACCTTTATTGGCAGGTGAACGCGAATTATGCTGAGGGGATTGATACTTCTGGGGCTACTTGGACCCTGAATGGCAATACGATTACCGGTTTCAGGCTTTCAGCTATTGACGCAGATGGCTATGTGACTGCATTGACCAGCTATGTTGTAGCCGGCGATGACCCCGTCGCCAAGAGCAATCCTATTAGTCTTGCAACTGCGCAGACAGCGGATCTTTATGCTGATGTCTCTTCTGTTTATAGTTCCGGTTACTCGTATTTCATCGAAGTGATTGGCTATGATAGTTCTGTGTATGGATCAAACACTGGAGTTATCGGTCAGTCGACAAAATCTGTGACATATGAGCAACTTTCCACAGCGGGTAATGTGAATTACGTTGCTGATCTCGGCTCGATTAGTGACCAGATATCTCCTTTTGTCGGTCAGGCCTACGCCGCCCCCGAACCGACCTCGGGTATCCTCCTCCTCGTCGGCTTCGCGCTGATGGGCCTCAAGCGCAAGCGCGCGTAAATTCCCCCGGGTGCAGCTCATTATTCATTCTTCATCATTCATTTTTCATCTTATCTCTAATCTCTTATCTCTTATCTCTTAAATAAATGAACAAGAAAGCTACGCCCGAGGAGCTGGCGAAAGTCGTTCAGACTGAGAAAATCGGTCTGAACGATTTTCTCATTTCCTTTCTGATCGGTATCGCGGTCTTCGTCTTCCAGACCCTCTGGCAGCTCCCCGGCCCCGCGCCGGAACACTGGCAGGACATGGCGGTCGCGACCGGTCTCTACCCCGCGTATTCCGTCGTGCCCGGCTACTGGGTCTCGCTCGCGGGCTGGCTCTACAAGGCGACCGGGGTGACGCTCGGGACGACGATCCTTCAGTACATCGGCCACGCGGTCATCGCCGTAATCACGATGATCATGTACGGCGTCCTCCGCGAGGTCCTCACGTTCATCATGCGCGCGCGGCCCCAGAGCAATTCGAAGTGGCGCAAGACCGTGATGCGCATCGCGGCCGCGATCGCCGCGCTCTCGTTCGCCTGCTCCGACGCCGTCTGGTCCGCGGGCCAGTTCTTCTCCGAGACGACGCTCCTCCTTCTCCTCACCGTCCTCGCGCTCCAGTCGTTCTTCACGTTCCTCCGGAAGGGCCAGCTCAAGTACTCTTACCTCTGCGCGCTCGCGCTCGGCGTCCTTACCGCCGAAACGCCCGCCGGATTTTTCCTCGTCGTCACGTTCATCGCGCTCAACTTCATCGTCCTCAACATCCTCCCGAACATGGAGTCGCCGTTCTTCAAGCCGGAGCTGATCGAGGTCGGAAAGTGGCACATGACGTTCATCTACCTCGTCGCGCTCCTCGGCGGGATCGGCTTCAACGCCGTCATGTACATGGTCCACGACGGGCTCGTCCCCGGCGGCGAATCCTTCGGCTCGATTCCGCTTTCGTACCTTCTCGACTACTTCCATCGGCTCACCGCGGCGGCGCCGATCTTCGGTTGGGTGCTACTCCTCGGCGCCTCGATCGCGCCGTTCGTCATTTCGATCGTCCGCTTCCCCGACGCGGCCGACGAGGAGCGCTTCCTTTCGTACTCGACGGGCATCGTCTTCCTCTTCTGCGGCATCGTCGCCTTCTCCCAATGCGCCTCGCTCCCCGCGCTCTGGTTCTGGACCTACGTCCCCGTCCACTCGCAGTATCTCCTCACGATCGGTTCGGTGATGCTCGTCATGACGGTCGCGACCGCGGTCACGGTCCTCGGCGTCGATTCGCTCTGCCGCGACCACCGCAAGCTCTCGCGCCAGCTCTTCGGCGTCGACGCCGACGCGACGGAGGGCGAGGAGATGGTGATGAGCCAGTCGCTCACCGACCGCCTGCGCGCGCTCGGAATCATCGTCGTACCGCTTATGCTCCTCGCGGCGCTCGTCCCCGGGCGCGTGAAGTCGGCCTCGCGCGCGATGCTCGCGCTCGTCGAGGACGTCATCTCGGCGACGATCGACGAGGCGGGCGACGCGACGCGCCTCTTCACGGACGGGAATCTCGACGCGGGCGTCGAGGTCGAGTCGCTCCGCCGCGGACGGCCGCTTTACTGCATCGCGCTCATGGGCGGCGGCCCGAACCAGATCTACCTTCGTACCCGCGGAACCGACGAGGACCCCGAGGACGCGTTCTCCTTCCAGTACGACGGCGGCATGGGCCTCAGAAGCTGGATCCGCGACAAGCCCGAGAAGCTCAAATCGGTCGCGGTCCAGGTCGGCTTCGACCTCTGGAAGCGCGACGGTAAGCCGCTCCCGCCGATGGGCGGGCTCCTCTCGCGCCCGACGATGAACGACTCAGCCGAGCTCGCCGCGCGGACGACGATAGCGACGAACCTCGCCGCGCGCGCGATTTCGATTTTCGATTCGGGGATCAAGGACTGCACCGACACCTCGATCAAGAAGGCGTTCTTCGACGCCGAGTGGCGCCTCGCGCGAATGTCGATCTACCGCGCCGAATCCCACGATCTCGCGGGCGACGCGCTCACTGCGATCGCCGACATGGCGCTCGCGAAGGCGCTCAACGACCGCAACGAGACCTTCAAGTCGCTCCTCAAGGCGACCGAGCGCCGGAACGAGCAGATGATGCAGCGCCTCACCCCGCGCGAAGGCCTCCAGCTCGCGCTCGTCCGCGCCGACTTCCGCCTCGGGAAGGTCTACGCCGAGACGATTCTCGGCGCCGACCCGGAGAACCCCGACGCGAACTTCGCGCTCGGCATGTTTTACGAGAGCGAGAAGCAGTACTCGCGCGCCGAGGAGTATCTTATCCGCTGCCTGATCCGCCGTCCGAACGAGCCCGCCGTCTACAACAATCTCGCGATGATCGAGATCGTCCTCGGGAAGCTCGAAGCCGCCGAGGTGAACGCGAAGAAGGCGCTTCAATTGATCCCCGGATCTGCCGCCGTGCTCGATACGCTCGCGCAGATCGAAAAAATGAAACAAGAGAAGAAGTAAGAAGATGGAAAAAGAGTATGACGCCAAGGCCGCGGAGGCCAAGTGGTACAAGTTCTGGGAAGAATCGGGCGCGTTTCACGACGAGCCCGGGAAGGGCGTTCCCTATTCGGTCGTGATCCCGCCGCCGAACGTGACGGGGATTCTCCACATGGGCCACGCGCTCAACCAGACGATCCAGGATATTCTCGTCCGCTGGCGCCGCATGCAGGGCCGGAACACCCTGTGGCTCCCCGGCACCGACCACGCCGGCATCGCGACCCAGAACGTCGTCGAGAAAGCGCTTAAGAAGGAAGGAAAGCGCCGTCAGGATCTCGGGCGCGAGAAGTTTTTGGAGCGCGTCTGGGAGTGGAAGAAGCAGTACGGCGGGACGATTGTCCACCAGCAGCGCATGCTCGGGAACTCGACCGACTGGCGCCGCGAGCGCTTCACTTTCGACGACGGCTGCTCGCGCGCGGTCGCGAAGGTCTTCAAGGGACTTTACGACGAGGGACTCATCTACAAGGGCAACTACATCGTCAACTGGTGCCCGCGCTGCGGGACCGCGCTCGCGAACGACGAGGTCGAGCACGAGGCGAACAAGGGCCATCTCTGGTACGTCCGCTACCCGGTCGTCGGTTCGGAAAAGGGCGCCGCGGGCGAGCTCAATAAAGACTACATCGTCGTCGCGACGACGCGCCCCGAGACGCTCCCCGGCGATACCGCGGTCGCGGTGAACCCGACCGACGAGCGCTTCACCGCGATCGTCGGGAAGAACGTAATCCTTCCGCTCACCGGGCGCGAAATCCCGATCATCTCCGACCAGTACGTCGAGAAGGAATTCGGTACGGGCATCGTCAAGATCACGCCCGCCCACGACCCGAACGACTTCCTCGTCGGGAAGCGCCACGGCCTCGCCGAGATCAACATCATGACCGACGACGGCCACATGAACGAACTCGCGGGCGCGAAGTACGCGGGGATGGACCGCTTCGAATGCCGCAAGGCGCTCGTCGCCGATCTCGAATCGGCGGGCTATCTCGACCACATCGAGGACTACGACAACCAGGTCGGCCACTGCTACCGCTGCCACGAGGTCGTTGAGTCGCGGCTCTCGAAGCAGTGGTTCGTCAAGATGGAGCCGCTCGCGAAGCCCGCGATCGAGGCCGTCAAGTCGGGCGAAGTGAAGTTCGTCCCCGAGCGCTGGAGTAAGATCTACTACAACTGGATGGAGAACATCCAGGACTGGTGCATCAGCCGCCAGCTGTGGTGGGGACACCGCATTCCCGCGTATACATGCGAGAAATGCGGCGAGATGTTTGTGTCCGATGTCGCGCCGACGGAATGTCCGCATTGCCATGCGCACGGCGAGGCGAGCGATGATCCGAATCTCAAGATTGCCGATTTGCCGAATCGTCGAATTGTCGAATCGTCGAATTCCGAATCGACGAATTCCGAATCGACGAATCGACGAATCGACGAATCGACGAATCTAACAATTTTCCGGCAGGATCCGGACGTGCTCGATACCTGGTTCTCGAGCTGGCTCTGGCCGTTCTCGACGCTCGGCTGGCCGGAGAAGACCGCCGACCTCGACTACTACTATCCGACGTGCGACCTCGTGACGGCGCAGGACATCATCTTCTTCTGGGTCGCGCGCATGATGATGGCGGGCATCCACTTCATGAAGAAGCCGCCCTTTAAGAACATCGTCATTCACGGCATCGTCCGCGCGGCGGACGGCTCGAAGATGTCGAAGTCGAAGGGCAACTCGCTCGACCCCCTGGAGCTTATCGACCAGTATTCCGCCGACGCGCTCCGCTTCTCGATCGCGCTCATCACCTCGCTCGACTGCGACACCAAGGTCAACAAGGAAAAGTTCGAGATCGGCCGCAACTTCACGACCAAGATCTGGAACGCGGCGAAGTTCCTCGCTCAGAACGAGCAATCCATCGGAGGGGTTCGGGGAGATCTCTCCCCGTCCCTTGCGTACACCGCCGACGAGCGCCACATGCTCTACGCGACCGATATCGCGTGCAAGAAGATGAGCGAGATCCTCGAGGGCTACAGGATTCAGGACGGCGCGCTCGCGGTCTACGACTTCATCTGGGACCAGGTCTGCTCGGGGTACCTCGAGTACGTGAAGGACGCGCCCGACAAGGCCCGCGCCCTCGCGGTCCTCAAGGACGTCTTCTACAAGGCGCTCCGCCTTCTCCACCCCTACATGCCGTTCGTCACCGAAGAGGTCGCCCACCAGCTCGGCTACCTCAAGGAAGGCGAGACGATCATGCGCGAAGAGTATCCGACCGGCTACACCGCCGAAGAGCTCGCCGCGTGGGGCGCGACGAAGGAGAACTACGATTTCGTCAACGCGAAGCGCGAGGCCGTGACCGCGGTCCGCGCGCTCCGCACCGAGTACAAGGTCGCGCCCGCGACGTTCGTCAAGGTGACGATCGCGACCGACGACGCGGCCGCGAAGGCCGAGCTTGATTCGCTCAAGAAATCGATGCGCGCCGAATCGGTCGAGTTCGTCCCCGCGGGGAGCGACCTCGCGATGCCCTCGAAGATCACGAAGTTCGGTACGGTATACCTCTCGCTCGAAGGGCTCGTCGACAAGGTGGCCGAAGCGAAGCGCGTCGCCGGGGAACTCGCGAAGCTCGCCGGCTTCATCAAGGGGAAGGAGGCGAAGCTCTCTAACGCGAACTTCACCGCCCACGCGCCCGCCGCGGTCGTCGAGGAAGAGAAGAAGAAACTCGCCGAGGCGCTCGAGAAGCGCGCCCAGCTCGAGAAGCTTGCGAAGCTTTTCGCGTAAGTGACAGGTCGCAGCGAAGGAGAGAAGAAGATGCTCGACATCAACGCGATCCGCGCGGAAATCAACACTATCGACGATGAGCTCGTGAAGCTTTTCAAGCGCCGGCTCGAAATCGTCGAGCAGGTCGCCGAATCGAAGCGCGAGCGCGGCGCCCCGGTCCTCGACCCGGCCCGCGAGCGCGCGATTCTGACACATGTCGCCGACCAGGTCGGCCCCGTCTACGAGAACGGCGCGAGGCTCCTCTTTTCGACCTTGTTCGGAATTTCCCGCGCCCGCCAGCGCGCCGTCCTCCATGGCGAGCCCGAGTTAGTTAAGGAGATCCGCCGGATCTGCGCCGCGACGCCCGAGAAGTTCCCGACGAAGGCCGTCGTCGCGTGCCCGGGGATCGAGGGCTCGTACGCCCAGCAGGCGATCTCGCTCCTCTTCCCGCTCCCGACGATCGTCTACTTCAACGGGTTCGAGAAGGTCTTCGACGCGGTCGAGCAGGGCCTCTGCCCCTACGGCATCCTCCCGATCGAGAACTCCGCCGCGGGTTCGGTCGCGGCCGTCTACGATTTGATGGACAAGCACCGCTTCCACATCGTGAAGGCGCTCAGGCTCAAGGTGAACCACGTCCTTCTCGCCGCGCCCGGCGCGAAGCTCGAGGACATCCGCGAGGTCGCGAGCCACCCGCACGCGCTCGCCCAGTGCCGGACCTTCTTCAAGAACCATCCCGAGATGAAGGCAGTACCGGAGTCGAACACCGCGGTCGCGGCGAAGCTCCTCGCCGAGTCGGGCGACAAGACGCGCGGCGTCATCGCCTCGCGCGCCTGCGCCGAACTCTACGGCCTCAGGATCGTCGAGGAGTCGGTCGCCGACGCGTCCTTTAACTATACGCGCTTCATCTGCATCTCGAAGACGCCCCAGATCTACCCCGACGCGCGCAAGTTCTCGATCATGATGTCGCTCGCCCACCACCCCGGCGCCCTGAACGGCATCATCTCGCGCTTCGCGTCGATCGGCGTGAATCTCACGAAACTCGAGTCGCGCCCGATCCCCGGGATGGACTTCGAGTTCCGCTTCACCTTCGACTTCGAGGCGACGCCGCGCGACGAGGCCGTCCTCCGGCTCCTCGCCGAGCTCGCCGACGACCCGCAGATCGAACACTTCACGTTCCTCGGCGCGTACGAAGAATGATTATCCGCGAGATATTCGTTTACGTCCCGTTCGTCTTCTGGGCGATTCTCGTCGGCGTCTGGATCGTTCCGGCGCGAATCCGCACCCGCTTCCAGGCGATCGCGGCGATGGTTCTCCTCGCCTGCGCCGGGAAGTTTCTCGGCTTCGAATCGTTCGGCGGCGACGCGTTCGCGCCGGAGCTCCCCGAGAAACTGATCTGGGCGTGGGACTGGGCGTATTCCGGAATGTGCATCCTCCTCGCGCTCTCGTGCGCGTGGGGGATTTACTCGTTCGTCATCTCGCGGACGCGGCTCGGCGAGCGGACGCGGCGCTTTCGCCTCGCGTTCCATCGCTTCGCGCTCCCGCTCGTCGCGTGGGCGCTCTCCGCGTGGGGCGTCGCGAACGGCGTCAAGGCCCCGGAGCTCGTCGCGACGGAAATTAAGTTAGAAAATCTCCCCGCCGAACTCGACGGCTACCGGATCGTCCAGATCGCCGATATCCACGCTTCCGCCGCGGCCCGCGCCTGGCGGACGCGCGCGATCGTCGACCAGGCGAACGCGGCGAAGCCGGACCTGATCGTCCTCGCGGGTGACTACTCCGACGGGAACACGCTCCGCCGCCGCCGCGATCTCGCGCCGCTGAAGGACCTCGCCGCGAAGGACGGCATCGTCGCGGTGAGCGGCAACCACGAGTACTACTACGACTACTGGTCGATCGTCGCTTTTTTCCACTCGATAGGGATCGACTTCCTCGATAACGAGTGCGTCTCGCCGCGCCCGGGGCTCGTCGTCGCGGGCGTTCCCGATACGGCCGCGTACATCGTTCCGGGCGCGAAGCTCCCCGACGTCGACGCCGCGTTCGCGAACGCGACGAACGGCTGTTTCCGCGTCCTCGTCCAGCATCGCCCGAACGTCGACTACGCGCGCTTCAACGCGAACCAAGGCATCGACCGCGGCGCCCCGACCGCGCGCTTCGACCTGCAGCTCTCCGGCCACACCCACGGCGGAATCGCGCCCGTCCTCGACCGCCTCGTCGCGGCGATGAACGGCGGCCTCGTCCACGGCGTCTATCCCGTTCCCGAAGGCGGCGCGACCCTCGTCTCCCGCGGCGCCGGCCAGTGGGCCGGCTTCCCCATCCGTTTCTTCAACCCACCAGAAATCAACCTCATCACTCTTCACCGCAGATAATTCATCATTCATCTACTCTCTACTCTCTTATCTCTTATCTCTTATCTCTCTAACTATGAACTCTACAACTACAACTACAACCATCTCCTGGGGTTCCCGCCTCGGTTCCTCCTTCAAGGGCATCGTCGTCGGCCTCGTCATGTTCATCCTCGGCTTCCCGATTCTTTTCTGGAACGAAGGCCGCGCGGTCGACGCGACGAAGACGAACGAGGAGGGCGCATCTAACGTCGTCGAGGCGGACGCCGCGACGGTCGACCCGGCGCAGGACGGGAAGCTCGTCCACGTGATCGGCGAGGCGACGACCGAGGACGTCCTCAAGGACGACACCTACGGCGTCGCCGAAAAGGCGATCGCGCTCCGCCGCAAGGTCGAGATGTACCAGTGGGTCGAGCATGAGGAAACCCGTGAAGAGAAGAAGTTGGGCGGCAAGATCGAGCGCACGACGACCTACACCTACGCGAAGGAGTGGTGCGACGCGCCCGTCTCGTCCGACACGTTCCACGTGCAGCAGCCGACCCAGGTCAACCCGCCGGCCCGCTGCGAGCTCGGCCGCTCGGAGCTCCGCGCGACGACGGTCGCGCTCGGCGCGCGCCGCCTCGCCGAGGGCCAGATACGTCGTATCGGCGGCTGGACCGGCCTCAAGTCGCTCTACGAGCCCGTCACCACGAACGAGTTCTTCGAGATTTCGGGGACTGTCCCCGAACCGAAAGTCGGCGACGTTCGCGTCACCTTCGAGATCGTGAAGGCGCCGCGCACAATTACCGTCGTCGCCGGGCAGCGCGGGAACACCTTCATGGCTTACACCGCGAAGTCGACCGGCTCCTCGATCGACCATCTTCTCGACGGCGCGGTCGACGCGGCGGGCGTTTTCGCGCGCGCCGAGAAGGGAAATTCGATCATGACCTGGATTCTCCGCCTCGTCGGGTTCATCATCATGTATCTCGGCGTCTCGAAGATCTTCGCGCCGCTCTCCGTTCTCGCTGACGTCGTCCCGGCGATCGGCAGCATCGTCTCGTTCGGTACGGGAATCCTTTCGTTCCTCATCGCCGCGCCGTGCGCGCTCGCGACGATCGCCGTCGCGTGGGTCTTCTACCGCCCCGTTCTCGGAATTTCGCTCCTCGCGATCGCGGGAGCGCTCGTCGGATTCGCGATTTACAAAGTCGCTACAGGAAAGAAGGCAGCGTAAAATGACTAACACAGTTCAAACCGTCGCCGCGGGACTTCAGGATCAGCTCGCGACCGGGCTTCAGTCGCAGATCACGGAAGGCCGTGCCTTCTGGGATAAAATCGTCGATTGGTTCGCCGCGAACGGCGTCGATTACGCGATGAACATCGCGATCTCGCTCGTGATGCTGCTCGTCGGCTGGCTCGTGATCAGCGTAATCGCGAAGCTCGCCGGCAAGGCGATCGCGAAGGCGCTCGAAAAGGGCGGCCATGGTAACGCGCTCTTCGCGACTTTCGCGACTTCGGTCATTTCGAAGGTCTGCTGGGCGGTCCTGATCGTCATGATTCTCGGGCGCCTCGGCGTCAACGTCGGCCCGCTGATCGCGGGTCTCGGCGTCACCGGCTTCATTCTCGGCTTCGCCTTCCAGGAGTCGCTCGGGAACCTCGCTTCGGGCATGATGATCGCGATCAACCAGCCGTTCAAGGTCGGCGACGTCGTCGATGCGGCCGGCTTCTCCGGGACGGTCAAGGAAGTGAACATGATGGCGACCGTCCTCTGGACGGGCGACCGCAAGCGCATCGTCATCCCCAATAAGAGCGTCTGGGGCGGACCGATCACGAACTATTCCGCGCTCGACATCCGCCGCGTCGACTTCCAGGTCGGCATCGCCTACGGCGAGAACGTCGACCGCGCAGTCTCGATCATCGGCGAGGCGATCGCCCGCGTCCCCGGCGTCCTCAAGGACCCGGCGCCCGCGGTCGCGGTCGCGACGCTCGCCGACAGCGCGGTCACGATCAACGTCCGTCCCTGGGCGAAGAACGGCGACTACTGGGCCGTCATGTCCGGCGCCCAGCAGGCGGTTCTCGAGTCGCTTCTTAAAGCGGGCGTCGACATCCCGTTCCCGCAGCTTACGGTCCATCAGGTCTGATCCGGCACTCGGTCGTCGACCGCGCGGACGAAGACAGGCAGCAATTCGTACGGAGTAACCCTATGAAAAGCATTCTCGGAAGAATCATCGGTGCAATTGTCTTCGTGTCCGCGGTCGCGGCGATATGGCTGTGGCCGAAGAAGGAAGCGGCCGCCTTCGGTCCTGACCCCGTCCGCCCGGTGAGGAGCGTCGTCGTCAAGGACGGTACGCGCATGCCCGACCTCGAGTTCCCCGGCGTCGTCAAGGCGGGCGACGACCGGACTCTCGCCTTCGAGGTCCCGGGGCGACTCATTTCGATTCCTGTAGACAAGAACGAAACCGTCAAGGCCGGCGACGTGATCGCGAAGCTCGACCCGAAGGATTTCGAGGACCGCGTCGCGAAAGCGAAGGCGACTCTCGACCGCGACATCCAGTCACTTGCGCGCTACCGCAACGTCGCCGAGAACGCCGTTTCGAAGGAGGAGGTCTCGCGGGCCGAGGCCCAGGTCAAGACCTCCCAGGCCGAGTACGACAGCGCGAAGCGCGACCTCGAGCGCACCGTCCTCGTCGCGCCGTTCGACGGCGTCATCGCCGACACTTACCCGAGCGAGCTCGACGTCCTCGCTGTCGGCTCCAAGGTCGCGCTTATCCTCGACACCCGCGAAATGGGCGTCGAGGTCTCGCTTCCCGAGACGATCGTGATCCGCTCGAAGATGATCGAGAAGACGGCCGGAACGACGAACATCAGCCACGTCGTATTCGATTCATATCCGGGGAGGAGCTTCCCCGCGCGCCTCGATTCGTTCACCGCGATCGCCGATTCGCGCACTCAGATCTACAAGGCGACATTCAAGCTCACGAACGTTCCAGAATTGAATCTTCTTCCCGGAATGTCCGCGACCGTCACGGTGAACGGCGCCGATTACGTCTACCGCGACGCGGAGTCGCGCCCCGCGATCGCGATTCCGTCGTCGTCGGTCGGCGTCGATGAAAAAGGCGGCTATTTCGTCTGGCGGCTCGAGCCGGCGGCAACCGGCGAAGGGCGCTTCGTCGCGCGCAAGTCGCCCGTCGTCGTCTCTTCGCGCGTCGGCGAGGAGGTCGTCGTTTCGAGCGGAGTGAAGGCGGGCGAGCGCATCGCGACGGCCGGCGTCACGCTGATTGAAGAAGGACGCGAGGTCACGCTCCTCAAGGAGTTCGCGCGATGAACGTCGCCGATTTCTGCTTCCGCAGGGCGACCGTTACGCTGTCGCTCGCGGTGGCGCTTCTTGTTGCGGGCGTGATCGGTTACTTCCGGCTCGGGCGTCTCGAGGACCCGGAGTTCACGATCCGTTCAGCGCAGATCGTCGCCTCGTGGCCGGGCGCGACCGCCGAGGAGGTCGCCGAGCGCGTCACCGACCCGCTCGAGACCGCAGTCCAGCGGCTCGGTCGCGTCGATCACGTCACCTCGGTCTCGTCGCCCGGACGGAGCGTGATTACGGTCGATATCCGCGATGAATTCTCGAAGGACACGCTTCCTCAGATCTGGGACGAGCTCCGTCGCAAGGTGGTCGACGCCTCGACTTCGCTTCCGGAGGGCTGCTCTACGCCGGTCGTCAATGACGACTACGGCGACGTCTACGGCGTACTCTACGCGATTCACGGTGACGGCTTCGATTATTCCGAGCTTAAGGAACACGCGAAACTCCTGCGTCGCGAGCTGCTCCTTTGCGAAGACGTCGCGAAGGTCGATATTCTCGGCGAGCGACAGGAAATCGTCTCGCTCGAAATCCCGCGCGTCAATATAGCGAACCTCGGCATCACGCCGGAGGAAATCGCGGCCGCGGTGCGTGGGCGCAATGTCCCCGCCGACGCGGGAAAGATTGAGATCGCAGGCCGCCGCATCCGGCTCACGCCCGGCGGTTCAATTTCGTCGGTCGCCGACATCGATAACCTTGTCCTCAACATCACCGGCTCGGACGGGAAGAACGAGATCGTCTATCTCGGCGACATCGCGAAGGTGTCGCGCGACTACGTCGACCCGCCGTCCACGATCGTCCGCTACGACGGCAAGCCCTCGATCGCGCTCGGCATCTCGACCGCGAAGGGCGGCAACGTCCTCCGCATGGGCGCGGCGGTCGAAAAGCGCATGCGCGAACTGCTCCCGGAAACGCCGATCGGCATTGAAATCGGCGTAATCTCCCATCAGGCGAAAAGCGTCGACGCGGCCGTTTCGGGCTTCATCGTCAACATCGTCGAATCGGTGCTGATCGTGATCGGCGTCCTTCTCATCACGATGGGCTTCCGCTCCGGCGTCCTGATCGGCGGCATATTGATGCTGACCGTCATGGCGACGGTCGCCGTGATGGACATGATGGGGATAATGTTCGAGCGCATTTCGCTCGGCGCCTTCATCATCGCACTCGGCATGCTCGTCGACAACGCGATCGTCATTTCCGAGGCCGTGTTAGTCGCCGCGAACCGCGGCGAATCGACGCGCGAGGCCGCGATAGCGGTCGTCCGCCAGACGATTTGGCCGCTCCTCGGCGCGACCTCGATCGCGATTCTTTCTTTCGCCCCGGTCGGCGCTTCGCAGGACACCTCGGGCGAATACTGCCGATCGCTCTTCCTCGTGATCGGGATTTCGCTTCTTCTTTCGTGGGTCTTCGCGGTCACGGTGACGCCGCTTCTCGCGGCGAAATTCCTCAAGGGTTCGAAGTCGAAGGGCGAAACGGCGGCGGCCGACCCGTACGGCGGGCTCTTCTTCCGGGTTTACCGGTGCTTCCTCGAATGGTGCCTCGCGCACGTCGGCGCGACCTGGCTCGCGCTCGGGTTGATGGTCGCGGCCGCGATCGTCGGCTTCGGTCACGTGAAGCGCAACTTCTTCCCCGATTCGACTCGCCCGCAGTTCATGGTCCATGTCTGGATGCCGGAAGGCGTCTCGATCCACGCGACCGACCGGGCTGTAGCGGATCTGACCGGGAAGATCAAAACTCTCGACAGCGTGACCGGAACTTCGTCGGTGACCGGTTCGGGCGCGCTCCGCTTTCTTCTGACCTACGCTCCTGAAAGTCCGAACCCGGCTTACGCGGTGATCTTCGTCGACGTCGGCGACTATCGCGAAATCCCCGCGCTGATGGCGAAGATTGAGGACGAGGCGCGGGCGATCGCGCCCGACGCGATGGTCTCGTGCCAGCGCTTCGTTCTCGGCCCCGGCGACGCGCAGAAGATCCAGCTTCGCATTCTCGGCCCCGACAACGAGGTCCTCCGCGACTTCGGCGAGCGCGCGCTCGCGACTCTCCGCGCGGCGGGCGGGCTCAAGGAAATCCAGAGCGACTGGCGCAACCGCGCCGAGACGATCGAGCCGGTCGTCAACGAGGAGCGCGCGCGAAAGCTCGGCCTCGCCCGCTCCGACATCGCCGAAGCGCTCAAGGCGAACACCGAAGGAGTGACGCTCGGAACGTACCTCGAGGGGACCGAGACGCTCCCGATCGTTCTCCGCGCGCCGAAGAAGGACCGCGAGAATCCCGATTCGATCGGCAACTCGTGGATGTGGTGCGCGCGTCTCGGCTCGTCCGTCCCGTTCGCCCAGGTTATCGACAGTATGCGCAGCGCTTCCGAGGAGAATCATATCGCCCGCCGCGACCGGCTCGCGTGCCTGACCGTGAAGTGCAACCCCGGCGACGGCGAAACCGCGGACGAGGCGCTTAAGCGCGTCATGCCGAAGATCGACGAGGTGATGAGCTCGCTCCCCGCGGGCTATCGCGCCGAGTGGGGCGGCGAATACGAGAACTCCGAGCGCGCGAACGCGGCGATCGCGGGCAAGCTCGTCCCGATTTTCGCGGTGATGGCGCTCGTCGTCATCACGCTTTTTAACAGCGTCCGCGAGACGCTCGTCATTTTCATGACTCTCCCGCTTATCGTGATCGGCGTCGTCGCGGGGCTTCTTGTCTTCGGCCAGCCGTTCGGGTTCATGGCGCTTCTCGGCTTCCTCTCGCTCGTCGGAATGCAGGTCAAGAACGCGATCGTCCTCGTCGACGAAATCAACGCGCGCCTCGCGGCCGGCGACACGCCGTACGCGGCAATCGTCTCGGCGGGCGTAAGCCGCGTCCGTCCGGTCGCGAATTCCGCGCTCACGACGGTCCTCGGCATGCTCCCGCTCGTCGCCGACGCCTTCTACGCGGCGATGGCGGTGACGATCATGATCGGCCTTGCCTTCGCGACCGTCCTCACGATGATTGTCGTTCCGGTCAACTACAGGATCGTCTTCCGGGTTCGGAAAACCGCGTGACCGACCGAGTTATCAACAGGTTCGCGCCCATGGGGTCAGACCCCATGGGCAAAGATTGCGCTTTAAGATGTAATTTTGGGGTAAAATCTCGTTTAAATTCTCGTACAATCATGCCTGCTCTCGCGAGAGTGGTTTATGGTATAATACTTCTTTCAAGTAAAGAGAGAAGTTAAAGTATGAATTTCATCAACTGGAACGAGGTGACGCCGGAGAGCGTCCGGGCGAAGCTGCCCGCGCTCGTGGAGAGCGCGGAGAAGGCGGTTGCCGCGATCGAAAAGGCGGATAACGCTAGCTACGAAGCGCTCGTCTGGAAGCTCGACGACGCGACTCACGACCTCTGGAGTCTTTGGGGCGAGACGAGCCACCTCCTCTCGGTCATGAACTCGGACGAGTGGCGCAAGGTCGAGGAGGAATTCCAGCCCGCGATAATCGCCTTCTCGCTCCGCGTCGGCCAGTCGAAGCCGATCTACGAGGCCGCGAAGAAGCTGCTCGCCGTCGAGAAGGACGCGACGCGAAAGCGCATCCTCGCGAAGATGTGCGAAGGCGCCGAACACGCGGGCGTCGCGCTCGAGGGCGCGGCGAAGGAGCGCTTCAACGCGATCCAGACCGAGTCCGCGAAACTCGCGACCGATTTCTCGAACGCCGTTCTCGACGCGACGAAGGCGTACAAATTCGAGAAGGACGGCAAGGTCTACACGATTGACGACGCGAACTATCCCCAGACGATGAAGGAGTGCGCCGACCGCGAGGTGCGCGAGAACCTCTGCCGCGCCCGCTCGACGCGCGCGCCAGAGAACACGGCGCGAATCGCGCGGCTCCTCGAGCTCCGCGCCGAGCTCGCGACGCTGCTCGGGTACGGGAACTTCGCCGAGCTTTCGCTTTCCTCGAAATGCGCGCCTTCGGTGAAGGCCGTCTTCGACATGATCGACGAGCTCGATGCGGCGACCGAAAAAATCGCGGGCGACGAGGCGGCGGAGCTCGAATCGCTCGCGAAGGATCCCGCCTACGGAATCGCGGACGGCGTGAAGCCGTGGGACCAGTCGTATCTTTCCGAGCGCCTCCGCGAGAAGAAGTATTCCTACAGCGAGGAGGAGCTCAAGAAGTTCTTCGAGTTCGAGGATGTCCTCGCGGGACTCTTCCGGATGACGAAATTCCTCTTCGATATCGACGTCGAGGAAGTGAAGGGCGAAGAGAAGCCGCAGGTCTGGCATAAGGACGTCCGCTTCTTCCGCGTGAAGGAGAACGGCGAGACGGTCGCCCACTTCTACCTCGACCCGTACGTCCGGAACGGGCTCAAGAACGGCGGCGCGTGGATGAACGAGTTCCGCAACCGCTCGGTCCGGAAGTACGCGGACGGGACGGTGAAGACGGTTCTTCCGCTCGCGCTCGTCGTCCTCAACAACAAGGTTCCGGACGAGAACGGGAAGACATACATGCCGTTCCGCGAAGTCGAGACGCTCTTCCACGAATTCGGTCACGCCTGCCAGCAGATGCTCACGCGGATTGACGAGGAGGACGCGGCCGGCATCAATCTCGTCGAGTGGGACGCGGTCGAGGTCGCTTCGCAGTTCATGGAGAACTGGTGCCTCGACGACCGGACGGGGATCGTCGTCCCCGCCGAGCTTAAATCGAAGGTCCGCGCCGCGAAGAATTTCCGCGCCGCGACCGCCTGCCGCCGCCAGCTTTCCTTCGCGAAGACCGACATGATCATCCACTCGGAGAAGACCGAGGACGCGAACGCGGTGAAGACCGAGGTCTTCCGCCATTTCGGAATGCCGATGGTCGAGGGCGAGATCTTCCTCAACGCGTTCACCCACATCTTTTCGGGCGGCTACTCCGCGGGCTACTACGGCTACAAGTGGTCCGAGGTGATGAGCGCCGACTGCTATGGCGCCTTCGAGGACGCGGGGCTCGCCGACGACGCCGCGGTGAAGGCGACCGGCCGCCGCTACCGCGAGACGATTCTCGCGCTCGGCGGGAGCGAGTCCGCCTACGACGTCTTCGTCCGCTTCCGCGGCCGCAGGCCGACGAGCGAGGCACTGCTTCGTCAGCAAGGCCTTAAATAAGAGAATTCGATGCGATTTGCGAATCCGATTTTTCTGGTCCTGACGCTACTTGTTCCGGTCGCGGGGTTCGTCTGGTCGCTCCTCCGCGCGCGGCGAGAGAAGGCGCTGCGGCGGATCACGCTCGCGCCGCCGAAGTCCGGCGCGGGCGGCGTCCAGATGGCGCTCGTCCTCGCGGGGCTCGCGCTCGCGCTTTTCGCGGCGGCGCGCCCGCAGTGGGGCCGCGAGTCGTCGCGCCGGCTCGTCAGAAGCCGCAACGTCGTCGTCGCGATCGACGTTTCGCGCTCGATGCTCGCCTCGGACGTCGCGCCGAACCGGCTCGCGCGCGTGAAGGCCGACGTCGCCGACTTGATCGATTCCCTCGAGAACGACCGCTGCGCGCTCGTCGCGTTCCGCCGGACGGGCATTCAGGTCTGCCCGCTCACGACCGACCACGGCTACCTTCGCGGCGCTCTCGAGGCGATGACGCCCGATTCCGCGCCGAAGGGCGAGACCGATCTCGGGAGCGCGATCGAGGCCTCGCTCCGCGCGCTCGACCGCGAAAGCGACGACCACAACGCCGTAATTCTTATCTCTGACGGCGGAGACCTCCGCGGCAAGGCGTTAGATGGCGCCGCCGAGGCGAAGGCGCGCGGAATCCCGATCTTCACGGTCGGCATCGGCGACCCGAAGAAGGGCGCGACCGTTCCGGGCGACGACGGGAAGCCGCTCAAGTTCCAGGACAAGGTCGTCACGGTGAAGCTCGAGGAGGCGGCGCTCAAGTCGATCGCCGACGCTTCGGGCGGTCGCTACGTTCCGCTCGCGACGCTCGGCACCGCCGAGACGACGCTCGGCGCGATCTACCGCCGGTTCCTCCGTCAGGTCGCGGCCTCCGAGCAGAACGAGGAGGATTCGCGCCTCGCCGAGCGTTTCAACATCTTTCTTATTCCGGGCCTCGCGTTCCTCCTCGCGGGCGCCGCGCTCTCGAAGGGCCGTTTTCGTAAAACAAGGTAAGTTCCCATGAAGAAATTCGCCGTCATCGGTCACCCTATCGCCCACTCGCTTTCGCCGGTAATGCATACGGCGAACTTCGCCTCGATCGGTTACGAGGCGACCTACGAGAAGTTCGACATCGACCCCGCCGATCTCGCCGCGGGCGTGAAGAGGCTCGAGGCCCAGGGCTACGCCGGAATCAACGTGACCGTCCCTCACAAGATCGCGGTCATTCCGCTTCTCGACCACGTCGACGAATCGGTTCGCCGCTACGGCGCCTGCAACACGATCCGCTTCGAGCCGGACGGAACGCTCACCGGCTGGAACACGGATGTGATCGGCTTCGTGACCGGGCTCGCGGCGCACGGCTTCGCGCTTAAGGGGAAGAAGGTCGTGATTATCGGCTGCGGCGGCGCGGGTTCGGCGCTCGCGACCTGCGCCTGCTACGAAGGCGCGGCGGAGCTGAAGGTCGCGGATCTCCGCAAGGAATCGGTCGACCGTCTCGTCGAGAAGCTGACCGCGCTCACGACGACCGGCGAACTCGCGGGCGGAACGCGCGTCAGCGGGCTCGAGGTCTTGGACGGCACCGCGTCGGACGCGCAGAAGGCGATCTGGGGCGAGGCCGCGAAGGAAGCGGATCTCGTCGTCAACGCGACGCCGATGGGGCTTCACCCGGGCGAGCCGAGCGCGCTCCCGCCCGAATCGTTTCACCCCGGCCAGTTCGTCCTCGATATCGTCCCGACGAAGACGTTCCCGCCGACCGCGACCGCCGCGAAGGCCGCGGGCGCGACCGCGACGGACGGGCTCGAGTTCCTCGTCGGCCAGGGCGCGAAGGCGTTCGAGCTGTGGACGGGAGTCGGGGCGGATCGCGCCGCGATGCTGCGTGCGATCAGAAGTTGAGATGTTGAGAAGGTGAGAGGGTGAGAAGGTGAAATGCTAAAAGAGGAGATAAGATGAAATTTGAAGAAAAGCTGAAGGCGCTGGAAGAGCTCGTGAGAAAAATGGAGTCGGGGGCGATGGATATCGACTCGATGATCAAGGCGTTCGAGGACGGGCGGAAGCTTGTCGACGAGTGTACGAGCGATCTGAAGGCGATCAGGATGAAGATCGAGAAGGTGACCGCCTCCGGTGTAGAGGAAGTCGCGATCGTGAACAATTCAGCCGGCGAGCGGGACGCTGCGCTGTGAGAGGATTCGTCGATTTGTCGATTCGTCGATTTGTCGATTCGTCGATTTGTCGATTCGTCGATTTGTATTAGAGAAAGATAGGGATTTATGAAGGAAATATACGTTCAGGCGCAGGCGGACCATATCGAGTCGCTCGCGAAGGCGACACCGATTTCGGCGATCGAGGAGCTCGTGTGGAACGCGCTCGACGCGGACGCGCGCGAGGTGCGGGTCGATCTGATCACGAACGCGCTCGGCGGGGTCGAGGCGGTCAGAGTCTCCGACGACGGCACGGGCATCGACGTCCTCAAGGCCGATTCGACCTTCGGCTCGCTCGGCGGCAGCTGGAAGCGCGTCGAGAACGCGCGCACCGCCTCCTCGCGCCGGCTGCACGGCTGCCACGGGCGCGGGCGATTCAAGGCCTTCGCGCTCGGCTCCCATGTCGAATGGCGCACGACCGTTCGCGTCGCGAACGAACTCCTTTCCTACGTCCTCGCGGGCGACATCTCGAAGCCCGGCGTTTTCGAGCTTGACGCTTCGCCGAGCCCGGGGCCGGGGACCGGAACCGAAGTCTACGTGTCGAACGCGAGCGTCAACTGCGATGCGCTCCTGGTCGCGTCCGAGACGGTGCAGACGCTTGCCTCCAAGTTCGCGCTTTACCTGAAGAGCTACCCCGACGTCCGGATTTTCTTCAACGGGCTTCCCGTGACGCCGGTTATCGTCCAGCGCGCGGTCACCGATTACGCCTTCGAGCTCGAAGGCGGCCGCAAGGCGAAGCTCGAAGTGATCGAATGGAAACGCAAGTTCGCGGGCGCGGGCAAGCTCGTCCTCGCGGGCCCGGGCGGCTTCGAGCTTCACGAACTCGCGCCGGGCGTCCGCTCGGGCGGCGTCAGCTTCACCGCCTATTTGGTCGCCGACCGCTTCCCGGCGCTCGCCGCCGAGAACGCGCTCGTGATGGGCGAGCTCAATCCCGAAGTCCGCGAGTATCTCGAGGCCGCGAAGCGTCAGCTCAAGGCCCATTTCGCCGCGGCGGGCGCGGACCGCGAGAAAGGACTCGTCGCGGGCTGGATAAGCGACGGCAGCCACCCGTTCGCGGACGCGGGCGAGACGGAGGAGAAGAAGCGCTTCGATTCGCTCGCGCTCGAACTTTCGTCGAAGCTCGAGGGCTTCGGCGACCTTTCGTCCGCCGACCGCGCGGTCGTCTTCCGGCTCCTCGCGAAGGCGATGGGCGCCGTTCCCAAGGGTTCGCTCAAGGAATTCCTCAAATAATTCGAGACGGACGGACGCGATGGCCGAGAACGATTCCCTTACCCCGATGCAGCGCCAGTATCTCGCCTTGAAGCGCGAGGTGCCCGCGGGCGCGATTCTGATGTTCCGCCTCGGCGACTTCTACGAGATGTTCGGCGAGGACGCCGTCATCGCGGCGCCGATTCTCGGGGCGACCTTGACCCATCGCGGCGCCCAGCCGATGTGCGGCGTTCCGTACCACGCGCTCAACGCCTATCTCGCGAAACTCATCCGCGCCGGGAAGACGGCCGCGCTAGTCGATCAGGTCGAGGACCCGAAGACGGCGAAGGGGCTCGTCCGCCGCGACATCACGCGGATCGTGACGCCCGGAACGGTGACCGAGGACGGGCTTCTCGACGAGACGCGCTCGAATTACATCGCGGCCGTCTCCAATCTCGGGCTCGCGCTCCTCGACCTCGCGACCGGAGAGTTCGGCGTCGAGGAATTCGCGTCGATGGAAAAGCTCGACGAGGCGCTCGAGCGCTACGCGCCCGCGGAGATTCTGCGCCCGGAGGAATCGAACGCCTGGACCTTTTCGCTCGACGCGGCCTTCGATTTCCTGACGCGCCACTTCAAGGTGACGGCGCTCGACGGCTTCGGCCTCGCGGGAAAGAACGATCTCGTCTCGGCGGCGGGCGCGCTCCTTTACTACGTCGGGACGACACTCCGCCATTCGCTCGATCACGTCCGAAAGATCTTCATCCGCCGGAGCGACGATGCGCTCGTCCTCGACGGCGCGACGATCCGCCATCTTCAGCTTCTCCCCGGCGGCGAAGTCGCTCGGGAGGCGTCGCTTCTCGGAGTACTTGACGTGACGCGGACGCCGATGGGCGCGCGCACTTTGAGGAACTGGATCGCCCGTCCGCTCGCGCGCTCCGTCGATGTGAACGCGCGGCTCGACATGGTCGAGACATTCGTCCGAGACCGGCTCGCGCTCTCGCAGCTCCGCGAGCGACTGACGGGCGTACGCGACCTCGAGCGCCTCATTCAGAAAGTCGACTCGGGCCGCGCGAATCCGCGCGACCTGAAGGCGCTCGCGACTTCGCTTCGCCCGCTTCCGGACCTTAAGGATCTGACATCTTCGCTTCCCGCACTCCGCACTCTGCACTCAGTACTATGCACTCAGCCGGAGCTCGTCGATCTTCTCGACCGCGCGGTCGCGGACGATCCGCCGATTCTGATGGCGGACGGCGGCTTCATCGCGCCCGGCTTCAATCCCGAGCTCGACGAGTACCGCGAAATCGCGCGCGACGGCCACCGCTGGTTCGCGGAGTTCCAGGCGCGCGAGATCGAGCGGACGGGTATCGCGAAGCTGAAGGTGAAGCACGTCCCCGCGTTCGGCTTCCTGATCGAAATCCCGAAGGCGGCCGCCGCGAACGCGCCCGCCGAGTACATCCGTCGCCAGACGCTCACGACCGGCGAACGATTCGTGACGCCGGAGCTGAAGGAATACGAGCAGAAGGTGCTCGGCGCGCAGGGCCGCGCCGTCGAAATCGAGCAGCGGATCTTCCGCGAGCTCCTCGCGGCGATCGCGGTGAAGACGGTCGAGATCCAGGAAACGGCGCTCGCGATCGGCGCGCTCGACTCGGTCCTCGCGCTCGCGGATCGCGCGCTCGCGGCGGGCTACGTCCGCCCGGCGATCGACGACTCGGACGTTCTCGAAATCGTCGACGGGCGCCATCCTATCATTGAGCAGCTCCCGGACGCGGAGCCGTTCGTTCCGAATTCCGCTTCGCTAAACACGACGAGCGATCAGATAATGCTCATCACCGGGCCGAACATGGCGGGCAAGTCGACCTACATCCGCCAGGTCGCGACGATCGCGGTGATGGCCCAGATGGGCTCGTTCGTTCCCGCGGCGTCGATGCGCCTCGGCGTACTCGACCGCGTCTTCACCCGTATCGGCGCGGGCGACGACCTCGCGCGCGGGCGCTCGACGTTCCTTGTCGAGATGCAGGAGACGGCGAACATCCTCAACAACGCGACCGGAAAGTCGCTCATCGTCCTCGACGAAATCGGCCGCGGGACTTCGACCTTCGACGGAATTTCGATCGCGTGGTCGGTCGCGGAGTATCTTCACGGGAACGCGAAGGGGAAGGCGAAGACGCTTTTCGCGACCCACTACCACGAGCTCACCGATCTCGCTGATATTCTCCCCGGGGTGAAGAACTACACGGTCCGCGTGAAGGAGGAGGGCGGGAGAGTCGTCTTCCTCCGCCGGATCGTCCCCGGCGTAGCCGAGAAGAGCTTCGGCATCAACGTCGGCGCGATGGCGGGCCTCCCGCAGGAAGTCGTCGCGCGCGCGGCGGAGATACTGAAGAACCTCGAGGCGAGCGAGATCGACGTGAGCGGAAAGGGCGGCGCTGCGAAACCGCAGGGATTCGTGAGACGGCCGAGGAGGAAGTTATCGGAGCTGCCGGGGCAGATGACGTTCTTTTAAGAGATAAGAGATAAGAGATAAGAGATGAGAGATGAGAGAAATTGAAGGAGGAAAGAGATGATTGACTTTAGTGAGCTCCAGAAGAAGACGATCGCGGGGGGAATTACGCTTCTTGCGCTCGCGTTGATTTTTCTGTTTACGGGGGCGGTCGCGTGGGTGATACTGAAGGGCGTCGGGTTCGTTTCCGGCGCGCTTGTCCCGGTCGTGCTCGGATTCCTCCTGTCGCTCTTTTTCCGGCCGTACTACCGGTGGCTTAAAAAGTACGTGAAGAAGGATTCCTACGCGCTCGGCATTCTTCTGCTCTCCGTGCTCATTCCGGCGGGATTGCTCGCGTGGTACACCGGGGCGATCGCGGTCGATCAGATTTCGAATCTCATCGACCAGGCGCCGGCGCTGACGAACCGGGTGCTCGCGTGGTTCCAGGAGACGTTCCCGAAGTTCAAGGAGATTCTCGACCGTTTCGGCGTACCGTACAAGGACGTCGGGTCGCTTTACACCGACTATTCCGGGAGCGCGATTGCGGCCGGCGCCGGCGCGATCAAATTTCTGAAGGGTATCGTGAGCGCTCTCGTCACGCTCCTCTTCTTCGTCTTCTTCCTCACCTCACGCCAGCGCAAGGGAAGCGAGATCGTCAACGAAATGCCGATCCTGAAGACCGAGACGCGGAACTTCCTCGCCGAACAGATCGACGCGTTCATCGAGATTCTCGTCTCGTTCTTTCAGCGTCAGGTCATCATCTGCCTTATCGAAGGCGTGATGTACGGCGTCGGATTCGCGGCGGTCGGTCTCCCGTACGGCTTTATCATCGGTTTCGCGCTCGGCGTCATCAACCTGATACCGTTTTGCGGGTCGCTCGTGTGCCTCCCGGTCGCGATACCGCTCGCCTATTTCGGGCCCGACGGCTCAGGTCTGCGGCTCGGGCTCGTCATCGCCGTCTGGGCGACGGGCCAGATTCTCGACGGGTATCTCATCACGCCGCGGATTCAGGGAAACCGCACCGGGCTCGGTTACGCGGGCGTCATCTTCAGCTTCTTCTTCTGGTCCAAGGTCCTCGGCCCGGTCCTCGGGATGCTGCTCGCGATTCCGCTTTCCGCGTTCTGCCTTGTCCTCTGGCGCGCGATCAAGAAGAGGTACTTGAAGCCGGTCGTTTAAAAACCGCGGGTCGCGGACCTCAGGATTATGATATAATGTTCTTTTCAACGGAGAATAGAAATGAAAGTCTGTAAATTCGGCGGCAGCTCGCTCGCGAACGCCGCCCAGCTCAACAAGGTGATCGACATCGTCCTTGCCGATCCCGCCCGTCGTATCGTCGTCGTTTCCGCCCCGGGCAAGCGCCACTCCGGCGACACCAAGGTGACCGATCTCCTCATTGCGCTCGCGGAGACCGCCTTGAAGGGCGAGAACACCGACCGGCAGTTTGGCGCGGTCGTCGAGCGTTACGCCGAGATGGCGACCGAGCTCAAGCTCGGCGAGGAGATCGTCCGCGAAATCGAGCACGACCTCATGGACCGCATCGCGAAGGTGAACGATCTGACCGCCCCCGAATTCATGGACATGATGAAGGCCGCGGGCGAGGACAACAATGCGAAGCTCGTCGCCGTCGCCTTCACCGCGCGCGGCAAGAAGGCGCGCTACGCGAGCCCGAAGGAGACGGGCATGGTCCTCATGGGCGAATTCGGCGACGCCCAGCTCGATCCGTCGAGCTACGCGACCCTTTCGCGCGCCTTCTCGAATTTCGAGGGAATCGTCATCTATCCCGGCTTCTTCGGCTACACGAAGGAGGGGAAGGTCGCGACGTTCCCGCGCGGCGGCTCCGACATCACCGGCTCGATTCTCGCCGCGGCGGTCTGCGCCGACGTCTACGAGAACTTCACCGACGTCGACTCCGTCTACCCGGTCGATCCGCGGATCGTCCCCGGCGTCAAGGAGGGCATCCCGACGATGACCTACCGCGAGATGCGCGAGCTCGCCTACGCGGGCTTCGGCGTCTTCAATGACGACGCCGTCATCCCGGCCGTCCGTGCGCGCATCCCGATCAACATCCGCAACACGAACCACCCGAGCGAGCCCGGGACGATGATTCTCCAGTCCCGCCGCGTCGTCCCCGGGACGGTCGTCGGCATCGCCTCGGCCGATCACTTCTGCAACATCGTCGTCGATAAGTACCTCATGAACCGCGAGGTCGGCTTCGGCCGCCGCCTCCTCACCGTGCTCGAGAACGAGGGCGTCGGCTACGAGCATATGCCCTCGGGCGTCGACTCGCAGTGCATCATCGTGAAGGAGCAGTACCTCCCGAAGGAGAAGGAGCACCGCGTCGTCCAGGCGATCAAGAAGGAATTGAATCCCGACTGCGTCCTCGTCGAGCGCGACATCACGATCCTGATGGTCGTCGGCGAAGGGATGTGCTACACCGCCGGCATGTTCGCGAAGGCCTGTCTCGCGCTCGCTTCGGCGGGGATCAACATCTCGATGGTGAACCAGGGCTCGAGCGAAGTCTCGTTCATGATCGCGATCCGCTCCCAGGACCGCGACAAGGCCGTCAATTCCCTCTACAAGGCGTTTTTCGGCTGACATCATCAGATTTCATCCGCTAAAATCTTATCTCTTATCTCTAATCTCTTATCTCTTAAAACAAAATGGAAATCCGCAACGACTTCATGGTGTTTTCGGGTACGGCGAACCTTCCGCTCGCCGAAAAGGTCGCGAACTATCTCGGCCGCCCGCTCAACAAGATCGACATCCAGCACTTCCCGGACGGCGAGACCTTCTGCCAGGTCCAGGAAGGCGTCCGCGGCAAGGACGTCTTCGTGATCCAGTCGGGATCGCCCGCGCCGAACGAGGCGTACATGGAGCTCTTCATCATGATGGACGCCCTGAAGCGCGGCTCCGCGGGCCGGATCACGGTCGTCCTCCCGTACTACGGCTACGCCCGTCAGGACCGCAAGGACAAGCCGCGGGTCCCGATCACCGCGCGCCTGATCGCGAACCTACTCACCGCCGCCGGTGCCGACCGCGTCCTCACGCTCGACCTCCACGCGAACCAGATCCAGGGCTTCTTCAACATCCCGCTCGACCATCTCCACGCCGAGCCCGTCATCCTCAAGTACATCCGCGACCAGCACTGGGCGAACCCGATCGTCGTCGCGCCCGATACGGGCGGGGCGAAGACGGCCTACGGCTACAGCCGCAAGCTCGGCTGCGGCCTCGCGATCGTCGCGAAGCAGCGCATGAGCGGCGACACGGTCGACGCGTTCTCGGTCGTCGGCGACGTGAAGGGCCACGACGTCATCATGATCGACGACATGACCGCGACGGGCGGAACTCTCTCCGCCGCGGCGAAGATGTGCCGCGAGAACGGCGCGAAGTCTGTCCACGCGTTCGTCTCCCACTTCCCGCTCACCGCGAAGGGCCAGGAGCGCCTCATGACCGAGCGCCAGCTCGACGAACTCGTCGTCACCGACTCGATCCCGATGCGCGCGGGCTTCGATCCGTCGAAGCTCCCGTTCAAGCTCACCCAGCTTTCGGTTGCGCCGCTCATCGGCGAGGCGATCAAGCGCATCCACAACGATTCGAGCGTCAACGACCTCTTCCAGTCGTGATTAAAAATCCGTAAAACTCAACAGGGGAAAAAGAGTCATGCAGAAGACCATCATCAAGAACGCGCACGTCATTTCGCCCGACCTCGACCTCGAGGGCGCGACGATCGTCATCGAAGGCGCGAAGATCAAGTCCGTCGGCAAGAAGGACGTCGCGGCGAAGCCGGGCGACACCGTGATCGACGTGAAGGGCCAGTACGTGATGCCGGGCTTCATCGACGTCCACACCCACGGCGCGAATACGTTCGACTTCTGCGACTCCGACCCGAAGGCGATCTACGAGCTCGCGAAGGGCAAGCTCGAGGAGGGCGTCACCTCGTTCCTCCCGACGACGCTCACGGTCTCGAACGAGGAGCTTATGACCGCGGCGAAGAACGCGGCCGCGTACGCGAAGGACGGCATGCCCTACGCGAAGGTTCCCGGCATCCATCTCGAAGGGCCGTTCATCAACGTGAAGTGCTGCGGCGCCCAGAACCCGAAGTATGTCCGCAAGCCCGACATCAAGGAAGTGAAGGCGATCGCGAAGGTCTATCCCGTGAAGCTCATCTCCTACGCTCCCGAGTCCGAGGGCGGCGACAAGTTCGCGAAGGAGTGCTTCAAGGCGGGCGTCGTCCCGAGCTGCGGCCACACCGGCGCGAAGCTCGCGGACCTCATGAAGGCGTACAAGAACGGTCTCCGCCACATGACCCACTTCTGCAATCAGATGACCCCGCTTCACCATCGCGAAATCGGCATGGTCGGCGCCGGGTTCCTGATCGAAGACCTCAACACCGAGGTGATCTGCGACAAGATCCACCTCTGCGCAGATATGCTCAAGCTCGTCTTCACGCGCCGTAATCTCGCGCACGTCCAGATGATCACCGACTCGCTCCGCTGCAGCCACTGCAAGGACGGCTACGCGTTCGAGATGGGCGGGCTCAAGGTCCTTCTCAAGAACGGCGAGGCGCGCCTCGTCGAGGGCGGCAACCTCGCGGGTTCGACCCTCTGGATGGGGAACGGGCTCAAGAACGTCCACGAAGTGACCGGCATTCCGCTCAAGGACCTCGTCCGCACGACTTCCTGGAACCAGGCGATCGAACTCGGCTGGGGAGAAGAGCTCGGCAAGGTCGAGAAGGGCTTCACCGCCGACCTCGTCGTCATCAACCCGAAGAGCTGGAAGCCCTCGGCGGTCATCGTTGACGGCGTTCAGAAAATCTGATAGAATATTCGCCAATAACGATTTGGAGAGATGGCCGAGTGGCTGAAGGCAACGGTTTGCTAAATCGTCGTACGGTTTAATTTCCGTACCGGGGGTTCGAATCCCCCTCTCTCCGCCAAATGCGATATGAAGACTGCATTGGTAACCGGCGGAACGACAAGGCTCGGGGCGATAATCGCCTCGGGCCTTCGTGTTTCCGGCTGGCGCGTTCTCACGACCTCCCACCGCCCCGACGCCGGCGCCGACTTCGTCTGCGACTTCTCGGACCCCGCATCTCCTGACCGTCTTTTCAAGGGACTGTCCCCGCTTCTCCAAGAATCGACGAATCGACGAATCGACGAATCGACGAATTCTTCACGGGGACAGTCCCCGTTGATTTTGATAAATAATGCAGCTTTGTTCGTAGATTCTCCGGAAAAAGTTAAGTTAATAAATCTAATCGCGCCAAGGCGACTGACCGAGCTCGCGGCGGCGGCGGGATTCTCCGCCGTCATCAACATCCTCGACTGCCGTGTGCTTGACGGGGACTGTCCCCGGGGGAAATTTGTCGATTTGTCGATTCGTCGATTCGTCGATTCTGGCAAATCTGACGGGGACAGGCCCTTTGAAATCTATGAAGAGACGAAGCGGGAGCTTCTGGCGGCGACGATGGAGGACGCGAGGCGGTTCGCGGGGCGGATGCGGGTTAACGCGGTCGCGCCGGGTCCGGTGATGGCGCCGGTCGGGGTTCACGAAAAAGCGGGGGACTGTCCCCTCGGGCGGCCGCGTCCGGAGGACGTCGCCGCGGCGGTAGAGTACTTCGCCGAGGCGGAAATGGTGACCGGGTGCGTCATCCCGGTCGACGGCGGGCGGCGGTTCACGTGAAAAAGCCGCTGAGACCGGGCTCGGCGAGTACTGCTGCCGGAGATCCAGACACAGAACATCGCACAACGGCGGGACTCGGAGGGACGGTTTATTCAGGACGAAAGGACAAAAGGACTAAGGGAGGAAAGGACGATTTTATTGCTGATAGAGCCATTCCGACAAGCAATGTTTCCTCGTCCCCCGATCGCCCTTTCCCGCCAAAATCATCATTTAGTCCTTTAGTCCCTTCGTCCTTTAGTCCTGAACAACGGCCCTTCCGTCCCCGGTCGTCGCCAGCCGCCAGCGCGAAAAGTTTGGTATAATCTCTATAATCGAATTTTACTTGATTGCATCATGACCGCTAAAGACCAGAAGAAAGCCGCACGGGAGTTCGCGGCGAAATGGGCCGGCAAGGGCTACGAGAAAGGAGAGTGCCAGAAATTCTGGCGCGGGCTGCTCCACGATGTGTTCGGCATTGACGATCCGGATAAATGGGTCGAGTACGAGGTGCCGGTCGCGACCGGCTTCGTCGACGCGTACATCGCCCGCACCAGAGTGCTGATCGAACAGAAGGGCTTCACCCACGGCCTCGCCGACAAGGCGGCGATGAAACAGGCGATGATGTACGTCGGCGCGCTTCCCGACACGATGCCCGTCCGCTTCCCGTGGCCGCGGAGCGTTGGCGGAGCTTCGGACGAATCGGAGTTGAAAGAGAAGATCGCGCAGACGGCGCAGGGGATTCTCGATGCGCGCGCGAAGTATCCGGATTGCTCGCTCGCCGATCTTTACGACGACACGTTCATGCCGCCCGAACTCCGCAAGGCGCACGCGGCGAACGACGCGGCGGTGATGGAGGCGTACGGCTTCCCGAAGAACCTGACCGAGCCGGAGATCGTCGCGCGGCTTTTCGAGCTGTACGCAGGGCTGACCGGGAAATGGGAGGCGAAATGAAGAAAGACGTGGAAGTTGTCGAGCGCGATTTTTCATCCGTTTTCGAGCTCATCACCCGTCGGCGCAATCGTGCGCTGATGGCGGTCAACGTGTGGTTTCCGCCCATGGGGTCAGACCCCATGGGCAAAGATTGCGCTTTCAGATATAATTTTGGAATAAAATCTCGTTTAAATTCGAATCGCATGGGGACAGTCCCCGCGGGCGGCCGTGGCCGGAGGACGTCGCCGATGCTGTGCGGTTTCTCGCCGAGGCGGAGATGGTGACCGGGTGCGTCATTTCGGTCGACGGCGGGCGGCGGTTCGCAGCGGGCTCGGCGAACGTTCCAGAGGTCAGTGATCAGCGGCCAGTGACCATCGAACGGATGCGCCGCGACAGAAACTCTAATCGGATATTACGCTTTTTTGTATTGAACTTTACTTTTTTCTCTTCGCGCGGTTAGTGTAGAATAGACCGCAAAAAAGGAGAAAAAGATGATAGCACTCTTGCTCGCGGCGATATTGCCGCTTCTTGACGAACCGTCGCTCAAGACGATCTACACGGGAACGAGCATTTACACGATGTACAACACGAATTCCGTGAGCCGTTGTACGCGTACCCAGGATCCTCTCGCCGCGATGATCGGGCTTGGAGAATACTACGGTCGGATTCCGCTCGGCGCACGCAAGTTCGGCAAGGCGGAACCCGCTTCGACCTTGAAGGAGCGCGCGAAGGTCTTCAACAAATTCGTCCGCGCCGCCGGATTCAACGACGACACGTTCGACAAATTTCCGAAATGGAAATCGCGCGCGAACGCGTTTCTCAAGTTCAAGGACATGAATCATGATTGCGTCGAAGTCGCAGACGCCGCCGCGCTCGAAAAGCACATCCCCGCGATAAAGAAGTCGCTTGAGGCGAAGGCGCCGGTTCTCTGGGTGCGCGAGAGCGATCTCGGCTACGAAGGCGAAATTATCACCGATTCGACAGGAAAGACCGTGAACGGAGGCAAGCCTTTTCCGCTCACGCTCGCCCTGATCGACGGACTCGACGACGACGGAAAGCTGCATGTCGTCTGGCCGAAGGGCTGGGATCGGCGCTATAAGGACGTGAAGAGCGGCTATCATGCCGCCTCGGAACTTTTCCGCGAGGTGACGCGTACGGCTCTCCTCTTCTGGCGTCCGTAAAGATTGACCGTTTGCGGAAGGCTGTGCTAAAATAACGCGCAGTTTTTCGTATAACGAGGTCAAGAAATGGTAGAGGTGACGATTGACGAAATCGCCGCGAATTTCACCCGGCTAAAAGCGCTCGCGCCGGCGATCGAGGCCGCGGCGGGACTTTGCGCGGGATCGCTCCGCGCCGGCGGCAAGATACTGTTCTGCGGCAACGGCGGAAGCGCAGCCGACGCGCAGCACCTCGCCGCGGAACTGACCGGCCGCTTCGAGGCGAACCGGCGCGCGATCGCGGCGATCGCGCTCACGACCGACACTTCGGCGCTTACGGCGATCGCGAACGACTTCGGGTACGAGCGTGTGTTCGCGCGCCAGGTCGAGGCGCTCGGAAAGCCGGGCGACGTCCTCTATGCGATTTCGACGAGCGGCAACTCGCCGAATGTGACCGCCGCGATAGAGGCGGCGAAAAAGCTCGGCATGAAAGTTATCGGCGTCACCGGCGAATCGGGCGGGAAGATGCGCGAGATGAGCGACGTCCTTCTGAACGTCCCCGCCGCGAAGGCCGCTCGGGTGCAGGAAATGCATATCGCGGTCGGCCATATGATCTGCGGTATCGTCGAGAACGCGCTCGCGGAATAGCGCCATGACCAAAGTCAAGATTCTCACGAAGAACAAGCAGTTCGCGAACTCGCCGTCGTTCCTCGACGGGAAATATCTTTTCACCCAGGACTCCGCCTGCGCCGACTACGACTGGCTCGTCGTCTTCGACGAGCCGCCGCTCAAGGACGAGGGAACGTACCGGGGCGGCGTCGAGCCGCTCGCCTGCCCGCGCGAGCGGACGATTCTCGCGACCTGGGAGCCGGTTTCGATCAAGAACTACTGCACGGCCTACACGCGCCAGTTCGGGCATCTCCTCACGAACCGCCCGCGCGAGGCGGAGAACCACCCGCACTACCATCAGGGTCTCGGCTATTTCCCGTGGTACAACGGGCGGACATACGACGAGAACCAGGCGTTCACGATTCCGCCGAAGACCGAAGTCCTTTCCGCGATCTGCTCGGCGAAGGCGATGAAGTGGTCGAACCACCACGCGCGGATCGAACTTTTGAAACGCGTCGTGAGGGAGATCCCGGGCGCGGTGTGGTACGGCCACGGGGTTCACGAGTTCGCGAAGAAGTACGACGCGATGGACGCCTACCGCTACCATCTCGTTCTCGAGAACCACACCGGTTCGCGCTACTGGACCGAGAAGATCGTCGACGCGTATCTCTGTGAGTGTCTGCCGTTCTACGCGGGCGCGCCGGATCTTTACGAGGACTTTCCGCGCGAGTCGTACATCCCGATCCCGATCGACGACCCTGGAAAAGCGATCGCGATCATGAAGGAGGCGATCGCCGCGGACGAATGGTCGAAGCGAATCGGCGCGATCCGCGAGGCGAAGGCGCGGCTCTTCGAGAAGTACAACTTCTGGTCGCAGGTCATCAAGGTCATCGAGGAATCGCGCGACCAGCCCGTCGCGCCGGTCTCGGGACCGGAGTATCTTTATTCGCGGAAGTACATCCGGAAGCATCGTCTCTCCGCGAATCTCGAGGACGGCTGGTTCCACTTCCGCCAGTACCTTTCCGGGCTCGGCCTCTGGCGCCGTTTCTGACGGTTGCGCGGGCAACGGAGTTTTGGTATACTTCTCCCCAATCCGAATGGAATAGACCATGGAATTCATCAAGAACAACAACTGGTGGTGGTGGCGCCGCGCTCACGAAGCGAGGTGAAATCTTCCCATACCCGGAGAAACCGAGATAAAAGGATAAAGGCCCCGCTTCGAAAAGAAGCGAGGCCTTTTTGATTTCAAGAACAAGAAAGCGAGAACGATAAATGAACACGATCCCCTACAAGACCTACCTCACCGAAGCCGAAGTCCCGACCGCGTGGTACAACGTCCGCGCGGATATGAAGAAGAAACCGGCGCCGCTTCTTAATCCCGCGACCGGGAAGCCCTGCACCGCGGAAGAGCTCGGCCACGTTTTCTGCGACGACCTCGTCAAGCAGGAGCTCGACGACACTTCGCCGTACTTCGAGATTCCGGGCGAGATTCAGGACTTTTACCGGATGTTCCGCCCGTCGCCGCTCATTCGCGCGTACTTCCTCGAGCGCGCGCTCGGAACGCCCGCGAAGATCTACTACAAGTTCGAGGGTAACAATACCTCGGGCTCGCACAAGCTCAACTCCGCCGTCGCCCAGGCGTACTACGCGAAGAAGCAGGGATTGAAGGGCGTCACGACCGAGACCGGCGCGGGTCAGTGGGGCACGGCGCTTTCGATGTCGTCGGCGTTCTTCGGGCTTGACTGCAAGGTCTTCATGGTGAAGTGCTCCTACGAGCAGAAGCCGTTCCGCCGCGAGGTGATGCGCACCTACGGCGCGTCGGTGACGCCGTCGCCGTCGATGGAGACGAAGGTCGGGCGGCTCATCAACTCCGAGCACCCGGGGACGACCGGCTCGCTCGGCTGCGCGATTTCCGAGGCGGTCGAGATGGCGGTGACGACGCCCGGGTACCGCTACGTTCTCGGCTCGGTCCTGAACCAGGTTCTCCTACACCAGTCGATCATCGGCCTCGAGGCGCGCGCCGCGTTCAAGAAGCTCGGCGTGAAGCCCGACGTGATCATCGGCTGCGCGGGCGGCGGCTCGAACCTCGGCGGCCTCATCGCGCCGTTCATGGGCGAGAAGCTCCGCGGCGAGGCCGACTACCGCTTCGTCGCGGTCGAGCCCGCGAGCTGCCCGTCGCTGACGCGCGGACGCTACGCCTACGACTACTGCGACACGGGCCGGATCTGCCCGCTCGCGAAGATGTACACGCTCGGCGCGGACTTCATCCCGTCCGCCTCCCACGCGGGCGGCCTCCGCTTCCACGGGATGAGCTCGACCCTCTCCGAACTCTACGACCAGAAGCTCATGGAGGCCGTCTCGGTGAAGCAGACCGACGTCTTCGCGGCGGCGCAGCAGTTCGCGCGCGTCGAGGGCATTCTCCCCGCGCCCGAATCGAGCCACGCGATCCGCGCCGCGATCGACGAGGCGCTCCGCGCGAAGGCCGAGGGGAAGGAAGAGACGATCCTCTTCGGCCTCACCGGTACCGGCTACTTCGACATGACCGCCTACCAGGCGTTCAACGACGGAAAGATGTCGGACTACATCCCGACCGACGCCGAACTCGCCGCCTCCTTCGCGAAACTCCCGAAAGTTTAATTCTCACCTTCTCACCTTCTCACCTTCTCACCCTCTCACCCTCTCACCCTCTCACCATCTCAACTTCGATGTCCGACATTCTCGTTGAACTTTCCGCCGCGCGTCGCGCGGACGCGGTCGAACGCGAGGCCCGGCTCCCGTATCACGAGCTCCTCGCCTCGCTCGGCGCACTCCCGCCGCCGCGCGATTTCGCGACCGCGTTCCGGCGCCCGGGCGTGAACGTCATCGCCGAGCTCAAGAAGGCCTCGCCGTCCGAAGGGATGTTCCGCGAGGACTTCCGCCCGACGGAGCTCGCGCCCGCGCTCGCGCAGGCGGGCGCCGCGGCGCTCTCGGTTCTCTGCGAGCCGCACCGCTTCCTCGGGAGCGAGGAATACCTTCGCGCGGTTCGTCCGCTCGTTGACATTCCGATTCTCTACAAGGACTTCATCACGACGAACTATCAGGTCGCCGAAGCGCGCGCCGCGGGCGCGGACGCGGTCCTCCTGATCGCCGCCGTCCTGAACGACCAGGAGCTCCGCTCGCTCAAGTCCCACGCGCATAATCTCGGGATGAAGGCGCTCGTCGAGACCCACTCCGAGGCGGAGATCAAGCGCGCGGTCGATCTCGGCTGCGAGGTGATCGGCGTGAACTGCCGGAACCTCCGGAATTTTACGACCGACGTCTCGCTCCTCGAGGAGCTCGTCGGGAAGATCCCTGCCACCTGCGTCCGCATCGCGGAATCGGGAATGCACGACTCTTTCGCGATCGCGAAGGCCCGCGCCGCCGGCGCGAACGGCTTCCTCGTCGGTACCGCCCTGATGCGTTCCCTCGATCCTGCCGCAAAGCTTAGAGAATTGATTGCAAATCGATAAATCGACAAATCGAAGAATCGAGAAATTTATGAACCGCAATACTCACTTCGGCCCCTACGGCGGCCAATACGTCGCGGAAACCCTGATGGGCCCGCTCAATGAACTCGCTAAAGCATACGACGAGGCGAAGAAGGACCCGGAATTCCAGCGCGAATTCCACGAACTCCTCCGCGACTACGTCGGGCGCGAATCGCCGATCACCGTCTGCCGGCGGCTCTCCGAGCACCTCGGCGGCGCGACGATCGTCCTGAAGCGCGAGGACCTGAACCACACCGGCGCGCACAAGGTCAACAACACGATCGGCCAGGCGCTTCTCGCGAAGCGCATGGGGAAGAAGCGGCTTATCGCCGAGACCGGCGCCGGAATGCACGGCGTCGCGACCGCGACCGTCGCCGCGCTTCTCGGGATGCCATGCGACGTCTACATGGGCGCGATCGACGTGAAGCGCCAGGCGCCGAACGTCGAGCGCATGCAGATGCTCGGCGCGAAGGTCGTCGCGGTCACCGAGGGCTCGGCGACTTTGAAGGACGCGATGAACGAGGCGCTCCGCGACTGGGTCACGAACTGCGACGACACATTCTACGTGATCGGCACTGTCGCGGGTCCGTACCCGTACCCGGAGATGGTGCGCGACTTCCAGCGCGTGATCGGCGACGAAGCGCGCCGGCAGTGCCTCGAGAAATTCGGGCGGCTTCCCGACGAGGCGATCGCCTGCGTCGGCGGCGGTTCGAACGCGATGGGGCTCTTCGCGGGCTTCCTCGACGACAAGGAGGTGAAGCTCGTCGGCGTCGAGGCGGGCGGAAAGGGGATCGCGACCGGCGAGCACGCGGCCTCCATTAACGGCGGGCGTCTCGGCGTTCTCCACGGCTCGAAGACGATGCTCCTTCAGACGAAGGACGGGAACGTCATCGACACCTATTCCGTTTCGGCGGGTCTCGACTATCCGGGCGTCGGCCCCGAGCATTGCTATCTCCACGACACCGGCCGCGCCGAGTATTCCGTCATCTGCGACGACGAGGCGATTGCCGCGTTTGACGCGCTCTGCCGCTTCGAGGGGATCATCCCCGCGATGGAATCGAGCCACGCGCTCGCCGAGGCGATCAAGCGCGCGCCGAAGATGGCGAAGGACAAGATACTTCTCGTGAATCTTTCGGGGCGTGGCGACAAGGATATGGAAAACATAATCGCTTACAAAAAGGCCAAAGGCCTTTTTGTAAGCGACATGAAGCATGAAGCATGAAGCATGAAGCATGAAACATGAGGGAGCGGAAAATGTCTGAAAGAATTACGAAGTGTTTTAAGAAGGCGAAGGCCGAAGGACGCGGCGCGTTCGTCGCGTATCTGACGATCGGGTACCCGACCGTGGAGGCGAGCGAGCGGGCGATCGACGAGCTCGTCGCGGGCGGCGCGGACGTGATCGAGCTCGGCGTGCCGTTCTCCGACCCGTTCGCGGACGGCGCGGTGATCCGCTCGGCGGCGTACAGGGCGCTCGAGAACGGGATGACGCTCGACGGCGTTCTCGCGATCGCGAAGCGCGCGCGGGCGAAACACCCCGATACGGCGTTCGTCCTTTTCACCTACTATAACCTCATCTTCTCGAAAGGACTTGGGGAATTCGCGGCCGCGGCGGCAGACTCCGGGATCGACGCGGTTCTTTCGGTCGACCTGCCGCTCGAGGAGCGCGAGGAGCTCCTCTCGGTTCTTCGCCCGTACGGCATCACCTACATCCCGCTCATCGCGCCGAATACGCCATTGGAGCGCGTGAAGGAATCGGCCGCCGGGCTCGAGAATTCGTTCCTCTACGTGATCACGGTGAAAGGGACGACGGGCGCGCGCACCGAGCTCCCCGCCGACCTCACCGCCCGTCTCGACGCGATCCGCGCGGCGACGACGCTCCCGATCGCGGCCGGCTTCGGGATTTCGACCCGCGCCCAGGCGGACCTCATCTCGCGTCACGCGGACGGTTTCGTCGTCGGCTCGGCGCTAGTCAAGCGCCTCGGCGCCGAGGGAACGCTCGCGGGCGATCTGATCTGACGGACGGTGTTCCCAACCGAGCCCGGAATTTTGGTATAATAACGGGTCTATGGAATTCGTAAATACCATCGGGCTCGAGACTCACGTCCAGCTCAAGACGAAAACGAAAATGTTCTGCTCGTGCCTCCTCAAGACGGGGTGCGAGCCGAATACCAATGTCTGCCCCGTCTGCCTCGGCTATCCGGGCGCGCTTCCCGTGATGAACAAGGAGGCGGTGAAGCTCACCGTGATGAGCGGGATGATGCTCGGCTGCCGCACGAACACCCACGCGACCTTCGACCGTAAGAATTATTTTTATCCCGATATGGCGAAGGATTATCAGATTTCGGAAAACGGCCAGCCGCTTTGTATCGGTGGCGGCGTCGAAATCACGCGCGCGGACGGGACGAAGAAACTTATCCGGATCAACCACATCCATCTCGAAGAGGACGCGGCGAAGATCAACCATTACGCTACCACTTCGGGCGTCGACTTCAACCGCGGCGGGACGCCGCTCATGGAGATCGTCTCCGAGCCCGACATGGAGTCGGCCGACGACGCGATCGCGTACTTAACCGCGCTCAAGGAGATCCTCGTCTACACGGGCGTTTCCGACTGCAACCTCGAAGAGGGGAACATGCGCTCGGACGTCAACATCTCGATCCGCCCTGCGGACGGAACCGGGCTCCCCGTGAAGGCCGACGGCTCGATCGACTACTCGAAGCTCGGGACGAAGGTCGAGATCAAGAACATGAACTCGTTCTCCGGGATCCACGCCGCGCTCGAATACGAGGCGCGCCGCCAGCGTGAATGCATGGCCCACTCGATCCCGCTCGTCCAGGAAACGCGCCGCTGGGACCCCGAGGCGATGGAGACGGCGCCGATGCGCTCGAAGGAGAACGCCCACGACTACCGCTATTTCCCCGAGCCCGACCTCGTTCCGGTCGAACTTTCCGCCGAGACGGTCGAGGAGTGGCGGAAGCTCCTCCCCGAAAAGCCCGAGGCGCGCCGCGCGCGTATGATCGAGGAGTACGGTCTCGCCGAATACGACGCGGACGTCCTCTCCCAGCACAAGGCGAACGCCGACTACTTCGAGGCCGCCGCGAAGGGGCTCGAGAAGAAGGTCGCGAAGCAGCTTTGCAACCTCTTCCTCGGCGACGTGATGGCGCTTCTCAATGCGCATGAAAAGACGATCGGCGAGGTCGTGATGAAGCCCGCCGAGCTCGCCTCGCTCGTGAAGCTCGCCGCGGCGGGGACGATCAACGGCCCGACCCTCAAGGAACTCCTTCCCGAGATCTTCGAGAAGGGCGGCGACCCCGAGAAGATCGTGAAGGACCGCGGCCTCGGCGCCGTGAGCGACACCTCCGCCCTGGAGGCGTTCGTCGATCAGGCGATCGCCGCGAACCCGGGCCCCGTCGCCGACTTCAAGGCCGGGAAGAAGGCCGCCGCCGGCTTTTTCGTCGGCCAGGTGATGAAGCTTTCGAAGGGCAAGGCCGACCCGAAGCTGGTCGGGAAGATCGTCGCGAGCAAGCTCGCGACGATCTCATGAAGCATGAAGCATGAAGCATGAAGCATGAAGCATGAAACATTTGAGGACCGGTAATTGAGGTTTAATGAGAAATGAAATTTAGGATTCCATCATGTCTCAAGTCTCATGTCTCATGTTTCATGCTTCATGTTTCATGTTTCATGTTCTTCGCGGGCTGCGCGAGCTTCCACGTCCAGCAGACGAACCTCTTCACGGACGAGGACGGGAACGTAATCTCGGTCGAGTACGGGACGCGGTCGGAGGAGCATTCGTTCATGATGACCGTTCCCCAGACCGGGAAGCGGGTCGAATTCAAGTCGAATCTGATGGTTCGCGTCACGCTCCCCGACGGCAGGAGTTTCAAGGCTTACCGATGCTACAATCCGGTGCCGCAAGGAACGATGTACATGAGCGAAAACGAAAACTGGAAGTACCTCGCGAGCGGTTTTTCGTCTTTCATTTATGAACGGCTCCCGAAGGGCGAGGATTACGTACGCCGCTTCGAGGGCACGCTCGCGAAGGGGGCCGAATAAGATGAATCCGCTTGAGAATATCCGCGTCGTCCTCGTCGGGACGCTGTATACGGGTAATGTCGGTTCCGCCTGCCGCGCGATGGCGAACATGGGCATCCGCCACCTGCGCCTCGCCGCGCCGAACCTTCAGAACTCGTGGGAGGAGGGCGAGCGCCTCGCCGTCCACGCGACCGACGTTCTTAGCTCCCGCGAGGAGTTCGCGACCTTCGAGGAGGCGGTCGCCGACTGCGTCGCGGTCGTCGGGACGACGGCGCGCGAAGGACTATACCGCCAGCACGTGAAGGCGCCTCGCGAATGCGCGGCCGATATTCTCGCCCTCGCGGAGACCGGCCCCGTCGCGCTCGTCTTCGGTCGCGAGGACAAGGGACTCCTTAACGAGGAAATCGCCCAGTGCACGCACCTGATCCGCATCCCGGTCGACAAGGGCTACACGTCGATCAATCTCGCCCAGGCCGTCCTCATCACGGCGTACGAGTTCTTCGCCGCGAGCGGGAACTACGTCCCGCCGAAGGAGAAGGCGCCGCCCGCGCCCCAGGCCCAGAAGATGCAGCTCATGAAGAACTGGGGCGACATGCTCGTAAAGATCGGCTTCATGGAAGAGATCCAGCGCGACCACTTCATGCAGGGCTTCCACCGCGTCTTCTCGCGCGGTGTCGTGACGCGCGACGACGCGGCGCTCCTCCTCGGAGTCGCGAGGCAGGCGCAATGGGCGGTTGAGAAGATGAGAAGATGAGAAGGTGAGAAGGTGAGAAGGTGAGAAGATGAGAAGATGAGAAGTTGGAAAGTTGGAGAGTTGAAAAGCTGAAAAGTTAAAGGGTAGGGGAAATGGATAGAATAGCGTATCTGATAAGACGATTGCTGCTCGTGATACCGACGTTCATCGGGATCACGATCGTGTGTTTTACCTTGACGAGATTCCTGCCGGGCGGGCCGGTCGAGATGCGGCTCATGCGGCTTAAAGGCATGGCGGCGCAGGGCGGCGGCGCGGGCGAGGGCGGCGGCGCGGCCGCGGGCGCCTCGGCGATTTCCGACGAATACAAGAAGCAGCTCGAACACGAGTTCGGCTTCGATAAGCCCATCTACGAGCAGTACTACAACTGGCTCGTCGTGAATCGCATGGGGTTGAAGCTCGCGAGTTACGACTACCCGAACAAGACCGCGTTCGAGCTCATCTCCTCGCGAATCCCGATTTCGATCTGGTTCGGTCTTACCTCGTTCGTTTTAACTTACCTGATCTGCGTTCCGCTCGGCATCGCGAAGGCGCTCAAACACCGACAGGGCTTCGACGCCGCGTCGAGCCTGGTCGTTTTCGTCGCCTACGCGGTCCCGAGCTTCGCGCTCGCGATGATGCTGAAGATGTTCTTCTGCGGGACGGTCGAGGGGCTCGCCGACATCTTCCCGCTCGGCGGCATCTCCTCCGACTTCGACGTCGACCCGACGTGGTGGGTCTGGTTCAAGGACCGTGCCTGGCACATGGTGATGCCGATCGCGTGCTACGTCGCGGGCTCGTTCGCGATGCTCACGCTCCTCATGAAGAACTCGCTTCTCGACCAGATCTCCGCCGACTACGTCCGGACGGTGATCGCGAAGGGCGGAACGCGCGCGCGGGCGATCTGGCTCCACGCCTTCCGGAACGCGCTTATCCCGATCGCGACCGGCCTCGGCCCGATGATCGGCCTTCTCTTCGCGGGCTCGATCATCATCGAGACGATCTTCGAAATTCCGGGAATGGGCCGCCTTTCGTGGGACGCGCTCATCGGCCGCGACTATTCCGTCTTCCTCGCGCTTCTCGCGCTCACCGCGAGCTTCCAGCTCGTCGGTAACCTCATATCCGACGTCCTCTACATGGTGATCGATCCGCGGATCGATTTCTCGAAGAAGTGAAGAGAAGGTGAGAAGGTGAGATGCTGAGAAGATGAGAAGGTGAGAAATAGGAGAGAATATGTTCAAGCTTTCGCCACTGACGCAGAAGAGACTGAGGAGTTTCAAGCGCATCAAGCGCGCGTGGTATTCGCTCCTCGCGCTCGGCGCGATCTTCCTTTTCTGCACCGCCGCCGAGCTCGTGTGCTCGCAGGATCCGCGCAAGGTCGTCGACACCGCGGAACTCGAGAAGTACCGCGAGCCGGTCGTCGTCCGCCACTACGAGGTGCGCGACGCGCGCTGGTCCGTGCTCGCGGACGGCTCCGTCGTCGACTACGAGGGCCCCGCCGACGCGAAGGCCGCGCTCGTCGCCGGGAACGCCGAGGGCTACACCGTCGAGCGGACGGAGAAGGACGGCTACACCCGCGTCTACGCGCGCTCGAACACCGAGCCGAAAGTCGTGGAGGAAGTCCTCAAGAACCCCGACGGCACGGTCAAGAAGGCGGAGATCGCCTTCCCGTTCCGCCCCTGCCGCGAGCATATCTTCGGCATCGACGCGGGCGGCCGCGACGTCTACGCGCGCGTCGTCCACGGGATGCGCATCGGTCTCTGGTTCGGGCTCGTCCTCGCCTTCTGGGCGATGTTCCTCGGGCTCGTCGTCGGCGCGGTCGAGGGCTACTTCGGCGGCAAGACCGATATCCTCCTCCAGCGCTTCACCGAAATCTGGAGCGCGGTCCCGTTCCTTTACGTGATGATCTTCATCGGCTCGACGGTCGGGCGCAGCTTCGGCGTGCTCCTCGTTTGCTACGGGATCTTCAACTGGATCGCGGTTTCGTACTACATGCGCGCCGAATACCTCCGCCTCCGCTCGCGGACCTTCGTCGAGGCGGCGAAATGTCAGGGCTTCTCGGCCTCGCGCATCATCTTCGGCCACATCCTCCCGAACGCGCTCACGCCGCTCATCACGCTCTTCCCGTTCCTCCTGATGGGCGCGATCGGCTCGCTCGCGGCGCTCGACTTCCTCGGCTTCGGCCTCCCGCCGATGACCCCGAGCTGCGGCGAGCTCATGAACCAGGCGCAGCAGTTCCGCTGGGCGTGGTGGCTCATCCTCTTCCCGGCGCTCGCGCTCTTCATCGTGATGCTCCTCACCGTCCTTGTCGGCGAAGGCCTCCGCGACGCGTTCGACCCGCGTCAGAAATCGAAACTGGAGTAATTCCATGGCGGAAACAATTGCGGTATATCCCGGGACGTTCGACCCGATGACGAAAGGTCACTTCGACCTGATCGTCCGCGGGGCGAAGCTCTACGACCGGCTCATCGTCGCGGTCGCGGCGACCTCGACGAAGACGGGCGCGATGTTCTCGGGCGAAGAACGGCTCGCGATGATCCGCGAGGACGCGCGGCGCGCGGGGCTCGCGAACGTCGAGGTGAAAATGCTCGATACGCTCCTCGTCGACTTCTGCCGGCGCGAGGGCGCGCGGGTCGTGATCCGCGGAGTCCGCGTCTACAGCGACTTCGAGTACGAGTTCCAGATGGCGCTCACGAACCGCCGGATGGCGCCCGAAATCGAAACCCTCTTCATGATGCCGAGCGAGAACCTCGCCTACGTGACCGCCTCGACGGTCCGCGAGATCGCCCGCTACGGCGGCGATATCACCCCGTTCGTCACCGAGGCGGTGGCGTGCGAAATTTTAAAAAGGATAAAGAAATGAAAGTCACAGATACGATCAAGTACATCGGCGTCAACGACCACGACGTCGATCTTTTCGAAGGCCAGTTCGAGGTCCCGCTCGGGATGGCGTACAACTCCTACGTCATCAAGGACGAGAAGACCTGCGTCATGGACACGGTCGATGCGCGCTTCGGCGACGAGTGGCTTGCGAATCTCAAAAAGGAGATCGGCGAGGCGAAGGTCGACTATCTCGTCGTCCAGCACATGGAACCCGACCACTCCGCGAACATCGCGAAGTTCGCGGCGGCGTATCCCGAGGCGAAGATCGTCTCGCAGCTCCTTTCCTTCAACATGATGAAGGGCTATTTCGGGACGGATTACGCGGACCGCCGCGTCGTCGTCAAGGAAGGCGACACGCTCGCGCTCGGGACGCACACGCTCGCGTTCGTCGCGGCGCCTTTCGTCCACTGGCCCGAGGTGATGGTCACTTACGAGACCTCGGAGAAGGTGCTCTTCTCGGCGGACGGCTTCGGCAAGTTCGGCGCGAACGACGTCGTCGACCCCGAGGGCTGGGACTGCGAGGCGCGCCGCTACTATTTCGGCATCGTCGGGAAGTTCGGCGACAAGGTCCAGACGCTTCTCAAGAAGGCGGCCGGGCTCGAATTGAAGGCGATCTGCCCGCTCCACGGCCCCGTTCTCGCGACCGCCGAGGAAATCGGCCACGTCGTCAAGCAGTATCTTACCTGGTCGAGCTACGGCGTCGAGTCGGAGGGCGTCTGCCTCGCGTACACCTCGGTCTACGGCCACACGAAGGAAGCCGCGCTCAGGTTCGCGGAAATCCTGAAGGCGAAGGGCTGCCCGAAGGTAGCGGTCGCCGACCTCGCGCGCGACGACATGTACGAGACGGTCGAGGACGGCTTCCGCTACGGAAAGCTCGTCCTCGCGACGACGACCTACAACGGCGCCGTCTTCCCGAAGATGGAGGAGTATATCCGCCACCTGATGCGCCGCGAATACCAGGGCCGCAAGGTCGGCTTCATCGAGAACGGCTCCTGGGCGCCGATGGCCGCGAAGGGCATGAAGGAACTCGTTTCGACGATGAAGAACATCACGCTCTGCGACACGGTCGTCACGGTCCGGGGCGCGATGAACGCCGCGACCGAAGCGGCGATGGACAAGCTCGCGGACGAGATCCTCGCGTGAGTCACGTCGCCCCCCACGTCGCGGCGCTCCCGAAAAGCGGCATCCGCAAGTTCTTCGACATCGTCGCCCAGTCGAAGGACGTCGTTTCGCTCGGCGTCGGCGAGCCCGACTTCGATACGCCGTGGCACATCTCTCGCGCGGCGGTGACCTGCCTCGAGAACGGCGGGACCCACTACACGTCGAACCTCGGCACGCCCGCGATCCGCCAGGCGATCGGGCGCTATCTCGAGCGGCGCTTCGCCGCGCGCTTCGACTGGACGAAGGAGATTCTCGTCACGGTCGGCGTCTCCGAGGCGATCGACCTCGCGATCCGCGCCCTCTGTTCGCCCGGCGACGAGGTCCTCTACCACGAGCCGTGCTTCGTTTCGTACGCGGCGACGGTGAAGCTCGCCCACGCGGTCCCCGTCGCGGTCGAAACGCGCGTCGAGGACGAGTTCAAGCTCACGGTCGAGGCGCTCGAGGCGAAGGTCTCGCCGCGGACGAAGGCGCTCCTTCTCAACTTTCCGTGCAATCCGACCGGCGCGACGCTGACGGCGCCGGAGATGCGCGCGATCCTCGAGTTCTGCGAACGCCACGATATCGTCCTCCTCGCGGACGAGGTCTATTCCGAGCTCAATTACAATATCGACGACTCGGAGGACGCGCCCGCCGGGACGCTCGACTCGTTCGCGTCGTACCCCGGGTACCGCGACCGCGTCATTCTTCTCAACGGTTTTTCGAAGAGCTGGGCGATGACCGGCTACCGCCTCGGCTACGCCTGCGGCCCCGCCGACATCATCGACGCGATGATGAAGATCCACCAGTACGGGATCATGAGCGCGCCGACGCTCGCCCAGGCGGCCGGCGTCGAGGCGATGGATTTCGGCGACAAGGACGTCGCGCGCATGCGCCGCGAATACAAAAAGCGCCGCGACTATCTCGTTCCCGAGCTGAACGCGATGGGGCTCAGGACCCTGATGCCGAAGGGCGCCTTCTACCTCTTCCCGGACATCCGCGCGACGCGCGTTTCGAGCGAGGACTTCTGCATGCGGCTCCTGAAGGAGCGCGGCGTCGCCTGCGTCCCGGGCGGCGCGTTCGGCGCGTGCGGCGAGGGCTTCATCCGGCTTTCGTACGCGACGTCGCTCGAGAAGATCAAGGTTGCGGTCGAGCGGATGCGCGCGTTCGTCGCCTCGCTGTGACCGCGGCGCTCGCATATCCCGCCGCGCTCGTGACCGGCGCGGGGCTCGCCGTTTCGGGCGCGGTTCTCCAGAGCGTTCTCCGGAATCCCCTCGCCGAGCCGTACCTCCTCGGGACGGTCGGCGGGAGCGCGCTTTTCGCGGCGCTCGCCTTCAATTTCGGGCTCGTCGCCTTCGGCGCGTGGGTGATGCCCGCGGCGAGTCTCGCCGGTGCGCTCGTTTCGCTCGGGTTCGTGAGCGCGGTCGCCTTCTTCGCCGAGCGCTCGCGCGCGAGCGCGGGCGGCGACGCCCATCTCCGCTCGAGCGGGAGCACCCTCGTCCTCGCCGGGTTCGTGACGGGCGGCTTTCTCGGCTCGCTCGACATGCTCGCCCTCGTCTACGCGAAGCCGGAGGATTTCAAGACGATCTCGAAGTGGCTCTACGGCTCTCTCGAGGCGGTGACGCCGTTCACCTTCCTCGTCGGCTTCGCCGCGTTCGCCGCGGCGTTCGCGGTCCTCATGGCGCTCGCGCGGCGGCTCAACGTTCTCGAGCTCGGCCGCGACGAGGCGGAGACGCTCGGGATCAACACGCGCGCCGTCATCTTCACCGTGCTCGCGACGGTGTCGCTCCTGACCGCCGTCTCCGTCGCGCTCGCGGGCGCGATCGGCTTCGTCGGGCTCGTCGTACCGCACTTCGTCCGCCGCCGGACGGGCCCGCGAATGGAACGCGTTCTTCCCGTCGCCGCGCTCGCGGGCGGGCTTCTCCTCGCGCTCGCCGAATTTCTCGCGCGGCTCATTCCGGGCGACGTCCCGGTCGGCGTAGTCTGCGCGATCGTCGGCGCGCCGTTCTTCTTCCGGCTTTTAGTATCGCGTTCGAGCGGCGAGGGCTGGGATGTCTGAGCGCCTTGTGGTATAATTCTAGCGATAAAAAGGAGATCGTATGATAGGTAAGATGATTCTCGGTCGATATGAAGTCGTTTCCGTCCTCGGGAAGGGCGGCATGGGCGTAGTATATCGCTGCATCGACCGCGTCGCCGACGTCGAGGTCGCCGTGAAGGGACTCGTTCCAGAACTTGCGGGGAACGCCGAGGAATGGCGGAAATGAAGGCGAACTTCCAGCTCGTCTCGTCCCTGCGCCATCCCGCGATCGGCGGCCTCAGGAATCTCGAGCAGGACGAGACCGGCGCCTACTATCTCGTCATGGACTACGTCGACGGCCAGAGTCTCGCCGAGTATATCCACGGTTTCGTTCCGCCGCTCGAGTCGATCTTCATCATTCTCGAATCGATCGCGAGCGCGCTCGACTACGCCCACGAGAACGGTATCGTCCATCGCGACATCAAGCCCGACAACGTAAAGATCGACGCCGAGCGCAACATCAAGCTTCTTGATTTCGGCATCGCGGTCGCGATGACTTCGCGCCGCGCGAGCGAGGCGGGCGGGACGCCCGAGTACATGGCTCCCGAGCAGTGGTTCGGCGAGCCGCAGTCGGGCGCGACCGACGAGTACGCGCTCGCCGCGCTCGCGTACCGGATGATGTACGGCGTCGTGCCGTTCGCCGATATCTTCAAGCGAGAGAAGGACCTCGCGAAAGAGGCGCAGACGATTTTCATGACGCCCGTCTCGTGTCCGCCCGGCACCGCGGCGGAAGTTCAGGCCGTTTTCGCGAAGGGTCTCGCGAAGGAGTCGGGCGACCGCTACGCGAGCTGCGTCGAGTTCGTGACCGAGCTCGAGTACGCGACCGGATGCCGCGAACGCGAACGGCCGCCGAAGAAATCGTTTCTGCCCTGGATAATCGCGGGCGCGGTTCTCATCGCCGCGGGCGGAGTGACCGCGTATCTCGTAAACGAGAACCGCAAGGCGAAGGCGAACGTCCGCGTCGAGGAGCGCGAAGTCGTCCACACCGAGGTCGTCACCAACGTAAGCAAGGTCGTCGAGACGGTCGTCGACGACGCGCGCATCCGCGAACTTGAGGCGAAACTCAAGAACTCCGAAGCGGCGCGCAGGGAATACGAGACGGAGAAGGCCGCCGCCGAGGCGCGGGCGAAGGCGCTCGCGGACGCCAAGGCGCGGGCGGACGCCGCGGCAAAAGCCCGGGATGAGGCCGAGCGCGCGGATCAGGAGAAGGCGGAACGCGAGGCGAAGGAAAAGGCCGAGCGCGAAGCGAAAGAGCGGGCGGAGCGCGAGGCGAAGGCGGCGAAGGAGCGGGCGGCCGCGCCGAGCGACGAGCAGCTTATCGCGAAGGGCGCGGGGTTCGTTACCGCCCGCTACAAACTCGACCGGCAGAACATCGAGACGCGGAAGAATTCGTTCAAGCAGATATTCCATCTCTGGCGCGACAAGAAATATACGCGTGTAGTCCGGCTCGATTACAACAATCTCCCGGAGTACGAAATCGTCGCCTACGGAACGTTCATGAAGATGAAGGGCGGCGTACGCTATGATTTCGCAACCTGTTACGATGATTTTGCACTTCTCGCTATAGACGACAGCATGATTATCCGCCAGATCGAACAAATGTGCCGCTTCGATTTACAGTCCTTCACGCCGAAGAGGGATGGCTGGTATCGAATCACCGCCGCGTTCGGCAATTTCGGGTTGGGCGGCGGTCCGAGAAGCGGTATCGGAATTCTGTACCGTGAGGATGACGGCGAATGGAAGAACTTCGATTTCACGATGGATAACCGCGTCTTCCGGGTGAATCCGCCGGGGCGGCTCCCGTCGGCGATGGAGGCGCGCGACGAGCTCGCGCTTTCACGGGCGCTCTTGAAGCCGGATACGGTACTTTCGGAAATCTCCGCGAAGTCCGGCAAGGGGAGCCGCGGTCTTATTCACCGCTGGAGCTTCTCCGGGAATCTGAAGGACTCCGTCGGAGGGGCGGACGCGAAGGCCGTGGGCGGTGATGTATCGTTCGAGAACAAGTCGGTTCGCATCACCCCGCAAAGCGGCTATGTCGATCTCGGCGCGGACGTGATCCCGAATCGCGACGGTGAATTCACGATCGAAATATGGGCGACCCAGCATTCGATCAACAACTGGTCGCGCGTCTTCCAGATCCCCGACAGCTGGGGCGACAACGATTTCTTCTGGGCATGGAACGCCGGAACCGATGCGAGGAAGTGGGGTTGGAAGGTTGCCGGGTATGGACTTTGGTACAAGGTTAAGGGCGACGGACTCTGCCCGGGGAAGGAGCATCATTTCGTCGTGAGATATTTCAAGAACAAGGAAGGGAGAGGCGCTTTTATCGTGCATGTCTTCCGCGGCGAAGATTGCTATTGGTGGCGCGGCGAGCAGCTTAACGGGACGATGTTCACCTCGCACAAGGCGTTCTGGCTCGGGAAGTCCCCGTTCGCCGACAATTCCCAGGCCGACGCTTCGTATGACGAGGTCCGGATATGGAACCGCTCGCTCTCCGACTTGGAGGTTCAGCTCTCGGCGATTCTCGGCCCGGACCGTCTGCCGTGATGACGACTGCGGAAAGTGAAGTTCCTGTATGATTCCTCAAATGATCAACCTTCTGCTTGCAGCTGTAATTCAGCTTACGCCCGACCTTCGGCTCGAGACGACCGAAATCGACGGACCGTACAGGGGACCGGAATTCGCACTTCCCGTCGGGCGCGTTCGCGAATTCGATTTTCTTCATCGCTACAAATGGGACAGCTGCCGCGCAAAGGTGCTCGTCGAGAAATACCGCGAGGGGCCTTACCCGGATTACGACGTGGCGAAGCCGACCCCGGTCATCAAGATCAACCAGGTCGGCTACCTTCCATGGGCGAAGAAGTACGCCTATCTCGGGTGGTGGCGCTCGGACAGGGGGCCGGTGAAGTTCGACGTCGAAGGCGTCGAGTTCAGCGTGTACCGCTACGGATCGGCCGACGGCGAGGGAAATCGTTCGGTCGTCATGGCCGGACCGATCGTGCACCGCATGGACGACCCGGTCACGAAAGACGGAACGCCGTGGACGGGGGAAATCGTCTACGAGATGGATATCTCGGCTCTGCGCGCGGAGGGAGAGTATTATATCGAGATCCCCGGCATCGGCCGGAGCGATGTGATTCGAGTCTCGGAAAACGCCGCCGCTAAATCGTTCAATGTTCATCTCGCCGGGCTCCGGAGTCAGCGCTGCGGCGAGAAGTGCCACCGAACGGTTTTCCGCGGGCGGGAATTCTCGCCCGACCCCGGGGCGTACAAGCAGAACGGCCAGTTCGCAGCGATCAAAGCGGAACTCCCGTCGCTCGACGAAAAACTGTCTCTTCCCGGCGGCTGGCACGATGCCGCGGACTACGACCGTCGCCCGCAGCACCTCGCGATCGTCAGGGAATTGGCGCTCGTGTATTTGGGGTCTGACCCCATGGGCGAAGCCCATGGGGTCAGACCCCGAGGCGAAGCCCATGGGGTCAGACCCCAAATTCTCGACGAGGCGGAGTGGGGTCTTCGGCACTTGATCCGAGCCCAGCAGGCGGACGGCGGGGTCGGAACGTGGATCGAAACCGTGAAGCACCCGGTCTGGGGCGAGGTGAAACTCGGGGCCGAGAACGACGAGCTTCCTTACGTACTTTCGAAGGCGACGCCGAGGTCGACCGCCGACTACGCTCTCGCGGCGGAGATTCTCGCCGCCGCGCTCGAGAAGGGCGGACGGCGCGAGGACGCCGCGCGGTATCGCGACAGCGCCGCGAGGGCGCGTGAATACGTGAAGCGCGAGGCCGGCCCGGAGCCCGCGAAGTCCGGTAAGGGGATCAAGCCCCCGGACGCATTGCAGGAGCCGCTCATCGCGACCTGGAAATTTCTCGACCCCGCCGAGCTCAAGGTCGCGAAGCGCAAGGTGATGAACATATCGAAGGATATTCTCGTTCAGCTTGAAAGCTCCTATCCCTACCGCCTCCCCTGGTGGCCGCCCGCGAACGGCAAATCGAAGAACATGAGCTGGGGTCAGGGACTGCCGCTTTCCCGGGCGCGCTTTCTCGTCGCGGCGCATATTCTGACCGGCGACCGCAGGTATCTCGACGCTGCCGCGCTGTGCGTCGACTTTCACAACGGGGCGAATCCAGCGTCGGAAACGCTCACGACCGGGCTCGGGATACGTTACCCGAAAAGCTATCTGACGCTCGACGGTTATCACGCCGGGATCACGCCGTATCATTTCACGTCGCAGATGCCCAAGCGCTGCTACGAGGCGGCGTGGGGCGGCGACAAGGCGAAGGGGGACGCGTGGCCGATCCTTCGCCGATATCCGAACGTCGAAGACCTTACGGTCGCGGCGAGCGAATATACGGTCTGGGAGACGATCGCTCCCGCGGTCACGGTGACGGGTTACCTTTCGATAGCGAGGCCGTGAACAGAGTTTAACGATGGAAGCTTTGCGTACTCAGCTAAGACGGCTTACGATACCGATCTTCTTCGAAATCGCGCTTGTGATGCTCGTCGGCGCGGTCGATACCTTCATGCTTTCGCGCGTTTCGGACGACGCGGCGGGCGCGGTCGGCTACGTCAATATCCTCGTCGGGCTAGTGTTTCTCGTCTATCAGTTCGTCTCGACCGGAATGTCGATCGTCTGCGCCCAGTATCACGGGGCCGGTCATCGGACGCGTATCATCCAGGTGGTCGGAATCGCGCTCGTGCTCGGCCTCGTGCTCGGTCTTTCCGCCTCGGCGCTCATGTATTTCGAGGCGGAGCCGCTCCTCCGGCTGATGGGGCTGAGGGACGCGCAGATGGCGGACGGCGTAGCGTACCTGAAAATCTGCGGTTCGCTTTCGTTCTTTCAGGCGCTCGGGTTCATCTTCTCGGCGTCGCTCCGCTCTGTCGATCGCGTCAAGGAGCCGATGTGGGTCACGGGGCTAGCGAACATTCTGAACGCGGTCGGCAATTACGTCCTCATTTTCGGTAACTGGGGTTCGCCCGCGCTTGGAGTCGCCGGCGCGGCGTGGGCGACGGCGGGGAGCCGCATCGTCAGTTTCGTTCTGATGGCGTCGATACATACCGCGGTCCATATCCGCTTCTATCCGCTCCGGCTTTTTGTTCCGTTTCCCTGGAAGGAACTTTACAATCTCGTCCGGATCGGCATCCCGGCGATGAGCGAGGAGCTTTCGTACTGCCTCTCGCAGGTGACGATCACGTACTTCATCAATCAAATCTCTGCCGACGCGTTCACCTGCCGGACTTACGCGATGAATCTCATCATGTTCGTCTTTCTCTTCTGTGCGTCGATCACCCAGGCGGGCGACATTCTCGTCGGTCACCTCGTCGGACAGAAGCGCTACCGCCCGAGTTATCTCGTCGGCAACTTCTTTCTCCGCTGGTCGATGGCGATAACGCTCGGTTCGAGTCTCGCGCTCGCGCTCGCGGGGCACTGGATATTCCGCGCGATAACGGCGAATCCGGAGATCGTCCGTCTTGGAACGACGATTCTCTGGATCGATCTTGCGCTCGAGGTCGGGCGCGTCCGGAATATCTTCGCCTGCGGAACGCTGCGCGCGGCCGGTGACGCGGTCTACCCGGTCGTCGTCGGGGTGATCGTCCAGTGGTCGGTCGCGGTCGGGGTCGCGATTCTCTTCGGGCTCGGTTTCGGCTGGGGGCTTATCGGATTCTGGATCGCCTTCATGCTCGATGAGAATATCCGCGGGGTCATACTGATGCATCGCTGGCACTCGAAGGGGTGGGTCGGTAAATCGCTCGCCTGACGATTCCGGCGGAACGGCGCGGATTTTCGTTTATCTTTTTACCCCTTGCTTTCGCGTCCGCGATTTGGTATACTACGCGCCATTCTTTTCACCGAAAGGGAGTAACAACAGATGGTTAAGATCAGAATGCGTCGCACCGGGTGCACGAACCACGCGACCTATCGTATCGTCGCGGCCGACGAGCGCAGCCCGCGCGACGGCAAGTTCCTCGAGATTCTCGGCTGGTATGACACTCAGATCAAGGAAGACAACTTCAAGATCGATCTCGAGCGCGTCGATTACTGGATGAGCCACGGCGCGAAGCCCTCGACGACGGTCGCTTCGCTTATCCGCCGCGCGAAGAACCCCAACCTCAAGCCCCACCACGCCCGCAAGGCGGTCAAGGCCGAAGCGAAGAAGGCCTAATCAAGGAGGATTGAAAAATGGGTATCAAGATTCTCGACAAGATCAACGCCGAGCAGACCGCGAAGCTCGCGGAGAAGAAGTTCCCCGAGTTCCGCACCGGCGATATCGTCCGCGTCTCGATCAAGATCAAGGAAGGCGACAAGTTCCGCGTTCAGGATTTCGAGGGCAAGGTCCTCGCGATTGACAACGGCCGCGGCAACGTCACCGGTAACTTCACCGTGAGCCGCGAGAGCTACGGCGTCCGCGTCGAAAAGCTCTTCCCGTTCGCGAGTCCGTGGATCCAGGCGATCAAGGTCGTCAAGACCTCCCCCTCGTGGCGCACGAAGCTCTACACCGAGCGTACGTTCTGCTCCCACAAGGCGGTCCGCAAGCTCGTCAAGAAATAAGATTCGTATTCGAGTGGAAAGATCGAAAAGGACCGACCCGAAAAGGTCGGTCTTTTTATTTGATAGATACAGGTAGATTCTACGCATAAATGAAGGTTTGGGTCGTAAATCCCTTCGATAACCTGCCCCTTGAGGGCTATCGCCCCCAGCGCTACTGGCTGATGGCGAAGGCGTTCGCGGCCGCCGGCCATGAAGTTACGCTCGTCACTTCGTGGTGGAGCCACGCGAACAAGGCGCCGAGGAGATTCGTTCATGGCTCCGAGCCGGCGGTCGGCGATACGGCGCCGGGCGACGGCTTCACGGTGCGGTTCCTTCAGACCCCCGCCTACACGAAAAATATCAGCATCCGCCGTTTTTTCAGTCATATCATCCTCGCACGGAATTTCGCCCGCGAGTTGAACCTGGCCAAATCGACGGGGACAGTCCCCGATCTTTTAGTTGTCAGTTCACCGACGCTCGGCCTCGCCCGTGCCGCGCGCAAGAGCGGCGTCCCCTATATCGTCGACATCATGGACGATTGGCCGGGGACGTTCGAGCGGATTCTGCCGCGGTGGATGCTCTCACCGCTCGCCGCAATCGCCCGCAGAAACTGCCTCGGCGCGCGGAAAGTAAGTGTAGTTGCGAGAAAATACGCTGATCTCGTTGTAAATCTCGGATATCGCGGGCCGGTGAAGCGGTTCTACCATGGCATCGAAATGGGGACAGACCCTGATAAAGTGCAGAGTGCGGAATGCGGAGTGCCGGGTGCGAAGGGGACTGTCCCCAGGGAATTCAGATTAGTTTATATCGGGAACATCGGGCGGAGCTACGATCTCGAGACGGTCGTAAGGGGTGTTATGCGGCTCGCGGACGAGGGAGTGACGCTCGATATCGCGGGGGACGGACCGGACCTCGCGCGGATTCGCGAAATCGCAGGGGACTGTCCCCGTGAAATCGCAGGGGACTGTCCCCATGAAATTACAGGGGTCTGTCCCCGTGCGATCCGGTTCCACGGCTATCTCGGCGAGGCGGCGCTCGTGAAGCTGCTCGCCGATTGCGACGCGGGGACTGTCCCCATGTTCGCCGACTCCGAGGTCGGGGTTCCCTACAAGCTCGCGGATTACGTGAAGGCGGGTCTCCCGGTCGTCAATTCGCTTCCCGGAGAGACGGAGGAACTCCTCGCGCGATACGGCGCCGGGGTGAAATACGAGGCAGGAAATGTTGATGATTTAGTCGGCGCGGTGAGAAAAATGCGCGCTTCGCTTCAGAATCGCAGGGGACTGTCCCAGCAAGAGTGCGGAGTGCGGAGTGCGGAGTGCGGAGTGCGAAGGGGACTGTCCCCGGCGTTCAAGTCGCTTTTTGACGCGGGGAGAATCTACCGCGAGTATGTCGAATGGGCGCTTAATGAGAAGTGATTTGTAAGAATATGAAGAAAATATCGCATTATATCGTCTCTTTCATGGCCGTTGAGGTGATCTCGGCCGCCGCGGTCGCGCTGTGGCTTCCAGATGAGGTTCATTCGCTACTCTCGGGGAAACTGATTGCGCCGCTTCTCGGAATCGTGATGTTCGGAATGGGTATGACGCTCAAGGCGACGGACTTTCTGCGGGTTTTCACCCGGCCTCGGCAGGTCCTCGTCGGCACCGCGGCGCAGTTCGTCGCGATGCCGCTTATCGCCTTCGCGCTCGTGAAGCTCTTCCGGCTCGAGCCGGGAATCGCGATCGGCGTCATACTCGTCGGGGCCTGTCCCGGAGGAACCGCCTCGAACGTCATCTCCTACCTCGCGGGCGGAGATGTCGCGCTTTCGGTTACGCTCACCTCGGTTTCCACCCTGCTCGCCCCGTTCCTTACGCCGCTTATCGTCTACTTCCTCGGCGGGACCGAAATCGACGTCAAACCGGCGGGGCTCTTTATTTCCATTCTTGAAATCGTCCTCTGCCCGGTCGTCCTTGGCGTCGTCGCGAACCGAATTCTCGATTTCCTCGAGTCGAAGTCGGCGAAATGCGCGAAGCTGCGCGCCGCGTTCGTCGAAAGCGTACTCCCGGCCTTCTCGACGCTCACGGTCGTCGTCATCGTGATGATCGTTGTCGCGGGCGCGGCGGAGAAACTCGTCCAGAATCTCGGGATTCTGCTCGTCGTCGTCATCCTCCACAATCTCCTCGGGCTCGCGCTCGGCTATTTCGCGGGTCGCCTCGTCGGCGAGCCGAAGACGATCGCGATCGAGGTCGGCATGCAGAACTCGGGCCTTGCGTGTTCGCTCGCCGCGATACACTTCGCCGCGCAGCCGCTCGCGGCCGTTCCGGGCGCCATTTTCTCGGTCTGGCACAACATCTCCGGTTCGCTTTTCGCGAATCTCGTCAATCGCCGCTCGGCCTGAAGGTGTCACGGTGTGACACGGCACATGTGACAGAATGTCCCGATTTCGCCGGCGGGACGTTTCTTTTTCCGCTGGCACGCGATTTGCTATCCCGCGGCGTCGTCCCAGTAAGACGACGGAAAGAGAAGGAAACATTATGGCTAAAGTACTCGGAATCGACCTCGGCACCACGAACAGCTGCATGGCGGTGATGGAAGGCGGCGAAGCGACCGTCATCCCGAACAAGGAAGGCGCGCGCACGACGCCTTCGATCGTTGCATTTTCGAAGAACGGTGAAATCCTCGTCGGCCAGGCCGCGAAGCGTCAGGCGGTCACGAACCCGACCTCGACGATTTACTCGATCAAGCGCTTCATCGGCCGCCGTTTCAGCGAGATGGGCGATGAAATCAAGATGGTCCCCTACAAGGTCGTCGCGGCGGCGAACGGCGACGCGGCGGTCGAAGTCGCCGGCAAGACCTACACGGCGCAGGAAATTTCGGCGATGATCCTCCGCAAGCTCAAGGAAGACGCGGAAGCGTTCCTCGGCGAGAAGATCACCGAGGCGGTCATCACCGTCCCCGCCTACTTCAACGACCAGCAGCGTCAGGCGACGAAGGACGCCGGCCGCATCGCGGGCCTCGACGTGAAGCGCATCGTCAACGAGCCGACCGCCGCGTCGCTCGCCTACGGCCTCGACAAGAAGAAAAACGAGAAGATCGCCGTCTACGACTTCGGCGGCGGCACCTTCGATATCTCGATTCTCGATATCGGCGATGGCGTCTTCGAAGTGAAGGCGACGAACGGCGATACGCATCTCGGCGGCGACGACCTCGACCAGGCGATCATGAAGTGGCTCGCCGAGGACTTCAAGGCCCAGAACGGCGTCGACCTCATGCAGGACACGATGGCCAAGCAGCGGCTTAAAGAGGAGGCCGAGAAGGCGAAGTGTGCGCTTTCCTCCGCGACGACCTACGACATCAACCTCCCGTTTATCACGATGAACCAGTCGGGTCCCCTCCACCTCACCGCGACCCTCACGCGCTCGAAACTCGAGACGCTCACGATGGACTTCGCGAACCGCACGAGCGAGCCCTGTCGGAAGTGCATGAACGACGCCGATTTGAGCTCGGTCGACGAGGTCGTTCTCGTCGGCGGCCAGACCCGCATGCCGCTCCTCCAGGAGAAGGCGAAGAGCCTCTTCAACAAGGAGCCCCACAAGGGCGTCAACCCCGACGAAGTCGTCGCGATGGGCGCCGCGATCCAGGGCGGCATCCTTAAGGGCGAAGTGAAGGACGTCCTCCTTCTCGATGTCACCCCGCTCACGCTCGGCATTGAGACGCTCGGCGGCGTCCTCACCCCGCTCATCGAGCGCAACACGACGATCCCGACGAAGAAGAGCCAGGTCTTCTCTACCGCGGCCGACAACCAGCCGGCGGTGACGATCTCGATCTTCCAGGGCGACCGCAAGATGGCGCGCGATAATAAATCGCTCGGCAACTTCAACCTCGACGGCATCCCGCCCGCTCCGCGCGGCGTCCCGCAGATCGAGGTCACCTTCGATATCGACGCTAACGGCATTCTCAACGTCTCGGCGAAGGATCTCGGCACCCAGAAGGAGCAGAAGATCACGATCA
>R26__coassemble_51_pt1 | contig 77201 bp, 69 predicted proteins | sample R26__metabat2_high_PE_025 | metagenome-assembled genome bin R26 | reverse complement strand
ACCCTCACGCGCTATCGCGAACAAGCCAGCGTTGCGCTAGAAACTCGCGCGCGCGGACTGATTCCGGCCATCGGTTCGGGGATGATCATCGCCATCGTCGCGCTGACCACATGGGCTGTCGACAGCTGTGCAATCCGAAGCCTCAAGAGAATCGCCATGAAGGCAAAGGTTCGCTATCAGACAGGGAACACAGACCCCGTCAGCGTTCCATGCCGAATCAAGGAGATCGCCGATCTTGGATTCGTGTTCGACAGACTGTTCTCTGAACAACTTAAGCGCGTTTCCGAGCTGATAGAGTTGAGCCGTGCATTAAGGCACAACGCCAGCAATCTGCTCACGCAGATCAGGAACGACGCCGATGCGATCACAAGAGACAATGCGCTCGGAGAAAACCTCGGCAGAAGGATCGTCTCGGATGTGGACAGCCTTGTGAACATGCTCGCCTGCAATCTGAGCCTGATGGAAAACTACAACCGAATCTGCGAAGCTCCTCCGACACGGATAGATCTCTCTGAGCTCGTCGACACATGTGTTGAAGCCCACGCATCCCTCGCCGTTGAGAAAGAGATAACACTTACCGCCATCAAGCCAGAACGCCCTGTAACCTTCAACGGCCATGAGCAGAAGCTGATGAATCTTCTTCACAATCTCATCGACAATGCCATCAAATACACTCCGAACGGCGGCTCGGCCATCGTGAAGTTGGAAGTTGGCGAAGAAGATGTCTCGATATCCGTTGCCGACAACGGAATAGGGATCGCTCCAGAGAACATTCATCGCATCTTCAAAAGAGGAATTCGACTTGACCGCGAAGGCAGGACATCAGGCAACGGATACGGCCTCGCTTTCGTCGACTCGGTGGTCGCGTTCTACCGAGGATCAATTACATGCAATGCAACCGAAGGGAAAGGATCGACATTCACCGTCCGGCTCCCAATGGCAAAGGAGGAACTCTGACATGAGCATCATTCCAAAGTCGAATCATGCTTTCGTCTATTCGCTCCTGGTCACAATACCTTGTGTCGGAGCTCTTGCGGGGATGATCCTATATGAGGTTCTCGGCGTCAACTCCCTCATCGTCAACACCGTGATGGTCTCATCTGCCGCATGCGGAGTGTACTCTTCCGCCGCAATCATCCTGAAGATCGCTCGGCTCTGCATACTCCGGCAATGGCGGCTTGCCGGGAAATGCATAAGGATTACGCTCCGAGCAATTGCTATCAACGGAGTGATCCTCATCGGCTATTGGGCAAAGGCGTTCTTCTTCTGAGGCAAATCGTCCAGCCATCGCACTTTGCGCACGGAGCAATCCGTGCGCTTTTTCTTAACCATCTTGAGAACGAATTCAACGTGCGTCAACCTCCATTTCAGCCAATGGTATCGGATGCGCCATTGAAATCCGATACCGCGATTAGCAAGCGCGATTCTTAACTCACTTAAGAACGGGTCTATCATGTTCGCGAACACGCAAAGCGAATATCGAACATGAGAAAGAAAACAGAACAAGCCATACGGAAGATCATCGACACTGATCCGACGATTCTTCCCGAATCCATCGAGCCGTCTATCGCCATACTCAACGGAGTGCCCGTCACGAAAGATTGCCGCGCACAGATCCTTACGCGACGGGAGGTAATGAAACGGCTCAAGATCCATCGCCGGACGCTCGACTACTACCTCGCACAAGGCCATCTGGACCGCGTCTTCGGCTCCGGGAAACGGGCCATCGGCATCTCACTTGCCAGCTATGTACGGTTCACAACGCGGCACAGAAACCGCCGCCTTTCGTCAACGGCAAGCACGAAGGAGCGGTCATGAGCCCTTTCTGCCAAGAAGACATCGACTCCTTCGACCCGGAGTCAGGCCCAGTCCTCCCGAGCCAGACGAAGACCCAACATTACAAGGGAGCCGACCTCGAGGACATTCTGCACGACCTCGACATGGAGGACATCCTCAAGGAAGCCACCTTTCACGCATTGAGTGAGCGCAAGCATTTCATAAGGAAGAAGAAACGCTCCCTGCGCCGGAAGAAGGTCTGAAAATATCCTTCTTTTCGAGTTGATAAGTATCCATCATTTACGGCATCATCTCCACGCGATGAAACAGGAATTCATCAAATCCCAAATCGACGGGCTGAAGTCATGCCCCACGGACACCCTGCGAATGCGATATGCAGAGATCGTCGGGAATCCTGAATGCACCATGTCACTTGGCAGAGTCCACATGATCCGCCGAATTGCATACGAGATCCAATCCTCGGCGACTGGGACCAAGCTGACTGAAGCGGAACTCGACGCCCTGGCGTTCCTCGCCACAAAGGACTGGCGTTGCAACCCGAGCGTCAAGCAACCACAGAAGGCGCAAGTTCCCATCAAACCCGGCACGACCTACGTCAAGTCATACAAGGGCAAGGAATACAGGATGGAGGTGGACGCCTTCGGTCGCTTCCTCTTCGAGGGGCAAGCCTACAAATCGCCGACGGCCATCGCACAGCTCATTACAGGAAGCCACACAAACGGCAAGACCTGGTGGGGTATTTCATAAGGGAGCAGAACATGAACATGGACATCAAAACGATGACGAACACGCACGGGCAAGTCCTCAGATGCGCGGCCTACGTCAGAAAATCCTCCGAAGACGGACTTGAGCAAGACTACAACTCGCTCGACTGTCAGCTTGATGCCATATCAGCCTATGTCCAGAGCCAGGTATCAAACGGATGGGTACTCAACAGCGAGAGCTATTCAGACGGCGGCTACTCCGGCGGCAACACAGATCGTCCGGGCCTTACAAAACTTCGCCAGGACATCGAGCGCGGACTGATCGACATTGTCATCGTATACAAGATCGACCGGCTCTCAAGATCGATATCCGACTTCTGCGATCTGTCAAAGGAATTCGACCAGCACAACGTTCGGTTCGTTTCCGTCACGCAGCAGATTGACACGTCCAATGCCGTCGGGCGCATGCTTCTCAACATCCTCGTTTCATTCTCGCAATTCGAGCGGGAGATGGCCTCCGACCGAATCCGTGACAAGATCAGGTCGGCCAAGGCAAAGGGACTCTGGATGGGTGGTCATGTTCCCTTCGGATACAGACTGAAGGACAAGAAGCTGGTAATCGAGCCGAACGAAGCTGATCAGGTCAAGAAGGTCTTTGAGCTTTATGCACGCTACGGAGAAATCTCAAGGGTCTGCAAGGAGATGAAAGCCCTTGGTCTGGAACGCGGTCCTGACGACAGGTGGAGTACAAAGAATGTTTTCACCTGCATCCGCAACCACAGATACATCGGAATGATCTCCATTGGCGACAAGCAGGTCCAGGGCGAGCACGAGGCAATTATCTCATTGGACACGTGGCAGAAGGTCCAGACGAAGATCTCCGAGAATCCTCGTCATGGCATCAAGGGTCGCACTCCCAATCCGCATGCGACAATGCTTAAAGGAGTCCTGTTCTGTGGCGAATGTGGTTCCTCGATGTCGTACAGGTGGTGCACAAACTCGAAGAATCCGGACAAGCAATACGGATATTACCAGTGCAACGGAGCTGCAAAACTTACAACCGACTGCTCTTTCAAACGGATTCCCTCGGCTTTTCTGGAAAGCGAGGTCTACCGTCAGATCGCACTCATGCTTTCTCGATCCTTCAATCTTTCGCACTCCATTGCCGCACGGTCCGGGATCCCGTACACGAAGCTTGCCGGCGCACTGGCGCGTCCCGAAAACTTCGGCAAGGCATTTTCCATTGACGAACTCAGGGCCATCACAACTGCCTCAATCGAGCGAATCCTGGTACGCAAAGACGTCATCACAATGGCATTCAAGCTCCACGGAACTTCAATCGGCGGAACTTCGATCGCCGGGCTCGGCCCCGTCAGCGGCGACACTATAACGCTGACGATTCCTGTCTCCATCCGATGCATCTCCGGCAGCAAGCGGCCGAACACCAACGGACAGGCGATTTCTGGCGATCGCCTCGAATCCAACCCGCTCCTTCAGGCCGTGGTCCGTGCATTCGCCTGGACAAAGCTCTTGGACGAAGGCAAATTCAAATCCGTCTCGGACCTGAACAAGGAGCTGAACATCGACAACCACTACCTTCGCCACACGCTCAGGCTCGCCACACTTTCACCGAGAATCATCCGGGCAATCCTGTCCGGAAACGAGCCAGAAGGACTCTCCCTTGGAAAAATCCGAACCGTCGAAAGCGACATATGGAGCGTCCAAGAGGAACAACTCGGATTCCCGTCGGATCAATCATCGTCGGATTGACCTCAGCCACCTTGGGGGACAGCCGAATCGTTGTCCGCCGCACCAGACCGACGGCTCAACGCGTCCATCCCTGGATCTTGAATGCCCTGTCGATGAGCTTGCGTTCAGGGGCTCCTGTAATAGGCGCAAACCAAAGCTCAAACCGAGCGCCATAGTATTGATCCCAATCCCCCTCAAATATCGTAATGTCCCCTTCCGTACGAAAGAACTCTTTCGCATTGTCAGAATAACCGATGCCTTTGAGCGTTCTATGCTTCAGCTCGGCAGCGGACAGCGGAATCTCCTTTGTCAGCTCGAATGCTTTGATGAAAACGAAACCGCGCTCACCTGGGTTCACCCAGGCCTCATAGCTATACAGACCTCCTTCCGTCTTCTCAAAAAGCCTCAAGGGCAATTGCCTGTCGCCGTCGTAATTCATGCGCCGAGACTCACCTTGAGACTCGGGCTCGCTCAGCGCGACACCAGTCGGAAGCTTTATGCCGTTATCTGCAACAAACCCATCTCCACGATAAGGCTCGGGGATGTCCGGATCCATCTTATCGACCTGATTATCACTGATGCTCAGGCTAATATGCGGCGGTACAACCCCGTACTCACCCAGGGACTGCTCTTCGCGTCTCAGATCGATGCGAACGGAATATCGCCCGTCAGAGCAGTATTCACCAGCCTTGCACGACACCCCGTATTTAGCCTGCACGAAGCGTTCAAGCTTCGACACAAGGGCATCAACCTCGGTCTCCGACAGTCCTTTGGGAACAGCCCCCTTGAACTCCAAGAAGCCGATCCGACCATTGCGATCATCCGGGCACCCGTCGACATGAGTGAATAGCTTTACCGGCTTGGGCATTTTGATCCGCTGCACTTGGCGCATCCCCTCAAGCGGAAACCGATCGGCGTCATTCGCATATTTAAAGTCCGGAACCTTAACGCCTAGTTCAACGCCAAAGATTCGAGAACGATCTTTATAATCATCATCAAAATCGTCACAGTCCAACGCAGGAGTATCCTCGCGAATCCGTTCAAACTCGCATGTCGCCTTTGTCAGTTCATCCCAGTACGCCTTTTCTTCACGCTCAGCTTCGGCCAGGAGGTCTTCAAACCGCTTCCGCTCAGACTCTGACATCTGATTTCTCAATTCGTCGATCCGCCGCCCCACTTCTTCACGTTCACCATCGGTCAAACCTCGTCCGGCCTGAAGGACGGTCAGCCTTTCTATGCGTTCGAGCTTTGACTCGTCTTTTGACAATGCTTCCGAAGAGGCTGTTTCCGCCGCCTCTTGCTTATGGCAGCCTGTAGGCATTGTACAAACCAGGCTCAGAAGAACAACTGTTAAAGACCTAAACCAAATGGCACGATTCATAGCGAGACAATCCTCCACTCCTCTCGGTTCATAGCATTACTCAACGGGTTCTTCAACCAGAATCTTCATCCCGGGACGCAAGGAATCATCAACTATCGCAGGATTGATGGCCCGAAGTCGCTGCGTGGTCATTGAGAATTGAATTGAAACAGAAACAAGGTCGTCACCCTCCTGGACGACGTAGATCCGATTTGACACCACCCCGTTCGGCTCTGTTGTCTCAGGCTTGGCCATAAGGAGTCCAGCTGTGACCATGATCCGGTGCTCTCTCCCGACATTGGAAGGCTCTTCAGACTCCACATCATCATCCGGAAGAAGTTCGCCCATTGTCGGAGGCTCGTCAACTTCCTCCACGCAATTGGTCGTACAGGCGGTTGGCGTTTCGGTCTTTCCGTCCGGTTCCGAGCGATCATGGTCGCACCCCGAGATTGCTACTGCTCCCGCCAAGAGCCCGGCCAGGGGCGTCCCTTTCCTGATAGACTCACGGATAGCCTTCAGTATCTGCAGATTCATGTGATTTCCTCCACTGTATGAAGACAGGCGCGGAACTTTCCGTTCGGACCGACGACACCAAAGTCGCGGCCTGCCGGACAGGGCTTGTGGTGCGGATCGGACCACTTCCGCAGAAAGTCCTCGGGCTGGGTGCGGCACGCGCAGATGAATTCCTCGCAGAACGAATAGGGGACGTGCGCATCGGGCAATTCGCGAATCGACGCCTTCACCCGCTCCCATTCCTCACGCGTCAGCATGAGGTCGAGGTGTTCACGCCCCCGCCCTTCCGCCATCATCGCCCCCATCTGGATCCGGGACGCACCCGAGAGCGCCGCCGCGACAAACATGTCCGCCGCCTCGTCGCAGTTCGCCTTTGTGATCGTCATCGAGACCGCCATCGGCCATTCGTGTTCGGATGCCGTAGCAAGAACGGACAGCAGGCGGTTGAACTTGCGCCGAGTCCCCGTCATCTCCCCGTAGGTACGGAGGCCCTGAAGCGACGTGGCGAGGGACACGCGGCGTTCCTTGAACGAATCGATCAGCGACGCGGTCAGCCGACTCGCGTTTGTGAAGAGCGAGAACGTGGCGTCCGGGAGCCTCGTACGCGCGGCATCGACGATTTCCACGAGGTCCTTCCGCAGCAGCGTCTCTCCGCCGGTGAAGAGAATGTCCTTCACGCCATCGGCGGCGCATTTGTCCAGGATGCGCAGCCAGCCGCCGACATCAAGCTCCGGACGACCCAACGCCGGGAACTCATGCCAGACGCAATAGCAGTAGGGACAGCGGAAGTTGCACTTCGCCGTCAGCTCAAACGTTAGATGTCGCGGATAGCGAATCACCCAAAATCTCCCATGACCACATACCCGCCCGTTTCGGAGCCATCCGTCTCATTGACTGTGTTATTCGGTGGCGACGGCTCATTTTTCGGCGCTGGCTTTGGCGGAGGGCTTTGCCTTGGCTTCGGGTCAGGCGCAATGCGAATCACCTCACCGGCCTTCAGCGCATTCGCCCGCACGTCGTCAAAAGCGTTCAGCCGCTTCAGGTCGTCAACGGTCGTCCCGAACTTCTTCGCGATCTTCGTGAGCGTATCACCGGACGCAACGCGATAAAAACCTTCCTGCACCGCCGGAGGCATCTCCGTTGCACGAACCGGAGTAGCGATCTTTCCCCTAATAGGCCTTTCTCGCACCTCGGAAACCTTGTTGGTCGTAGTGACAATCGGTCTAGGCATACCCACAAGAGCGGGGCCGGGAGACTCACGCTCAGCAGCAGCACCGAGCGTAGATGACAATCCGACGAGCAGACCGGCCAAGGGCTTCCCGGCCTTCAGCATCCTTGCAACAGATCTTTGACTGACTTTTTTCACTTGCATAGAATTCATCCTCTTGATTGTGTCTAACTCCGCACTCACAACCCTCGCAACGCCTCAACCTCCGTGAGCGGCTGGGCGGCATTCATGAGCTGATTGGTGACGGTGATGCAATGGGCACGCACTTCCGAAGTACAATTCGTCGACCCGAGCCACCCCCTGACGGTCTCAAGCCGATTTGAACTTTGCTCATAGTTACAAAATTTTGACACATACAACCGATCTAACACGACAGCACACTCCGCGCAAGAAGCTCGCGACTGATAGACGAGATTTACCACGTTCGTATACCATTCATTTTTACCGAAGTATTTTTCGTGCCTATCAATGGAATTTATTAAATACAGCAAATCTGAAGGTTTGCTCGCACGAGCCGCAGTGGACTCGTTTGACAAGAAAGACCTTGTCACCGCAAGATAATCATCATTCAATGAAGCCCATTTGTAGTACAAGTACACAGGCTCATCCATGTAATGCGATGTCTGATTCAAAAGAAAGTTTCGCACATATGGTAATGAATTTGTATGATTCAAATCGCGGCATTCACACAAGCCTATCCGAATCAATTCACGGATCTCTCCATCTACAGAAGAAAGATCGTTCGTTGATTGATTCATCATGTAATCGAATAGCATTGCATCCTTGTCTTGACGAGTCAACCCAGGAAACGAAACCGCATCAAGCAGTCCATTCCAATCCGTATATCGAACAGGATATTCTGCATCGGCATCAAGATCGTCATCATTATCCATCGATGCATATGCCAATATGGCTACAGCTACAGTATTTGTATTCTCAACAACTGTAGCCCAAGAGCCTAATGTTGCTGCTGCACCCAGAAGAGAAATAAGCCTTATAATGTATTTCATCGCGTAAAGACCTCACTATTGTTTTGTTTAAAATGATCGGAACCTATGATGCTCCTTTGCGTCTGAGTAGAAAGCGTTGCCTCCTTCGTCAACGACAACACATCTCCGGCAGGAATATCAACGCCGTCTTTACCATCAACGCCATACATCAAAAATCCATGAAGAGTTTTTTCCCTTGTATCCGATTTTGAATAGAATCCTCGCTTAAGTTCTAATCCCCAGTCCCGAGGAGTACTCATAAAGCCCTCACCTATAGGGTCGTTATGTCGTTCAATCTTGACAAAGGTACCTCCAATGTTTCGCGAAGCGTAACAATCTTTCAGTCCGAAACAATGTCCAATCTCATGAGCAACTACATGATCTGATGCACGTTGCGACACTATTATCCCCTGGGAAGTCCGAAACGCGACAGCTTTACCGTCAATGATTTTACTGACAAAATACAGTTCTAGACAATCACCCGTTGTATAAGTATTCATTACACGACTGGCTTGAGGCGACAAGACCTTCCTAACCCGACCCGAGGCATTAGTAATTGTCTGAAATTCTGAAACGATGGCATCTGACGCCTGCGCAACATTGTTAGAGACTGAGACAAGATCCAACAGAATTCCTGCCTGGCTAAAGATTCTATTGGCGTAGGCTATCTTTGTCTCAATCGCTGAAGCGGAGACATTGTTTGTTCCAACCACAAACGCTCGAACCGGCAATGTCCGTTGCGTAACAATCGGCAAGACGAATCGTGGTTGTATAACAGAGTCATTGCCAAACGCAGCCTCGACCACCACCTCACCAGATGGTGCTGTAGGCTCGACCGAAACCGCCCAATCGCTATCATTGCGAGATGCGATCCGACCTGGCCCCGAAACGACCCTCCACTGAACTTCTGAGGCATTGAACTGTCCGTTGACCCCGACCTTCAGCCATGCGTTAGTACCGTAAACAAGTCGCGAAGGATTGTAATACCCGCCAGCCACCTGATCATTACACACAAGCCTCCTTAGTGGTTCTATGACTTTGTACTCCCGATCCGCTACGAGCGAGGTCGAATCTGCGAGCGTACACGTTGCCGTGAACTTACCCGTGCAGTTGTTGTTCGTCGCTGCGAAATAGAAGTCATACCTGGTAGAAGAAACCGGCAAATCAACTACAAGATTCACATTCGTCATCGCAAAACGATTCTTCCCTTCCGGATCTGGCGCGTAGAGTATCTGTGCTCCGCCAGTATGAGAAACCGAAAGGACGGCGTTGGTCGGTGTCGGAGAGGAGAGTTTTGCAGAAACACGATACCACCGGCTTGTTCGATCATCATCATTGACAAATACAACCTTCGGCGCACTCAATGCAAGCGAGGCGACCGGCGTTTCATTCGTACCGTAGCACATCGTTACGGATGACGTATAAGAACGGCCTTTGATTTCCGTAGAGACGGAAAGGTCGAAGTGATCCCACGAAGGGATTGAATCGACCGCGATCAAAGTATCCTTTGAATGCGGAGACATGATGCGGATGTTCTTGACCGAGGACTTCCACTCATACTGAAGATCGTCGGACTTCTTATAGTCAGTCACGATTGCCGAGAACAGCTTGGGGAAATCAGATTCACGCAAGTGCGCTACATCAGGAGACCCCTGTAGCGTCGGCCCCCAGGCACAGTAGCCATTGTAATAGCGTCCATAAGAGAATGAGGGCCTCCAAAACCAGTTCCACCCTCCGTCAATCGTCCACTCGCCGGGCGACTCCCAGCCTCCCCACCAGGCCGTCAGCATCGGCGCGTCGTCGGCGAGATCGTCCTGCACCCAGTAGTCGACGTCATCGTTGAACGGCCACGTGCCGAACTCATACTCCTCGCCTTTCTCAAGAACAAACGAGTAGACGCCCGCATTCGTCACACAAACAGAATAGTCACCGATGTAGAGCTCGGTCGGTTCTGGAGGATCCTCAAGAAACTCAGCCGAAAACTTATAAAGCCCGTTCGTAAGCCCTACGCCGACCTGCCGATCGACCCAGTCCGCGTAGCCGATGGAGATGATCTCCTCTGCGTTCGTGAAGTTCGCACGCACCCAATCCTCGTCATGCCCGAAGCCATCGTGTTCAAGCGGAATGTCATACGGGATCAGCGTCTCCACGCCGCCTTCCGTCACGATGATGTTGCCGTTGCGGAACAGCTCAATCGACGCGTCGGCGGTCTGGTTCAAGTCGCGGTTCGGATGGCCGCCATGCCATTCGATGCGGTAGGTATTGTTCGTCGTGCGGCCCATGCACACCTCGGTATCCTGCGGCGCGACCGAGAGCTTCGTCGCGAGTTCTACAATCGGGGACGGATCCTTCTCGGACGCATAGACCGCGCCTGACGCCCAGACCTCGACGCTTGTCAGATGATTCGTCCCATACGGGAGACACCAGTCATCGTCGAAGGTAATAACCTGACCATCATTGTACGCGCCGCGCCGCCACCACTTCTCGACGCGCACAAGCGCATTGGAGGCTGGCGGTTCCATCGATGCTACAGAATGTAATGCGGCTTCACCGATTTTCTGCACGGGCGAAACCTCGACAACCTCTGATGCGATCTTGTCGAACCTCTGGTCAACAAGCCGACCCGGCTGCACGATCATCTGCGTCTGTGCGGGAGGATCGTTCGTCGGGGAGTTGCTCTTCGTGCTACCGTAGACGATCAGTCCGGCGACACAGAGAATGGGAATGATAACGGAGGGACCTGCCTTCTTCGCCTTTCTCGCCACGCCTCGGGCCTTTGTCGCAGCCGCAGGAAGCGTCACCCGGACGAACGCCACGACCGCAATCGTGCCGATTCCGGCGAAACAGAAGTACATCAGGAATTTGTCGAACAGCTCTTTCATCGCAAGATCACATTAAAGCCCCAACCCAAGACTTGATTCACGATAATGCCGCTCGGCTCGGCAACTCCCCTCGCGGTCACCTGCATGAGATTCCAGTCGGGACTGAACATCGCAGCCGGAATCGCACCCGTGAACACAACGCCGTCGGCATCCGCCGCCCTGACGGACTTCGCCGCCTTGTGCGGATTCAGGGTCAACTCCCAGTTGAGCCGACGACGACCATCTGCACGGGCCGTATGTGCTTCCGCGCCGGTTACGCGATCCTGATAGAACCACGATCCCGAATCCCATCCGACGACCGCATCCGCCTCCTCGCGATCAAGGACGCCGTTTGCGTTCGCATCCGTTCCGAACACGACCGAGACATTGTTGTCAGCCGTGGCGTTCAGTTCCAGAGAGAGCCGGAACAGCCGATCATCCGTGTCACCCGCGCTGAAGACGACATTCGTCGTAGCCTCCGTATCGGCATACGGGGACAGGTTCGGCACATCCACCGGCGGCGGGTTCGTCTGCGCGAGAACCACCGGCAAGATCATTGTCGCAATTAAAAGCAAATTGAGCTTAGGGATCATTCTGTTCATCAAATAATATTATAGCAAAACAGAGCAAAGGTGTGCTTCCTTGCACACTTTTGCTCTGTTCGGTCAAGCAGTTAGTAATCGCCAATTGAGGTCAATATTCCATTGTTCTAACACTTTCGCGAGAAATGCCCGAAAAACTTAAGAATCCGCGATTTGCTCTAGACCTAAAGCCGAGAGACTTTTCTCGGTCAAGGGCTTAGGTCGGGGTCATTTCGTCCCCTGCTCTAGACCTACAGAACGCCAGAACCAGCAAATCGTTGTTTCGCTAAAATTGCAAAACATCCACGGAGTTATCGAAGAAATGAAGATATACAGAAAAAGCAAAACGAGGCTGAAGGCCTCGTCTCTCTCTTTTGTCAATCTGATTTGGTGGAGATAAGGGGAGTCGAACCCCTGACCTTCTCAATGCCATTGAGACGCTCTACCAACTGAGCTATATCCCCATCAGGAAAACGAGAGATAGTATATCATTTCGGGAGCTTCCCGGTCAAGGGGGTATTTTAAAAAATCTCCGCGCGGCAAAAAAAGCGAATGCGGCCACCCTTCCGGGGAAGCCGCATTCGCTTCACTTTATTTCAGGCCGTTCAGCCGCGGGGAAGGAGGACTTCCTTCTCGTACTTCTGAACTTCCGCGAACCACTCTTCGCCCGCGGGGACGCCCATGCGGGAGCAGAACTCGGCCCAGACCTCGTCGGCGGGGTAGTTCTTGTACTCTTCCTGCATGACGAGCTGCTCGGTGAACTGAGCGCTGTCCTGGAGCTTCTTGAGGTCCTTCCAGGGGGTGAGCATCGCCTTGAGGAGCTCCTTCTGCATGTTGCGCATGCCGAGGACCCACGCCGCGACGCGGCAGATCGACGCGTCGAAGTAGTCGAGGGCGATCACGAAGTTCTTCGGGTCCATCTTGACGATTTCCTGGGCGCAGGCGCGAAGGTCGTCGTTCTGGCGGATCACGTGGTCGGAGTCCCAGCGGACCGGGCGCGAGATATGGAAGGCGACCTTGCCGAAGGTCATCAGGAACGAGCTGATCTTGTCCGCGACCGATTCGGTGAGGTGGAAGTGACCCATATCGAGCAAGGCGACGATGCCCGTCTTCGCGTGACGGCTCTGGGCGTAGCTCATGACCATCTCGTGGGAGTTGACCGTGTAGCTCTCGACGCCGATGCCGAAGAGCTTCGACTCGAAGCAGGGGATGACGCGCTTCTTGTCGTACTTCGCCTTCGCGAAGATCTTGTCGAGCGAGTCGGCCATACGCTGACGCGGCCCGAGACGGTCCGAGGGCTCGTCCTTGTAGCCGTCGGGGCACCAGAAGTTGATCGAGCAGAAGGTCTTGAGCTCCTTCGCCATGTAGTCGGCGATCTCAAGGCACTTGACGCCGTGGTCGATCCAGAACTTGCGGATCTTCGGATCGGGCGACGAGAGCGAAAGGCCGTCCTTCATGTTCTTGTGGGAGAAGTAGGTCGGGTTGAAGTCGAGACCGACGCCCTGCTTTTTCGCCCAGTCGACCCACGGCTTGAACTGCTCGACGCCGAGCTTGTCGCGGTCGACGACCTTGTCCTTGTGGATGCCGTAGCACGCGTGGAGATTGACGCGGTGCTTGCCGGGGATGAGCCTCAAGGCGAACTCGAGATCGGCCATCAGCTGCTCGGGGGTGCGGGCCTTGCCGGGATAGTTGCCGGTCGTCTGGATGCCGTTCGAGGCGCCGCCACCGACGGACTCGAAACCGCCGACGTCGTCGCCCTGCCAGCAGTGGAGGGAGATCGCGACCTTGGCGAGGTCATTAATCACCTTTTCGGTGTCGATGCCGATCTTGGCATACTTCTTCTGGGCGTCTTTGTAGCTCATGGGATTCCTTTTTGGATGTTAAAGGGTTAAAGAGTTAAAACTGTTTCGCGATAACGGGGAAGGTGATCGAGATCGCGAGGAGGGCGAGGCCGAGGGCGAGGAAGAGGCGCGTGCGGGAACCGGTTCCCTTCCACTCGCCGAGGAACATGCCGAGGATCGACGAGAAGAGGACGCTCGAGCCCATCACGAGCGCGAAACCGACGTAGGCCATGTCGCCGCAGAGCGGCTCGCCGATCTTGAGGAACGCAAACTGGAGCGCCCAGATGACGCCCGCGAGCCCGGAGAGGACGAGCGCGGCGATTCCCGAGCCGGAAGCGAACTTCGCGTAATCGCCGAACGTACGGTTCTTCGCGTTCGTGAAGAGGCAGTAGACCGCGTTGACCGCGAAGCCGCCCCAGAGGACGACGACGAGCGCGGGCATCCCCGTCCACCACGAATCGGGCGCGCCGGCCTTCACGGCCTCGACCATCGTCGTATCGTAGCTGAGACCGAAGTTCATCGCGCCGGAGAATACGCCCGAGATAAGGGCGACGATCATCCCCTTCTTGAAATCGAATTCCGCGACCGCCTTCGCCTTCTCCTCGGGCGGGAGCTCCGATTCCTTCGACTTGCCGGCGAGGCCGACGAAGACGATGCCGAGGAGCGAGAGCGCGACGCCCGCGAGCGTGATGATCGCCGAAGTCGATTCGACGAGCTTCGCGGCCTCGCCCTTGAAGATCGGAGGAAGGAGCGTACCCGTCGCCGAGCAGAGTCCGCAGCCGATCGCGAGCCCGAGGCCGACGCCGAGATAGCGGATCATGAGACCCCAGGTGATCCCGCCGATTCCCCAAAGCGCGCCGAAGCCGGCCGAAGCGAGAAGATTCTTCGCGGGCGCGTTCCCGATCACGCCGAAGAAATCGTCGACCGTGAAGTACCCGAGCGCGAGCGGGAATACGATGAGCCCGACGAACGCGTAGACGAACCAGTAGTTCTCGTACGCGATCCCTTTCACCTTGCGGAAGGGAAGCGCGAACGTCGCGCCGGCGAGACCGCCGCACGCGAAGATGACCATGCCGAGGAATGTATTCATTTGGGTATCACATTTAGATGATGATACCCATATTCTACCATAAAACCGATTCCCGAGACTACCCTTCTAGGGCGGCTATCCAGGGCCGGAAAGTGCAGTATGTCGTGCGACACCCCGTACTCGTTGGTCCAGATCGGCGGAGACTCCTAGGGTCAGCGCATCAGCCGGAGGCCGAAAAGCGCCGCGCCGCGGCGGGCGCCGTTGTCGACGAACTCTACTTTGAGTCGATCGCCTGCAGCGAGGGCGGATTCCGGAATCGGGAAGCTTTCCGAATAGAAATTTTCATCCTTCCGCCCGTCCTGCTTCACGGTGCCGATACGGACCCCGTTCACGAGGATGTCGAAGTCGCGATCCTTGTCGCGCCCCCAGAGGTCGATTTCGAGAGTGAGATTCCTCTCGCCCTTCGCGCCGAGGAAATACCCGAAATGCTTGCCCGCGCGACAGTGCTCGCCATGGTAGAAGCCGGTGGTGCTCGTCTTGACGGCGAACATATCGTGCTCGGTTTCGGGCTGCTGCTCGCCCGGCTGGAGCGAATCGACGGTGTGCTCCTCGCGGTAGATGCGCCGCGCTTCCTCGGCCGCGACGCGGGCCGCGCGCTCGGCGATTTCGTCCTCGCCCAGGAATTCCCAGTAAATCTGATAGCGGCATTCCTGAAGCTGATAGAACGGGACGAGATCCCCGGTGCGGAGCGGCTCGCCGACCTTGTAGCATTCGACCTCGTTCGCCTTGACGAGCGGACCGTAGGCGACATGGCCCATGCGCGAGCCGTCGGCGAAAAGGCCGACCAGGTTCTCCATCCCGCAGCGTTTGCCCATCACGATCGGGCCTTTCATGATCGCGCCCCAGGCGGAACCGTCGGGAAGCATCTCGACATGATAGTCCATCGGCCGCGAAGCGGTCAGCTTCTCGCCGCGCTTCCACGCGCCGTCGTGCCGCGCATACTTTTCGCCTTCACGGATATAGACCGTCCCGGTGAAATCCCTGAGGAATTCGATCGAGGTTTTCCCGGACTCCGGGAAGTCGGTCGTCTGACGGAGAACGCCCTTCAGTTCGGAATCGACGTAGAGGTTCACATAAAGGACATTATCGCCCTGATGCGCGTAGATGAACTTCCCGTATTTGCCGGGGTTCTCCATCCCCGTACCGACGCAGCACCAAAAGCAATTGGTCGGCGTCGAATAGACGCGGTAATGTTCGGGACGGGTCGGGGTGAAGTAAACGAAACCCGGCGTTTTCACGTTGACCGCGGAAAGGAGATGGTTGAAGAGCGCGCGCTCGTAATACGCCGCGTACTCCGCCTTCGGCTCGCGGGCGAACAGACGCTCGGTCAGACGGAGCATATTGTAGGTGTTGCAGGTCTCGGGGCCCTCGCGGTCGGCCATCAGTTTCGCGAAGCTGTCGAGCGCGTGGAAATGCTCGTTCACCGAATTGCCGCCGAAAGCGACCGAGCGCCGGTTGACGATCGTGTGCCAGACGAAATCGCACGCGTCCCAGCGGCGCGCGTCGTCCGTCAGTTCCGCCGTCCGCGCGAGGCCGCCGAATTTCGGGATCTGCGTGTTCGCGTGAAACCCGGTGAGTTTATCTTCGTGAGAGTAGAGCGGATCGATCACCTTGCGGTGCTCCCAGCGGTACGCGGCGTCGAGATACTTCCTCTCGCCGGTAATCGCGTAGACGTCGGCGAAGACTTCGTTCATCCCGCCGAATTCCTGGTCGAGCATTTTCTGGAAGGTTTCGTCGTCGAGCTTCTCCGTGACCCACATCGTCCAGTCGGCGAGCTTGACGAGGATCGTCTTCGCCTTCGCGATGCCGGCGATTTCGTACGCGTCGCGGAGCCCCGCGAAGGTCTTGTGGATATTGTACCAGGGGACCCAGAGCTTGCCGAGCGGCTCGATGTCGTTCTCGCGCAGCCTGCGCCACGCCCGCGGCGATTTCGGAATGCCTTCGAGCCGGCCGTCCCCCGACGCCTTCTGACAGCGTTCGAGCTCGTCGACGATGTAGACGAGCCGGCGCTTCAGCTCGCCGTCCCCGTCGTTCCCCGAGGCGATCATATTCGCGAGCGCCGAGAGGTAATGGCCGAGCGTGTGGCCGTCGAGCCCGCAGTTCTCCCAGTTCCCGTAGCTCGCCGTCTTCGCCGGGAGCCCGGCCTCGCGGAGGAACGGCGCGAGAAGCCTGTCGCAATCAAGCGCGAGCATGTACTCGCGGTCGGCCTTCACCGCCGGCGCGAACACGCTCGTCTCGGATATCCTTACCGCATCGAGCGGGTAGAGTTCGACCTTGTCCGCGGCCCGCAACACCGTGGCGATCTGGGCAACCGTGGCTATAACTGCAAAGCGAACATAATTATTCATAAGCCAATTCTCTCAAAAAAAAAGTCTTCGCGCTATCCCCCGAAAGGAATAGGCGAAGACGTCTTGGCTAAACGCGCGCGCTTACTTACGCCTTGAGGCTCGCGCCGGTCGACGCGTTCCCGACGAATTTCGAATAGCGCTCGAGCCAGCCGCCCTTGATTCGCGGAGTCCACGCCTTCGCCTTCTTCGCGCGCGCGGCGATCTCCTTCTTCGAGAGTTTCGCGTTAATGGCGCGCGCGGGGATGTCGATCGTGATCTCGTCGCCGTCCTCGATAAGTCCGATAAGCCCGCCCTCGGCCGCCTCGGGCGAGACGTGGCCGACGCAGGCGCCGTGGGTCGCGCCGGAGAAGCGTCCGTCGGTGATGAGCGCGACCGATTCGCCGAGCCCCTGGCCGATGATGTACGAAGTCGGCGCGAGCATTTCCTGCATGCCGGGGCCGCCCTTCGGGCCCTCGTAACGGATTACGACGACGTGGCCGGGCTTCACCTTGCCGCCGAGGATGCCGGCGCAGGCCTCCTCCTGGGAGTCGAAGCAGATCGCCTTCCCGGTGAACTTCATCATCGAGGGGGCGACGCCGCCCTTCTTGACGACCGAGCCCTTCTCGGCGAGGTTGCCCCAGAGAACGGCGAGACCGCCGTCCTTCGAGTAGGCGTTATCGAGCTTCCTGATGACGTCGTCGTCCTTGATCTTCGCGGCCTTGATCTGCTGACCGAGCGTCTTCCCCGAGACGGTCTTCGCGTCGAGGTGGAGGAGCTCCTGGGGGAGGCGCTTCAGGATCGCCATGATGCCGCCCGCCTTGTCGAGGTCGACGACATGATAGTGACCGGAGGGCGAAAGCTTGCAGATATACGGCGTACGCGCTGAAAGCTCGTTCATGCGCTCGAGCGTGAAATCGACATCGGCCTCGCGGGCGATTGCGAGCGTATGGAGGACGGTGTTCGTCGAGCCGCCCATCGCCATGTCGAGCGTGAGCGCGTTGTCGAGCGACTCCTTCGTGACGAGCTCGCGCGGGAGCGGCCCGCCCTTTTTCGCCATTTCAACGATGCGCTTCGCCGAGGCCTTGTAGTGGTCGGCGCGGCGCGGATCGATCGCGAGAATCGTGCCGTTCCCGGGGAGCGCGAGGCCGAGCGCCTCGTAAAGGCAGTTCATCGAATTCGCGGTGAACATCCCCGAGCAGCTGCCGCAGCCAGGGCAGGAGGTCTCCTCGACCTTCTCGAGATCCTTCGCGGAAATCTTTCCGACCGATTCGGCGCCGACCGCCTCGAAGACCGAGTTGAGATCGGAGTCCGCACCGGTCTTCGGATGCTTCCCGGGGGCCATCGGGCCTCCGGAGGCGAAGATCGTCGGGATGTTGACGCGGAGCGCGCCGAGGAGCATTCCGGGGACGATCTTGTCGCAGTTCGGTACGCAGATAAGAGCGTCGAAGCAGTGAGCCTTCGCGATCGTCTCGACCGAGTCGGCGATCAGCTCGCGCGAGGGGAGCGAGAACTTCATCCCCGAGTGGCCCATCGCGATACCGTCGCAGACGGCGATCGTGTTGAACTCCATCGCGACGCCGCCCGCCTCCTCGATGCACTTCTTGAGGTAGGCGCCGACCTTGTTGAGGTGGCAGTGGCCGGGAACGAAGCTTTCGTAGCTGTTGCAGATGCCGATAAACGGCTTTTTCATATCGGCGCGCTTCATGCCGCACGCGAAGTGGAGGGAGCGGTGAGGGGCCCGCTCCTTGCCCGCCTTGACCTGATCGGAAATCATTTCTAGTTATCCTTTCTTTAGAGCTTGTATTCTGATTTTAGATTGCTGAGTCAATCGTTTCATTCGACAGCGACCGGGCGTCGCGCCGCCTTCTTCTCGGAATGGGCGTGCTTCATATCGAGCATCTTCTGCTTCTGCCGACGGCTGCGGCGACGCTTCTGACGACGCACCTTCTCGCGCCGCTGCTGCTCCGCCGATTTGCGCCCGGCCTCGCGCTCTAAAATAAGTTCCGCGAGCGCGCGACGGGCGAGCCAGCGATTCGTTTCCCGCGAACGCGTCTCGCCGCACTTCACCGAAAGCCGGCTCGTGACGTGATAAAGCCTTACGACTGACGAGGTCTTGTTCGTCTTCTGACCGCCCGGGCCAGAACCGAGAATGAAATCCTCGTCGAGGTCGTTCTCGTCGATGCAGGCGTCGGCCATGAGCGCCTTGATCTTCTCAATCGTTTCGGGCGAGATCATCGCGTCTTGACTTCCGCGCGCGGTAGCGCCTTACGAGTTGCTTGATGAAGAAATACGTGATCGGCGTCATCACGAAGGCGAGCAGCAGCCCGCCGACGAAGAAGCTCCCGAGAACCCGCCCGCCGAGCGAAGCGAGAGTGCGCCAGCCCTCGGCGGAGAAAAGCGAGACCTCGGCGAGTTTCGCGAACACCTCGCCGGCGAGATAATCCCAGTCGAGCGGCTCGCGGAGAACGCGGCTGCCGACCCAGCACTGAATGGGATAGATGAACCAGATGGTGAGCGGGTTCGTGATGAAAGTCCCGAGCGTCGCGCCGACTTTCGAAACCCGCGTCACCATCGCGAGCGGAACGGAAATCGCGAGCTGCAGCCCGAAGGGAACCGAACACCCGATGAACATCCCGAGCGCCCAGCCGCCGGCGATGACCTCCGGCGGGAGCGGCTCGCGGACGATGCGGCGCTTGAGCGCCACCCACCGCGCCTTCAGGCTCGCACGCGAGACTCTCATTTCACATCATGGACGAAAAGCCCGGAACGGAGTTTCGGCTCGAACCACGTCGACTTCGGCGGCATGATCGCGCCGGCGTCGGCGATCGCCATCATCTCCTCGACCGTGACCGGCTCCATCGCGAACGCGACCGCGGCCGCGCCGGAATCGACCTTCGCGGCGAGTTCCGCGTCGCCGCGGATTCCGCCCATGAACGCGATACGCTTGTCGGTCCGCGGGTCGCCGATTCCAAGCACCGGGGCGAGAAAGCGATCCTGAAGGTACGAGACGTCAAGTTTTTCGACGACACCGGCGTCCGCGGGGAGTTTCCAGGAAAGATCGGTCCACTTGCCGCGGAAGTACATGCGGCAGTTGCGCTCGCCCTTCGCGCCGATCGTGAAGACTTCGCCGAGTTTCGCGAGGAACTCCTCGTCCGTAAGCCCGTTCAGATCCGCGACGTAGCGGTTGTACGCGAGAATCTTGAGCTGGCTCGCGGGGAAGATCGTCGCCATGAACCAGCGCGACTCGCCCGCGAAATTCCGCTCCTTAGCGTAGCGGGAGGCGGCGGCGCTGCGATGGTGGCCGTCGGCGATGTACGCGACCGGAATGCGCGCGAAGAGCTCGACGAGCTCGTCGGCGAGGCACGCCGTGCAGCCGCCGGGCGCGGTCGACGCGATCTCCCAGACCGTGTGGCCGATGCCGTCCGGAGCGACGAAATCGTAAAGCGGCTCGTTACGGCAGGCGAGCGCGACGATATCGTCGATCGCCCTGTCGTCGCGGTAGGTGAGGAACGCGGGACCGGTATGGGCCTCGAGCGTCTCGATATGGCGCGTACGGTCGTCCTCCTTGTCCTTGCGGGTTTTCTCGTGCTGCTTGAGAACACCGGCGAGATAATCCTGAGTATCGAAGCAGGCGACGATACCGGTCTGGGAATGGGAGCCCATCGTCTGGCGGTAGGCGTAGAACTTCGGCGCGTCGTCCTTGACGAGCGTTCCGTTCGCGCGCAACGCGTCGAGCGCCTTGCGGGCCTGGGCGTACGCCTCGGGCGAGGAGCAATCGGTTCCCGCGGGGAGATCGATCTCTGGACGCGAGACGTGAAGGAAGCTCTTCGGGTTCCCCGCCGCGAGCGTCTTCGCCTCGGCGGTGTCGACTACATCATAAGGAACGGACGCGACCAGGGCCGCGTCCGCCTTCGTGGGCCTCACGGCCGCGAATGGATGGATATTCATCGATTGTACTTAGAAGCCGACGTTCACGAACGGCATGAACTGAAGCTCGGCGTCGCGGATTACGTTGACGAGACCGATCTGGACGCCGTAGAACTGCTCGGCGCGATTGAGAAGACCGATCTGAACGCCCGTGCCGTCGCCGACCGTGTTGACGAGACCGGCCTGAACGCCGCTCATAAGCCCGGCCTCGTTCCAGAGACCGACCTGGCAGCTGACCGCGTCGGCCTGACCGATCGAGTTGTAAAGCCCGACCTGATAGCACGCGCCGCAGTCCTTGACGTCATTGCGGAAGATGTTGAGCATGAAGCCCTCGTAATAGCGGGCGCGCCCCCAAAGACCGATATCGACGCCGGTCACGTTCTCCTGCTTCGTCGACCAGGGAATCGTCAGACGGATTCCGACGATATCGGGAGTCTCCGGCCAGTCGCCGAGCGCGAAGAAGACCGGCCACATGGCGTAATTTTTCTTGGCGGCGGCGGTTTCAACCTGAGTTTCCTCGATGTTGAGATCGTCATCGACATCAGGAATTGACGCTTCCTGCGCGAAAAGCGGCGAAACGAGCGCGGCGAGCGCGACGGTAGCGGCGAGTTTCTTCATAAGTCTAGCTCCTGTAGTTTGAATGTTTGAGATTATATGCTTTTTTTCCAAGGTTGGCAAGCGTCAGGAGACGGTCACCTTGCGGATGACGACCGCTTCCTCGGGGACGTTCTCGTAGCCGCAGTTCGTCCCGGTGCGGACGTTCTCGATCGCATCGACGACGTCCATGCCGTCGACGACGCGGCCGAAGACGGCGTAGCCGAAGCCGCGCGGCGTAGGCGAAGTGAAATCGAGGAAGTCGTTGTCGACCGAGTTGATGAAGAACTGGCTCGTCGCGGAATCGACGATCATCGTCCGCGCCATCGCGATCGTGCCGCGCTTGTTCTTAAGCCCGTTCATCGCCTCGTTCCTGATCGGCGCCTTCGTCGGCTTCTGGTTCATGTCCTTAGTGAAGCCGCCGCCCTGGATCATGAAGCCCTTGATGACGCGATGAAAGATCGTCCCGTCGTAGTGGCCGTCCTTCGCGTAGGCGACGAAATTCGCGACCGTCGCGGGGGCCTTCTCTTCGTCGAGCTCGAGCGTGATCGTCCCGAGCGTCGTTTCCATGATGGCTTTCGTCATTTCTGAATCTCCTCGAATGCCTTGCAGATTTTAAGCAGTTTCGTTTCTTCGAAACCGCCCGCGATGAACTGGACGCCGACCGGAAGGTTCGTCCCGGCGGTGAAACCGGCGGGAACCGAGGCGGCCGCGACGCCCGCGAGCGCGGACGGGATCGTGAAGAGGTCGTTTAAGTACATCGTGAGCGGATCCTGGAGCTCGCCGATCTTGAAGGCCGGCGTAGGCGCGCACGGGGTGAGGAGCGCGTCGCATTTCGTGAACGCCTCGTCGAAGTCGCGCTTGATGAGCGTACGGACCTTCTGCGCGCGCCCGTAGTAGGCGTCGTAGTAGCCGCTCGAAAGAACATAGGTGCCCATGATGATGCGTCGCTTCACTTCGGGGCCGAACCCTTCCGCGCGCGACTTGACGTAGAGCGAATAGACGTCCTTCGCCGCCGCGCTGCGGTGGCCGTAGCGAACGCCGTCGAAGCGCGCGAGGTTGGCGCTCGCCTCGGCGGGGGCGATAATGTAGTAGACCGCCATCGCGTACTCGGTGTGGGGGAGCGAGACCTCGACGAGTTCCGCGCCCGCCGCCTCGCACTTCCTGATCGCCTCGTCGGTGATGCGCTTCACCTCCGGGTCGAGGCCGGAAACCTCGAAGTACTCTTTCGCGATGCCGAGCCGTACGCCCTTCATCGACGCGCCGGCGATTTCGGCGGCGTAATCCGGGACCGGCTCGTTCGGCGTCGTCCCGTCCATCTCGTCGTGACCGGCGAGCACGCCGAGGAGTATCGCGGCGTCGTCGACCGATTTCGTCATCGGGCCGACCTGGTCGAGCGAGCTCGCGAACGCGGTGACGCCGAAGCGCGAGACGCGGCCGTAGCTCGGCTTCACGCCGACACAGTTGCAGAAGCTCGCGGGCTGGCGGATCGACCCGCCCGTATCCGTGCCGAGCGCCGCGATGCACATGTCGCCGCCGACCGCCGCCGCGCTGCCGCCCGAGCTCCCGCCCGGTACGCGCGTAAGATCGTAGGGATTGCGCGTCACGCCGAGCGCTGAATTCTCAGTCGAGGACCCCATCGCGAACTCGTCCATGTTGACGCGCCCGCAGGGAATGAAGCCGTTCGCCTTGAGCCTCCTCACGACCGTCGCGTCGTACGGCGAAACGTAGCCCTTCAGGATTTTCGACGCGCACGTGCACGGCTGGCCTTCGACGTTGATAAGGTCCTTGATCGCGATCGGAACCCCAAAGGTAATTTTTCGATTCGTCGATTCGTCGATTCGTCGATTCGCATCAGCCTCGGCCGCGGCCTTGAGCGCACCTTCTTCGTCAAACGTAAGGTATGCCCCGACCTCGCCGTTCTTCGCGTGATAACGATCAATGATCGACTGTACGAGTTCAACGCTCGAGAACTCACCCTTGGCAAGACCCGCCTGCGCATCTTTTATTCCCAGCTGATAAAGTTCCATATCTCTCCTCTCAATCTTCAATCATCAAATCCCCGAATCCCCGAATCGACGAATCGACGAATCGACGAATCGACGAATCGACGAATCGACGAATCGACGAATTCTCAACTTTCCGCTCCCTCCACGATCTTCGGGAGGAGGAACTCGTCGCCGACGCGCGCGGGCGCGTTCGCGAGCGCCTTCTCGGTATCAAGCGACGGCCTTACGACATCCTCGCGGAACGCGTTGACGAGCGGCCGCCCGTGCATCATCGGCTCTACGCCCTCGACGTTCACTTCGGAAATCTTCTCGACGTACTTCACTATTCCCTCGAGCTGCGGCTGGAACACCGCCTTCTCCTCTTCGCTCAGCTCAAGCCGCGCAAGCTCCGCGACATACCCCACATCAATTTTCATTTATCTTTATCCCTCTCTCATGCTTCATGTTTCATGTTTCATGCTTCATGTTTCATGTTTCATGCTTCATGCTTCATGTTTCATGCTTCATGCTTCATGTTATTTGCTCCAGCAAGGCGTGATCCACTTCCCCTTATTAAGAAAGAGCGCCTTCGGGTCGTCGCCGTTCTCGACCGTGTCGACGACGAAAAGCGTTCCCGCGCGCTCGGCGACGAGATGACGGCCGTCGCGCGCCCAGGACGGATGTTCCCACGCGTCCGCCTTGGTGACGAGCCGCGCGCCGCCTTCGCCGACCTTCGGATCGAGAACGGCGATCGAGGCGCCTTCCTTGCGCTTAGTGACGTAGGTGATGAGCCCGTTCTTCCCCCAGTCCGGGTCGACGTTCTGCGAGCCCTTCGCGGTGAGGCGGCGCTTCGCCTTCGTCGCGACGTCGATCACGTAAAGCTGCGGGTGGCGCGTTTCGTCGGAAACATAGACGATTTCGCGCCCGTCGGGGCTCCAGCACGGCTGGCCTTCGCTCGCGGAAGTCTTCGTAAGCCGCGTCCAGTTCCCGCTCGCGAGGTTGATGACGTAAAGCTCGGGGTTCCCCTGGAACGAGAGAATGATCGCCGCTCGGCTCCCGTCGGGCGAGACGACCGCGCCGGTCGCGAGGCCCTTGAAATTCCATTTGAGCTTGCGAATGCCGGTCTCGGCGTCGAGTTCGAAGATCTGCGGTCCAGCGTTGACGAAGCCGGTGTAGAAAATGGAGCGCGCGTCCTTCCAGCGCGGGCCGACCGCGTCCTTGCCGTCGCTTGTGATCCGGCGGAAATCGTAGCCGTCCGGATACGAGACGTAAAGCTCAGCCGACTTGCCGCGGTGGCCGACGAACGCTATCTGATCGCGCGCGAAGCCGGGCGTCTTCGGGTAGGTCTCGCAAAGCCGATCGGCTAAGCGGCGCGCCTCGTTGCGCGCCGCGCGGGCGTCGCCGGCCGCGGACGGCATCGTGATCGCGAGCCCCCGACCCTCGGCGCGAACGCCGTTTCCGGTCGCGCCCGTCACCTTGATCTGGCCGTCCTTCCGAACCGTGAATACGCCCGTAAGCTCAAGATTGCGCTTCAGGGATTTCGCGAACCAAGGATTCCCGCCGACCTCGACCGAGACCGGAATCTTTTCCTTCCCCGCCTTGTCGACGTCGATCACAAGTCCCCACCCGCTCATCACCGCGGCCACCGCCGCCATCATAATCGCTTTCTTCATTTCAATTTAAACTTCTGATTGTCAATCGTTAGATTTGCAATCGATAAATCGAAAAATCGATCAATCGATCAATTCTTCACGTCGTATAGTCCGCGTTGATATGCACGTAATCGAGCGAGAAGTCGCAGGTATAGATCGACGCTTCCGCCTCGCCGAGGTGGAGGTCGACGGTGACCGTAAATTCGTCCGCGGCGAGCACCTTCTCGAGTTTCGCGAGCTGTTTCTCGTCCGCGATCTTCCCGTAGCGGAAAGCCCATTCCTTCCCGTAGAAGACCTCGGTCTTCATGTCGACGACCTCGGCCCCGGAGTAGCCGACCGCCGCGAGGACTCGTCCCCAGTTCGGATCTTTCCCGAACCAGCTAGTCTTAGCGAGCGGACTCTTCGCGACCGCGCGCGCCGCGCGCTCGGCGTCCTTTACGGTTTTCGCGCCCTTCACGGTCACGGTCACGAATTTCGTCGCGCCCTCGCCGTCGGTCGCCATCTGTTTCGCGAGCGAGACGGCGACTGTCTCAAGAGCGGAGAGGAAGATATCGAAATCTTCGCCCGCCTTCGCGATCGTCGCGTTCCCCGCGACGCCGGAAGCGAGCAGAAAGAGCGAATCGTTCGTCGATTCGTCGCCGTCGACGACGACGCGGTTGAAGCTTTTCGCTACGGCGAGCTTGATCGCGCGCCGGAGCATCGCGGGCGTGATCGCGGCGTCGGTCGTGATGAAGCCGAGCATCGTCGCCATGTTGGGCTCGATCATTCCAGAACCCTTCGACATGCCGCCGACGCGGACCGTCTTCCCGCCGATCTTCACTTCGCAGGCGGCCTGCTTCGGGACGGTGTCGGTCGTCATCACCGCCTTCTCGGCGGCGAGCGCGTTTTCGGCGCCTGAGCCGAGCGCGGCCTTCGCGGCCTTCATGCCTTCGAGGAGGCGGTCCATCGGAAGCCGACGCCCGATGACGCCCGTCGACGCGACGAGGACGAGCTCGGGGTCGATCCCGAGTTCGCCGGCGGTAACGAGCGCTGAGAGTTTCGCGTCCTTGAGCCCTTCCTCGCCCGTACACGCGTTCGCGCAGCCGGAATTCGCGAGGATCGCCTGGATGCGCCCCGACTTCACCGTCTCGCGGTCGTAAAGAACCGGCGCCGCCGCGACCTTGTTCGTCGTGAAGACGGCCGCCGCGGCGCATGGCGCGTCGGCGACGATCAGCGCGACGTCGTTACGCCCTTTGTACTTGATTTCGGCGCCCACGCCCGCGGCCCGGAAGCCCTTCGCCGCGCAGACACCGCCTTCGATAAGCTTGATTTTCTGCATTGCGATAATTATACCAAAATTGCGGCCGCGGCAATCGGAGAATTTTGCAAGGTCGACGCACAAAAAATCGATTCCGACCCTTCGGGGTGCGGAATCGATTTTTGCCGCGTCGAGCGGCCCAATAACCGGCAAACAAATTTCACTTTTTACTTGTTACTTTTTACTTTCCGGTGGTATTCCTGCAGCGTGCACACCGAAAGCTCGCCGAACTTGAGGTAGTCGTCGAGACCCGCGAGCGCCGCGCCGAAGCCGGCGATCGTCGTCGAAATCGGAATCCCGTGGATGACCGCCGCGGAGCGCATGCGGATATCGTCGACCATCGCCTCCGCGCCCGGCTCGGACGTGTTGACGATCCAGTCGACCTTCTTCGCCTTCATGAGGTCGAGAACGTTCGGTCGGCCGCGGCTGATGCGGAAGATCGCGTGAGACTCGATTCCCGCGTCCCAGAGACAGGTCGATGTTCCGCGCGTCGCGTAAATCTCGAATCCCATCTCGACGAGCTTCCGCGCGAGCGGGACGAGCTCCTCCTTGTCCTCGTCCTTCACCGCTAGAAAGACGCTGCCCTTCGCGGGGAGGCGCGATCCCGCGGCGAGCTGGCTCTTGAAGAACGCGATGTGGCGATCCTTATCGATCGCCATCACCTCGCCGGTCGACTTCATCTCCGGCGTGAGCGTGATGTCGACGCCCGGGAATTTGACGAACGGAAACACCGCCTCCTTGACGCACGTGTACGGCAGTTTCACCTCTTCGGTGAAGCCGATATCCTTCAGCTTCTCGCCCGCCATGCACCGCGCGGCGTACCCCGCGAGCGGAACGCCGATCGCCTTGGAGACGAACGGAATCGTCCGCGACGCGCGCGGATTCACCTCGATCATCCAGATTGCTTCGCCATCATTTTTCTTCGTCACCGCGAGCTGGAGGTTCATGAGCCCGCAGACGTGAAGACGCTTCGCGAATTCGTGCGCGTAGGCGCGGCACTTCTCGATCGTCGCCTGAGAGAGCGACATCGGCGGCGTGATCGACGCGGAGTCGCCCGAGTGGCAGCCCGCGGGCTCTACGTGCTCGAGGATCGCGCCGACGACCGTCGTCTCGCCGTCCGAGATGCAGTCGACGTCGAGCTCGATCGCGTGTTCGAGGAACTTGTCGATGAGGATCGGCTTCCCTTCGCTCGCCCTCACCGCCTCCTCGACGTACTGAACGAGATACTTCTCCTTGTAGACGATCGCCATTCCGCGCCCGCCGAGGACGAAGCTCGGGCGGACGAGAACCGGGTAGCCGATCTCGTTCGCGACCCTTACCGCCTCCTCGACCGAGTGCGCGATGCCGCTCGCGGGCTGGAGCATGCCGACATCCGCGACGAGCTTCTTGAAGAAGTCGCGGTCCTCCGCGAGGTCGATGTCGTCGGGCGAAGTGCCGATCACGTTCGCGCCCGCCGCCTTCAGCTTCTGCGCGAGATTGAGCGGGGTCTGTCCCCCGAACTGCACGATCACTCCGTCCGCCTGTTCGCGCTCGTAGATTTCCATCACATCCTCGAGCGTGAGCGGCTCGAAGTAGAGTTTATCGGAAGTATCGTAATCGGTCGAAACGGTCTCCGGGTTCGAGTTCACCATGATGACCTCGATCCCGCGCGCTCGCAGCGCGAACGCCGCGTGGCAGCAGCAGTAGTCGAACTCGATGCCCTGACCGATGCGGTTCGGACCGCCGCCGAGGACCATGATTTTCTTATTTATCGATTTATCGATTCGTCGATTGTTCGATTGTCCAGTCGATGCCTCCGTTTTCAAAATCGACGAATCGACGAATCGACGAATCGACGAATTCCCCATCGACGAATTTGCAATCGACGAATCGACGAATCGACGAATCGACGAATTCCCGTATGTAGAATAATAATACGGAGTGATCGCGCGGAATTCGCCGGCGCAGGTGTCGACGGCGCCGAAGGACGGGCGGATGCCGAGGGAAAGGCGCGTCGCGCGGACGGCGGATTCCTTCGCGCGCGTGAGGTACGCGATCTGCGCGTCGGAAAAGCCCATCGATTTCGCCTGGGCGAGAACGGCGGGATCGCGCGCAAGAGCATCAATGCTCTTATACCCTGCGATCACCGCCTCGAATTTCTGGAGCTCGTCGAGATGGCGAAGGAACCAGCGGTCGATCGCGGTCAACTCGAAAATCCTTTCGATCGTCCAGCCGCGACGGAGCGCCTCGTGAAGCTGGAAGATGCGGTCGGCGCCCGGGTGCGCGAGCGCCTCGGCGAGCTCGTCGTCGTTCCATTCCTTCGTCCGGATCGCGTCCCACTTCGAGTGGTCGAGGACGGGAAAGAACATCTCGTTCTTCTCGTCGGCACCGAAGCCCGCGTGCTTCACCTCAAGCGAGCGAAGCGCCTTCTGGAACGCCTCCTTGAAGGTCCGCCCGATCGCCATCGCCTCGCCGACCGATTTCATCTGGGTGCCGACGTGCGGGTCCGCCGCGGGGAATTTCTCGAAAGTGAAGCGCGGAACCTTGACGACGACGTAGTCGAGCGCCGGCTCGAAACAACTCGGCGTCACCTCGGTGATGTCGTTCCTGAGCTCGTCGAGCGTGTAGCCGATCGCAAGGAGCGCGGCGATCTTCGCGATCGGAAAGCCCGTCGCCTTCGACGCGAGCGCCGAAGAGCGCGAAACGCGCGGGTTCATCTCGATGATGATCCGGCGCCCCGTCTTCGGATTGACCGCCCACTGGACGTTCGAACCGCCGGTCGAGATCCCGATCGCCTCGAGGACCGCGAGCGAATCGTCGCGCATCGCCTGATACTCGCGGTCGGTCAGGGTCTGGATCGGCGCGACGGTGATCGAGTCGCCGGTGTGAATTCCCATCGGGTCGAGGTTCTCGATCGAGCAGACGATGACGCCGTTACCCTTCTTGTCGCGCATCACCTCCATCTCGTACTCTTTCCAGCCGAGGAGCGACTCTTCGATAAGAACCTCGGTATTGAGCGACGCGTCGAGACCGCGCTGGACGATCGTCTCGAATTCCGCCTCGTCGTGCGCGATGCCGCCGCCCGTTCCGCCGAGCGTGAAGCCTGGACGGATGACGAGCGGCCACGAGCCGATTTTCTCCGCCGCCATCTTCGCCTCGTCGAGCGAATGGCAGGAATGGGAAACGGGCATATCGAGCCCGAGCTTTTCCATCGCCTCCTTGAAGAGCTCTCTGTCCTCCGCGCGCGCGATCGCGTCCGCGTCCGCGCCGATCATCTCGACCGAGTAACGCTTCAGGATTCCGCGCCGCGCGACCTCCATCGCCGCGTTGAGCGCGGTCTGGCCGCCGAGCGTCGGGAGAAGCGCGTCGGGGCGCTCGCGGCGGATGATCTCGTGGATCGCCTCCGGCGTGATCGGCTCGATGTAGGTGTGAGGCGCCATCTCCGGGTCGGTCATGATCGTCGCCGGGTTTGAATTGATGAGAACGACCTCGTACCCCTCGGCCTTAAGGACCTTGCACGCCTGAACGCCCGAGTAATCGAACTCGCAGCCCTGCCCGATGACGATCGGCCCCGCGCCGATCAGAAGAATCTTGTGAATATCTGTGCGCTTCATCGCCAACTCCCTTTCAAAGGAATTAGCAAAACCTGTGCCAAGCCATCAATGCGAGCTCAACCGAGGGAATTCTTTACATTTTATGTGCCGGCCGAATATTGACCAACAAAATCTGTAAAACACAGGCAATCCGCGCGCATCCGCGTTTCGCGCAAGATACATTCAGGCTCTTTCGCCACCGCGCAGTTATTCGCCGGCGAGTTCGCGGCGATAGTATTCACGTCGGGCGACCGGGTCGGGGAAACGCGCCTTGATTTTCGCGCGCTCGGCGCCGAGGCGCTCCGCGGCGGCGGCGAATTCGTCCGTCAGGGTCGGCGCGAAGGCGTCGCGCATCATCTGCGCCGCGACGGGGACGGTCCCCCCCGAGGAAAACGCCGCGACGAGCGGCCCCTTCCGCGCGATCGCGGGAAAAAGAAAAGTGCACTTCGCCGGGTCGTCGACGACATTGACGGGGACATGGCGCGCGCGGCAGAGCGCGGAGACGCGCGCGTTCACCGCTTCGTCGTCCGTCGCCGCGACAACGAGCGTCTTCCCGTCGAGGTCGCTTTCCGTGAACGAATGGTTGAGCTCCGGCGCGACGAGCGTCACGCGCGCGCCGAACTCCTCGAGCGCGCGTGCCTTGCGCTTCGCGACCGGCCCCGCGCCGACGACGAGGCACTCGCGCCCTTCGAGCTCGACGAAAATCGGGAATGTCATATCTCGACCGCCGCCGCGCCGAGCCCCGGGATCGCGCCCGATTTCGTCACCCGGACTTTCACCGCGCGGACTTTCGCCTCGGCGAGGCAGGTTTCGCGGACGACGCCCGCCGCGCGCTCTATCATCCGGCATTTCGCCGCGACGAGCGCCTTCTCGATCTTCGTCTTGAGCGCGGCGTAGTCGACCGTGTCTTCGAGCCGGGCGCTCCGGACCGCCTCGTCGCCGACTTCGAGTTCGACGTCGACGCGCAGGGGCTGCGTCCGCGTCCGCTCGTCGGGGAGCTCGCCGATGACGCAATCGACGACAAGGCTTTCGAGAAAGAGTTTCATCAGTCGGCGGTCGGCTTCTTCAGCTGCACCTTGACGCGGAAGAAACGCGAGGAGCCGGTCTTCTTCGGCGCGAGACTGACGTCGGCGGCGCCGGTCGCCTGCTTCGCGTCGTCGACGACGGTCGCCTTGCCCTCGCCGACGAGATCGACGAGTCCGGGATTCGCTTCGAGGACGTAATAGAGGCCGGCGACGGTCTTATCCTTGGCAACGGTGATCGCGTTCTCGGCTTGAGTCTCGCTATCGACATCGACCGCGGAAATCACGGGCGCGGCGACCTTGTCCGAGTCGAGCGCGGTCGTGAAGGTGCCGCTCTTCGCGATGCCGGTCACGTACTCGGTGATATCGAACGGCTTCGAGCTGTCGGCCTCGTTCGGAACGATGACATGGACCTCGCCCGCGAGCGTTCCGCCCGAGATCACGACCTCGGCGCCAGCCTTGACGGTGATATCGCCGTTCTCGTCGATCTCGACCGCCTCGCCGTCCGCCTCGACGACGATGCCGACCGAGTCCGCGTCGGAAGTCCAGCCGACGAAGCTGATCGTCCCCTCGCCCGAAAGCGCGAGCACCGTCGGCGTCGCGAGCGACGCGCTCATCGAGTAGATGCAATTCGTCGCGTCCGAGGTTTCGACATACATCTTCCCGGTCCCGGCGGTCCTGTCGAGGACGAGCGAGATGCGGTAGTTCGTGTTGAGCGACGCTTCAAATTGGGTCTTCTCCCACGCGCCGCTCGGGTTGTAAGCGTAGAGATACCCGTCGTCCGCGAGCTGCACGCCGAAGAGCGAATTCGTGTCGCTGTCTTCGAGAAGTTCGTCGACCGACGTCGCGACCGCGAAATTCATCGTCGCCTTGACCTGATAGATATGCGTCGTCGGCGTAAGCGTCACGTCGTTCGGATCGATCTCGACCGCAGTCTCCCCGACCGCGACATCGACCGCGTGAGTCTGGTTCGTGTACCACCCCTCCGTCGCGACGTACTCGGTCCCGGTGATGTACTTCACATCCGCCTCGCTCTCGCGGTACCCGACGATCTGAATCGCCGCGATACCGCCGCGAACCTTGGTCGTGTCATTACGGGGTTTGCTACCGATAGTCAAAGTCGTACCGGTAAGACCATTGATACGCATCGTATTAGTTCCAAGAACGGCATTAGTGCTTCCAACACTACCCCAAGCGTCCGAACCCCCGACGCCGATTCCGTCATCTCCCGCAGTCCAATCTGTACCATTAATACTGACCGCGCTGAACTTGTAACCACTCTCGGAATCGGTCGCGCGATACAGAATCAAATCATAAGAATCGTAATCAAGATTCTCTACCGTCATTGAAATCGCGGCGGACTCCGACTTGCCGTCATCGAGATAGCCGTTAATCATAGTTCCCGCCGATTTGTTGGACTCCATCGCCCAGACGCACGCCGACGACCAGGTAAATTTCACGCCGTTGGAGAAAGTATAATTCGTACTGTTGTTCTGTCCATCATGATACCAGTTCGAATCCTCAACAATCGCACTCGACACATCGACCGAAGCACCCGTAACGCCAGGATAATCGGAATTCTGATATCCATCGGCATTGAAGTTGATACTCATCACCTCGGTCGTGGACGTCTCTTCCTCGGGGAATTCGTAAGCCGCGATTTGATCCTGCGTAAGCGAGGTATCGAAAATCGCAATGCCGGTAATTGTAAGCCCTGTTGCAGTAACAGGCTTAGTGCCACTTGATTTTGCGTAAGTGGATCCACCAAAATTTATCTCGTTAATACAGAAGTTAGACGCTTTAATACCGGATTGGTTATTATCAAGTTGACCATTGACAAACCCCTGCACACCTACAGTTCCATCGCGGCGCATAGCGAAGAAGCCGCCATTGGTCGGCATTGTGTAAGTATTCACATCACCATTTGAAGTGTAAATTACACCTTGCCACATTCCTGAGAGACCTGCCTGCGGCGTTGCGCAAAGTCCAATCAAGCTCTTTGTATATTCAACCGCGCTGTTTGTATTTGTCCCACTCAGAGTTATCAGCGTCTGATATGAGGTGCTTGTTGAGAAGGCGGAATATCTTACTATAATCGTCGACGCCAAAGAGGCATACGCTGTTGAAAAGGAGACGGTACTGTTGGTGCTACCTATCGTAAAGCTCGAGCCATCGTCAGCAATCGTATTCCCATTCGCATTGAATGTGTATGTTCTTCCATCAGTACCATCAATCGTAGCCCCGTCTGCGAACCCCGTCCACACCGCGACCGGGTCGGTCGCCGCGGCCGTGAGCGAGACGAGCGCGAATGCGAAAGCGACGAGCGCGCGGGCGCTCCTCCTGAATGCAGTTTCCATCTTTATTTCCCCTTCGTTAAAGATGAGAGTAGTATATCAAATTTTCTCAGTCTTCGCGCAGGTGTCTACCCCCTGGAGTTTACCCATTTATTGGTCCGGCAAACCCACTTGCCATCTGATCCTACCACAGAAAACACTGAAACCGACTTCGTCGGACACTGAAAGCAGCTGGAAAGAATCGCCTTCGCGCTTTGAAGCTGACCGTGATGTCATCACCCTGTGCGGTATCTGATAAACACGGAGCCGGCTTCGCCGGGGAAAGAGCGGAACTGTACCTTCTTGCGGTCGCGCGGTCGCGCGACCTTAGCCGGAGTCAGCGGCGGGACACGGGAGGGACGGTTTATTCAGGACGAAAGGACGAAAGGACTAACGGACGAAAGGACGATTTTATTGCTGCGGGAGCCTTTCCGGCAGGCGCCGTTTCCTCGTCCCGCGATCGCCCCATCCCGACCAAATCGTCCTTTAGTCCTTTCGTCCCTTCGTCCTTTCGTCCTAAATAACGACCCTTCCGTCCCGAGCGTCGTCCACCGCCAGCACGAAACACCAGACTCCTCCAGCATTGTACTTCATGAGCGTGTCGGCGAGCTTGGAATTCCGGACGACTTCACGAATCCTCCACAATCACTCGCTCTTCGACGGGACGATTAATCAGATTCTCCAGGATAACTGAATCCAAAAAATAATTTTCATGCCTTGCAGTTTTCAATACAGAAAACCGAACATCCACAGCGGAATTTTATTGTCGAAGGTATTATCGACTGCAGATCGTGTCGATAAGCTGGGTCGAGACGGCGGCGATGAAGACGAGCGCGCAGCCGGCGAACTGCGCGGCCGTCATCCGGTCGCCGAGGACGATGTAGCCGGAAAGCGCGCCGAAGACGGACTCCATCGAAAGGATGACGCCCGTGACCGCGGCAGGCGTCCGCGCCTGGGCGACGTTCTGAAGGGTGTAAGCGATACCCGAGGAGAATACGCCGCAGTAGAAAACGGGGAGAAACGTCTTGAGCGCCGCGAAATCGAAGCCCGCGAGCGACCGGAAGTAGGCGCCGACGCGCGCGGCCTCGTCGCCGAAGAAGAGGAACGGGAGCGCGAGCGCGAAGCAGGTGAAAAGCTGCGTCGCCGAAAGGACGAGGAGATCGCTCTTCGGCGCGAAGCGCTCGACGGTCAGCATCTGGATCGCGAAGATGAAGGCGCAGGCGAGCGTCCAGAGCTCGCCCTTCCCGAGTTTCATCGTCTCGCCGGTCATGCAGATAAGGTACGTTCCGACGAGCGCGAGCGCGATCCCGGTCACGATGTACCAGCGCGGCCGGCGCCGGTAGACGATAAACGCGATCACCGGAATGAAGAAGATGTAGTTCGCGGTCAGGAATGACGAGATGCCGGGCGTCGTGTACTCGATCCCGATCTGCTGCGCGACCATCGCGGCGAAGAGCGGAAGGCCGCAGGCGAAGCCGGGAAAAAGAGAATTCGTCGATTTTTCGATTCGTCGATTAGTCGATTTGAGAATTCCGGAGTGGCGAGAAATTATGACGACGGCGAGGAAAGCGGCGCCGAGGAGATTGCGGAAGCACGTCATCGCGAAGGGGCCGAGCGTGTCCGCGCCGAGCTTCTGGGCGAGGAACGCGGTGCCCCAGATGAAGGTCGTGAGGAGTAGCAGTAGCGCGCCCATAAATCAGCTGTAGTACGAGTAATGCTTCTCGAGGCGCTCCATCGCGAAGGCGACGACGTAGTTGAAGACGTAGTAGAAGACGCCGGCCGCGACGAGCGGCGCCATCGAGGTGTTCGAGCTCGAGAGCTGCTTCGCGATCGTGAACATCTCGGTCACGGCGATCGTGAAGGCGAGGGAGGTATCCTTCACGAGCGTTATGACCTCGTTCCCGACGGCGGGAATGACGCGCTTCACGGTCTGGGGGAGGATGATGCGGAAGAAGGTCCGCGAGGAGGAAAGTCCGAGCGAGCGCGCCGCCTCGTACTGGCCGCGGTCGATCGAGAGGATTCCGCCGCGGTAGATCTCGCCGAAGTACGCGGCGTAGTTGAGCCCGAAGGCGACGACCGTCGCGAGGATGCGCGGATAGATCGCGAGCGGGAGGCCGAAAAGATAGTACGGCGCGAAATAGACGAAGAGAATCTGGAGCATGAGCGGCGTACCGCGGACGACCGAGATGAAGAGCCGGAAGAGTCCGCTCACGAGCGGGTTCGGGCTCATGCGCCCGAGCGCCACCGCGAAACCGAGCGGGAGCGCGATGAGAAGCGTAAAAACGAAGATCTCCACCGAGACCGCGAGGCCCCGGAGGAGATCGACCGTCATGCTCATACAGGTCATGGAGCGAGGATCACTTGAAGATCAGCGCCCCGGGCTCGAGGCCGTACTTCGCGGCGAGCTTCGCCGCGGTGCCGTTCTCGAAGAGCGGGCGGAGCTCCGCGTTCACGATGTCGCGGAGGCGCGAGTTCCCCTTCCTGAAGCCGATGCCGTAGGTCTCGGTCATCACGATTTCGCCGAGCATCCGGAATTTCCCGGGGAGGTCGGTCATCTTCTTCTTCGCGACGCCGACGTCCATCGCGACCGCGTCGACGCCGCCCATCGCGAGCTCGTTCACGGCCTGGTTGTAGTTCGGCATCACGACGAGTTCCTTGAAGGTCTTCCCAAGCTCCGCCTTCGCGCCGCCCGCGGAAAGCGCCTTCTGGACGGGAGTGTCGGTCTGGACGCCGACGATCTTCCCCGCGAGATCCGCGAGCGCGTTCACGGGCGAGTCGACTTTGACGAGGACGACCTGGGAATTGTCGATATACGGCTCCGACCAGGTGTACGCGCCCTCGCGTCCCTCGATCGTGAAGCCGTTCCAGATGCAGTCGATCGCGCCCGAGTTAAGCTCCATGTCCTTCGTGTCCCAGTTGATCGGGTTCGCGACGAACGTCCAGCCCTTCCGCTCGCAGACGGCGCGCGCGAGGTCGAGGTCGAAGCCCCTGTACTCGGCGCCGTCCTTGAAGCCGTAGGGCGGGAAGTCGGCGTCGAAGCCGACGATGAACCGGCCGTCGGAGAACGTAGAGCGCTCGGAGCAGCCCGCGAGCAGCGCAAGCGCGAGACATGAAACATGAAACATGAAGCATGAAGCATTATGGAACTTTATCATTTATTTCTCTCCTTTCATCAACTTCTCAACTTTCCAACTTTACAACTTTACAACTTTACAACCTTCCCCAGGAATTCACCGAGACGACCTTCATGATGGCCGTCGAAGATCTCCGCGGGCGTCCCTTCGGCGGCGATGCGGCCGCCTTCAAGGAAGAGGACGCGCGTCGCGACGTCGCGGGCGAAGCGCATTTCGTGGGTGACGACGACCATCGTCATCCCGTTCTTCGCGAGGTCTTTCATCACATCGAGGACTTCGCCGACCATCTCGGGGTCGAGCGCCGAAGTCGGCTCGTCGAAGAGCATGACCTTCGGCTCCATCGCGAGCGAACGGACGATCGCGACGCGCTGCTTCTGGCCGCCCGAGAGCTGCTGCGGGTAGGCGCCGGCCTTGTCGGAGAGCCCGACGCGGGCGAGAAGTTCGATCGCCTTGCGCTCGGCGTCGCCTCTCGGGATTCCGCGGACGAGCCGGGGCGCGAGGGTGATGTTGTCGAGGATCGTGAGGTGCGGGAAGAGGTTGAAGTGCTGAAACACCATCCCCATCTCGCTGCGGATCACGTTCCTCGTTCGCTCGTCGGCTTTCGTGATATCGGTTCCGTCAAAGACGATAGAGCCCTCGCTCGGCGTTTCGAGGAGGTTCATACAGCGGAGGAACGTCGACTTGCCGCCGCCCGACGGCCCGATCATCACGACAACCTCGCCCTTCCTGATTTCCGTCGAAAGTCCCTTGAGGACCTCGAGTTCCCCGAAGCTCTTCTTGAGCGAATCGATTTTAAGGAGTGTCTCCGCCATAGTTTACCTTAAGAATTATTGTGAACCGGGTCCGCGCCCGTATTGCGCAGGTGCCGCTCGAGGAGCCCGAGGAGCCAGGTAAAAGTCATCACGAGGACGAGATAGATCGCCGCGACCGTGAGATACGGGAGGTACACGGAGTAGGTCTGGGAGCGGATGATGTCGCCGCCCTTCGCGAGGTCGATGAGCGCGATGTAGCCGACGATCGACGTGTCTTTCATGAGGACGATGAACTCGTTTCCGAGCGCGGGGAGGACGTTCCGGATCGCCTGCGGGAGGATGATCCTGATCATCGTCCGCCAGTAGCTCAGGCCGAGCGCGCGCCCGGCTTCCATCTGGCCGGGATCGATCGAGACGATTCCCGCGCGCAGGATTTCCGCCTGATACGCGCCCGAGTTGATGCCGAAGGCGAGGATCGCGATCAGGACCTTCGAGTCGACCGACTTAAGAATTATGTAGTAAGTGATGAGGAGCTGCACCACCATCGGCGTACCGCGGATCACCGTGAGGTACACCTTGGCGAGGAAGTCGAGTACGGGGAAGTAGCCGTACTTGTCGTGGCTCGACCGGACGACCGAAACCGCGAACCCGATGAAGAGCCCGAGCGCGATCGCGGCGAGCGCGACCTCGAGCGTCACCCCGAGTCCCTTCGCGAGGTACTCCCACCGCCCGTTCTTCACGAAACAGAGCGCGAAATCATCTGCTATACCCTGCCACATAACTTTATCTCACCAATCACTATGCACTATGCACTACGCACTATGCACTAGGCACTACGCACTATGCACTAAGCACTAAGCACTAATCCTTCAGCCTGTCGGCCTCGGCCGTGTACTCCTCGATCCACTCCGCGAGCCGGCCGTCCGCCTTGAGCTCGGTGATGGTCGCGTCGATCGCGGCGAGGAGCTCGGGCTGGCCCTTGCGGATCGCGACCGCGTATTCCTCGCTCGTGATAAAATCGGAGAGCGCGAGCGTCTCCTCGCCCTTCACGCAGTTCTTCGCGGGGTCGATATCGGAAATGACGAAATCGCAGCGCCCGGACTTCAGCGAGGCGACGGCCTCGGCTGGCGACTTCGCGCGCTCGGGTTCCTGGTGGAGTTCGTTAAGAACGAAGTTCTCGGAAGTCGTTCCGGACTGGACGCCGATGCGCTTTCCCTTAAGCCCGTCGACGCTGGTGAAGGGATTGTCCTTCTTGTAGATGACGACGATTCCGGTCTTCACGTAGGGAATGGAGAAATCGACGTTCTTCTTCCGGTCCTCGGTGACGGTGATTCCGGCGGCGGCGAGATCGGCCTTCCCCGAGATGACGGCGGGAATCACCGAATCGAAATCGACCGTTTCGGCCTTGAACGGGCGGCCGAGTTTTTCCGCGACGGCGCGGCAGATCTCGACGTCGATTCCGACGATCTCCTGACCGCGGAGGAATTCGTAGGGCGGGAACGTCGCCTCGGTGATCATCTTGAGCGAGTCGCCCTTTTCGGAACAGCCCGAAAGCGCGACCGCGACCGCGAGACCCGCGGCGACCGTAAACCCGTGCAGCCAGTTTTTCATATGCCTCCTCATAAATGTTTGGTCTTATATTATACCTTTTATTTCGAAATAAACATACCCCGATAGGGCGGTAAAATGAAAGAACCCGCCTTAGGAGAAGAGGCGGGTTCTTTTTCCGTGAATCACGGGCGCGAGTATCAGACGGCGACGTCCTTGCCGTAGTAGGCGTTGAGGTACATCTGCTTGATTTCGCTCATGAGCGGGTAGCGCGGGTTCGCGCCGGTGCACTGGTCGTCGAAGGCCTGCTCGACCATCGCGTCGAGGCGGTCGAGGAAGTCCTTCTCGTCGGGGACGTAGTCCTTGATCGTCGGCTTGATGCCGATCGTCTTCTGGAGGTCCTTGATCGCCTTGATGAGGTTCTCGAGCTTCTCCGTGTCGGTCTTGCCGCCGAGCTCAAGCGCGTCCGCGATTTCCGCGTAGCGCGAGAGCGTCTTCGGGTGGTCGTACTGCGGGAAGGTGCCCATCTTCGGCGGCTTCTCGCTCGCGTTGAAGCGGAGGACCTGGACCATCATGAGCGCGTTCGCGATGCCGTGCGGGATGTGGTGGAAGGCGCCGAGCTTGTGCGCCATCGAGTGCATCACGCCGAGGAAGGCGTTCGCGAAGGACATGCCGGCCATCGTCGCCGAGTGCGCCATGCGCTCGCGGCTGTAGACGTCGGCCTTCTTCTCGACCGCCGCCTTGTAGCAGAGCGGGAGGTACTTGAAGGTGGTCTTAAGGGACTGGATCGCGAGGCCGTCGGTGAACTCGGTCGCCATGATCGAGGCGTAGGCCTCGAGGGCGTGGGAGACGGCGTCGATGCCCGAAGCGGAGGTGAGGCCGGGGGGCGCCATCATCTGCATGTCGGCGTCGACGATCGCCATGTTCGGCATGAGCTCGTAGTCGGCGAGCGGATACTTTACGCCCGTGTCCTGGTCAGTGATGACCGCGAACGGCGTCACCTCGGAGCCCGTACCCGCGGAGGTCGGGATCGCGATGAACTTCGCCTTCTCGCCCATCTTCGGGAAGGTGTAGGCGCGCTTGCGGATATCCATGAAACGCATCGCCATATCGAGGAAGTCGCACTCGGGGTGCTCGTAGAGGACCCACATGATCTTGCCGGCGTCCATCGCCGAGCCGCCGCCGACCGCGACGATGCAGTCGGGCTTAAACTCGGCCATGAGGCGCGCGCCGTCCTTCGCGCAGGCGATCGTCGGGTCAGGGGCAACGTTCGAGAAGGTCGCGACCGCGCAGCCCTGCTCCTCGAGGCTCTTCTCGATCGGCTTCGTGTAGCCGTTCGCGTAGAGGAAGTAGTCGGTGACGATGAAGACGCGCTTCCGGTTCCAGACCTCGCTCACCTCGCGGAGGGCGACGGGGAGGCACCCCTTCTTCAGATAGACCTTTTCAGGCGCGCGGAACCAAAGCATGTTTTCTCTCCTGATAGCGACCGTCTTGACGTTGATGAGGTGCATCGCACCGACGTTCTGGGAAACCGAATTGCCGCCCCAGCTGCCGCAGCCGAGGGTCAGCGACGGAGTGAGCTTGAAGTTGTAGATGTCGCCGATGCCGCCCTGCGACGAAGGCGTGTTGACGAGGATGCGGCAGGTCTTCATGCGGGCCTGGAACTCCGCGAGCTTCCCTTCGTTGTCGCGTTTGTTGAGGTAGATTGACGCGGTGTGGCCGTAGCCGCCGTCCGCGACGAGCTTCTCCGCCATGTTGACGGCGTCCGCGAAATCCTTCGAGCGGTACATCGCGAGGACGGGCGAGAGCTTCTCGTGGGCGAAAGGCTCGGAGACGTCGACCGACTTCACTTCGCCGATCAGGATCTTCGAGGCCTCGGGGACCTCGACGCCGGCGAGCTTCGCGATCGTCGCGGCCTTCTGGCCGACGATCTTCGGGTTGACGGTGCCGGCCTCGGTGAGGATGATCTTCCGGACCTTGTCGAGCTCGGCGGGCTTGAGGAGGTAGCAGCCGCGGTAGGCGAACTCCTTCTTCACCTCGTCGTAGATCTTGTCATCGACGATGACCGACTGCTCCGAGGCGCAGATCATGCCGTTATCGAAGGTCTTCGAGTGGATGACCGAGGAGACGGCGAGCTTGACGTCGCAGGAGGAGTCCATGATGACGGGCGTGTTGCCGGGGCCGACGCCGAGGGCGGGCTTGCCCGACGAATACGCGGACTTGACCATCGCGGGACCGCCGGTCGCGAGAATGCAGTCGGCCTCCTTCATGAGCGTCTGGGTCGCAGCGATTGACGGCTCCTTGATGCAGGCGATGATGTTCTCGGGGGCGCCAGCCTTCACGGCGGCGTTATAGACGACCATCGCGGCGTCGTAGGTGCACTTCTTCGCGCGCGGATGGGGGCTGATGATGATGCCGTTACGGGTCTTCAAACAGATGAGCGACTTGAAGATCGCGGTCGAGGTCGGGTTCGTCGTCGGGATGACCGCGCCCACCAAACCGACCGGCTCGGCGATCTTGCGGATACCGAAGGAGAGATCCTCTTCGATGACGCCGCAGGTCTTCATGTTCTTGTAGGTGTTGAAGATGTATTCGGCGGCGTAGTGGTTCTTGATAACCTTGTCCTCGACGACGCCCATCCCGGTTTCGGCGACGGCGTCCTTCGCGAGCGGAATGCGCATGTTGTTCGCGGCGAGGGCGGCGGCGCGGAAGATCGCGTCGACCTTCTCCTGCGGGTAGGTGGAGAACTTCTTCTGGGCCTCGCGGACCTTCGCGATGAGTTCGGCGAACTCCTGCGCGGCCTTCTCGGCGGAATTGTCAACGGCGGCGGGAGCCGCGGGCTTGACGGCCTCTGCGGGCTTCTCGACCTTCTTGGCGGTGGTCTTCATATTCACTTCCTTCGTGGAGTTTCATCGTCCGGAAACCTCTTCCGGGACAACAGGCGGGTAGTATACGATATTTTTATACCGATAGTCAAGTATCGATATCCGCGGGCCAGGTCCCGGCTCAGTCGAGCCAGGTCCAGAAATACGCGTAGGCGGCGATCACGCAGCCGACGACGACCATCGAGGAGACGACGTCGACCCAGTTCCAGCTCGCGCGGTTCTCCTCCTTGAACGCGGGGTCGAGACCCGCGAACGTGAGCCCGGTCGTGTTCACGGCGGCGGGCGCGGGCGCGGTGAGCGAGGCGACGACCACGATCGCAATCGAAATCGCGAGGAGAATCCCGGAGAAGTAGAAGTCCTGAATGAAGGCGAAGCCGTCGGCGCCGCCCCAGACCGCGTTCGCGGCGAGTTTCATCATGCCGAGAACGAAGCCGAGCGAGAGCCCCCAGACGGCGCCGCGGAGGTTCATCCGCTTCCAGACGAGGCCCATCACGAAGACGGCGACGATCGGCGGCGCGAGGAACGACTGGACGGCCTGGATGTACTGGTAGAGACCGCCGCCCGAAATCGCCTTCATGATCGGGAGCCAGAGGAGGCCGAGCGCGGTCATGACGACAGTCGTCGTGCGGCCGATCGTGACGAGCTTCCGCGCGGGAGTCTCCGGGCGGAGCTTCTGGTAGACGTCGACCGTGAAGAGCGTCGAGACCGAATTGAAGAGCGAGGCGAGCGAGCTCATGAGGGCCGCGATCATGCCCGCGACGACGAGGCCGCGGAAGCCGACCGGGAGAAGGTTCTGGACGAGCGTCGGGAAGACGGTGTCGCCGTTGATCGCCTGGGAGCCGTCGGCGAGGGTCTTCAAGGGAATCGCGAAGATGTGCGGCGCGTCGGTGGTACCGATGTTTACGCCGTTATGATGGAGCGCGAAGCCGAGCATGCCGGGGACGAGGAAGAGGAAGACCGGGCAGAGCTTCAGCGCGCCGCCCCAGATCGCGCCGCGGCGGGCGTTCGTCAGGTTCTTCGCGGCGAGCGTGCGCTGGATGATGAACTGGTCGGTGCACCAGTACCAGACGCCGATCGTCGCCGAGGCGATCGCGACGCCGAGCCACGGGAACGCCTTGTGGGAGAGGGAGTGCCAAAGGCCGAACTGCTCGACGTTCCCGGTCGCCTTGATCGTCTGTTTGAGAACGGCCCAGCCGTCGCCGATACCGCTCGCGAGAATCGCGCCGCCGTTACCGTCGGTTCCGATCTGAACGCCCGAATTGCCGAGGTGGTAGAGCGCGAACGCAGTGACCGAGAGCGTGCCCGCGAGGATGATGCCGGTCTGGACGAGGTCCGTGTAGACGACCGCCGAAAGCCCGCCGATCGAGGAGTAAACGCCCGCGAGGACAACGGTCGCGATCGCGCCGATCCAGAACGAGGTGATCGTCGTACCGCCGATCGTGAGCTGGACCTCGGGCATCATCACCTCGAAGAAGAGCGCGCCCGCGAAGACGGTGACGGAAATTTTCGTAAGGACGTACGCCGCTAGCGAAACGAGCGAGAGAATCCAGCGCGCCCGTGCGCCGAAGCGACGCTCGAGAAACTCGGGCATCGTCGAAACGCCGCTCTTGTAGTAGAACGGGAGGAACACCCAGCTCATCATCACGAGCACCCACGCGTGGAGTTCCCAGTGGGCCTGGGAAAGCCCCGCCGCCGCGCCCGAGCCCGCGAGACCGATCAGGTGCTCCGAGCCGATGTTCGCGGCGAAGATCGACGCGCCGATCGCGAGCCAGCCGACCGAACGGCCGCCGAGAAAGAGATCCTCGCCCGATTGAATCTTCTGGCGCATCATCGTCCCGACGACGACGCCTCCGAGAAGGATGAAGTATCCGAGTATCATCAGCCAGTCGATCCAAGTGAGCATAAGGTTGTTCCTTTCAGTTTGGATATATTCTACTTGTTAACGCGCTTTTACGAAATCACCCTTACGGGTATTCACATCGCGGCGAGAATATCCGAGACGATAAGCTCAACCGTAAGGCGGTTCTTCGCGAGGAATTCGCCGTAATCGTAGCGGTCGACGAATTCCTTCGCCGCGCCGCGGACGAGAGTGCGGACTCCGCCCTTCTCGCCGTAGTGGCGCGCGATCTTCTCGCCGAAGCCGCCGTCGACGACGCCGTCCTCGAGCGTGAGCGCGACCCGGTGGTCCTTCGCGAGTTCGTCGAGCGTGGCCGTATCGAGCGCGGTCGCGACGCGAGGGTTGACGAGCGTCGCCTTGACGCCCTTCGCCGCGAGCGCGTCCGCGACTTCGGCGCCGAGCTTGTAGAAGTTCCCGAGCCCGAAGATCGCGACATCCTTGCCGCGGCGCGTGACATCGTAGGCGATCTTACCCGAGTAATCGGCGAGAATCGCGACATCGTTTTCGCGGACGCCGTTTTCCGGCTCGCGGATCGCGACCGGGTGGGACTTGTGACCGATCGACCACTCGAGCATCGCGAAATATTCCTTCTCGCTCGTCGGGCAGAGATAGACGAGGTTCGGAATGTTCGCGAGGAGCGGGATATCGAAGAAGCAGAGATGCGTGACGTCGTTCATCCCGAGGACCGTCCCCGTCGTGACGACGATCGTCGCGGGCGAGTCGTTGATCGCGAGATCCTGCGAGAGCTGGTCGTACGCGCGCTGGATGAAAGTCGAGATGACGGAGAAGACCGGCTTCGCGCCGCCCGCGGCGATCGCGCTCGCGAACGCAGTCGCGTGCTGCTCGCAGATACCGACGTCGACGAACTGCTTCCCGGCTTTCGCGCGCTCGGCGGGGCCGAAGCCGCACATCGCCGGGACGGCGGCGTTGATGAGGCAGACTGCCGGATCCGCCGCCATTTTCTTCAGCATGAAGTCGGCGAAGCGCGACCCGATCCAGCCGTCCCCGCCAGCGTCGTTCGCGAGCGGCTTTCCGGTCACCTCGTCGTACGGGGCCTGTCCCCAGTGCCACGCCTCCTTGTTGTCGACCGCCGGCTTCCAGCCGTGGCCCTTCTCGGTGTTCAAATGGACAACGACCGGGTGATCGGTCCCCTTCACCTTCCGGAAAGCGGCCTCGACCGCCGCCTCGTCGTTGCCGTCCGCGACGTAGAGATAGTCGTAGCCGAGCGCCTTGAAGAAATTCGGCTCCGCCGCGCCGTTCGTCTCGCGAAGCTTCGCGAGCGAACCGAGAAAGCCGCCGTGGTTCTCGGCGATCGACATCTGGTTGTCATTGAAGACGACGATGAAGCCGGTTCCCTGCTCGGCCGCGTTGTTGAGGCCTTCGAACGCCTCGCCGCCAGTGAGCGAACCGTCGCCGATCACGGCGATGACGTCGTACTTTTCGCCCTTCAGGTCGCGCGCCTTCGCGAGACCGCACGCGAGCGAGACGGAGGTCGAAGTATGACCGATGATGAAATGATCGTGGGGCGATTCGGACGGCTCGGAGTAGCCGGAGACGTCGTTGTAATGCGCCTCGTCGACATACGCCTCCATGCGCCCCGTGAGCATCTTGTGGAAGTAGGTCTGGTGGGAGACGTCGAAGACGATCTTGTCCTTCGGCGACTCGAATACGCGGTGGAGCGCGACCGTCGCCTCCAGGAAGCCGAGGTTGGGACCGACGTGGCCCGTGTGCTTAGCCGCGCGCTTCACGAACGCCGCGCGCATCGCGTCGCAGAGAGCGTTCACTTCATCCGCCGGAACGGCTTTGACGTCGGCGGGGCTTTTGATTTTCATAAGGTCGAACATGATGAATTTCCTTTCTGTTCAAATCACTTCACGAGGAGGAGGGTCGCGAGACCGGCGACGAGGCAGTACGGGCCGAAGAGCCAGAACCACTTCCCTTCAAGCGCCTTCACGAGTAGTGCGAGCGACGCGTAGCCGACGATGGCGGCGAGGCCGGCGCCGAAGAGCACCGCGCCCCAGGAAAGCTCGCCCGCGTCCGCCGCGCCGGAATCGCGGAAGAGCTTCAAGATTTCAAGCATCGTCGCGCCGCCGATCAGGGGCGCGCTCATCAGGAACGAGAACTCGGCGCATTTCGCCGGCGCGACGCCGCCAGCGCGGGCCGAAGCGAGGGTCATGCCGCTTCGCGAGACTCCCGGCAGGAGCGCGATCGCCTGACCGAGCCCCATAAGCGCGGCGCGCCACCACGAAACATCCTTCGCGCCGCGCGGAATGTAGCGAGTCCCGACGAGAACCGCGCCGGTGAACATAAGTAGCGCGCCCACCATCCGCGCGTTCTCGAACATCCCCTCGAGAAAGTCCTTGAAAAGAAGATAGACAACCACCGCCGGTAGCGCGGAGAGAACGATCTTCCCGATGTATTCCCACGCCTCGCGGCGATGCTCCCAGCGTTCGCTCCGGAAGAAGAGACCGCGGACGAGACGCGAAATGACGAGACGGTAATATGCGAACACCGCGAAGAGCGTCCCGAGGTGAAGGAAGACGTCGAGGCGCATTCCGGGCTCGTTCAGCCCGAGAAAATTCTGGGCGATGACGAGATGGCCGGAACTCGAAATCGGGAGGAACTCCGCGATTCCCTGCAGGACGGCGAGAAAAGAAACCTGAAAGTATTCGCTCATGCCGGCCTCATCCGATTCTGCGCATGATGAGCGAGGTGTTCACCCCGCCGAACGCGAAGTTGTTGGACATCGTGAACTCGGTATCGATCCGGCGCCCTTCGCCGTAAATGTAATCTAGCTCGCCGCACGCAGGATCCGCGTTCTTCAAATTGAGCGTCGGATGGAACCAGCCGGCGTTCATCGACTCGAGAGTCGTGATCGCCTCGATCGCACCGCAGGCGCCGAGCGTGTGGCCGATGTAGCTTTTAAGCGAGGAAATCGGAACCGCCCGGCCGAACGCCGCGCGCGTCGCCGTCGTCTCGGCGATATCGCCCGCCTTCGTCGCGGTGCCGTGGCCGTTCACGTAGCCGATCGCCTCCGGCGGGAGCGCGGCCGATTCGAGCGCGAGGCGCAGACACTCTTCCATCGTCGTCGCGTTCGGGTTCGTGACGTGGGTCCCGTCGGTATTCTCCGCGAAGCCGACGACTTCGCCGTAGATCTTCGCGCCGCGGGCCTTCGCGTGTTCGTACTCCTCGAGAATCATCGTCCCCGCGCCTTCGCCGATCACGAGTCCGTCGCGGTCGACGTCATACGGAGCCGGCGTCGTTTTCGGCGCGTCGTTCCGGGTCGACGTCGCGAAAAGCGTGTCGAAAATCGCGACCTGGGTCGGAGAGAATTCTTCTGCGCCTCCGGCTATCATCACGTCCTGGACGCCGTAACGGATCAGCTCGAACGCGTTGCCGATCGCGAGCGAGCCGGAAGTGCACGCGGTTCCGGTCGGAACGAGGCGGCCGTGGGTGCGGAAATGAACGGAAAGATTGCACGCGCAAGTCTGCGGCATGAGCTTGATGTATGTCCCGCTCGTCACGTTCTTGAGCTCGTGTTCAAAGAACATCGAATAAAGATCGAGATGCGCCGCGATTGAGCCCGAGCAGCTCCCGTACGCGACACCGCAGCGGCCGGACTCGAGTTCCGCGGACGTAAGCCCGGCCTCGGCTACGGCGCGTTCGGTCGCCGCGAGCGCGTATTCCGCGACCGTCCCCATCGTGCGCGTAGTCTTGCGCGTCCAGTGCGCGGGCCGCGTGAATCCGGCGAGCGAACCGAGGTGCGAATTAAACCCCTTGAATTCATCGAGAGCCGCGACTCGCTCGACGCAGTTCTCGAATTTCCCGAGCCGCGCGAACGCCGCGTCCGAGCTCTCGCCGAGGGCGCAGACTAGCCCCCGGCCGGTTATGACCACTCTTCTCATAGAGCGAATATTATATCAAAAAAGGCCCCCCCCTTTCGGGGAGAGGCCTTTCAACTTCGGCTCTAAACTCGCCTCAGTCGATGAAGATCGACTTCGCGCGCTTGCAGAGCTGGATGGCGACGCCCCACGGATCGCGGAGAATCGCCATGTGGAACGCCGGATTCTCGACCTTGAGCTGCTCGAGCGTAGCGCCCGCGGCGACGAGACGGTCGACGTCGGCCTTGACGTCTTCCGAAACGAACGCCACGTGGAGCGTCATCGAATTCATCGCCTTGTAGTCGGGAGCGGCGGGAGTCTCGCCGGTACGGTAGATTTCAAGTCCCATCGTACCCGAGTCGTCCATGATGAACCCCGAACCCGGGGCCGAGCGGCGGAAACCGAGGTTCTTCGTCCACCACGCGATGAACGCCTCGGAATCCGGTACGTCGAGAGCTACGTGCTCGAGCTTCATTTTCAGCCCTCGGCTTCGAGCGCGGCGTCGACCTCGTCGGTCGTCTCCATGTTCGTGTAGACGTCCTGGGTATCCTCGAGGTCCTCGAGCATGTCGACGAACTTGTTGATCGCCTTCGCGACCGCGACGTCGCTCACCGGGTTCGTCATGTTCGGGACGAGACCGACGTTCGAGTTCTCTTCGTCGATTGCGATGCCGGCGGCCTTGATCGCCTCGGAGACGGCGACGAAATCGTTCGGCTGGGTCTTGACGGTGAAGCCGCCGTCTTCGGCGACGACGTCCTCGGCGCCCGCGTCGAGCGCGACTTCCATGACCTTGTCTTCGGTGACGCCGTCGGCCGCGGGAATCATGATCTGGCCGAGCTTGTCGAAGAGACGGCTCGCGGAACCCGGCTTCGCAAGTTCAATGCCGTTCTTCTTGAAGACGTTCGAAACTTCCGCCGCGGCGCGGTTCTTGTTATCGGTAAGAACGCGGACGACGATCGCGGTGCCGCCCTTGATGCCCTCGTACTGGGCGTCGACCATTTCGGCCGACTCGAGCTCGCCGGTACCTTTCTTGATCGCGCGGTCGATGTTGTCGTTCGGCATCTGGGCCGCCTTCGCCTTCGCGATAAGCGTACGGAGCGTCGGGTTGTTATCGGGGTCGCCGCCCTTCGCCTTCACGACGATGGTGATTTCCTTGCCGAGCTTCGAGAAGATCTTACCCTTCTTCGCGTCCGCCGCGCCTTTCGCGCGCTTGATTGTCGCCCAGTGGCTGTGACCTGACATGTTGTTTCTCTCCTTGGAGGTTTCGTATATGGTTAATTGGAAAAATCTTTATCCGTCTTGCTCTTCGCACTCAGTACTAAGCCCTTCGCACTCCGCACTAAGCACTCAGCACTCCGCACTCAGACTTTATGGCGGTAGGTGATACGGCCCTTGCCGAGATCGTAAGGCGAAATCTCGACCGTGACCTTGTCACCGATGGCGATCTTGATGAAGAACTTGCGCATCTTTCCGGAGATGTGCGCGAGGACTTCATGCCCGTTCTCGAGCTGGACCTTGTACATCGTCGCAGGGAGAACCTTGGTGACGACTCCCGTCACCTCGATCGCCTGATCTTCTTCTTTCGCCATTGTGTTTTTGCCTTGTTTTGTTAATAAACTCTAATAGTTTATCATAAATCGCCCCACCGTGGCAACTACCGGCCGGATATCTGCAGAAGTTCGAGGAACATCGGGAGGATTGAATCGGATTTCCCGGGCCTGCCCGCGGCTTCACGAACGGAACGGGCGACCTCCGGGAAGGCTTCGCGGTATTCGCGCGAGAACCATACGACAAACGGGATTCGCCACAGCGCCTCTTCGACTATGCGCATCGGCGCCTCCGGCGTTTCGCCGTGATCGGAAACATACACAAGAAAGGCCGGGCGCCCGGTCGCGCGCAGCTTCTCGATCATGTCTCTCAGCAGAGTATCGGTATACGCGATCGAATTGTCGTAGGCGTTCACCGAGGCTCTCGCCTCCTCGGAAAGTCCCGCGGTCGCGTCGTCGTCGAGATCCGGCGGGAATCTGGCCGCCGTCTGCGGGTACCGGCTTTCGAAATTCCGGTGACTGCCCATCAGATGCACGAAAACGACCTTCCGGTCGCGGGTCCGCGAAAGCTCCTCGTCCACATACGGCAAAAGCGCATCGTCGTAGTAAGGGGTCTCAAGATCGAGATCGCAGAGGATGACCTGGCGCGAGCAGGCCTTGAAGAGAAGCATGTCCGCGGAATCGAGCGGCCCCCAGTGATTCTGGCCGTTGATGAAGGCGCTGTCGTACCCGGCGGCCGTCGTCACCGCGGCGAGCGATATCGTGGCCGGTGCGGGCGGATCCTTCCGCCAGTCGGTGAAAATCGCCCGCAGGGCCGATGGGGTAAGGCAATCGAGAGCCTTGATCGCGGGGAAGACGGCGCACTCGTCCGCGATTTCCGCAAGCCGCGGATTCGTGTCGCGCGAGTAGCCGCAGAGTCCCCAGTGAGTGCTCGAAGCGGACTCGCCGATCACGAAAACGCCGAGTACCGGCGTATCGGCGTCGCACTGCCACCTGTACGCGTCGTTACCGGCGAGCGGACGCCCCGCCTCGGCGATTTCGTCGATAACGCTTCGACCGCGGAACGTAAGGAAGTCGTGGTCGACCGCCGCCTTGAGAACGGCGTCGTAGCGCCAGGCGCGGGCGAAGACATAAAGTCCGGCCGTGAGCGCGATGGATGCAAGAAAGAAATAACGGAGTTTCCGCGGCGGCGCCTTCGGGCGAAGCGCACGGAGATAACGCGAGAATAGGATTACCGTCGTTACGGAGACAATGACGATAGCAAAACCGGGGAACGTGATATGACGGGTGATGAACTCCGTCGTTTCGGCGACCGAGCTGTTCGCGATAACCGCGATCCATTCGCCGCCGGTCACGCCGAGTTCGCGCGGGAAGCAGTTGGAACGAAAAGCTTCAAGTAGAGTCATCAGCGCGAGATAGGCGATCATCGGCGCGGCGAGAACGTTTGCGCGCTTCGCGAGGAGTTCGGCGAGCGAGGAAAGCGCGAGCGCCGAGGCGAGCGTGACCAGAACCGGCGCGAGGCATCTCTCAGGAGGCGTACCGAAGAACTCGCCGTCGGAGAGCGAGAAGTTGACGCCCGCGAGAGCGACGATCGCGGCGAAAACGAGGAGAAAATGGAGGAGCTGCTTTCTCATTTCATCGACGGGAGGACGATGCCGCGGAGGATGACTTTCTGACACGCGAGGAAGACGAACGCGGTCGGAATCGAGACGACGACGAAGCCCGCCATGACGCACCACGGCTGGTGGGCGAAAGTCTGGCTCATCTGGTACATCCAGACGGCGAGAGTCCAGTGCGACTCCTTCTGGCAGACGAGGAAAGCCCACTCCCACGAGGAGTAGGCGTGGATGAAGGAGTTGAGTGCGTTGACGGCGAGAATCGGCGTCGTCATCGGGAGCGTGATCCGGGTGAAGACGGTCCACTCGCCCGCGCCGTCGATCGCGGCCGCCTCGTAGAGTTCGCGCGGAAGCGCGTCGAAAAAGCCCTTAAGAATGAAGATCGACATTCCGCTCGCGACGGTCGGAAGGACGAGCGCGGCGAAGGTGTTGAGAAGCCCGAGGTCGCGGATCAGGAGAAAACCGGGTATCGCGGTCACTGCGGCGGGGAACGCCATCGTCGCGAGCAGAAAGAGGAGTATCTTCTCCGTCGAGCGCATCCGGAAGCGCGAGAGCGCGTAGGCGGCGAGCGGGTTCACCGTAAGCGAGGCGAGGACCGAAAGAACGACGAGGAGGATCGTGTTCGCGAACGCGCGCCCGCGGAGAAAGAGGTAGTCGCCGACGAGGCGGTAGTTCGCGAGCGTCCCGTCGAGGTAGTCGCGCCACCCGTGATCGACGAACTGCACGGCGAGCGCGTTGCGGAGCGATGCGGCGTGGTCTCCGAGCGGCCAGGGGAGCGTCCGCGAGACACAGTCGCCGCGCTTGAGCGCGTCGGTCACGTACATCCGCTTCAGCTCGAGCCAGGTCGCGAACTTCGGCCCTTCCATCGTCTTCCCGGGCGTCAGCTTCGATTCCGCCGAGAAGGAGACGTCGAAGAAGGATTTGTGCGGAACCGGCCACGCCGCGTTCAGCGCTTCAAGCGAGCCGTACTTCGCCCCGACGAAGCGGGCGACGTCGCGCGGGTCGTAGTTCGTGAGCGTCCGGAGCGGATCTTCCGCGGCGAGCGTCTCGAGATCGCGCCGCGCGATTGCGCGGGCGCCGGCGAGCGTCTCCGGGTCGTCGAACGGAGAGAGTTCGCGTTCGGCGAAATCGCGGACGCCGTCGCGGTCTTTCGCGACCGCCGTCCAGCTCGTCCAGCTCTCGGGCGCATTCGGATAGACCTCGCGCGGGAACGACTTGAAGCGGAGCGCGAGCGAGCGCATGAAACGATCGTTCCGGTCGTAGAGCGCGCGCGGGAACGCGTCGTGGCGCTGGTAGTCGTAGCCGCTTGAAACGCTCGCCGTAAGCATCACGGCGAACGGGTAGACCATCGTGAGCGCGCCGAGCGAGAGGATCGCGTAGATCGTCCCGAGGAAGAATCGCGCCTTCCACGTCCGGCGCTCGCTCTCGAGGACTACCGCCATTTACTCTCCGTCGCGCCTTCCGCCGAAGACGGCCTTGACGCCGAACACCGCGAGCGCGACGGCGAGCGCGAGGAGGAAGCCGGTCGCGCCGCCGCGGACCCAGTCGATCGTCTCGCCCGAAAAGCTCTTCCAGCAGAGCGTTCCGAGCGCGAGCGACGAGACCGCCATCATGAACGCCATCGGAAGCGCGGTCATCCACCACGGGCGGTGGTTCTTCAGGAACCAGAGCGTCGCGGCGAGAAGCGTGAGCGCGGCGAGAAGCTGGTTCGCGCTCGCGAAGAGGGTCCAGAGCTGCTTCGCCGTCTTCGGCGCGCCGAGGAGGAGCCCCGCCGCGAGCAGAACGACGATCGTCGTCCCGAAATACATGTTGTGGAGAACGCCTCTAAACCCGATTCCTTCGCTCTTCTCCACTTTTTCACTTTCACTTTTTACTTTTTCACTCCCGACCAGTTCCTGCCAGCTGAACCGGGCAAGGCGCGTACCCGCGTCGACGGAAGTCATGAGGAACGCGGAGACGGAAAGGAGCATGAACGACTCGGCGACGCGCTGAGGGATGCCGATCTTGACGCAGAAGCCGGCGATCGTCGAGGCGAAGACCTGGACGGGACCGAAGGAGCGGATTGCCGCGACGTAATCGCTCTGGGAGGCGAAAGTACCCGCGACGCCGACGAGGGCGATGATCGCGAGAACGCCCTCGAGGAGCATGCCGCCGTAGGCGATCGGGCGCGTCGACTTCTCGTTATCGAGCTGCTTCGCGGAAGTCCCCGAGGCGACGAGAGCGTGGAAGCCCGAGCACGCGCCGCAGGCGACGGTCACGAAGAGGAACGGAAACAGCATCGAGGCGCCGCCGACCGGATTTGAGAGCGTGAAGCTCGTGAAGGCGTCGGTCGTAAGCGGGGGATGGGCGACGAAGACGCCGAGGAAGCCGAGCCCCATCATCGCGTAGAGGAGGTAGGCGTTGAGGTAGTCGCGCGGCTGGAGGAGGATCCAGACGGGGCAGGTCGAAGCGAAGAAGCAGTAGACGAGGAGAACGACCGTCCAGACGAAGCCGACCTTGGTCGCGGCCGCCGCGAGCGCGGGAGTGACGGTCCCCGATTTAAGCGCCGCCGCGTAGCCGGCCGCGGTGAAACCGTCGCCGAAAAGCGGGAAGAGGTCGAGCGGGATGAGTCCGCCGATCCAGACGAACGCGAACATCAGCGGGACAAAGACGAGCGAGGCGACGAGTACGCCCATCTTCAGCCGGTTGACGCAGATGCCGAAGAGGATCGCCTCGCCGATGAAGAGGAGCGACGCGGTCGCGATCGACGGGTCGACGACGAACGTCCCCGCAATCTGGCGCGTGAATTCCGCGACGACGAGGACGAGCGCCGACCAGCTGAAGAGAAGGAAGAGAATCTTGCCCGGTCTTCCGAGGACGGTCCCGATCACGGAGCCGATCGACTCGCCGCCGTGGCGGATCGAAAGGAAGAGCGAGATCATGTCGTGGGCGGCGCCTATGAAGATGCAGCCGAAAACGATCCAGAGCGCGACCGACGCCCAGCCGAACTGGCAGGCGAGGACCGGGCCGACGATCGGTCCGGCGCCCGCGATCGCGGCGAAATGGTGGCCGAAAAGGACGGTCGGATGGGCGGGGATGAAGTCGACTCCGTCCTTCTTCGTGTGGGCCGGCGTCGGCCGCGAGGGGTCGATGCCGAGTTTGCGCTCAATCAGTTTAGCGTAAAGGAAATACCCCGCGAGGAACGCTCCCGCGGCGAGGGAAAGAAGGACGGCGCCGTTCATGGTGAAAAAGAATATCGATTATTTCGCCTCGCGGTAGCGCTCGACGAGCTTCGCGTAGGCGGGAGAATTGATGAAGCCGCAGCACTTGAATTCGGGGCAGAAGCCGCGGTAGACGCACTCGGGAACGCAGCAGGAAGCGAGTTCCGGTTCCGTCTTTGCGATTTCGTCGACGACGAGCTTCCAGGCCGCGCGCGTTTCCGGGCTCGCCTGACCGCAGAGGCGGCGGCGGGAAATGAACATCACCGCCTGGGCGTTCGCGAAACATTCGTGGACGACCGGCGCGTCCTGGGTTTTCGCCGTCCGGTCCTCGCCGGTGCGGTCAGAGCGCTGGGTCGAAACAAAATGCTCGATTCCGAATTTATGCCGGACGAAGTGAACGCTCACCCAGTAGGGAAGGTTCTCCCATTTCCAGTTGAACGTCAGTTTCCTGATCGGCGAGTGCTCCGCGAGAAGAATGCGCTTTTTCCAGCGCGAGCTCGGCTCGCCTTCGCCCTCTTCCTTGCGGATCGTCGTGCGCGCGGCGTCGGCGACGTCGCGCCAGGTTCCGAGCTTCTTAAGAAATTTAATCGTTGCCATACGGCTCCCTTATTCTGAGCGTTTCGATGGAGTTCGCCTTTTTCGTGACCGGGTCGAAATCGATCACCGCGCCCTCGAGGACGCACGGGCCGTCCGCCACCTCGAATCGCGACGGGAGCCCGGTGATGAATTTCCGCGTTACCGGCTTCAAGTCGCGCCCGATCGACGAAACGTAGGGGCCGGTCATCCCGAGATCGGTGAGGTACGCGGTTCCCTTCGGGAGAACGATCGCGTCGGAGGTCTGAACGTGGGTGTGGGTCCCGACGAGCGCGGTTACCCGGCCGTCGGCGTAGTACCCGAGCGTTATCTTCTCGCTCGTCGCCTCGGCGTGGAAGTCGACGAAGACGGGAAGATTCTTCGGGAGCTCCGCGAGCGCGCGGTCAAGCGCCTTGAACGGGCAGTCAACCGGATTCATGAAGACGCGGCCCTGAAGATTGACGAGCGCGAACTGAAATGTCGGCGTCGTGATGACCCGGACGCCCTTCCCCGGGCACTCGGGAGGGTAATTCGCGGGGCGGACGAGGTTTTCTATTTTCTCGATCTGGCCGGGGAATTCCTTCTGACCCCAGGTGTGGTCGCCGAGCGTAATCGCGTCGGCACCCGCTTCGAAAATCTCCTGCGCGAGCGGCGCGGTGATCCCGGAGCCCGCGGCACAGTTCTCGGCGTTGACAACGATCGCGCCGAGACCGAGTTCGGTTTTAAGCCGTTTCGCGTGGGCCTTGAAAACGCGCCGTCCGGCGCCGCCCACGACATCGCCGATCATCAGGAGTTTCATCGAAGCGTATGCCCGTTCTGAATCAGCCAGCTCGCCGCGTTGCGGTCGCCGCGCGCCGCGCGGGCGCGCATTTTCCACACCGTCCCCTCGACGTAATCCTTCTTGAAGCCGGCTTTCCCGAGTTCATGGCATACGGCGAGGTTATCCATCGCGGGGGCGTAGCCGCGCTTCGCCGACGCCTCGTACCAGCGGGCGGCGAGCAGCTCGTCCTTCTCGACGCCGTCGCCGTTCATCAGGCACATTCCGTAGGCGTTCATCGCTTCGGCGTTACCCTGGGCGGAGGATTCCTTGAAAAGCTTCGCCGCCTTTTCGGCGTCGCGCTCGACGCCCTCGCCTCGCTGCAGCGCGAGCGCGTAATTGAGCTCGCCGTAGGCGTTGCCGTAATCGGCGCTCTTCGCGAACCAGCGCGCCGCGATCACCGGATCCTTCTCGACGACGATGCCGTCGCGGTAGAAGCCGCCGATGTTGTTGATCGCCTCCGGGTGATGCATTTCGGCCGCGGCCTTGAAATTCATGAGCGCCGCCTCGCGGTCGACGTCGCAGCCGTACCCTTCCATGAGACACATGCCGAGATTGTAGAAGCCGTTGGCGTCTTTCAATTCTGCGGCGCGCCGGAAACAGGAATAGCTCCTGCGCATAACGTTCTCGAGATCGTTCGTGTCGACGCCGGTGCGGAAAGCCTGAGTGAGCGTTATCGAGCCCCAGGCGTTGAGCGCCTGCACGTTGTCGCCGTCGGCCGCGCGTTTGAGGAGCGTGAGGTCGTTTTTCTCGAGCGAAAGAACGTACATCGCAACGGCGTTCGACCGGCGATTCGCGAGCTCAACGAGTTTCGGCCGGGAATCGGCGAAATATTTCTCGCGGACTTCCGGCGTGACTCTCGCCGCCTTCGGCGCGTTGGCGTCGCGGGAGATAACCGCGATCAGGAATTCCTGCAGGGGTTTCCCGGCCTCGGCGTCTTTCGCGACGATCTCCGCCGCCGCGGCGTAATCGACCGGGCTGCCGGCGGCGCGGGAATTAAGGAGCTTTAAAATCGCGTCCGACTGCTCGTTCGCCATAAGCGCGAACGAACATATCGCCGCGGACAATGTAAATATAAATTTTTTCATGCATGATCCCTTATCGTGGTAATCGGTACCGATGTATTTTGAAATACGCTTCTATGCGGGCGCCAGGATTTCTTCCGCGCGCAGACGGTGAACATTTTCGGTTTACGGCCGAACCACCACCAGCGGGGGCGCCGGATTGAAAGAATATCGAAGCCCTCGCGGATAACCCGATATATTTCCTGCACGGTATAGCCGACCTGGCCGCGCGTCTTCGCCGGAACCGAGAAGAAAAGGCACCCGTCGCGCTTGAGTACGCGGTTCGCCTCCTTGACGGCGGTTTTTCCGATCACTCCGCCGTTCATCACGACGACCTCGAACTGGTCGTCGTCGAAAGGGAGATCGCCGCCGTCGTTGATGGACATCCAGGTCCCGCCGCGGAAATTTCTCAAGGTCTCGGTAACCGTCTCGTCGGCGAAACCGATGTCGAGACCCGTCTTTACGGTCTTGAAGCGAGCGCCGATTTCGTCAAGTATCGCTTCGAGATTCAAAGGCATAGATCGCTCTCGGTGCGCGTTACGAGATTCTTGATTCTCGCGACGCCCTTCTCGACATCGTCGGGCCCGAGGAACACCGCTTCGGCGGCGCCGGACGAAGACGCGTGGGAGAAGAATTTCTTCGGCTTCTGATTCCGGAGCGCGAGATCGACCGACTTCCCTTCGGCGCGGAGCTTAGAGGCTAGCTTCACCGCCGCATCGCGCTGTTCGGGGAACATGAAGCCGACCGCGACGCCCTTCGGCGTCGCCGCGGCGTCCGCGCCGAGACGGCTCTTCAGAAGCTCGGTGACGACGACGTCGCCGAAGCCGAGGCCGACGGCGCTCGTCGGCTCGCCGCCAATTGTCGTAAGCAAATTGTCGTAACGGCCGCCGCCGAATATCGCGCGGAACTCGCCCTTCGTATCGAAGCACTCGAAGACTACGCCGGTATAGTAGCTTAAGCCGCGGATCACCGAAATATCGAAGACGAGGCATTCGGCGAAACCGGCGATCTCGGCGAGGCGGAAGAGCTCGACGAGTTCCAGGCATTCATCGTACGACTTCGTCTCCATGATTGCGAACGTCGCCTTCACCTCGTCCTCGGAAAGACCGCCGTCCTTGAGCATTGCGGCGATTTCCGAATCAGGCATTTTCCCGCGCTTGTCGAGCGCGAGGAAGACCTGGGCATGTTTTTCGGGCGCGATACCGCTCTTCGCGAGCAGTTCGCCGAGGAACTTGCGGGACGAGACGTGGACGCGGAAGTCGTCCTTCGTGAGCCCCATCCGACGAAGCGCGTCGCACGCGGCGCCGAGGACCTCGACCTCGGCGAGAACGGAATCCTCGCCGATGATGTCGCAATTCCACTGGTAATGCTCGCGCTTGCGGCCCTTCGTCATGCGCTCGTAGCGGAAGCACTGGGCGATCGTCGTCCACTTGAGCGGAAAGACGAGTTCTTTCTGGCGCTGGGCGACCATGCGCGCGAGGGTCGGGGTCATTTCGGCGCGGAGCGCGATATGGCGCTCGGACTTGTCGAAGAAGTGGTATATCTGCTCGCCGACTTCCTCGCCCGCCTTGCGCGCGAGGAGCTCGTAGCTCTCGACGACGCAGCTGTCGTAGGGCTTGAACCCCGCCGCCTCGCCCGCCGCCCTGAACGCGTCGAATACCTTGTTTCTCCACACCATATCCTCGGGGTAGAAGTCCCTCATCCCTCTCGGCGCCTCGAAACTTATCTTTTCTGCCATATCTTAAACTCCATCATGCTTCACATTTCATGTTTCATGCTTCATGCTTCATGCTTCATGTCACTGCCCGCATTGCGAACAGCAATGCGGGCAGTGATAATGCTCCCCGTTCACCGCCGGATCCTTGCCCGTCCAGCAGTAGGTGCAGAGCTGATCCTCGGGGAGCCCGATCGCCTTGATGAGGTCGTCGATGCGCTGGAACGCAAGCGAGGTGAGATTCAGCTTCTCGCGGATGAACTCGACCATCGCCGCGTATTCTGGCGTATCGGGATTCGAGTACTTCTCGAGATCCGCGCCTTCGCCCTCGTGGCCGCGCACGTAGCGGCGCGTGATGAGGTCGTAGACCGATTTCGAACGCGAGAAATTGATGAACTCGCAGGGATAGACGAGCGGCGGGCAGGCGATGCGCATATGCGTCTCCTTGCAGCCGAGCGAATAGAGCTTCGCGGCCTGCTTGCCGAGCTGAGTGCCGCGGACGATCGAGTCGTCGCAGAAGACGAGCTTCTTATCCTTGATGAGCCCGGGAATCGGAATGAGCTTCATCGAGGCGACGTGCTCGCGCTGCTTCTGTTCCTGAGGCATGAACGAGCGCGCCCAGGTCGGGGTGTACTTGACGAACGGGCGCGAGAACTTGCAGCCCGCCTCGTGGGCGTAGCCGAGCGCGTGGGACGTCCCCGAATCCGGAATTCCGCACGCGGCGTCCGCGTCGGTCGGCGTGCGTTTAGCGAGCGCCGAGCCGCAGCGGTAGCGCGTCATCTCGACGTTACGGCCCTCGTAGCTCGAGGCGGGGTAGCCGTAGTAGACCCAGAGGAACGAGCAGATCGCCATTTTTTCGCGCGCCTTGACGAGCGTGATGTCGCACTCGGGCGTCAGCTCGACGATTTCGCCAGGGCCGATGTCGCGGACATACTCGTAGCCGAGATTGGGAAGCGCGCAGCTTTCCTGAAGGGCGATCATCGCGCCGTCCTTCTTGCCGAGGATGACCGGTGTCCGGCCCCAGCGGTCGCGCATCGCGTAGAAGCGGCCCTTGTCGTCGATGAGAAGGACGGAGCACGAGCCCTTCACGCGCTCCTGGACGTACTTAAGCCCTTCGATGATCGAATCCTTCGTCGCGATAAGCGCCGAGACGACCTCGGTCGGTCCGACCATGCCGCTCGTAGTCGAGAACTGGAGCTGGGCGCCGTTCGACTTAAAGAGCTCGTCCATGATTTCGCTCATGTTCTTGATGAGCCCGACCGTCACGAGCGCGAAAGTGCCGAGCTTCGAGACCATCACGAGCGGCTGAGGATCGGTATCCGAGATGACGCCGATACCGACCTTCCCCGCGAAACGCGCGACATCGTGCTCGAACTTGGAGCGGAAAGGCGCGTTCTGAATATTGTGAATCGAACGCTGGAAGGCGCCGTCCGCCTTCATGACCGCCATGCCGCCGCGGTGGGTGCCGAGGTGAGAATGGTAATCGGTACCGAAAAAGAGATCGGTAACGCAATCATCTTTCGCGATAACGCCGCAAAAACCGCCCATTTCTTTTCTCCTTGAATTGAGGTAAGCGTTTATTATAGCATATTTTCATCGAGTTCGTCGGGGCGGACCGCGTTCAAGGTCGCGCTCGCGAGAACCTCGCCCGATTCGCTTTCGACCCGGCACTCGAAACTCGCGGCCATTCCGTCCGTGAATACGTTCTTCGCCCGGACGAAATACCGCCTCCCGACCTCGAACCGCGCGACCGCAAGCTCCATCTTGCGCGTCCCGAGAAGAAAACCCGGTTTCGGCGGCCCGTCGTATCCCGATTCGATGTCCGCGTGACCGGCGAGCGCGGCGGCCGTCTGAGCCATGAATTCGATGGCGGTAACGTTCATCGGCCATTCCTTGCGCGCGGTGAACGCCGAAACGAGTTCCTTCGCCTCGGAGTCGAAGGATATGATCTCGTCGATAAGCCGCATTCCCTCGCCGTGAGGAAGAACGCGTTCAAGCGGATAGACAGACGACTGCATTGGAGCCTCCGAAGGCGAAACTCGAGGAAAGCGCCGTCTTCGCCTCGCCTCGCTCGATGCGAAGATACGAAATCGCGGCTTCGATCGCGCCGGCGGCGCCGAGGCAATGACCGGTAAGATCCTTCGTGGACTCGTTGCGAGGGCGTGCGCCGCGATCCGGGAATACGCGATTAAAGGCTTTCATTTCCATCGCGTCGTTGGCCTGAGTGCCGGTACCGTGAAAATTGACGTAATCGATATCGCCCGGTTCGAGCCCCGCCGCCGCGAGTGCTTCCCGCATGGCGGACTCGGCGCCGGAACCTTCCGGATCAGGTGCCGTGACGTGATAGGCGTCGCTCGTTTCGCCGACGCCGCGCAGGAACACCGGCGATTCGCCGTCCTTTCCCAGAAAAAACAGCGCCACGCCCTCGCCGAGGTTGATTCCGTCGCGATCCTCGGCGAACGGCCGCGAGCGCCCTTCGGCCAGCGCCCCGAGCGCTTGAAAGCCGTTCATCGCGAACCGGCATCGCGAATCGACGCCGCCCGTGACGACCGCGTCGCAGGCGCCGGATTCGATGAGCCGCGCCGCGGCGGCGAAGGCCTTCGCCGAGCTTGAGCAGGCGGTGGAGACGGTGTACGCGGGTCCCTTGACGCCGAGCCGCTCCGCGAGGTAGAGAGCGGGCGTTCCAAGTTCGATCATCGAGAAATCGAGTTCCCGCGGTTTCTCGCCGGAGCCGAGCCATTCCTCGACCAAAGTCTCCGCCTCGTCGATTCCCGTATTGCTCGCGCCGAGAACGACGCCGACGCGATCGGCGCCGTATTTCGCGATCGCGGCCGCGGCCGCCTCGGCGACGCCGCCCGCGATCGCGAGCTCGATCAGCCGATTCGTCCGCATGTTCCAGTGCGGGTCCGCGATCTGAGGCAGCTCCGCCGTGACCGAGCCGAACCAGATTTTCCGCCCCGGGATGTCGCCTGCGATTTCCCGCATTCCGGGCGCCCGGCGCGCGAGGAGATTCCGGTACGATTCATCCGCTCCCGAACCGAGAGCGGACGCGGTGTAAAGAAGTCGCAGCGGCAGTTTCATCAATCCTCGGGCTGCGCCTTCGTCGCGAGGAACGCGGTGACGTCGGCCATCGCGCGATCGGTGAGCGCTGTGAGCGCCCAGCACTGCATCGTGTTCGAGTCGGTGGCGCTCGAGGAGAACGGGCTGAAAATCGGGATCGGCCCCCAGACGCCGACCTCGACGCGCTGCTCGTAATCGTGGCTCAGAACGAGCCGCCCGGTCTTCATGTCGTGGATCTTGAGTTTCGCCGTCCAGCCCTGGGCGGAATAATCGGCGGTGAAGATGGAAAGAATCACCCACAGCGCTTCGACGGCGGCATCGTCGTCGTCAGACGCAGGTCCGGCGAATTTCACGTCGATCGAGTATTCGGCGTTCGTGGTGCCGATTAGGTAGCCCGACTTCTCGAGCGCGTCGACCGCGCGTTCGACGAACGCCGTCGTCGGCTTCTCCTGCCTGACGTAGCTCGTGGTCGAAACGGTTTCCGGCGCGACGTATCCCGGGTAGTAGTAACCGTGATGATAGTAGCCGGGATGCTGGCGGTAGACGGTAGAATAGCCGTGGACCGGAATGTAACTCGTGAGCGTCGACTCGAAACCGGAGACGGCGACCGTCATATCCTTCGCGGCCGCGGGATGGTGTTCGAGCCTCGTCGCCGGGTATTCGGTATGATGAACCGTGAAGCAACCGGCGAAAAGCGAAAGCGCCGCGAGCGCAGGCATGAGTCTAGAGTATTTCATTTCTTTATCTCCTTCAATTCCTTCGCGCGTTTGAACGCGGCCGCGGCGAGTTCCTTTTCGCCGAGCTGCCGCATCGCGCCGGCATATTCCTCGATCGCCGCGGCGTCGGTCGGACGAATCGAAATCATCGTCTCGAAGCTCTTCGCGGCCGCCTTGAAGTTGCCGACCTTCTGAAACGTCCGCGCGGTGACGGCGAGGCGGTAGAGTCGATCGAGAAGCATCGTGTCATGGGGATTCCTCAGGATCGCCGCGCGCCATTTCTCGACCGCTTCGTCGGCGTGGCCCTCGGAGGAAAGGATATTCCCCTCGATGACGTTACGCCTGACGACCTGCATCGACCTGACGTCGGCGGCCGTCTTCTCGAGAACTTCGCCGTCGATATCGTCGGCGACTATCCACGGGATGTCGGGGATCTCGCGGGTGAGAAAATATTCCGGCCGTACGATCGCCTTCATGTTGCCGGTGAACGCCGGGAGAATCGATTCGCGCGTCCCCGCGAAACTCGCGAACACCTCGGGTATTGTATCGATTGAACCGGCCGCGAAATCGGTGAACGCCTCGTCGTTCACGAAGAGGTCGAGCATATCCTCGAGTTCGATCTCGTCCTTTCCCGCGCGCCCGGTCAGGACCCAGTCGGTTTCGCCGGGCATCCAGAAATGGACGACCTTGAACGGGAAGGCGTCGAGCGCCGCCTTGAACTCGGCGAGCGTCGTTTTTCTCACGTCGAGGAACCAGGCGAAGACGGTATCGTCGTCGGACTTGCCGAGCAGGTCTTTCCAGCCGTCCCGTCGCGGCTCGGTCACGATGACGAGATCGAACGCGCCGACCGCCTCGCGGCGGAATGAAGCCTTGCCCGCGCGTTCGAAAATCTCGCGCGTCTTCTCGGCCCCCTCGTCGGCGAGAAGGACTCTCTTCGCGTCCGGGCGTTCGCAGAGCGCGATGTAACTCGAAACGATCGGGATTGCCTTGAAGCGATACTCTTCGCCGCCCTCCGCGACGACCGACGGCTTACGGACGAAGAACCAGCATCCGATTCCGACGGCGACCGTCACGAGTGCCGCGAGGGCGGCGAACAGAATCAGTCTCCGTTTCATGCGATCGTCTTTCTGATGCGCTCGACGCACTTCGGAACGACGCCCTTACGCGAGGCGACCGCCTTCGTCGCCCGCTCGCCGAGTTCGATCGCGCCGCGCGCGTCTCCGGTAAACCAGCCGACGATCGTCGCCTCGACTTCCGCGCGGTCCTTCGCCTGGACAATCGCCTTCGACTCGAGAAGATCGCTCATCACCGGGCGGAAATTTTCGGTGTACGGACCGACCACGGTGGGCTTGCCGCAAAGGCACGGCTCGATCATGTTCTGAGATCCGTGTTCGCAGAGGGACTTCCCGACGAACACCGCGTCGGCGATGCCGTATAATCCCATCAGCTCGCCGGTCGTATCGGCGAGGTGCACCTTCGGTGCAGTGCTTAGTGCCGAGTGCTTAGTGCCTAGTGCAGTGCTTAGTGCTGAGTGCTTAGTGCCTAGTGTATCGTGCGGCGGTATGGTATCGCCACGGGAACGACGGATTGAGGTGAAACCGGCGGAGCGGATATTGGACTCGACCGCGTCGGCTTTTTCGAAATGACGCGGGGCGATTACGAGATTAAGGTCCTTGACGCCGGAGGCGAGCAGCTTCGAGTAGACGGACAAAAGCACTTCATCTTCGCCCGGCCAGGTCGAACCGCCCGCGAGAATGCGCCCCGGTCCGATCCATTCGCGGAGTTCCTTTTCCTTCGCCTCGTTCCGCCGCGCGACGTCGAACTTGAAGGAACCGGTTACCTCGACGCGTTCCTCCGGGGCGCCGGCCGCGACGAGCCGCTTCGCGTCGAGCTGCGATTGGGCGAAAATGCGCGCGAAACACGCGAAGACATCCTTGAAGAACCACTTCGCCTTCGCGTAGCGCGGGGCGCTACGGTCGCTCACGCGGGCGTTGATCAGAAATACGGGAATACGGAGCTTCTTCGCCCGGCGGACGAAAACGGGCCAGATTTCGCTCTCGGTGAGGACGACCGCCCGCGGCCGAACGGTCGAGAAAGCGCTCTTGACGAAATTCGGGAAATCAAGCGGATTGTAGATCAGCGTATCCGCCGCGGTCACTTCCTTTTCGGCGATCTTCCAGCCGGTCGAACTCGTCGTCGAGAAACAAAAGGCGACATCCGGCTCGACCTTGCGCCATTCGCGCATCAGCTGCCCCGCGACCTGAACCTCGCCGACCGAGACGGCGTGAATCCAAACGGGACGCTTCTTCGCGCAGCGGAAACGCTCGATAACCGACTGCGGATAGATACCGAAGCGGTCCCCCATTCGCGCCGCATAGCCTCCGCGCCGGAGCATCCTCAAAAGGAAGCCCGGCAGCAGGAACGGGAATACGGCCGCGAAGAGGAGATTATATACGGCCCACTTGATCACGGCTCGAGCCGCTTTAGATTTCGGCACCGGCCTTGACGTCGGCCTTGACGGCGGCGCCGGCGGAAACGGTCGCGCCCTCGCCGATCGTGATCCAGGGCATCGTCGCGACATTCGCGAAGAAGGAGACCGAAGCGCCGACCTTGACGCCGCCCGCGACGACCGAGCCGGGGCCGATGTTCACGAAATCGCCGACAGTCGCGTCATGACCGACGATCGCGTTCGCGCCGACGAGCGTGAACTTGCCGAGCTCGGAGCCGACCTGGACGACCGCGCCGGCCGCGATGTAAGCGCCGTGCTTGAATTCGGTCGTGGGCGAGACATGCGCCGCGGGGTCGATGAGGGCGGGGAAATCGTGACCGCGAAGGCGCTTGTAGATATCCGCGCGCTTCACGTTCGAGCCGATCGCGACGAAGACGGACGAGCCGGGCTGGTCCTTCGACGCTTCCTCAACCGTGCCGAGAATAGGATAACCTTCAAAGTTATCGCCCTTCTTCCACTTCGGATCGTCGTCGGCGTAACCGAGGATGTTCCAGATCGGCTGCGGGCAGGCGTTGTTGATGCGCTCGATCGTCCAGATGGCCTCGCGACCGAAGCCGCCGGCGCCGACAATGAAGATATCTCTCATTTCAATTACTCCTTCGTTGGGATAGAAAAATTATATCACAAGGCGCGGGAGATTTCCACCGCGTTCAGGTGCGTCGGCCCGCGGCGTCGTGGAATCGACGGCTCTGAATCACGCGAAACCGAGAACGTCGCGCATCGTGTAGATGCCGGGCGCGCGCCCCTTCGCCCAGACGAGCGCCTTGAGCGCGCCCGCGGCGAACGCGGCGCGGTCCTGGGCCTTGTGGATGAGCTCGACGCGCTCGAGGTCGCCCGCGAACATGACCGTGTGGTCGCCGACGACCGAACCGCCGCGAAGCGCGTGTACCGCGATTTCGCCTTCGGGGCGCTCACCGGTCTCGCCTTCGCGGCCGTAGATAAAATCGCCCTTTCCGTCGCGCCCGGCCTTCGCGGCCTTCGCGAGCATCAGCGCCGTCCCGGACGGCGCGTCCTTCTTATGCTTGTGATGCATTTCGACGATTTCGACATCGTAGCGCGAATCGAGGATCGACGCCGCCTTTCTGACGAGCTCGATAAGGAGGTTGACGCCGAGCGAATAGTTGCCGCTCTGGAGGACAGGGATCTTCTTCGCGGCCGAGTCGACCGCGACCTGCTCCTCCTTCGTGATGCCGGTCGTCCCGATCACGTAGGGAATCCCCTCCTCCGCCGCCTTCGTGACGAACGCGGGGACGCCCGAGTGGTACGAAAAATCGATGACGCCCTCGACGCCCGCGCCCCAGGTCTTCTCGTAACCCTCGGCGATGTCGACCTTCGCGACGACCTCCAGGCCCTCGGCGGGCGCGAGCTCGATCAGTTTCTTTCCCATGCGCCCGGCGGCGCCGACAATAGCGATCTTCATATTCTTTCTCCTATTAAAATCTGCGGATGCGCTTCGGTGATCTTCACCTTTACGATCGTTCCCGCTGGACATTTTTCATTTTCCATTTCCCAGACGACGATCCGGTTCCCGAAATCGCGCCCTGACCAGCGCTCGGCGTTCCGCTTCGACGGGCCTTCGACCATCACTTCGCGGATCGTGCCGACGAGGCGCTCGTTGTTGCGCTGGCCGCGGGATTCCTGATCGGCGAGCAGCACCTGATCGCGCCGCTCCTTCTCTTCGGTCGGGACATCGTCCGGGAGCGCGGCGCTCCGGGTCCCCGGGCGGGGCGAATACTTGAAGATGAACGCGTTGTCGTAGCCCGCCTCCTCCATGAGCGAGCGCGTCGCCTCGAAGTCGGCCTCGGTCTCACCCGGGTAGCCGACGATTACGTCGGTCGTAACAGAGAATTCGGGATCGAACGCCTTGAGCTTCCGGATCGCGGCGAGATATTCCTCGCGGGTGTAGTGACGCCCCATCTCCGCGAGGACGCGGTCGGAGCCGGACTGGACGGGAAGATGCAGATGGCGGCAGACCTGCGGGAACTCGCGATACGCGCGGATGAGCTCGTCGGTGCAGCCCTTCGGATGAGCCGAAGTGAAGCGGATGCGCTCGATTCCAGGGATCGCGGCGACCGCCTCGAGTAACCGCGGGAACGGCTCGGTGTAGCCGCCCGGGCTCGGCGCGTCGCTCTCGTCCCACGCCTTGTTCCGCATTCCGTAGCGCAGGACCGACTGACCGAGGAGGCAGACCTCCTTCACGCCGCGAGCCGCGAGCGCGCGGATTTCGGCGACGACCTCGCGCGCCGGCCGCGAATACTCGTGGCCGCGGACATCCGGGACGATGCAGTAGCTGCAGCGGTTGTCGCAGCCGATCAGAATCGTGACGAACGCCTGGAAACCGTTCTCGGTATGCGCCGCCATCCCCTCGGGAACCGCGTCTTCACCGAGTTCGAGAATGCGCGTCTTGCGCGTCTTACCGTTCACAGTCTCGAGCGCGTCGCCGGAGGCGATCCGCTCGACGATCCGCGGGATGAGACCGAACGCGCGCGGTCCGACCGCGAAATCGAGATTCGGTAGCCGCTTGAAGATATCTTCGCCCATCCGCTTCACGGCGCATCCCATCATCCCCGTGATCTTCTTCGCGGCGATCATGTTCCCGGCCTTGCCGACCGCCTTCTCCTCCGCCTTCTGCCGGACGGTGCAGCTGTTGATGATGACGATGTCGGCCGCGCCTTCGCAGGCGACCTTCTCGTGGCCCGCCGCGATCATGAGCGCCTCCACGGCCTCGGAGTCGCGGACGTTCATCTGGCAGCCGTAGGTGTGGACGAGAAACTTCATTTGCGCTTGAGTACGACGAGGGTTTCGAAACGCGCGGTGCGCGGGAACATGTTGAAGAGCCGAACCGACTCGACCGCGTAGCTCTTCGCGAGCGTCTTCAGGTCGCGCGTGAGCGTCGCCGGGTCGCAGGAGACGTAGAATATCCGCGCGGCGCCGGAAGCGGCGAGCCATTTCGGGACGTTCGGCTCCATGCCGCCGCGCGGCGGGTCGACGACGACGGTCGTATCGGAGGTTACGCGGATACGCTTCAAGTTGCGCCCGACCTCCTCGGAATAGAATTTCGCGTTCGCGAAACCCTGCGCCGCGGCGTTTTTCTTCGCGAAGGCGATCGCCTGAATTCCCGACTCGATGCCGACGAGTTCCTCCGGGCGGCACGCGAGACCGAAAACGCCGACGCCGCAGTAAAGATCGACGAGCCGTTTTGTCGGCGACTTCGCGAACTCGACCGCGACATTCTTCACGAGCTCCTCGCCGATTTCCGGGTTCACCTGATAGAACCCGTCCGCCGGAACCTCGAAAGTCTTCCCGCAGGTAGTCTCCTTCAGGACTAAATTCGCGGGCGCCTTCCCGAGCCACCACTGAACGCCGCTGAGCCGCGTCCAGCGGACGGTGACGTTACCGGCCGCCTCGACCGACTTTCTCACCGCGCCCGCGCCGTTCGTAAGCATCAGAAAAACCTGTTTCCTGATTTCCGCGAGCTTCGCGTTGATTTCCGGGCACGCGAGCGGGTCCGACTCGATGTCGATGATTCTGTGCTCGGGTTCGGTGCGGTAGCCGAGAATCCATTTTCCCTTCTCCTTCGCGAAATGGTAGACGGCTTTGTTACGATAGTTAAGCTCCCGCGCGCCTGCCGCGACGGTCTGCTTCCATTCGCCGACCTCGATTCGCGCGCGCTCGAAGAATTCCCGAAGCTGCGCCTCCTTCGCGGCGACCTCGCCCTGGTACGAAAGATCGGCGTACACCATGCCGGGAACGCGCGGAACGCCCGTAATGCGATCCGGGCTCGCCTCTTCGATTTCGACGAGTCGCGCCTTCACATAAGAGCGCTTCTCTTCGACGATTTCCGCCTTGACGTGTTCCCCGGTGAACGCGCCCGGAACGAACACGACGCGCCCGTCGCCGAGGCGCCCGAGTCCGTCGCCGCCGTAAACGTTTTTCGCGATATAAATTGATGAAGTCATATTATCGCCATTATACCATAATCAGACTATCGGCCTCACTCGTGGAAATCGCCGTCGACCGGCGCGGGGCCCGGCTTCGAGAGCGCGAGATCGGCGAGCGCCATCGTGATCCGCGCGATTTCGTCGGCCTTCGAGACGAGCGGCGGCATCGCGTAGATGAAATTCCCGAAGGGCCGCAGCCAGACGCCGTGTCGGTCGATTACGCGCTCGATATCCTTCCGCGCCGGGAGCCGCTCGACCTCCACGACCGCCGCCGCGCCGAGGACGCGGACGTCGACGACGTTCGGCGCGCCCGCGATCGGCTCGAGCCCCGCGCGGAACGCGTGCTCGATCCGCGCGACGTTCGCGGCGTAATCGGTCTTTTCAAAGAGTTCGAGCGAGGCGAGCGCGGCGGCGCAGGCGAGCGGGTTCGCCATGTAGGTCGGCCCGTGCATGAACGCGGACGGGCGGCCGTTCGAGATGGTGCCTGCGACCTTCTCCGAGGCGAGCGTCGCGGCGAGCGTGATGTGACCGCCCGTGAGCGCCTTCCCGACCGTCATGATGTCGGGCGAAACACCCGCGCGCTCATGGGCCCAGCGTGGCCCCGTCCGGTGGAATCCCGCCGCGATCTCGTCGAAGATGAGGAGTGCGCCGTGCGCGTCCGCGAGGCGGCGCATCGCCTTCAGATATTCGGGGTGATAGAAGTTCATCGCGTTCGCGGCCTGAAAGACCGGCTCGCAGATTATCGCCGCGATTTCGCCTTCGTGTTCCTCGAGGACTCGCTCGAGCGAAGCGACGTCGCCCGCGTCCCACTCCGCGCCGAAACGGCAGGCGGGCTTTTCGGCGAAGAACTGCTTCGTCATGATCCCCGAAAATAGCGTGTGCATTCCGTCGGGATCGGAAAGCGCCATACAAAGCGATGTGTCGCCGTGGTAGCCGCCCTTCAAGGCGACGATCCGGTTCCGCTCGGGGTGACCGAGCGCGACGTGATACTGAATCGCCATTTTCGCGGCGACCTCGACCGAAATCGAACCCGAGTCGGCGAAGAAGACCTTGTCAAGTCCCGCTGGCGCGATCGCCGCGAGCTTTTCGGCGAGCTGCACCGCCGGGTCGTGGGTGAAGCCGCCGAACATCACGTGGCAGAGCTTCTCGCTCTGGGTCCTGATCGCCTCGACGATCGCGGGGTGGTTGTGGCCATGGGCGACGCACCACCAGCTCGAGACGGCGTCGAGGAGCTTCTTACCCGAGTCGAGCGTGAGCTCGAGCCCGCTCGCGCTCTTCACGAGCCGGACGGGCGGCGCGTCCTTCAAGGAAGCGTACGGGTGCCAGATAAAAGCGCGGTCGTATTCAAGCGCGGTCATTTAAGTCTCATCCTTTCTCCGGGCGGAATTCCGCCATCGTCTCTTCGGCGCCGGCGTTCACCCCCGAGCGCGCGAAGACCTTGAAAACAGTTTTGAAAATGATTTTCACGTCGAGCGCGAGCGAGCGGTGGTCGACGTACCAGACGTCGAGCGCGAGTTTCTCCTCCCACGAAAGCGCGTTCCGTCCGTTCACCTGGGCCCAGCCGGTGATGCCCGGGCGAACCTCGTGACGCCGCGCCTCCGTCGCGGTGTAGCGCGGAAGGTAGCGCACCGGGAGCGGGCGCGGGCCGACGAGCGCCATCGTGCCCGTCAGAACCTGGAAAAGCTGCGGAAGTTCGTCGAGCGAAGTCGCGCGGAGAACGCGCCCGAGCCGCGTCGTCCGCTCGGCGTCGCTCCCGTCGCCCGCGCGCATCGTCCGGAATTTAAGAATCCTGAACGGCCGGCCGCCCTTCCCCGATCGCTCCTGCGGGAAGCCGACCGGAAAACCGTCCGTGACGGCGACCGCGAGCGCGACGAGCGCGGCGAGCGGCAGCCACAACGGCGCGAATACGATGACGAGCAGCGTTTCAAAAAATCGTTTCACCGTTCCCGTCCCCTAAAGCGCCATCTTGAGCTCGTCGAGCGAACGCGCGATCTTGACGACGTTCCACTTCCGCCGCCAGCGCGGCGAATCCTTCCAGTACGCGATAAGCTCCTTCATCCGTCCGAGGACCGGCCGCTCGCCGTAAAGCTCCGTGCGCGACGCTTCGATATAGCGTTCGAGCAGCTCCGCGATATCCTCGCGCTCGCCGAGCGAACGGATAAACGAGCGGCCGACCATGATGTCGACGCACCCTTCCGGAACGGGCGAGTCGACCGCGAGGTCGCCGTTCAGGACGAGCGGAACGCGCGCGAGGTCGCGGACGCGCGCGAACGCCGCCATGTCGCACTCGCCCTCGTACATCTGTCTCGCGTTGCGGGCGTGAACCGTAAGACAGCGAAGCGGAAAAGAATTGACGATCGGCATGAGCGAGGCGAGCTCGTCGTTCCGCTCGACGCCGAGCCGCGCCTTGATCGAGAACTTCCCCTCGCCCATCGTCTCGCACCCGACCGCGAGCATCCGCTCGAGAACGGCGGGCGTTTTCAGAATTCCGCTCCCGCGCCCTTTGTTCCTCACCATCGGGAACGGACAGCCGCAGTTCAGATCCGCGGTCTCGACCCCCGCCGCCTTGATCCGCTCGAGCGACTCCTTCAGCGCCCCGGGATCCTTCCCGATGAACTGCACCGTGCATCGCACCGTGCCCGAATCGACGAATCGACGAATCGACGAATCGACGAATTCCCTCAGTTCCGCGTCGCGGAGCGGATCGAAGCCGGGATTCGCGGCGATGAAAGGCGTGACCGCCTCGGTGAAACCGGCGGCGGCGATTACTTCCGCGAAGACTTCGCGGAAGGTGCGGATCGTAACTCCTCTCAGCGGCGCGAGTATCACTGGCTGAGCGTCAGATCGACTTGCCGAGGGCGAAGGCCTCGTCCATGTACTTCGTCGATTTGACGGCGCCGGGCTCGTAGACGCCACCCGCCTTGAGGTAGCCCTTCAGCTCCGCGCCGTCGAAGCAGTCGATATAACCCTGAATCGGAGCCTTCACGAGATCCCAGTCGGCGTTCTCGGCCATCGTCGCGACGAGATAGTACGGTTTCCCCTTCGGCTCGGGCCAGCGAAAGACCGAGCGATCGAGGAGCGCCTTCAATTGACCCGCGATCGAGAAGTAGTAGACCGGCGTCCCGAAGACGACCGCGTCCGCCTCGCAGATCTTGTCGACGATCGCGTTCGCGTCGTCCTTGATCGCGCACTTCCCGGTCTTCTGACAGGCGTAGCAGCCGGTGCAGAATCCGATCGATTTACCCTTGAGACGGATTACCTCCGCCTCGTTCCCCGCCGCGCGAACGCCCTCGGCAACCTTCTCGCAAAGCGCGTTCGAGTTGGACTCGGGCCTGAACGACGCCGATATGATCAATACCTTTTTCATAGCTGGGAGATATTATATCAAATCGTTCAAGGCATCAGCCCCAGCCGTCCAGGGTTGTAATGTTTGAAACACGACAGCTCTGCTCTCCTTACGTCGCCCTCTTGACGATTTGGACATGATAATGTACAATTCGCTCATAGATTTGAATTGCTAAAGGAGCTCCCGTTATGTCGCCGGTCAAAGAAAAAACTCACGCGTCGCGCGCCAGCCGCCGTTTCGTCCCCAATATGGCGGAGGACGTCATCTCGTTCTCCGAATGCCGCAACCATCTCGCGGACTGCTTCAAGCGCGTCAGCAAGCCCAACAAGGTGCTGTTCGTGACCCAGAACGGACGCCCCACGGCCTTTCTCGCGAATGTCCGCGACTGGAACGACTTCGTCGAGTACTGCGCCATCCGCGACGATGTCGCCGCCGCCGAAGCCGAGCTCGATCGCGGCGAATTCACGACGCAAGAGGAGGAGATTCGCGCCGCACACGCCGAACGCGAGCGCATCCGCAAGGAACTCGCACGATGATCCGCTGGTCGAAACGCGGCACTCTTCGACGCACGGAGATCGTCAGATACATCGCCGCTGCAAGCTGCGATTGGGAGACGGCCTGGCGATGGGAAGACGAAGTCTTTGCCGCCGTCAAACCGCTCGAAGACTTCCCCCGAAGCGGCAGCATCGTCCGCGAAATCGGCCGCGACGACATCCGGGAAGTGATGCATGGCGATTACCGCATTATCTACCGCATCAAGCGCGATATCCCCGAAATCATCTCCATTCGCCACGGTCATTTCCGCATCGACTCCATTCGTTCTCTTTAACCACAGACCTACGCAGACTCGCTTCGCACACACGCTTGCGCGCCCTTCGGGTTCGGCTTCGCCGAATGTACCCTTCGAAGCAAAGCTTCTTCGGTGCATCAACGCTTGGCAAGATTCGAACCACGGATTTTCACGGATAGCCTCGCTAACGCTCGGCTTTTTTGTGTCAAGCGGCAGCTCCTTGCAAGGGCGAGCGTTAGCGAAGCCCATCCGTGTTAATCCGTGGTTAATTATCACTTCGTGACCCCGATCTTGTAGAAGCCGCTCTTGCCGCCCTTGACAGTGATCGTCGGCGACCAGGCGGTGCCATCGCCGAGTTTCGAATCGCCCGCCGCCATCGCATCGAGCTTCGCGCCTTCGTGCAAGGTGTAGGTAAGCCCGGCGCGGGTCGCGGCGGTTTTGAGCGAGGGCGAGTCGGGGTCGAGCGAGATCTCCGCGCCCTTCGCCGGGTCGAGCGTTTCTTTCACGATCTCCTCCTTTACCGTCGCCGCGGTGAGATCGATCGCGCCCGCGATCGCGGCGGGGAGGTCGAGATACGCCGTGATGTCGTTCTCGCCGCGCATCACCCTGATGGTCGCGCCGTTCGCGACGAGCCGCGCGACTTCCGGCGAGACCTCGATCGTCACCTTCTTGGCGTCGAAGCCCTCGGGAATCCGGACCACGACCTCGGTCTGGTCGCCGCTCGGACGGACGACATACCCTTCCTCGTCGCTACCCTCGACGCTCGCGTCGTCATCGCCCTCGATGCCGACGAGCGCATTCCAAAGCGCGTAGATCGTGACCACGCCGTCGAGTTCCTCGGTAAGGTTCTTGAACTCGACCGTATCCTCGCTCAATGCATCGGCATCACGAGCGCCGACCGCCCACCCCTTGAACTCGTAGCCGTTTCGCATCGGCTCCGCGTCGGTGAGGTCGTGGTAAAGCCCGTAGGTCATCGCGACGTCGGCGAGATTGGTCGCGCCGTTTGTCTCGTACTTGACTGTGTAGGTGTTCTGGAGCCAGTTCGCCCGCATCGTCACCTCCCCGCTCGTCGCGGTCGTGATCTCGCCCGGCGTCCAGCCGAGGAAGGTGTAGCCGGTGCGCGCGGTCGGCGCGGCGGGCGTGTAGCTCTCGCCCTCGGTGTAGCTCGTGCGATTCGAGTGGGTCGCGCTCCGGAGGTTCACGTAATTGATCGCGAAGCTCTTCTTCGAGCGCGCCGCGAGTATTCCGTTCGAGACGGTCGCGTCTTCCGGTCCGATCGCCTTCACCCAGTACCAGTAGCCCGCGTTCTCAGTGCCGCTCGCGTCGACATAGCGGCAGGTTCCGTCGTTCGTCACCGTCGCGACGAGCGTCGCCGAATCTGGCATCGCGTTCTCGCCTCCCGCCGCGATTGCGCTCTCGGCCGCGCGGTAGATCTCGTACTCCGCCGCCCAGGCGAGGTTCGACCATTCGAGCGTCACTCCGGCGAGGCACGCCTCGGCGACCTTGAGCTGCGCCTTCGAGGCGGCGAAGCTCGCGGTGTACTTCACCGCGTTGGTGGCGGTGAGGGTGAGCGAGGGCTCCGCCGACATGTATGTCGACGCACAGTACCAGCCCGCGAACTCGTAGCCGTCGTCGGGAATCGCGGTCAAAGTGACCGCGCTCCCGAGGTCATAGCTCCCCGCGCCCTCGACGCTGCCGCCGTGGCCTTCAACTCCCACTCCAACTTCAACTATCTCTCGCGCGGCCTGAGTGAGCGTGTAGCGCTCGCCCGCGATGACGATGACCGCCGAGCGGGACTTGCCGGTGTTGTTGTCGGTGTACTTGATCGCGACTTTGCCGCTCCCGGTCGAAACGTTGCGCGAAAGGACCTCTACCGAGATCCAGCCCTGCGACTTGTCGGTGAGGATGACGTCCCACACCGCGTCGATGTCGAGCGAGACCTGCACCTCGCCCGCGCCGGCGTTGCCGTCGACCCATGACGCGCTCGGCGAGATGCTCGCCGCGTAGGGACGCTGGGAAATCAAGACCTCCTTGTCGCCGATCGTGATCGTGCCGGTACGAATCGTGCCGTCGCCGACGTAGGGCGCGACCATGTACTTAACGGTTCCGTTGCCGGTTCCCTTCGAGCCGGAGTAGATGATGATCCAGGTCGGATCGCTCGCCTCGGCGATCCACGCGACATCGCTCGCCGCGGTGACCGTGATCACGTTCTCGGTGTCGGCGCCGTTCATCTTTCCGTCGGTGTCGAAGGTCTGCGCCTCGTAGTCGACGGTGACGCCGCGGCCGAGCTGGCGCACCGCGAAATCGTGGTCGGCGATCCGGACGACACCGCTCCTCGGGTAGACGGTCGTGTTCGCCGCCGCCGTGAACTTCAAGGTCGCGGGACCGGTCGAGACGACGCCGGTGACCGAAAGCCAGGTATTCGTGTTGACGAGCGACCAGCCGACGATATCGCCGGTCGCGACTCCGACCGCGACCGTCTCGCCCTCGGCCTCGAACTCGTAGCCGTCCATCGTGAGCGACGCGGTCGCCGCGGCCTCCGTGACCTCGATCCGCTTCGGCGCGACGAGTTCGCTCGCGGCGGTCACGGTGATCGTTCCCGAGCGCGCGTATAGAGTCGGATTCGCCTTCACCTTGTAGACGACCGAGCCGTTCGCTTCGCCCGACTGATAGCCGGAGTAGAACTCGATCCAGTCGACATCCGCCGCCGCCGACCAGGTAAGGCCGGGGGTCGCCGTCACCGCGACGCGCTCGCCGCTCGCGCCGTCCGCGCCCGCGGCGAATTCGCTCTTGTCGAGCGAGAACTTGAGACTGGTGCGTCCGAACTGGGTGACGGTGAAGGTCTCGCTCCCGACCGCGACGGTGCCGGTACGCTTATTGACATTCTCGTTTTCCGCGACCGCGAGCGCGACCTGGTCGCCGCCCTTCCCGTTACCCGCGTCGGTGACCGTGATCCAGTCGACCGCCGGCTCGACGCTCCACTCGGTCGAGGCGAGCGCGTTCACGCGGAACTTGATCGTGTCCGCGAAATAGTCCGTCGAGGCCGAATAGCTCGAGAGCGCCATCGGGCGTCCGGTCTGGTTGACGGTGAAGATATTGTCCGCGATCGTGAGCGTTCCCGAACGGGTCGAGATTTCGTCGTAGGCCGCGACGGTGAAGGTGATCGCCGCCGTGCCCGAGCCGGTCGAGGAGGAGACCGTGATCCAGTCCGCGTTCGACTTCGCGTGCCAGCCGTTCCCCGCGGGCGCGTAGACGGTGACCGAGCCGGAGCCGCCAGCCTGGGCGAAGTCGGCCGAGGTCGCGCTTAAAGAAGCGCCGATACCGGCCTGGTTGATGGTGTGGGTGTTGCCGCTCACGTAGATATAGCCGGTGCGCGATTCAACCGAGCTGTTCGCGTCGACGAGATAGGGTACCGGGTAGCCCGCGTCGGTGTAGTCGGTCGATTCGAGGTGAATCCAGCTCGCGGAGACGCTCGCCGACCAGGTGCCGCTACCGGAGGTCACGATCGCCGCGCGTCCGCCCGACTGCTCGAAGGAGCGGACGAGCGGGGTGATCGCGATGTTCGCCGCTGACGCGGCGAACATCATGAAACATGAAGCATGAAGCATGAAACATTTATGAATAGTCATTCGCCATTCTCCTTTAAATTATTATGCGGCCACTTTGAGTTGATTTGACCTTACGTAATTTAGTACAATATCTCGTAAAAACCCAACCGGAGGAAAGACCATGCCTGATTTCAAGCCCACCGAAGACATCATCTCGATGTCCGAATTCCGCACCACCCTCGCCGACTGCGTCGCGCGCACCGCCGAGACGCACCGTCCGATCATTCTCACCCAGAACGGACGCGCCACCTCGGTCTTCCTCTCCGCCGCCGACTGGGAGCGCCTCTCCGCCCTCGTCGAAAAAGCCGAAGCATACGAAGACCTCCTCGTCGCCGAAGGCGAAGCCGACCGCGGGGAAACATACACGCTTGAGGAAGTCGAGAAAATGCTCGACCGCGAATCCGCCAAACTCGCGAAGAAGCCCGCCGCGCGCAAGCGCGTCAAGAAATCGGAGGCCGCGGCATGAAGGTAATCTGGACAAAGCGCGGCACCAATCGGCTGCTGGAGACCTTCCGCTACATTACGACCAGATTCTATCCCGAGTACGCCGCCGCCTTCAGGGTCGACGCAATCAAGACGGTTAATCTTCTGGTCGACAACCCGGACCTCGGACCCGAGGCGTTTCCCGAGCTGAACCGCCCGGAGCTTCGCAAGATTCTCTGCTTCAACCGTCAGCACTACATCTACTACCGCCGCGGCAAAAAGGTATGCGAGATTCTTTCCGTCCGCCACACGCTGATGGACATCCACTCCCCGCGCCAGCTTTAAATCAAACCGCCTAGGCGTCACGCACACTCGCCTATATTTCAAAGGAGCGTTTGCGACCGCCGTCTGCGTTGGGCTGTAGTTAATCATTTCCGACCTCCGGCGTCCATTTCACTCCATCGATCCACGCCGTCGGCTCGGTTGGCGCGTTCGCTGCGTCGACCTCTCGCGGTAAACGACACCTTCTGGCACTGAGTTTAACCACGGATTTTCACGGATAGCCTCGCTAACGCTCGGCTTCTTTGTAACTAAAGACCTCGCTATACAAGGGCGAGCGTCAGCGAGCCCCATCCGTGTTAATCCGTGGTTAACAAAAGAATCACCACCATTCTCACAGAAGAAGGCTCGGCAAGATTCGAACCACGGATTTTCACGGATAGCCTCGCGCACACGCTTGCGCGCCCTTCGGGTTC
>R26__coassemble_28_pt1 | contig 95771 bp, 97 predicted proteins | sample R26__metabat2_high_PE_025 | metagenome-assembled genome bin R26 | reverse complement strand
GCGAATCCTTTTCGAAGCGGCCACAAGCGATCTGGAACTCTCATCAAGGCCGTGGATTGCGGCGGAGATGGTGAAAGGGAGAAATATAAATGAAGAAATGTCGCGGTTTATCTCGAAGTGATCAAGCAACCGCTTCAAGGGAGTAATCAAATGACACACGGACATGAAGTGTTGAGAATGATGGAAGGGCATAGCTATGCGAGCGCTGAAGACCTTGTCTCGGCGATTGTCGCGAAGTTCGGCGCCGGGGAGCGTTTCTACACCTGCTCGGCGAGCGATCTTGACGCGGCGGGACTTGTCGCGTTTCTCGAGTCGAAGGGCAAATTCAAACCGACGGGTGGCGGTTTCACGATGGATCGCACCAAGGTCTGCAAGGACTACTGAATCATAAGACGGGAGGCCGAGAGGCGTCGATGTATGATCGGGATCGTCGTATTTTGTGCATTGTGCATCTTGCTCTTTATCGGCAAGGCGGTTCGAGTGCGAGTTCCGCTTTTGCAGCGCCTGTATTTACCAAGCTCGCTGGTGGGCGGGATTATCGGTCTCGTGCTCGTTTCGGTCTTTCGCAGGTGGATTCCGTCTGATGTCTTGCAGGCCATCGGCAAGACGCCGGGCTTTCTCATCAATGTCGTTTTCGCCACGCTTTTCCTCGGCGCGGCGGTGCCGCGGCTTAAGCGGGTCGTTGGAGTGGCGCTTCCGCAGCTGTGTCTCGGGCAGATTCTCGCCTGGGGACAGTATGCTGTCGGACTCGCCTTGGCTGGCTTTGTCTTCACCCGGCTCTATGATGTGCCCGCGGCGTTCGGCAATCTTCTCGAGATCGGATTCGAGGGCGGCCCCGGCACGGTCGGCGGCATGAGCGAGAGCTTTGTTCACTTCGGCTGGGAGGATGGTGTCGCTCTCGGCTACACGGTGTCGACGGTTGGCATGATACTCGGTATCGTAGTCGGCATGGCGCTGATCCAGTGGGCGTACCGTCGAGGCATCGTCCGTCAGGTGACGACTTTCGAGGAACGGCGTTCTCATGAGCGGCGCGGGCTTCATCTGCGCCGGCGGCGCCCGTCGGCCGGACTTCAGACGGTGAGCTGTGATTCCATTGATTCGCTCGCCTGGCATGTGGCGGTGGTGGGCGTCGCGATGGCGATTGGTTACGGATTGCGTTTGCTGGTGCCGATGAAGGGGTTCCCGCTTTTCCCGCTGTGCATGATCGGCGGCGTGATTCTTGAAATGCTGGCGAAACTCTTTCACAGGGATCTGTTCGTCGATCGCGTCCAGATGGAGCGTATCTCGGGCGCGTCGCTGGATTTCCTGCTGGTAGCGGCGGTTGCGACGATTAAGCTGAAGGCGGTGCTGGCTAATTGGCAGCCGCTACTTGTTCTGATTCTTGCGGGCACGGTCTGGAGTCTCGGCGTCATCATGTTCCTGGCGCCGCGAATCTTCAAGGAGGACTGGTTCGAGCGGGCTATCGCCGAATTCGGTCAGGCCCTGGGCGTGACCGCGACGGGATTGATGCTGTTACGGACCGTGGATCCCGAGAACCGGACCTCCGCGGCAATGAGTTTCGGCTACAAGCAGCTCTTGCACGAGCCGTTCATGGGTGGAGGCATTTGGACGGCTTTGGCTTTCACTCTCGTCTATCAGATCGGCTGGTGGAAAGTATGGCTGATATCGCTCGTCATGCTTCTACTCTGGTCCGCCGTCGCCTGCCGTCTCTGCCGTCGATCCGACGCCGATTGCGCCGGGGCGACAAAATAAAGGGATTGCGAAATGTCGAAGCGGGCGTTGATGTTATTCGGACGAGACGGTCTGTCGGCGCGGCGGCGCGAGCTCGGCGCCGGATGTCGAGGGGCTTCAGACGATGCGTACTCTCGCGCGCGACATGGCCGAGATGCTCAAGAAGTACGCGACCGGCGTCGCCGACAGGCCTGCGCCCGAAGAATTGCAGCCGATGCACTTCATTCGATGACATCATGAGCTACTGCAATTGGGGAAATGCGTCCGCGGTGACGCTCAAGTACCATGATGAAGAATGGGGAATGCCGGTTCATGACGACCGGCGGCAGTTCGAATATCTCATGATGGAAGTGATGCAGTGCGGACTCAGCTGGGACCTGATGATGAAAAAACGCGAAATCTTCCGTGTTGCATTCGACCGCTTTGACTTCGACAAGGTCGCCGCTTACGTTGAAGAGGATATCGTGCGTATTCTCGCGACGGAGGGAATGATCCATTCGCGGCGAAAGGTCGAGGCGATCATCCACAACGCGCAGTGCTTTCAGGAAATGCGGCGGGAATACGGTTCGTTCAGCGGATGGTTGTGGACGTTTTGCGGCGGCAGGACGATTCTTTACGACAAGCACGGCGATGGCTTGATTCCATCCTCGAACGGACTTTCCGTGCGCGTGAGCAAGGAATTGCGCAAGCGTGGCTTCAAGTATCTCGGCCCGACGACGGTCTATTCGCATCTGCAGGCTTGCGGCATCATCAACGACCACGGGCGGGAATGTCCCCGCTACGCCGTCGTAAACGCCGCGGCCGAAACGATGCACAAGCGTCGCGACCATGAATCGGGCGTCGTTGATTTTTCGTAAATGGAGAAATGACGAAATTGAAATTGTCCATGCTGGCGCTGGTCGCGGCGATGACGTGCGGGTACGAGCCGAAGAAGGACACGAATTTACAAACAAACAAGGAGAAAGAATGATCATGGCAACTGTTCTGGCGGCGGCGCTTTGCGCCAAGGACTCGGCACTCTGCGAGGCGGCGGCGAACGCCGCGCGCGGAGACCTCGTGAAACTCGAAGCTTCGTACGCGAAGGCGCTGGACGCGGGCTGGAGCATCGGCGAACTCAAGGAAACCGCAACGCAGCTCTACGCCTACTGCGGCTTCCCGCGCGCCTTGAACGCGCTCGGCGTTCTTTACAAGCTCGCGCCCGAGAGCGAGAAGGGCGCGGATGCGTACAATCCGTCGCGTCCGGACGGCGATTCGCTCGCGCGCGGCACGGCGAATCAGACGAAACTCTGCGGACGCGAGGTGAAGGGCGCGTTCTTCGACTGGGCGCCCGCGATCGACGACTACCTGAAGGCGCATCTTTTCGGCGACATATTCGGACGCGACCGCCTCGTGTGGAAGACGCGCGAGATGGCGACCGTCGCCGCGCTTGCCGCGCTCGGCAACGTGAAGCCGCAGCTTGAAGCACACATCGCGATCGCGAAGCACAACGGCGTCACCGATGCGGAAATCGCCGCGATCCTCGCGCTCGCGCAGAACGAGACGACGGTGAGCGCCTTCGACGCGGGTGGTGAGAATACCGCGTACAAGCAGTACTTCTCGGGACGCTGCTGGCTCAAGCGCCTCACCGCGCGCGAAGCGGAACTCGGCGTGCCCGTCTACAACGTCACCTTCGAGCCCGGCTGCCGCAACAACTGGCATTCGCACACGGGCGGACAGATGCTCATCTGCGTGGGCGGCGAGGGCTACTACCAGGCCCGCGGCGAAAAGGCGGTGAAGATGCTGCCCGGCTCGGTCGTCGAGATTCCCGCTAACGTCGAGCACTGGCACGGCGCCGCGCCGAAGAGCTGGTTCAGCCACCTCGCGATCGAGTGCAATCCCGCGACCAACAAGAACACCTGGCTCGAACCCGTATCCGACGCCGACTACGCCGCGGCGACGAAGTAAAGGAACAGCGAAATGAAACAGAACTTCGACGTGAAAAACTGGATCTTCCCGATGCCGGTCTTGATGATCGGCACTTACGATGAAGCGGGCGTTCCGAACATGATGAACGCGGCGTGGGGCGGGTGCACGATGGAGGATGAAATCACCATCTGCATCGACAACACGCACAAGACCTGGAAGAACATCCTCGCGAAGAAGTGCTTCACGGTTGCGTTCGGGACGAAAGCGACCGTCGCCGAGTGCGACTACCTCGGCATCACGAGCGGAAACCAGACGCCCGACAAGCTCGCGAAGAGCGGCTTCACGGTTTCGAAGGCGTCGAAGGTCGATGCGCCGGTCGTGAACGAGCTCCCGCTCGTCCTCGAGTGCCGCCTCCGTTCGATTAACGAGGACGCCTGCCGCGTCGTCGGCGAGATCGTGAACACCGCCGCGGACGAATCGATTCTCACCGATGGCAAGGCCGATATCGCGAAGCTCCAGCCGATCATCTTCGACACCTGCGCCCACACCTACCATGTCGTCGGCGAGAAGGTCGCGAGCGCCTTCAGCGTCGGGAAATCCTTGCGCTAAGGAGGAGGAAGTGTGACGCTTGGTGAAGGATTTGCGCGCCTTGCGAGGTCGAAGTTCCGCAGCCGGTTCAAACTGGATGCGGACGACCTTGTCATGGCATGGTTTCGGAAGTCTATGCCGTTAAACGATTTGAAAGGAAAATGAAATGAACAAGCCCTATATCGTGTGTCACATGGTTCAGTCGATCGATGGAAGGATCGATTGCCATATGGTCGATAAGATCAGCGGAGATGAATACTACGAGACGCTCGGGAAGATGAGTGTGAGGAGCTTTCTGAACGGGCGCGTCACGATGGCGAAGTACTGGGCGGAGAAGGGCGCGTTCGAGGGGAAGACGCCGGTCGGGAAGGCGGAGTCGTGGGTCGCGGAGAAGGCGGAGTCGTATGCGTTCTCGGTCGATACGAATGGTACGCTCAAGTGGAAGTCGAATCGTGTCGAGGAGCTGCCGCTCGTCTGCATCGTGAGCGAGGCGGCGACGAAGGAGTATCTCGAGTACCTCAAGGCGAAGAAGATCGGGTACATCGTCTGCGGCAAGAAGGGTGTCGATCTCAAGAAGGCGATGGCCATCGCGGCGGACAAGCTCGGCGTGAAGCGTCTCGCGCTCCTCGGCGGCGGCGTCATCAACGGCGCATTCCTGAAGGCCGGTCTCATCGACGAGTATTCGATCCTCCTCGCGCCGGGAATCGACGCGCGCGCGGGCCGCGTCGCCTCGTTCGACGGACTCCCCGATGTCAACCGCGCTCCGTACAAGCTCGCACTCACGAGTTGCAAGGCGCTCAAGAACGGAGTGGTGTGGCTGAGATACAAGAAGTGATATGAAGCTCGGCTATATCTGGGGGCTTCTCGCCGGGGCGCTCTCGGCGGTGTGCTACGGGATGAACCCGCTCGGGGCGCTGGGACATGAAGCATGAAGCATGAAGCGTGAAGCATGAAACATTGTGGAATCATTAATTTTCTTTTTATCGTCAGTCGGCGCGGAGTTAACACGCAAGGTTGTGGTGGACGCTAATGCTTCATGTTTCATGCTTCATGCTTCATGTCTTTCGGCGCCCTCGATCCGCTCACCGCGGTTCTCGTCGGAGTGTTCGTCTTCGGCGAGGTGTTTACCGCCCGCCTCGCCCTCGGCATTGTGCTGATTCCCGCCGGTGTGATGGTGCTGGTTGCGGGGAAGCGGGCATCTTAACCACAAAGAACACATAGGAACACAAAGGGCTTGGTAGACCTTCGGGCATAACAAGCATGAACCAAATGAGTTCTCAAATGAGTGATGGTTGTGCGCTGCGAAGCGCTACTAACCGCTTTGTGTCTCTCTGTGTTCTTTGTGGTAGAAAACCGTCAGCGCACTGTTTCGCGCTTCGGGTTTCCGAGTCCCCGGGTGGTAAGGGGTAGAGTGGAGACCCCTCCGGGGGTAGAGTGGAGATGGGGCGTCCACTCTATATCCCGCATGGGGCGGACTCCATCAGCGCGTTCTCCATGTTCTCCCGATCTCCACGGCTAAAACTCCGCGCTGTTGTTGGCCGTGTAGAACGTGAAGAACGTGTAGAAGAGTATACATTGGGGTCCGACACTCTCGGATCTGGAGGTGGTGATGGTGTGAGGAGACGTGTGAAAGTGACGCAAGGCGCGGAAAGTTTGGTATAATCTCGGGGTAAACTCAATGAGGGGCCTGATGCTCGAAACGTCGGCTATTCAAGTGGCGGAGGCGGAATGTTATGACGCTTGACGAAGGATTTGCCCGCCTTGCGCGGTCGAAGTTCCGCAGCCGGTTCAAACTGACTGCGGACGATCTCGCGTATATCGAGCGGGTCGGGATCGCGGCGATCGAGCGGCACGCGGTGGACTTCGTCGCGCAGAAGCTCGCGGCGGCGGAACCGGCGAACGACGGGAGGCAGACGCCGATGCGCGGACATCCGGCGTTTAAGGCGATGCACGCTACGGCGTGCTGCTGCCGCGGATGCATGGAGAAGTGGTGGCGCGTGAAGCGGCATCAACCGCTGAGCGAAGAACAGCAACGCAAGGCGGTAGGCCTTATCATGGCGTGGATACGGAAGTCCATGCCGACGAAAGATTCGAAAGGAGATACGAAATGAAGAAGGTGGAACTGGAAACGCTCGCGAAGGAGAACGCGTTCAAGCTGATCGGCAGCGACTGGATGCTTGTCGCAGCCGGAAAGAAAGATAAGTTCAATATGATGACCGCGAGTTGGGGCGGCATCGGCTGGCTTTGGAACAAGCCGGTCGTGTTCGTCTTCATCCGTCCCGAGCGGTATACGCACATTTTTCTCGAGCGCGAGGATCGTTTCACGTTGTCGTTCTTCACCGACGATTGGAAAGACGCGCTCAAGTTCTGCGGCTCGAAGAGCGGTCGCGACTATGACAAGTGCAAGGAGACCGGACTTAGCGGCATCGCGCTCGAGACGGGCGCCATTACTTTTGCCGAGGCGCGTCTCGCGCTTGATTGCCGCAAGCTCTTCAAGACCACGATGGCCGAGGCTAACTTCATCGACAAGTCCGTTCTCGCACGCTGGTACAATGCCAATCCCGGCGGCTCGCTCCATGATGGCTACATTGGTGAAATAGAAGGCGTGTACGAGGCATGAGGAGGTCGCGCGCTCGACGATCTCCAGCGTGCCCTCGAGCGCCAGATCGATCCAAACGATCCGCTTCTCAAGTCGGTGGTGAAGATGCCTTTAGAGGCGTAGATTTGACTTTGTGATCAGGAGCGGAGATGCGTCGAAAAGTGGAAAGGATAAACCAGACTGACGAATCAAGAAAAAGAAAGTGAAGATTTATGGAAACTAAGCCACGCTATGAAATTCTGGACGGACTTCGCGGCGTCGCCGCGCTCATTGTGGTCGCCTATCACATGTGCGAGATTCTCGGAAGCGGCGACCACACGGCGCAAGTGCTGAACCACGGCTATCTCGCGGTCGACTTCTTCTTCGCGCTTTCCGGCTTCGTGATCGGCTACGCGTACGACGACCGCTGGGCGAATGGAATGACGACCTGGAAATTCTTCAAGCGGCGGCTCATCCGCCTTCATCCGCTCGTCATTCTCGGCACGCTTTTCGGCGCCGCGGTATTCTATTTTCAGGACGGCTTCGCCGAGTGGGCGGGCATCGCCCGGGTCTCGCCGCTGCGCCTTGTGGTGACGACCCTCGTGTGCTTCACGATGATTCCCTGCTGGAAGGCACTTGACATTCGCGGCTGGTGCGAGACGAATCCTCTGAACGGTCCTGTCTGGTCGCTGCAGTGGGAATATCTCGCGAACTTCCTTTACGGCACGCTCATCCGCCGGTTCAGAACCTGGGCGCTTGCGCTCTTAGTTGCGATCAGCGCGGCGATGACGCTCGTACTGTGCCTCGATCTCAATGTCACGGGATTGCTCGCGGCGCGGGAATACGCGAAGTACACGGTGATCGGCGGATGGTCGCTCGATCCAGACCAGCTGCAGATCGGATTGACGCGGCTAATGTATCCGTTCTTCGCGGGGCTTCTCCTGTCGCGGCTCAAATGGATCATTCCGGTCAAACGCGGCGGTTTTCTTCTTTGCTCCGCGCTGGTGGCGGCGGCGCTCGCGATGCCGTTCGTCGGCACGAAGGAGTGCCAGCTTCCGAACGGGGTCTACGAGGCGGCGGTGATTCTTTTCGTGTTCCCGCTCATCGTCTCGCTCGGCGCGGGCTCGGGAACGCCGGGGGGATGGATCGGACGGCTCTGCAAGTTCTCCGGCGATATCTCTTTCCCGATTTACATCACGCATTTTCCGCTCATCTGCCTGCTCGCGAGTTGGCATGGATCGCATCCGGACGTGACCCGGGCGCAGACGATTGCGCTTTGCGTCGGACTTTTCGCGCTCTCGATTTTCAACGCCTGGGCGGCACTGAAGCTTTATGATCTGCCGTTACGCAAGTGGCTGACGGCGAGATTCAAGAAAGGACAAACAAAATGAAGGAGATGATTATGGCGATGGCAATGACAACGATGACGGCGGTTGCGGGTCCGCGGCCGTTCGGAAATATGGACTGGTTAAACGAGCCGGAGGAATGGTCCTTGAAGGATGGCGTCCTCACGATGCAGGTGACGGGGCAGAGCGATTTCTGGCGTGTTTCGCATTACGGATTCACGGTTGATGACGGTCCGTTCTTATACACCGAGCGCGGCGGCGAGTTCGAGGCGAAGATCAAGGTCGCAGGCGATTATCGCGATCGGTTCGATCAGGCCGGGCTGATGCTCAGAATCGATCATGAAAACTGGATCAAGTGCGGCATCGAATTTGTCGACGGACATTACAACGTGAGCGCGGTCGTGACGCATGGCAAGAGCGACTGGAGCGTCATCAAACTCGATAGACCGATCGACTCGATCTGGCTTAAAGCGGTCCGCCGCCGTGACGCGGTCGAGATATTCTATTCCTTTGACGACAAGGAGTACACGATGATGCGCAACGCGCCGCTTGCGGATAACGTCCCGGTCAAGGTCGGACCGGTCGCGGCGGCGCCCGACGGCAGGGGATTCAAGGCAGTGTTCTCGCATTTCAAGGTCACACATCTTCCCGATATCCGGCGTCTCGAGTGGCTTGAACGGAACAAATGAAGGGGCCGGAATCTTGTCCCTTGCCATGTCTGGTCGGGTAGTGCGAGGCGAGTATGAATGCGATACAATATTTACATCTTAAATACAGATAGAAGATTACGATGAAAATCAGGTTGACGATTGGCGCGATTGCGCTCGGATTCGCGGTTGCCGGATGCCGGACGAATTGTCCGAATTACGGAGGCGAACTCAAGGATTGCGATCTAACCTTGAGCGGAATTCATTTCACGAGATCGCTTAACGGCGGCGTGAAACTCGCGGTCGAAAAAGACGGCGCGATCGTGATGGAGGCGAACAAGGGAGCGGATTACTTCATCTTTCCCGATCCGAAGGACAAACCGAACGCCAATGCGGGAGCGATTTTCACCGAGATCGACAACACGAAGCCGTTCACTTTCACCGCGCGCGTTAACTGCGGCTTCTCGCCGGAAGGCGTTTACAACGCGGCGGTGATGTTCCTTTACGTGAATGACGGGCTCTGGCAGAAGATCTGTTTCGAGCAGGATGAGCGCGGCAACCACCGCATCGTAACCGTGCGCACCGTCGGGACGAGCGACGACAACAACCACGAGGTGTTCAACGGCGTCGACCGCGTTTATTTCAAGATGTCGTCGGACGCGAACACGATCGCGTGGTATTATTCCGTCGACGGCGCGAAGTGGCAGCGGGTGCGGCTTTACAAGAACGAGTATCCCGGGAAGGTTCTGATCGGTCTCTTCAGTCAGGCGCCGCAGTCGGATAATTGCATTTCGACTTTCGAAGAGGTCAGGCTCACCGGCGAGAGCGTCAAAGACTTCTGGATGGGAGAGTAGAGCGTTGCCGATTGACCAGACGGAGGAGTAGTCAAATGACGCACGGACACGAAGTGCTGAGAATGATGGAATGTAGCAGTTACGCAAGCACCGAGGCGCTTGTTGCGGCGATTGTCGCGAAGTTCGGCGCCGGAGAGCGGTTCCACACCTGCTCGGCGAGCGGGCTTGACGCGGTCGTCTCGTAGGTCGTCTCGTCGACCGCTGGGGCTATTGCACCATGATGATCTGGGATACGGTCGTGCTCGCGGGCGTGTGTCTTCTGTATGGTTTTGCGAAGGATTGGTTCCCGCCGTCGGTCGCGCTCGCGGTCGTTTCGGTCAACTACATTCTCGACGCGATTCTTTCGAATTGCTCGATCGCGACGAACCTCTACGCTCGGACGCTTTCGACTTCGCAGGAGGAACTTTCGGCGACGCTGTCTTCCGGCATTTCGGTGAACCACGTGATCACGGTCGTCTACGCTATCCTTGGCGGCTGGATCTTCGATCGGTTCGGTCCGGGTGTCCTGTTTGCGACCGCCGCCGCGATGGCGCTCGCGAATTCCGCGTTCGCGCTTACCGTGCCGAAGCCGGTCAGGGAGGGCTCTTGATGAATAATGTCAATCCTAATGTATTTAAATATAATAGGAATTGAAAGCGGAGATGCTTATATCGTTATTGGACCGAAGCGGTTCTCGTGGGTGCGCATGTAACCGTAGCGGGCGCGGCCGCACGGACCGATGAAAGCGACGGCGGCGTCCATGAATCCTGGCCAGTTGTAGTCTTCGAAGCGCGTGGCAACGCCGCGTCCTGCGAGAAATGCGGCGACATTGATGTCGTGCGTCACGAAGATTTCGAGTTGACGGCTCTCGTTATGACAGTGTTGAGACCAGATGAAATTCTCAAACCTGTCCGTCGCCTCTTTAAGCGGATTGAAGCCGCGCTGAACTCCGGTGCGGAAATACTCGTTCAGCAATTCGTGATAGTCGCCTTCGTCAGCCAAAGCGAGACGTTCGGCGGTATCGCCGAAATAGGGTGATCTGTCACCGAGTTCATGTTCGATGGCTGTGCCGCCCCATTTGTCATGAAGCTCGCAGAGGAGATGCATCGCAGTCATGGTGCAACGCTTGTTGTCCCCGGCATAGACGGCGTGGGTGGCCGTGCCGATGAATTGCGAGAGGGCGAAGCCGAAGGTCTTCGCCTGTTCTATGCCGTGCTCGGTGAGCTTCAGGTCTTTCCCGAAGGTCGGATCGTTCTTTTCGAGCGGCGGTCTTTCGGCGTGACGGACGATGATCGCGACTCGTTCGCCGCGATTGAGCGCAACTGCGACATCCTGAAACGAGACTTCGCCGACGACGGTGCGGCTCGTGGCGAAGCGCGGCGATTTGTCGCCGGATGCGACATGCGTGCGCATAAAGAGCCTGGTTGCATTCTTCGACCATTCAGCCCAGAGCGATTCGGCGTACTTGCGGGCGGTGTGTTCGTCCTTCCACCGGCGCTGACGGAACATCGGGTTCGCGAGACAGCCCTCGACGAACTCGGCTTGCTGGCGTTCGGTGCTCTGAAGATTCTTGAAGGCAAGACACTTCTCCGCCCATATCGCCCATGCGTATGATTTGCCACTCATGAGGTTGATCATGTCCGCTATCTGCTCATGGTAGATGACGACACCGTTCGTTTCGCGCAGGCATTCGATTTCGATGGGATGGCGATCGGCGGGGTCGATGTCGAATTTGCAAAGGTCGGCTTTGAGGACTTCGCTTACCGGCGCACTGATGAGCGGGAAACCGTCCTCGCCCTCGATGACCGGAAGAATGTCGGAGATCTTGTCTTCGCAGAGTACGAAGCCGCGAGGATAGTCTTTGATGCGAGCGAAGTGGTCGCGTCCGAGCAGTTCGATCAGGTGTGCGTGAATCTTCGGAATGTCCGCTTCGGGAACTTCGAGATATACATCCGGGAGCCAACCATCCGCAAACAATGGATTGATGAATTTCTCGTAATGGAGATGCTTGAGCAGTGGATTCGCGGAGATCCAGCCAAGCAGGTAGGCTACGCACGAACTGCAGACGGCTCCTTGTTCCACATTGACTTGAATACGGTTGCTGCGCGCCCAGTTGATCATGTGGTTCATGATGAGAAGGTATTCCGGATATCCCCTGGCGATGAGCGCGAGTTCGGTTTTGACGCGGCACAGCATTTCATCGTAGTAGGGACGACGATTTTCCAGATAATACCTCAGCCTGTCCGTTACACGGTGTTCGAGGAACTCGATGTCGCTCGTGTAGCGTTCCGGGAGTTCCGGCTCGGGCAGATGGATGCGTTTCGGTTGGGTTGTGTTCATCAGAGCACCTCCTCAATCGTGATGTTGTCGAAGTCGAACTTGTAGATCGTGTGCATCTTCATCTCCTCGAAGATCTCGTCCTTGAGACCGGAGTAATTCGCTTTCACTTCGGCGGCGTTGATGATCGGAACGGACATGATGAGGAATTTCATGTTCTTGAGCCGGAGCATCTCTGCCCACTTCTTGAGTTCCATCTCGAAAGCGACGCGGTCTTCGCGGCTTACGGGATCGTTCGCGTCGAAGAAGAGCTGATAGATGAGGACGGGCTTGTGGCCTTCGGGGCCGTTCGTCTTGAAGCACGCGGACGCGGTGCGGTGGAGGAACTGGTACGAGATGCCGCCGAGCGTATCGTACACGCGCTGCGTACCGCGGAGATCGGTGCAACCTGCCTCCTGGATGTAGCGGAGCCAGCATTTCGCGACATGGCGGCGCGTATGGAAAACCGCGCCCGGCTTGCGCATCCACTCTTCGCCGGTTTCATTTGGCATCCGTGAATACTCGGTGTATTTCGCTTCGATGGCGATCTGGTATCCGCCGTCCATGAGCATGAGGTCTGTCATCGAGGCGCGGCCGAGGAGTTTGCCGTTCGTGACGGGTTCGGTCGGGAACTCGAAGAACTTGAGCGCGCGATGACAGTCGAGACCGGGAAGGCGCGGAGCGAGCCGTTGCGTGAGAGTCTCGAGATTCTCCGGCTGCCAGAACTCCGCGAGCGGAATTGAGCTCGTCCTGTACGAGTTGACGCGCCCGTGGATGCGCAATTCTTCGAGCACCTCGGCGTAGCGGCCCATGCCGAAGCCGTAGTAATACTCAAGTTTGGCATCAAGTTGCGGTTTAATCTGTGTTGGTTTTTCTTTCATGTGTCTTGTTTGTCCTTTTGATGGCGCATATTATCCCCAAAATAAAAACGTGCTTCCGCCGGTTTGAAACGGATGAAAATATGGTATAATATGCGCATGATTTCTAAGCGAGAAAGAATGGATCGCTGTAACAGTTACCGGCGGATGAAGCGGCGGTATGAGCACGAGACAGACTTTGGAGAACGTACGCTCTTCAAAGAGGAGCCCTCTTTGGATGAAATCAGGAGTGCGCTTCGCGTGGCGACGGAGTCTCACGAGAGTATCGTTCGTCTTGCCGCATTGATGGACAACCTTGCGATGTATCATGCGCCGGCGGTACTTTCGGGCGGTGATGATTGCTCGCGCACGTCCGGCATTCGCAAGGTTCTATCCGCCGACGGGTATCTCCTGTCGCGTTATTCTTCGCTTATGCGCTACAAGAATCTCGCCGAGGACATCCGCCGTTTCGCCGGGCTTGATCAAAGCGCGAACCTCCTCTGGGGGCTGGCGCCGCAGTGCCCGGAAGAAGTTGAAGATTATCCGGGTTCTGATTACGACGTGCTGCGCGACTTATATGCTTCGTTCAAGAGCATGAATTTCAAACAAATCAAAGAGAAAGTGAGGAGTGCAAATGGGGAAGATGAATCCTAAATATGGAAGTGAGCTGCATTTGTATAGGAGAATCGAATGTGGAATACGGCAGCAGGAGTTTACGCAGACAATCGTGGATGCGATAAATTTACAAACTGCGGTTCATGTTGACACTATAGACTGGTCGCAGAGTAAGCAGCCAGAGAAGAATGGCAAAAGATTAGAATGGCGGCAATTGTCCTTTCTTGGAGATTCTGCTATATCAAAATCTTTTTCTGGCGTTTGGAAAGGAGGATTGATTAATTGGGATGCAATAGGATATGATCCGGTAAATAAAGTTTGGGTGTTGTGCGAGGCTAAGGCAAATATAGAGGAAATGTCATGCAATCGGGAAAAGAAGAAGCGTGATAAGATATTGAATTCATTTAAAGCAGTCTTTAGAGATGTAGAGGGCGTTCAAGTTACCGACGAGTGGCTCAAGGATTATTACCAGTTCGCAAATAGATTGTTGGTCCAGAAATTTCTAGAGAGTGAAGGATTGCGAAGTGTATTGGTAAATATATATTTTTGCGGGGATACAAAAGGCCGGAGATCTGTAACCTGCCCCGAAAATTCTGACGATGGAATTAAACAATGGAGAGAGGCAATTAACTGCGAATATCTCAGACTTGGCCTAAATCCCAAGCCGCGTATTGTTAGAGATCATGTGGCAAATGTGTTTATTCCAGTGTGATTGTCTGTAGAGTGCATCACGATTGTCAAAAATGTAAGGAAAATCATATGAAACTGGAAGTCTCTGAAAACTGCACCGGGTGCGGAACATGCGTGCGCGACTGCCCGGTCGGGGCGCTGATGGTCAAAGACGGAAAGGTCGCCGCAAGAAAGCCGGAGGAGTGCATCGACTGCAAGCATTGCGTTGCGGTGTGTCCGGTCGGCGCGATTGCGGTGAACGGCGTCGGCGCGGCGGATTGTGGCGCGATCGGGAAGACGCCCGATCCGGAAGAGGTCAGAAATCTCATCCGTCAGCGGCGTAGCATCCGGCAGTACGCCGCGGAGGAATTGGCGAAAGCTGAAATCGCGGAACTTGTCGCGACGCTCGACTACGCGCCGACCGGCTGCAACGCGCGCGCGACGCGGTTCATTGTCATCGACTCGCGCGCGAAGATGGCGGAGATCAAGACGAAGCTGGTCGAGCTTCTGAAATCGAAATTCAAGGATCTGCCGGAGTTCCTTCGCGGACCGGTGATTGCGGTCACGAAAAAGCCCGAGGCGGATCCGTTCTTCCGCGGCGCGCCGCATCTCCTGATTGTCGAGGCCGGGGAAGGCGCGGTAACGCCGTACGAGGACTGCGTCGCCGCCTGCGCGTATTTCGATGTGCTCGCCCAGGGCTGCGGCTACGGGACGACCTGGTGCGGGTTCCTGAAAATGATCGTCGACGCGGTTCCGGAGGCGGCGTCGCTTTTCGGACTTGCATCCGGCCGCCCGTTCTATGCGATGCTCTTCGGCCGCGCCGCGGTAAGTTATCCGAGAAACGTGGTGCGATGAAATGAGTTTTGTGAAAGGAGAAAAATGAAAGTTTTGTTGATCAACGGCAGTCCTCGCAAAGAGGGAAATACGTATGTCGCGCTGAAAGAATGCGCAGATGAACTTGCACGCAATGGCGTAGAGTCGGAAATCTTCTGGGTCGGCGTGAAGCCGATTCGCGGCTGCATCGCCTGCAACCAATGCCGTGCGCAGGGACTCGGCAGATGCGTCTTCGATGACGACGTGACGAACGAGGTCATCGCCAAAATGGCGTCGTGCGCCGCCGTCGTCATCGGTGCGCCTGTCTACTGGGGACAGCCCGCCGCGCAGGCGCAGGCCGTGCAGCAGCGTATGCTTTACGCGGGCGGCGCGAATTTCCGCGGCAAGCCCGCGGCGGCCGTGACGGTTTGCCGACGCGGCGGCGCGAGCGCGGCGTTCCAGACGCTGCAGATGCCGTTTCAGATGTGCAATATGCCGATTGTGACGTCGCAGTATTGGAACATCTGCTACGGACGCGAACCCGGCGAGGCGGTAATGGATGTGGAAGGTATGCAGACGATGCGCACACTTGCGCGCAACCTGGCGGAGATGCTCAAGAAATACGCGACCGGCGTCGCCGAAAAGCCTGCTCCCGAGCCGTGGCAGCCGATGCACTTCATCCGGTGACTATCAAGGAGGTAAAATGATTATGGCAACTATTCTCGTGGCGGTGCTTTGCACCAAGGACGCGGCTCTCTGCGAGGCGGCGGCGAAATAAAGGAACAACGAAAATGAAAGAAGTGATGCTGTGGGCAGGAGCGGGCCAGATCGGCCTTGCGATTGCGAGAAGGTGCGGTGCCGGCAAGAAGATCGTCGTCGGCGATAAATCATTCGCGCACGCGGAGGCGATGGCCGAGACGATGATCAAGGCCGGATTCGACGTGACACCGGTCGAAATGGATCTCTCGTCGCGCGATTCGATCCTTGCGTTCATCGAAACCGGACGCGCTTTCGGTCCGGTCAAGGCGCTCGTCAGCGCTGCCGGGGTGAGTCCGAGTCAGGCGTCGATCGAGACGATTCTCAAAGTCGATCTTTACGGAACGGCGGTTCTGCTGGATGAAGTCGGCAAGGTGATCGAGCGCGGCGGCGTCGGGGTGCACATCTCGAGCCAGAGCGGCTGGCGCATGCCGCAACTCACTGCGGATGAAGACGCGGCCCTCGCAACGACGCCTTGCGAGGAACTCCTCGCGCTTCCGCTTCTTGCGCCGGGCAGGGTGCGCGATACGCTTCACGCCTACCAGCTCGCGAAACGCTGCAACGAAAAGCGCGTGATGGCGGAGTCGGTGAAATGGGGCGCGCGCGGTGCGCGAATCAACGACATCGCGCCGGGAATCATCGTGACGCCGCTCGCGATCGACGAGTTCAACGGACCTCGCGGAGCGTTCTACAAGAATATGTTCGCGAAGTGTCCGGCGGGCCGCCCCGGTACCGCCGACGAGGTCGCGAACGTAGCGGAACTTCTGATGGGCGAGCGCGCTTCGTTCATCACCGGCTCGACGTTCCTGATGGACGGCGGCGCGACCGCGAGTTATTTCTACGGTCCGCTGCATCCGTGAAGAGGTGAAACATGAAGCACAAAATCAAACTGACCGTAATCGACAAGAAGTGCTACCCGGAACTGCAGACGAAGTACTGCAAGGATCCGAAGGCGGGTCCGTGCCCATGCTACAACGCTGGCGACGAGTTTATCTTCGAGCGCGACGGTGATCGGCGCGGTCTCGCTTTGGGCGCGAGTCACTGAACCGCAGGTTGCGGAAGCAAGGATTACTGAATCATAAGATGGGACGGCAGAGGGTTTGTCGATGAATGTTCTATTGGTTGCTTTAGGCGCGGCGTCGGGTGGCGTCCTGCGGTATCTCGTCTCTGGCTCGCCGCTCAGGACGTTTATCGTGAATGTCGCGGGCTCGTTTCTGATCGGAGTTCTGTCGGCGCTGTGCCCCCAGCGGTGGCGTCCGTTCGCCATCGCCGGCTTCTGCGGCGGCTTCACCACCTTCAGCACGTTCTCGAACGAGACTTTCCGGATGCTCGAGGACGGACATTGCCTCGCAGCTTTCGCGTATTCGTTCGGGTCTCTCCTAACCGGAGTCGTCGCGGTCGCGGTCGGCTACTGGGTAGCCGGGGCGTTCAAATGATTTTCTATCAGTGGATTGTTTAGTATCATGTACTCGCCCTGTGTAGCTGCACCTTTGCCCCGGCGCACTTTACAATCTTTTTACAATCGCTTGACAGTCCGTTGACAATTGCGGGAGCGCGACTTGGTAGAATATGTGTATCAAGCCGGAGAAGTCCGGCGGGAAGGAAACGCGCATGTTCTCTACCTGTCTGTTCGCGACCGCCGCGCTCCTCACTTCGTTTCCTAATGAACGGGAAGTGACGGAGGCGGGAGTCTACATCACCGCTTCGGCGGGCGACGATTTCGTCTTCTCGGGCGCGATTGATGGTAATGTCATTATCTCGAACACCTACGATATTTGTTCGGTGACGCTCGCGGACTGCTCACTCGCGGGTTCGCTCACGATCGTCGGCGACGCGGTCGTCAAGGCCGAAGGCGTTTCGTCGATCGCGAACGATGGCAAGGCCGTAATGAAGGTCGAGGGCTCCGCCGTGCTCGGCGGGGGCGGCGAGATCACCCTCTCCGGCGGCAAGACGAAGACGGACGCCGTACTGTACGCGACGGACGGAATTGAAATGGCGGCCGGCGTCTGGAACATCGCCATGACCTACACGAAGGCGAAGAACGGCTACGGCGTCTACGTCGCGAATGACTTCCTTCAGTCCGGCGGTCGGATGAACATTACATCAATCTGCACCGACTACAAGGACACCGGACTCTACGCGAACAAGAAATCCATCACGCTCGCGGGCGGTATTCTCTCGGTTACGATGCCCGGCGTCAAATCCGTCGGTATTGCCGCCAACAAGGGTACGACGACGATCGCGGGCGGCGTGGCGCTCGTCAGCATGAGCGGCGCGGCGGCGAAAGGCGTCAAGCAGGACGGCGCCTTCGTGATGACGGACGGACTCTTCTCCGCGACGATTTCCGGGGACTGCACCTACGAACCCTATCAAGACGATGACGACAATTATTACACCGTCGCCTACTCGGGGAGCTCACTCCTCACGGCCGGGACCTACGTGATCGAAGATGTCTCGGCGGCTTCGGCGGTGAAATGCGGCGACGTCACCATCTCCGGCGGCACCGTGCGGATCGTCGCCTCCGGCGTCGCCTCGCGCGGACTTTGCGCGGACGGCGACCTGCGCATTTCCGGCGGCTATTTCGATATCAGCGCGTACGGCTCGGCGTCCGAGACGGTGGTCGAGCTTTACGACACCGCCGATCTCACGGTGACGGATCTTGACCGCAAGACTTCCGCGTGCATCAAGCAGGGCGACACGAACGGCGTCGCCGAGGTGACGGGCGGCGTCTTCTATCTTTGCGCCACGAACTACGGCGGCAAGTGCTTCTCGGTCGACGGCAGTCTCACGGTAGGCAACTCGGGTGCGACGACCGTGCCAACCGACGCCGCGTTCACGCCCGACATCCAGGCCTGCACCTACGGACAGAAGCTTTACGTCGGCGCCCAGAAACTCTCGGCGTACACAACGCTCGGCACCGCCGTCGCGTCCACGAATCTCGAGGTGACGGCAATCGCGATCAGCACCAATTCAGCGTCCATCGTGACGGCGAGCGGAGACGAAGTGGACTACACGAATCCGAAGGCGTTCAAGGTGGTGACGGACGTCGTGGTGAATTCCGGCCGTATCCGTATGTTCTCCAAATGCGACGGTGGCGAAGGACTTGAATCGAAGGCGAATCTCACGGTGAACGGCGGCGTCATCGAGGGCACTTGCTATGACGACGTTGTGCAGGCGAGCAACGTCCTCACGGTGAACGGCGGCTATCTCTATTGCGGTTCGACCGGCAACGACGGCATCGACGCGAACGGCTCGATCGTCATCAATGACGGCGTCGTGCTCGCCTTCACTACGACGACGCCCGAAGTCGGCATCGACGTCGACAGCTCTTCCGCGCTTCTGATCAACGGCGGAGTCGTGCTCGCGGTCGGGAGTGCGACGGATATGCAATACGGCTCGTCAGGCACGCAGAAATCGTATCTCAATACGAGCGCTTCCGCTTCGACCTACGCCGGCCAATATCTCAACATCGCGGGTGACTACTGGGTAAAGGTGCCGGCACTCAGCAGCACCTCGGGCTCGCTTTCGCTCATGTGCTCAGCACCCGACTGCACGGGTTCCGCGCCGACGGCCAGCTCTACCGCGCCCACGACGGGCACGGCGATCGGTTTCCACGGCACCTACGAATGATCGTTCCGGAACAGGAGGAAAGTAAATGAAACGTATTCTTGTCTTGGCGCTTTGCATCATTCCGCTCTTTACCGTTTACGCGGCCGGTCCCGGCGGCGACCAGCCCGGCGGCGGACAGTCCGGACCCGGCGGCAGTGGCGGCAACCAGCCCGATCAACCTGGCGGCGGTTCGTCCGGCGGTGGCGGCGGATCGTTCACTTACGATACTTTCCTCACCGATTCGACCGTATCGGACGGCGCGATCGCCTTCACCAACCTCTGGACCGGCTATGACACCGCGGCGACGACGATCACCGCGCCCGCCGGCATCACGGCCCTGGTGCCGGGCGTCTGCGCGGGCAACACCGCGATCACGTCCGTGGATCTTTCGGCGACCGCCATCACCGAGCTTCCGATCGCGGCGTTCCGGGGCTGCACCAATCTAACATCGGTGACGCTGCCCGCGACCTGCACGGCGATCGGCGACGGAGCGTTCTCCGGCTGTAGGTCGATCACCGCCGTCCACACCTCGGTCGCGAGCTTCGGGGCGGACGCCTATTATGAGAGCGGCGTCACCGCGCCGGAACTCGTGGAATGGTTCGTCACCAATGCGACCGCCGCCGTCACGGCGCCGGCGAGTTACTCGCGTTCGAGTCTCGACACGTGGCTTTCGGACGAAGCCAACCGGGCGAGCTACCTCTATGCGAGCGTGGTCGCGACGAACGCCGATTTCACGACGGCGCTAACGGTCGAGGGCACGAACTTCATCTTCACCGCGCAGGATGTCGCGACGCTCCGCTCCGTGGGGGCGGAACTGCAGGTCTGCACCGATCTTGTCGAAGGCGACTGGAAGGGCGTCGTCGAATCGGATATCGTGGACGGCGTCTACACGATGCCGTCCGCCACGAACGCCTTCGCGCGCATCCGGTACACGCTACGCTGAATTTCTGATAAAATGAAAAATCATATGAAATTAATTCTGGTTTTTTGCTGTGCCCTCGCGACCGTCTTCGCATTCGCGGAATCCGGTGACAACGAGCATCCGCCGGAGCCGCCTCACGAGTCCGACTGGCGTGACGACGGCGGACCCGGCTGGCATGACGACGGTGGACCTGGCGCCTGGCGCGATCACGGCCGACCCGGTGCCCCCGGCGACCACGGAGCCGACGCCGGCCCCCGACGTGCGCCGGAACCGCGGAATATTCTCGGTTTCAGACCGGAGACGTGGATCGTGGGCGGAATCGCCGCGATCCCCTGTCTGCTGCTGCTCGTGCTGCTCGTTCGCGAAATGACCCGGGGGCGGCGCGAGGCCGCGACGAAACTCTCGCTCCTCGCGAGTGTCTCCCACGAATTCCGCACGCCTCTCACCAGTCTCCGGCTCTACGCCGAGCTGCTTGAATCCTCGCCTGAGCTTCCCGCGATAGAGAGAAATCGATATCTCGGCATCATTTCCGATGAAACGGCGCGGCTGGCGCGGCTCGTCGATAACGTCCTCGATTACGGACGCCTCGCCGAAAACCGCCGCGTCTATGCTTTGCGCGAGCTTGACCTGCCGCGGCTTGTCCGCGACATAATCGTCAAGCAGGAGGCGCATGCCGCCGCGGCGGGCATGACGCTAACGCTTTCCGGCGATGCCGAGAGAACCGCACGGGGCGATGCCGATGCCGTCCGCCAGGTCGTCAATAACCTCATCGACAATGCGGTCAAATACGCCGCGCCGGGGAAAGTCATCGGGCTTGCGGTCGGCATCGACGAGGGATGTCCCTACATCGAAGTTGCCGACCGCGGCCCCGGCATCGCGAAGGAAAACGTTCGTAGACTTTTCAATCGCTTCTGGCGCGCCGATGCGTCGCTAGCGTCCGGCGTCACGGGTGCCGGGCTCGGACTAAACATCGCGCGCGGTCTCATGCGCGGCATGGGCGGCGATCTCGTCTACCGCGCCAATCCCGAAGGCGGCAGCATTTTCCGGGCGGTGTTCCATGGATAAAAAGCGCATTCTCGTCGTCGAAGACGATTTCAACATCCGCTCGGGACTGCTTGCGCTCCTTGAGGCGAACGGCTATCTCGTCCAAACGGCGGCGGATGGCGAGGAGGGGCTTGCGGCCTTCCGCCGCGAGGCGCCCGATCTCGTCCTTCTCGACGTGATGATGCCCGGGAAGAACGGCTACGAGGTCTGCCGGGCCATACGCGAATCGCCTTCGCGCGTTCCGATTATCATGCTGACGGCGAAAGACGATGAACTCGACAAGGTCGCCGGTCTCGAAGCCGGCGCCGATGACTATGTCGTGAAGCCATTCGGCGTTCGGGAGCTGCTCGCCCGCATCCAGGCCGTGCTGAGACGCGCGCTTTATCCGTCGTCACCGGCGCCGGCGGCGACGACGTTCCGTTTCGGGGCGGACACGGTCGACCGCGCGCGGTACACGCTGACGCGTCCGGACACCGAGGCGCCGGTCGAACTCACGGCGCGCGAGCTCGCACTGCTCGCGTATTTCGCCGCGTCGCCGGGCGTCGTGCTGACGCGCGACCAGCTGCTCAACGCCGTCTGGGGAGTATCGTACTGCGGGACGACGCGGACGCTCGACCAGCATATCGCGAACCTGCGCAAAAAACTTTCCGACGCCGCGGTGCTCGAGACGGTGCACGGTATCGGCTATCGCTATCTCTCAGGGCATGGCAGTGGAAAAGTCTGATCTTCGAGGTGACGGTTGAAATGCCTTGGGGAGCCTGCGTGATGTAAAGGGCTGGTTTCGCTCGGGGGAAGGGGAAACTTCGCGCGGAAGGGTGACCGACCTTTAATCTCTGTCTCGCGGCGCCGGAATTCTGGATCTTGAAGTTCGACTTCCGATAAGACAACCAATTCTGAAATTTCATATCCTATCATATTGCGATATAATAGGATATGAAATTTATCCTTTGGGATATACGCGTAAATATTGCCTGTAATTCATTTCCTATAATATCTCGATATAATAGGAAATGACATTGACAGGTAAAGGAGAAATGTGTTATCATCCAACTATGGAAGTAGAAGATGTCAAAGTCACGACGACCGTCGGCGAGGTCGAAATCGAGAAGAAAGGGAAAGGATCTGCGATGCTCAGTCCGACTTTCTGGCGGACCGTGCGGTCTCTTAAGAACGTCAACCGGCTCAATCTTCTGAAATCGGTTTACGATCACGGCGGGAACATGGGGGTCGTCGACATCGCGAAGGAAAATCGCGTCAGCGAGCCGGTCGCGAGCGATTATCTGCGCAAGATGAACGCCCGCGGCATTATCAGCGTCAAACGGAATGCGACTTTCGTTTATTACGGAACTTTGCCCGATCGTTCCCTGCCACGCGCGATTTCGCTTCAGGATGGCTTCCGCGAATATTTCTCGCGGGAACTCCCGAAGGGCTGGCAGCGTGAACTTTGCGCGATCATGAATGGCTTCTCTCATTACAATCGGCTGAACATTCTGCGCCTCCTGTGCGTTGCCGGGGAGTGCGGCCGCGTGGAACTCGTCAAGGCGGCGGGCATCTGCGAGAAGAATTTCCAGCAGCACCTCGAGAAATTGAAAGCCGCCGGTCTCGTGGCGCGTTCTTGTCTCGGGCGCAGCCGTTATGTCTTCTCAATCAAGCCGCAGTCAAATCCGATCGCGCGAATCCTATTCGAGGCGGCCACTAACGATCTGGAACTCTCATCAAGGTCGTGGATTGCGGCGGAGATGGTGAAAGGGAAAAATATAAATGAAGAAATGTCGCGGTTTATCTCGAAGTGATTGAGCAACTGCTTCAAGGGAGTAATCAAATGACACACGGACATGAAGTGTTGAGAATGATGGAAGGGCGTAGCTATGCGAGTACCGATGAACTCGTCGCGGCGGTAGTTGCGAAGTTCGGACCCGATGAGCGGTTTTACACCTGCTCTGCGAGCGATCTTGACGCGGCGGGACTTGTCGCGTTTCTCGAGTCGAAGGGCAAGTTCAAACCGACGGGTGGCGGTTTCACGATGGATCGCGTCAAGGTCTGCAAGGATTACTGAATCATAAGATGAAAATTCTTTTTCTGTGCCATGGTAATATCTGCCGGAGCCCGATGGCGGAATTCGTGATGAAAGACCTCGTGCGCAAGGCGGGGATTGAAGGCGTCGAGGTTGAATCCGCCGCGCTTCATACCGATGAGATTGGCAGCGACATTCATTACGGCACCCGCGGCAAGCTGCGTGAGATGGGGGTGCCGTTCACTCCGCGCGAGGCGTGGCTCTTAACCGCCGCGAAGGCGCGCGAGTACGATCTGCTGATTGGGATGGACGCGTACAATATCGCCGACTTGAAGCGGCTCGTCTTTCCCGAGGACCTCGCGAAAATTCACAAGCTCCCGGAATTCGCGGGCAGAACGACCGATATCGCCGACCCGTGGTATACCGGTAATTTCGACGCGACTTACGACGATATTCTCGCCGGTTGCCGTGGGCTCATAGCCAATATTCAAGCGAAAGGACGCAAATGAAAAAAGAATTTTCGATTGTCCTTTTAAGGCCGGAGATCCCGCACAACACCGGCGCGATCGGACGGCTTTGCGTGGGGCTCGGTGTGCCGCTCCATCTGGTCCGTCCGCTCGGATTTCAGCTCGATGACAGGTCGGTTGCGCGCGCGGGTCTCGACTACTGGCCGTATCTCGATTTGCATATCCATGACACCTGGGAGGATTTTCTGAAGGCGGAAGCGCCTGAGCGGCTTTTCTTTCTCTCCACCCGCGGCGAGAAATCGCTTTACGATTGCCGATTCGAGCGCGGCGATTATCTCGTCTTCGGCAACGAGAGTTCGGGACTCCCGAAGCCTTTTTACGAAATCTACAAGGACGACCTTTTCAAAATCCCGATGCCCGGCGAACACGCGCGCTCGATCAATCTCGCGAACGCGGTCTCGATCGCCGCATACGAATGCTATCGGCAACTTTGAAATACGCCGGTTGAAAACGTTTCATGCTATGTAGAATCCGCAGCTCGATTACGTTCTTATAGAGATAGGGGTATGGCGATGAAGGATATCGCAGGACTCGCGGAGGAATTCGCGGAAAATCGCGAGCGACTGATGGCTCTCGTCAGGAAGCACCTGAAGCCGGTGCTCCTGAAGCGGATGGACTATGAGGACGTTCTCTCGATGGTCTATGAAAATTCCGCGAAGCGGCTCGCCTATTTTTCCGCGCATGTTGAGATTCCCGCCTACTTCAAGTTCCGGACGATTCTTTTTCAGACCCTCACCGATCTGGAGCGGCGCAATCTCGCGGCGGAATCGAGGGATGTCTACAAGGAGGTGAAGCTGGAAGGTGAAGAGGGAAAAGACGACGGTGGAATAATGGAACTCGCGGCCGATGTCACCTCTCCGGTCTCGCGTATCGATCGGAACGAACGCCATCGGCTCCTGAAGGCGGCGATTGCCGCTTTGCCGACCAATGATCGGGAAATTATCGTGCTGCGGCACTTCGATGAACTCGGCAATAACGAATGCGCGGCGGTGCTGGGCATTGAGCCGAAGGCGGCGTCGATCCGTTATGTTCGCGCCCTCGAGAAGTTGCAGAAGAAACTGCTGGAGCTGTCCTGCTTTCGAATGTAAAATGGAAAATGTAAAATGGAAAATGAGATTCCGGAGAATTTAAAGGGGCTGGCGCGAGAACTGGACGGGCTCGCGGGGGCGGGATCGGGGGATTTCGACTTCGACGGACTGCCTGACCTGTCGGGCACCGATTTCGAGCCGCTCGCGGAAATCGGACGCGGCGGAATGGGGATCGTCTACGAAGCGCGGCAGAAGTCGCTCGAGCGCACGGTGGCGCTCAAAGTGCTCGCGCCGCATTTCGCGAAGGACGAGGATTTTCGCGCGCGGTTTCTCGCCGAGTCGCGGGTTGTCGCGCGGCTCAACCATCCGAATATCGTCGACGTCTATGCCGCGGGCGCGAAGGGGAACGTTTATTATTTCGCGATGGAATTGAATCGCGGCAAGTGCGCGGCTGAATGGGCGTTTCAATCGCCGGATGAAGTGGCTAAGTTCGGCATCACGGTTGCGGACGCTCTCGCCTACGCGCATAGTCTCGGCGTAATCCACCGGGACGTTAAGCCGGCGAATGTCTTTATCAATGAGGCGGGGCTTGTAAAACTCGGTGACTTCGGGCTCGCGTGCATGAGCGGGGAAGCGGCGGATTCCGCCGGCACGGCGAAATATCTCGCGCCGGAACTGCGAGCGGGGAGGGCGGCGAGCTTCGCGTCCGACCAGTACGCGCTCGGGGCGACGCTCCTCGAGCTCGCCGCGCCTTTTATCGCGGGGAAGCGGCGGGATGATTTCGTGAAGATACTCGATAAGGCGACGCGAAACGCGGCGGCGGAACGTTATGACAGTGTCGCGGAGCTGGCGCTGGATTTGCGACGCTATCTCGCGCATGAACCGATTGTTGCAGCAGTGCCGACACTTGCGCATCGGCTGCGGCTTTGGTCGCGGCGGAATCCCGCGGCCTGCGGGGGCACGGCTGCCGCGGCTTTTTTGCTGGCGGGATTGGTTTCCTCGCTGGTTTACGGATATCTGAACACGCGGCGGGCACTGGCGGACGCCGAAGCGGCGCGGGCGGGGGCCGAATTGGCGATGGAGCAGGTGGAGTCGGAAGCGGCGCAGGCGGCGTTGGCGCTTGCGGGTTCGGTGGGGACGCTGGATCATTCCGGAGAAGGAATGCGTGCGAATGAAATTGCCCGGGCAATCGAGACCGCTGAAAAACTCGCCGGACGGTTCCCGGACAACAAAGATATTCAATCTGCGGTTGGCCGCCTGCGTTACGCAAAGGCGGTCCACGAGCGATTCAGAATTCGTCGTCAACATCGCGCAGATTCGGCTTCTGGCGAACTATGATTCCTAGTATATCGCGATATACTAGGGAATCAATTTCACCCAATGAAACCGGTACTGTAGGTGATATCAGATTTCAAATCCTATTATATCGCGATATGATAGGATTTGAAATCTGGAAGGGATCTGGAGTTTACCCATTTTACGGGTCAGACTGGAACACCTCGCAATCTTTCTACCACGGAAGACACGCGATACTATACCAAACACGGAAACCGCCTTCGGTGTCGCGCGAATGCGCGTTTCCGTGTTTTCCGTGGTCGAGATCTCCTCGGTACAGGAAGAATGCCTTTTCACTTACGAATTTGCATCTCACCCGCTCCACGCCGGCGTTAGATAGCCTTCGTCCACAGAAAAATGAGTAAACACCAGGGAAGGGATGTAGAATAATTGATGGAAGTGCGTTCTTAATGGATAGAGAAAGGAAGAAGGCAATGAATATCAAAACACTGATTTTGATGGCTGGGCTGACGCTGACGGTTACGGCCGGTTTTGCGGAAGCTGAACGGGGCAGATCGGAAGGTCGGAATAATCGCGGAGAGAGGCGAGAACAGCGGCGGGAAACAGAAGGTGCGAAGCTGCACAAGTTCTCGACAACGGTCGAGAAGGAACGTCCGGAACTAAACGAAGAGACGAAGAAATTGATCGCGGCTTACCGGCGTGATCCGAGCGAGGAGAATCGCGCGGCGCTTGAAAAACAGGTGCGGGCTAATTATGAGAAAGTGCTCGATCGCAAACGCGCGAAACTCGAGGAGCTGAAGCGTACCGCGCGCGAGGAATCGAAGGTCAAGGAGATGGAGGTGATTGTCGAGGAGATGCTGCGCGACCGCGAGCATCGCATAGCGCAGTCGATGGCGCGCTTCGCCGACAAGCGGCTCAGGCCCGGTTCGCGCGAGGGCGAAGACGGATTCCATCCGCTCATCGGCGCGGCGGAGAACGTCTCGATCGCGCATACCGAAGTCACCAACGCCGAATACAAGAAATTCAAGCCCGACTGGCCGTTTGACGACAATCGTCCCGCGGTGAATGTTTCCTACTCCGACGCCCTCGCCTACTGCGCCTGGCTCACTTCCCAATCCGCACTCAGCACTAAGCACCAGGCACTAAGCACTAAGCACTCGGCACCAAGCACTAAGCACCAGGCACTAAGCACTAATCACTCGGCACCAAGCACTAAATACCGCCTGCCGACCGAGGACGAATGGGAACTTGCCGCCGGGCACATGCCGAAGGATGCGGATTTCAACTCGAAGGGCGAGGACGGGAAGCTCTCGCCGGTCGATGCGCACAAGGCGACGCTCGGCGCGTGCGGCGGTATCGATTTCTGGGGCAATGTCTGGGAATGGACTTCGACCGAGCGCGACAAAGGCGAGCGCGCGGTGAAAGGCGGCGGCTGGTCGACGCCGCGCACCCTTTGCCGCACCGAGTGTCGCACGAACGCCCGCGACGAGAAAACGCGTTATGAGGATGTCGGGTTCAGAATCGTTCGCGTTGAAGGTACTGGCAACAGGAGGTGAAAATGAAATTGGCGATTTTGATCATGGCGGCGATGTCCGTAAGCGCTGCCATGTCTGACGAGGCGTGCAAGGACGGCGTGTGTCCGCTTCCGGCTTTCGGGAAGAGCGCGGATACGGCGGTCTACTCGCCCGTGCCGGCGAGCTCGGTGAAGATGATCGAGCAGGGGAAGCGACTCGATACGCTTAAGGGGAAAACCATCGCGATCGTCGGCGGAAGTTTCATGGCGAATGTCACCCATCCTGAATTGAAGCGGCTGATCCTGGGCGAATACCCGACGGCGAAGGTCTATCTCTTAAGCGAAATCGGCTCGGCGGGTCCGTATCCGCGGCCGGGGATGATCCGTCGCGAGAAGGACGAATTCCAGCGCCGGCTCAAGGAGTATCACGTCGATGCGGTCATTTCTGGGAACGGCGGGTGCGGACTCTGCACGCCGAAGGAGACGGGATCGTGCATAGCCGCGGAAATGCTCGGAATCCCTTCGGTGATGATCGCCGGGTCCGGTTTCGTCAAACAGGCGAAGGCAACTGCACTCTCCGCCGGCGTCGCCGTGCAGCGCGTTGCGGAATATCCGGGCGCCTTTGCCTCGCACACGCGCGAGGAACTGCTCGCGAACACCCGCAAGGTGCTCTGGCCTGCGATCAAGCTTGCCCTTACCGAACCGCTTCGATCCGACGAGAAAATGTCCGCCGGCGATTCGCGGAAAGACGAAGGCGCCGCGATCATCGGAACCGAAGCGGAACTCAGTCGCTCGTTCCTCGATTCCGGCTGGACGGACGGGCTCCCGATTGTTCTCCCGACGGAAGCCGCGGTCGCCGAGTTTCTCGAGTTTACCGATCTCGCGCCCGGTCATTCGCTTGGCGCGATTCCGCCCGCGATGCGCGAGGTGACGGTCAGGGATGTCGCGGTGAACGGCGTGATGGCGGGGTGTCCGCCCGAGTTCATGCCGCTTCTCGTCGCATTCGCCGAGGCGCTGAAGGCGGGCGATTTCCGCCGGACGCTCGTTTCGACCCATGCCTGGACGCCGTACTGCTGGCTCAACGGACCCGTCGCGCGGCAGCTCGGTTTCGACGACGGACAGGGTGAAATCTCCGAGCCGAAGAATATGATGCTCGGGCGCTTCATGAATCTCGCGCTCCTCAATCTCGGCGGCTATCGCGTGAAGGAGAACCGCATGGGCACTTTCGGCTACTTGACGCCGTGGACGCTCGTCGAGAACGAACGCGCGGCGATCGCCGCGGGCTGGAAGCCGTATCAATTGCAGCAGGGGTATTCGATCGACGACTCGACCATATCCTGCGCCTCGGCGATCAACTGGGGCAACAATCTCGTCCCGGCGACGACCGATCCCGAGCGGATCAAGGACATGATCGCCTGGGACGCGGTCGAGAAGCAGCAGATGGCGGTTGGGAGCGGAATGCCGCGCGTTTACCGGACATTCCTCATCACGCCGGAAGTCGCGAAGGATCTCGCGCGAAAATACGTGTCGAAGGACGAGCTCGAGGATGCGCTCGTTAAAACGGCGGTGAATCCGCTCGGCGCGCGGGCGTTCGCGAATTACTGGGGGAATCCCGGTAGCGCGTTCGATCCGGCGAGGAGCCCGATCTCGCGGCACGAGAGGCGCATCGCCCGCGAGGAAGGCGCGAGCGAAACGGCGCTGCCGCCGTGGCTCGGGTGGACGGGACTTAAAAGCGTCGAGACGGTTCCGGTGATGGAGAAGGGGAAGAATGTCTTTCTCGTGACCGGCGACGCCGCGCGCAACAAGGAGCAGTGTCTCCCCGGCGGCGGATCGGTGACGGTGAAGATCCGCCTGCCCGTGAAGTGGGACGCGCTGATGGCCGAACGCGGCTACGAGCCGCTCGCGAAATTCAGGCTCAAGTGCGATCTCGCGCCTGACGCACCGCGGCGCAAGGTCCGCGGCTATTCCCGTCCGGGAGTTCGCGGCGACCGCAGATGATTATTGCGTGACTCTGGCGTTTGCCAGAACGGCGGCGCCGACGCGGGAGAGGCCGCCGGCGCGGCGAAATAGCGATTGGTGAATTGCAAGGTACGCTCGTACGCGCCCGCGCTCGGATGCTGATCGCGCTCGTTGATCCTGTCGCGGTCCTAGAGTGGACCGGTGACAGGATCAACTTTTCCGGACCAACTTTTGAGCCTGCCTCCGGATCTTCAATAATTCTTGTTCGCCACTAAAAGCAACAATCAAAAACCACAGGGCCGAATCGACGAATCGACGAATCGACGAATCGACGAATCGACGAATTCTCTCCCTCTATTATGCCGTTCCGATCCACCAGCGTCGGACGAGCGGGAAAGTCCGCTGCTTGAGAACAATCGGCATCCCCGAATGGGTGGAGTCTCGGCATATATTTTTGGTATAATCAGATTAAAAGTTTGATGATAAAGCACCATGAGTAAGCCGAGGATAACAATCTGCATGGGAAGCTCGTGCTTCGCGAGAGGCAACGAGCGGAACCTCGAATTCTGCGAGGAGTTCCTCGCCGCGCACGGGCTTCAGGACGAGGTCGACGTCGAGCTCGGCGGGTCGCTCTGCACCGGGAATTGCGCAGAAGGCCCGATTGTGATGGTCGACGACAGGAAGTACACTCATGTCGACCGCGGACTGATGGGCGACATCCTCGGCTCGCTTTTCCTTGAGGGAGGGGAGAAATGAACGGCCCCGTCTACACGATCGCGAACCAGTGCCAGGACTGCTACAAGTGCGTCCGCCACTGCCCGGTGAAGGCGATCAGGATCGTGAAGGGGAACGCCTCGGTCATCGCCGAGAACTGCGTCGCGTGCGGCGAATGCGTGAAGGTCTGTCCCTCGGGCGCGAAGAAGATACGGAGTGATCTTTCGCGTCTCCGCTCGCTCCTCGCCTCGGGCGCGCAGGTCTACGCCTCGATCGCGCCGAGCTGGACCGGCTACTTCAAGGGCGTGACGCTCGAGCGCCTCGCGGGCGCGCTCGTCGAGGCCGGCTTCGCGGGCGTTTCCGAAACGGCGCACGGCGCCGAGACGGTGAGCGCCCACGTCGCGCGCCTTTTCGCCGCGACGGAGAAGCCCGTAATCATGATTTCCTCCGCCTGCCCCGCGTGCGTCGACTACATCCGGATGTACAAACCCGAGTGGGCGCCGTACATAACGCCCGTCCCCTCGCCCGTGCGCGCCCACGCGAAACTCCTGAAGGAGTGGCACGGCGCGGATATCAAGGTCGTCTTCTTCGGTCCCTGCGCCGCGAAAAAGAACGAGGCCGACCGCAATCCCGAGGAGCTCGCGCTCGCGCTGACTTTCAAGTCGCTCGAGGAGATACTCGAGGAGCGCGGCGTCCTTCCCGAATTCGCGAAGGACACTTTTCTCGATCTCGGTCCAGCCGAGGAAGGGCGCTTTTATTCGGTCGAAGGCGGAATGAATGACACCCTCCGCGACGGAACCGATAAAATCCGCTACGTCTCCGTTTCCGGTCTCGCCGGTCTCCGGCGGCTTCTCGCGACGCCGCCCCCGAAGGCGCCGCCCGCGCGCAGCGTCTTCATCGAGGCGCTCGCCTGCCGCGGCGGCTGCGTGAACGGCCCCGCGATGCGCGGCTCGTCCGGCTGCTCGCTCGATACGCTCCTCGCGACCGACGCGAACGCGCCGATCCAGTCAAGCGCCGCGCGCTGTGAGACCCACTGCGGAGGCGCCGCGTACGCGCCCGCGCCGGTCGCGCGGCCACAATACTCCGAAAGCGACATCGCCGCGGCGCTCGCGCGCGTCGGGAAGCGCTCGAAGGCCGACGAGGTGAACTGCGGCGCCTGCGGCTACGAGTCGTGCCGCGCGTTCGCCTGCGCGCTCCTCGCCGGAAAGGCCGAGGAGAATATGTGCCACACCTATCTGAAGCACAACTTCGAGCGGACTTCGAACGCGCTTATCCGTTTCATTCCCGCGGGCGTCGTGATCGTCGATAACGACGGCGGAATCATTGAGGCGAACCGTCATTTCGCCGAGCTCGTCGGCGCCGAAGGGGAGTTCGACGCGCTCGGCTCGCTCGAAGGCCTTCGCATCGACGCGCTTCTCCCCGAATTCGCGGAACTCTTCCGCGGCTCGCTCGACCACGGGAGCGAAATCGAGAAGTTCCGCCAGCCGCTCAAGGACCGGCTCGTCAACATTTCCGTCTTTTCGATCGCCCAGGGTGAATCGGCGGGCGCCGTCATCCAGGACGTCACCGGGAACGAGATGAAGCGCGAGCAGGTCGCGGCGAAGGCGCGCGAGGTCATATTGAAGAATGTCCAGACCGTTCAGGAAGTCGCGCGGCTCTTCGGCGAGCATATCGCCGAGACCGAGATCATGCTCAACGAAATCGCGGGAACGTACGAGTCGAAAACGGTCGGCGTAAGCTACAACGGCGGCGACTCCGACAGCTACCTTAACGGCTGAGGCGAAGACGATGGCGGAAGAGCTTTTCATCGAAATGGAATCGGCGCAGTTCACGAAGACGGGTCAGGCCGCCTGCGGGGACGATGTCCGTTTCCTTACGATCGAGAAGGAGAACCGCTACATCGCGGCCCTTTCCGACGGGCTCGGGAGCGGGGTGAAGGCCCACGTCCTTTCGACGATGACGACGACGATGGCGCTCAAGTTCCTGAGGTCCAATCTCCCGACCCTGCAGTCGGTCGAGATCATCATGGACTCGCTTCCCGTCTGCGAAGTCCGGAAAATCAGCTACGCGACTTTCTCGCTCTTCGATTTCGCGCTCGGCGGGAAGGCGAAGATCCTCGAGATGGGGAACCCGGGCTACATCCACCTCCGCGGCACCGAGGAGGTGAAGCCCGCGAGCGAGCGGCGGATGGTGAGCGAGCACTGGCCCGACCGCGGCGTCCGCGAGTGCGAGGCCGATTTCCGCGCGGGCGACCGGATAATCATCATGTCGGACGGCGTCACTCAGGCGGGCCTCGGCGAGCGGAAGGACATGAAGCTCGGCTGGCGCCGCTCGGGCGTACTCCGTTTCGCTCAGGCGAAAATCGCCGCGCGGCCCGATATCTCGGCGAAGGAGCTTTCCCACTCGATCGCGCGCGAGGCGGTCAATATCACGAAGGGTATCTCGCGCGATGACACCTCGGCGCTCGTCATCTACCTCCGCAATCCGCGCGTTCTCCGCGTCCTCACCGGGCCGCCGTTCCGGAAGGAGAACGACGCCGAATACGCGCGTCAGGCGAATCTCGGCGAGGACCACGTCCTCGTCTCGGGCGGAACGACCGCGAACATCCTCGAGCGCGAGCTCGGGGCGAAGGTCAAGATCTCGCTCGCCGACATGCGCTCGGCGGGCGGGCTCCCGCCGGTCGGGCGGATTCCCGGGGTCGGCTACGCGACCGAGGGGATTCTCACCCTCTCGCGCGTTCTTTCCGCGCTTGAGCAGCACCGCGACCCGTCGGGCGAACCCGCCGCCGCGCGGCTCTATCTCGAGCGCCTCGCGGCGCACGACCGGATCGAGTTCGTGATCGGGACGAAGGTGAACGAGTGCCATCAGGACCCGAACATCCCCCAGGAGCTCGAACTGAGGCGGAGCGTTCTGAAGCGCATGGCCGCCGTTCTCGAAAAGGATTACCGGAAAATCGTCAAGCTTAACTACTACTGAAAAAGGACCGACAACCATGGACAAAGTGAATCTGGAGATCTGCTGCGGGACCGCCTGCTATCTTCTCGGCGCCGCGAAGCTGATGGAACTCGAGGAGACGCTTCCCGAGGACTTGAAGGGCAAGGTCGAATTCGAGGCGAAGACGTGCCTCGGAATGTGCAACGACGACCGCCTCGGCGGCGCCCCGTATGTCCGCTTCAACGGCGAAGAGGTGATGGCGAACGCTACCGCCGACGCGGTCGTCATGCGTCTTCGCGAACTTCTTGGCATCCCGATGGAGGAAATCTGAAAATGAACCAGGCCGCTCAGTATATCCGCCGCGAACTCGCTATCCGCCTCGTCCGCGCCTTCGACGCGGGAACGCTCCGCGAGGAACTCGACACTATCCCAGTGAAGCTCCGCCCGAAGAACGAGCCGAGCTCGCGCTGCTGCGTCTACCACGACCGCGCCGTCCTCAAGTACCGCCTGATGGCGCTTCTCGGCTATTCGATTGAGGATGAAACCGAGGAGGCGAAGACGCTCGCTTCTTATCTCGACGAAGTGGTCGCGAATGTCGAGGCGGGGAGGGACCCGTACGGCGACCTCGAGCACAAGTCCGCGCCGCTTTCCGTCTGCGGGCCCGCGTGCTCGGGCTGCCCGGACGCGAAGGTCGTTACGACCGACAACTGCCGCGGCTGCTTCGCGCGCCCCTGCATGTACAACTGCCCGAAGAAGGCCGTTTCGATCGTCGGCGGCCGAAGCGTCATCGACCAGTCGCTCTGCATCAAGTGCGGGAAGTGCGTCGCCGCGTGCCCGTACCACGCGATCGTGAAGACGACCGTTCCCTGCGAGGACGCGTGCCCTGTGGGCGCGATCAAGAAGAACGAGTTCGGCGTCGCCCAGATCGACTTCAAGCGCTGCATCTTCTGCGGGAAGTGCTTCAACCAGTGCCCGTTCGGCGCGGTGATGGAACGCTCGCAGCTGATGGAGATACTCCTCGCGATGAAGCGCGGCGAAAGACTCGTCGCGATGGTCGCGCCCGCCGCGTCGAAGTCCTTCCCCGGAAAGATTGAGCAGCTTCTCACAGCCTGCAAGAAGGCCGGCTTCGCCGAGGTTATGGAAGTCGCGATCGGCGCCGAGATGACGACGAAGCACGAGACCGCGGAATTCGTCGAGCGCTTCACCGCCGACCCGAAGACCTTCATGACGACTTCGTGCTGCCCCGCGTGGGTGAACCTCGTCGCGAAGCATCTCCCCGATTTGATTGACAAGGTCTCGCTCACCCCGAGCCCGATGGTCTACTCGCGCGAAATCATGAAGGCGAAAGACCCGAGCCTCAAGACCGTCTTCATCGGGCCATGCGTCGCGAAGCGTTCCGAGGCGCGGCGGAAGGACGTCGATTTCGTCCTCTCGTTCGAGGAGCTCGGCGCGATCCTCGCCGCGCGCAACGTCGACGTGATGGCGTGCGAGCCGTACCCGGTCGAGCGCCCCGCCGACCCGACCGCGCGCAACTACTCGAAGAGCTGCGGCGTCACTCAGGCGGTCATCACCGAGGCGACGAAGAACATCCCCGGCTTTACGCTCAACGCGAAGCAGATCAATGGTATCGACAAGAAGACCTGCGCGATGGTGAAGCTCTACGCGATGGGGAAGCTCCCCGCGAACTTCCTCGAAGTGATGGCCTGCCCGGGCGGCTGCGAAAACGGTCCCTGCTCGATCAACTGATGGATACGCGAATCGAAGAGATGCGTGCGGCGGTCGAGCGACTCAACGCGGCCGCCGACGCCTATTATAACGGTCGTGGCGAGCTCATGACCGACTTCGAGTGGGATGCGCTTTTCGATCGCGTAAAGGCGCTCGAGGCCGAGACCGGCGTGGTTCTCGAATCTTCGCCGACGAACCGCGTCAGCGCGGACGATGTCGCCGGTCGCAAGGAACCGCATGAATTCGCGGCCCTCTCGCTCGCCAAGACGAAGAAAATCGATGAAGTCGCGAAATGGGCCGAGGGACGCCCGATCTGGATTTCGTGGAAGCTCGACGGGCTTACGCTCGTCGTCACTTACGACGGCGGAAAACTCGCGAAGGTCGTGACGCGCGGCGACGGTCATGTCGGAACGAACATCACCCATCTCGCGGACGGAATTCGCGGCATACCGAAGAAGATCGCGTATGCGGGACATCTCGTCATCCGCGGCGAAGCGGTCATTTCCTACGCCGACTTCGAAGCGTTTCTCGCGACCACCGAGGATGATTACGCGAATCCGCGGAATCTCGCCGCCGGTTCGCTTACACTTAAAAACGCCGAGGACCTGAAGCCGCGGAACGTCCGCTGGATTCCGTTTACGCTCGTTCACGCCGAGGAGAATATCGTTTCATGGGGCGAGCGAATGGATTTTCTCGCGCGGCTCGGATTCGATGTCGTAGAGCGCGAGAAGCTCGACACGCCGGACGAGTCGGCGATCTCCGCGGTCGTCGACCGCTGGACGGAAAAGGTGACCGGGCGCATCAATCCCTACCCGGTCGACGGGCTTGTGATCTGTTACGACGACAGCGTGTACGCGGCTACCGGCTCGGTCACAGGGCACCACGCGACGCGCGCCGGCTTCGCGTTCAAATGGCAGGACGAGAGCGCGAAGACGGTTCTCGACCATATCGAGTGGAGCTCCGCCGTGCGCGCGATTTCGCCGGTCGCGGTTTTTCGCCCCGTCGAGCTTGAGGGGACGACGGTGAAGCGCGCGAGCCTTTGCAATATCTCCGAATGCGAACGGCTCGGAATCGGCGGGCCGGGAACGGAACTGGAGGTCATCAAGGCGAACAAGATCATACCGAAGGTCGTCGCGGTGACTGCGAAGAACGGTGAATTCACGGTTCCAGCGCAGTGTCCGGTCTGCGGAGCGCCGACGGAAATCGTCGAGTCGCTCGGCGGTACGAAAACGCTCAAATGCACGAATGAAAAATGCCCCGCGCGCGAACTCGCGAAGTACGAACGTTTCGTTTCGCGCGAAGGCCTCGATATCGACGGTCTTGCCGGCGAAACACTCGCGCGGTTCGTGAATCTCGGTTGGATTCATTCGCCCGCCGATATCTATCGTCTCGGCGACCATGCCGAGGAGATCGCCGCGCTCGAAGGTTTCGGCGCGAAGAGCGCGGAGAATCTGAAAGCGGCGATCGCCGCGGCGAGAAAGCGCGAATGCGCGCGATTCCTGGTCGCGCTTTCGATACCGATGTGCGGGCGCGATGTCGCGAAGAAGCTCGCCGCGAGATATCTCCCCTCTGAACTCCTCGCGCTCGCCGGGCGTCTTGACGCGGTCGACGTGCTTTCCGAAATCGGCGGCATCGGCCCCACTAAAGCGCGTTCGGTAGTCGCTTGGATGCGGGACCGCGCGAACGCGACGCTCTTCGGCGAGCTTCTCCGGGAAATCGAAATCACCGCAGGCGCGAAGGAATCGACCGGCGGTAAATGCGCCGGACTTACTTTCGTCATCACCGGCGATGTTCATCATTTCGCGAATCGCGACGCTTTCCGTGACTATGTCGAGAAAGAAGGCGGGAAGGTTTCCGGAAGCGTTTCCGCGAAGACGAGTTTTCTCGTCAATAACGACCTCGAGTCGGCTTCTTCGAAGAACGTCAAGGCGAAGAAGCTCGGGATCGAAATTATTTCCGAAGACGAGTTCGTCGCCCGTTTCGGTTCGAGAACCGAGGCATGATTCTCTCGGCGCTTCTGTTCGCGGCCGTCGCGGCGGCCACACCGCTCGAGCGTTTTCCATGGGAGACGGACAGCGCGATTTCGGAGGAAATCCGCCGCGAATGGGTTTTACCCGATCGCGTGATCGACGAGCGCGCGGACGACTGGCGGCCGGAATTCGAGCGTCGATTCCGACCGATCGTCAAGGACGCGAAGACGGCTACCGAGGCGGTGCAGAAAATCAACGCCGTCATCTGGGATGAACTTGATGTTCACTACTCGACCGAACGCGATATCGCTAACCAGTCGCCGTTTCATTCGATGCGAATCCACAAGGCGAGCTGCACTGGAATGACGATACTTCAGGTCTGTGCCTATCGCGCGGTGGGGATACCGGCGCGACTCGTCGGCTGCAACTGGACGACCCAGCCCGGGAATCACAGTTGGCCGGAGTTCTACGATGCGGGCGTGTGGCATCATTTCGGAGACGGCGATCCCTCGCCGATCGATAAATCCTGGGTCGATCCGTTCGCCGCGCAGGCCGACGCTTCGCGCCCGGAAACACGGATATACGCTTCGCGCGCTACGCCGAACGCGGAGCGTACGGTTTTCTGGAAAACCTGGGCGCCGGAAGGCGGGCCGTCCGATGTGTGGGCTGATGACGTTACCGAAAGCTATCGGAAATACCGCCGGGAGGGCGTTACGAAAGACGATATTCCGCGGGATACGAATTACGTCCATCCAGACAATCGCTAGACCGCGATTTTGATATAATCTATCGTCATGAATACTGCAATATTTCTTCTAGCATCGCTTCTGCCCGTCATACCCCAGCCGACCGAATGGAAGCCCGGCGAGGGCGAGTGCGATATCCGCAAGTCCCGTGTGGTCACGACGCTCGTGAAAGATAAATCGCTCGGAGACGAAGGATACCGGATGAAGATCGAGCCCGGAGCGCCCGGCGAATCGGGCCGCGTCACCATTGAGGCCCCGACTGAGGTCGGTATCGTCTGGGGGCGACAGACGCTCGCGCAGCTTAAGACTGCGGGAGGAAACATTTCCGCGGGTGAAATCGTCGATAGCCCGAAGTACCGCGTCCGCGGTTTCGTGATGGACGTCGGGCGGATGTATCACTCGCTTGATTTTCTCTACGATCTCGCGCGGACAATGTCGTATTTCAAGATGAATACGCTCCACGTCCATCTGAACGACAATGAAATCTGCAAGGACCCGAAAGCCGACTGGTCGACGAAGCAGGCGGCGTTCCGCCTCGAGAGCGAAACGTACCCCGAGCTCACCGCGAAGGACGGGCACTACACCAAGGCGGAATTCCGCAGGTTCGTGAAGGACTGCGCCGCGATGGGCGTCACGGTCGTTCCCGAAATCGATGTTCCCGCCCATTCGCTCGCCTTTACGCGCGTCCGCCCGGATTTCGCCTCGAAGAAATACGGCGCCGATCACTTCGACCTCGACAAGACGGACGAGATTCTCGCGTGGCTCAAGCCGCTTTTCGCGGAATATCTCACTGGCGACGATCCTGTCTTCGCGACGCCGTACTGCCACGTCGGCACCGACGAATACAACAAGGCGGAGGCCGAGAAATTCCGTCGCTTCACCGACGAGATGCTGAAGATGGTCGAGGGCTTCGGCTACAAGGCTTGCGCCTGGGGCGCGCTCACCCATGCGAAGGGAGAATATCCCGTCAAGGCGTCGAAGGACATCACGATCGACATCTGGCACAACCCGTACTATCAGCCGAAGGAAGCGATCGCGGCCGGCTATTCCGTCGTATGCGTTCCCGACGGGCTCGTCTACCTCGTCCCGTTCGCGGGCTACTACTACGACTATCTCAACCACCGCTATCTCTTCGACAACTGGGAAGCGGACAATATCGCGGGCTATCAGGTCCCGCCCGAAAATCTCGATCAGGTCGCGGGCGGAAAGTTCGCGCTTTGGAACGACGCGCTCGGGAAGAAGAAAGACGGCACTCCCTATACCGAGGCCGACAACTGGGACCGCATTTTCCCCGCGCTTGAAACCAGCGCGGAAAAACTTTGGACCGGAAAACGCGCGGACGTCGACTGGAACTTCTTTTCCACGCTCGGCAATTCTCTCGGCGAACCGGCCGGCGTCAAGATGACCCACGCTTATCGATTCAAATAGCGGCGTTCGCAGCTGTTATTTGATGAGCCGGTAGCCCTGGCCCCAGATATTCTCGATGTAACAGCCGGCCGGACCGAGTTTCCGGCGCAGGTTCTTTACGTGCGAGCGGAGGAAGATCGCGGTCGTGATGTCGCTCAGTTCGTCGAGCATCCGGTCGACTGAGAGAATCCTTCCCCGTTCTGCCGCGAGCAGTCCGAGAATGTCGTTCTCCGTCTTCGTAAGCCGTTCCTGAAAATCGATGCCGCGCACCACTGCTTCGCTGAAGTCGACTGAAATATCCCCGAGCTGCAGCCAGCGGTTGGACTTCGTCTGCGTTCGGTAGACGGCTATGCGTTCAAAGAGCGATTTGACGCGCAGCGCGAGGTATCGCGGTACCGCGGATTCGGTCTTGCCGATGTAATCGTCGGCGCCGGCGCCGAACCCGCAGCACTTGTCAGTCTCGTCATTGAGCGCGGTCAGGAAGACGATCGGAGTTTCGGGCGAGAGGGCTCGGATTTTCTCGCAGACGGCGAATCCGTTCAGCCGCGGCATCATTACGTCGAGAAGAACGAGATCGGGTTTTTTCTCGCTGAAAAGAGCGATACCTTCCTCGCCGTCTTTCGCGGTTCTGGTCGCGAAGCCTTCGTTCTCCAGAAGTTTCGCGTATGACTTTCTCAGGATGCGCTCGTCTTCGATAATCAGAATTTCTTTCATGTTTAAGGATTCTACGCTTTGCCGACTGGGATGAAATGTAAATTTCAATCGTGAAAAAGGTAAAATCCGAGCAGGAAAACCTGAATTATATTTTTCTGTAAAATCCTTGTCAGAAACACCTCTTCGATTCGAGTAATGCATGGAAGGATAAATCATGCAGACGAAGAATTATATCGGCGGCGCGGTAATCGCGCTACTTTCGGTGAGCGTCGCGGTTCTCGCGATAGAGAATTATCGGCTCTCGCGCAAATTGGTGCTTGGCGCGAAGTGCTCGGTGCCTGGTGCGAAATCAGAGCCTAGTGCTCAGTGCCTAGTGCCGGCTGCCGAGAAGACGCCGGACGCGAAAGCGGAGGAGAAACGGGAAATCGAACAAAAAGTGGTGGACGTCGTTTACGACGGTGATGACGACATTGCGGTGATCTTCAGCGAACGACCGGATATGGGAATCGTCCGCGAGTATATCGAAGCGGGGCCGGTCAACGCGGGTTCGGTCGCGTATCGCTACGAGGCGCGATACAACAACCGAACGGAGGAGTACGATCCGTGCGTCCACGTGACGGGTGATTTCGCCTATCGGACGAATCTCACTTTGAAAGTTCATGCCGGTTTCCCGGTCTGGGGAAAGTCGTCGACCTCCAATCTCACCGTGGTCGCGATGAAGGAGGATTTCGAAGCGACGCTGCGGCGCAAGGACGCGCCCCCGTTCGTCCGCTTCGCGACCGGCGGGCGCTATCTCGCGCCGATCGGCAGTCGCGCGATCGCGCTCGAGACGGTGAACGTCGAGCTCCTCCATACGGAAATCCGCCGCGTTCCCGCCGCGAATATCGTCGAGATGCTCGCGCTCGAAGAGAACGAATACATGAGAATCCGGAAGTGCTCCTGGCCGAACGAGGAAGAATGGCTCGAGGATATCGCCGGCGTCGCGCGCGTCGCCGATTTTCCGATCGAGGCCGGAATCAACGAGACGGTGAAGAACCTGATCTCGGTCGTTCCCGCGGACGGGCTTTCCTCGAACGGCGTATTTCTCGTGATGGCACGCGACGGTAAGCGCGATCGCAAGGAACATAGGCCGTGGTGGAACGACGATAATAAGCCGCTCAATCCGAACCGCTATCGCCTTGTCACCGTGACCGACCTCGGAATCAGCGCCCGCGCGGCGAAGGATGAGATCGTCGTCTGGACGACTTCGCTTACGAGCGGGCGACCGGTCGCGGACGCGACGGTCGAGATTTTCTCGTGCGCGAACATCCTCCTCGGCAAGGGCGTCACCGGCGAGGACGGCGTTGCGCGCTGCGAAATCGCGAAGGGCGAAGGCGAGCCATTCGCGGTCGTAGTGACCGCGGCCGACGACGTCGACCGTTCGTTTATCGCGCTTACGGACGGCATGTCGATCGACGAGTCCGCGATCAAGGCAGGACGCGACGGATTTCTCGGTGCGGGCGAAGTCTCGGCGTTCGCCTGGACCGATCGCGGGATCTACCGTCACGGCGAAAAAATCTTCTACCGCGCGCTCGTTCGCGACGGAGAAGGGAAGACGCCGACGCCGTTTCCGCTCGAACTCCGGCTCCAGAATCCCGAAGGCCGCGTCGAATCGCGCTCGACCGTGTTCCCGGACGCGGACGGCGCGATTCTCTTCGAGGAATTCGCGATTCCGGCGGAACGGCCTTCGGGGGCCTGGTACATCGTCCTCGCGACTCCCGGCGAGAAAGGACGCGTGCTCGCTGAGCGCGAGGTGAAGATCGAGGAATTCGTCCCGCCGCAGATTCGCGTGAAGGTCGCCGCGGACGAATCACGCGGGCCTGCCGACTTCGCGTTCTCCGTCGCGGCCGAGCATCTTTACGGCGCCGCCGCGAAGGGGCTCCGTTCGGAAGGCGCGGTCGTTTACGAAGACGCCCCGTTCGCGCCGCGCGGCTGGAGCGGCTACCGCTTCGGCAACGAGCGGCTCGGGCTCAAGCCGAACTTCCGCCGTCTCCCCGCGGGCCGTCTCGACGACGCGGGACGAGCCGTGATCGCGGCGCCGCTCTTCGCCGATAAAGGGAAACCTCGCGCCGCCGTCCGCGTGACCTGTGAGGGAACTGTTTTCGAGGACGGCGGACGTCCCGCGGTCGGCCGCGTGTCGCGAGTTCTCGATTACTATCCCTACTATCTCGGCTCGACCTTGAAGGGCTCGCTCGCGAAACCGGCGGCAGGCTCCCCCGTCGTCCGTATCGCGGCGGTGAAGCCGAACGGCGAGCGCCTCGCCGAGGAGCGGCGCCTCGTCGCGAAGATCGAGGCGGTCGAAACGATTTATTCCTATCGCCGCCGTCCTGACGGCGGAATGAGCTGGAATACGGAATACGTCGAGAACGTCTGCGCGAGCAACATCGAGCTCAGGACTTCCGCGACCGCGGATACGGCGCTCGCGCTGCCGCTCGCCTGCGCGGGCGACTACATTCTCACCGTCGAAGATCCCGAGACCGGCGTCTCCTTCGGCTCGTCCTTCTATCTCGGCTCGACGGAGGACGGCGAGATTCGCGCGCCGCTTTCAAATCCGACCGCGGTGAAGGTCGTCCCGGATAAGCCGTTCTACCGCGTCGGTGAAACGCCGAAGCTAGTCGTGAAGAGCCCGTTCCCGGGCGCGGCGCTCCTCACGCTTCTCCGCGACGGCGTCGTCGACGTCCGCGAGATCGAACTCGAAAACGCGACGAGCGAGATCACGCTCGAACCGGTAAAGGAGGAGTGGGCGCCGAACGTCGACGTCCAGATCGCGGTCGTCCGCTCGGCCGCCGCGGGCGGGAACGGTTCGCTCGCCGTGCGCGCACACGGCGAGTCGACGATCGTTGTCCGCCCGGAGGATCGCGAGATTCCGGTCGACGTCGAGGCCGAAGTGAAGGGTTCTCATGTCGCCGTATCGGTCGCCGCGCCGGGCGCGGATTTCGTCGCGGTGACGCTCGTCGACGAAGGAATCAATCTGCTCACGGACGAGCCCGTCCCGTCGCCGATCGCGCGTTTCGCCGAATCGCGAACCGGCAACCTTGATTATTACGACCTCTATTCGCGGCTCCTGCCGATCGAGGGCGATGACGTCCTCAAGGCGAGCGGAATCAAGACGGGCGGCGGTTTCGGCGCGGAACTCCTGAGCCGCGTGAGTCCCGTTCCGACGCGGCGTTTCATCCCGCTCGCGAAGTGGATCGCGTCCGTTCCGGTCGCGGACGGCGTCGCGAAATGCGACTTCGATATCGGCGAGTTCATCGGCGAAGTCCGCGTCACGGCCGTCGCCTGGTCCGCGAAGGCGAGTGGTGCGGCGGCCGTTCGCCGCAAAGCCGCGCCGAATCTCGGCGCGGGGCCCGACGCGCCGCGCTTCGTCGCGCCGGGTGACGAGTTCACCGCGATTCTGCCGCTTGCGAACACGACTCGGGACTTAGGCGAAATCGAGTATTCGGTCGCCGGACACACAGGAAAGCTCACCCTCGCGGCCGGCGATTCGACGAATCTCATCTTCTCGGTCGCGGCACCCGCCGAGCCGGGCGAGATGACGCTCGATTTCGTCGCGAACGGCCTCGGCGAGAAACATGAAAGCGTGATCGCGCTCCCCGTCCGCCCGGCCGTCCCGTGGCGCGAGCGCGGCGGCGTCGTCCGGCTCGCGCCGGGCGAGGCGTGGGATAAGCCCGCAGGCGCGGAACGTTTCGCCTATTCCTTCGGCGCGTCGCGCGCGGCGGAACTCGCGGGCGCGTACCGCTTCCTCGCGGAGTATCCCCACGGCTGTCTTGAGCAGACGACCTCGCGCGTCTTCCCGCTCGTCGGCACGACGAATGTCGACGTCGTCGCCGCGGGCGTCCGCCGCGTTGAGTCGATGGTCCGCCCCGGGAAGTTCGTCATGTGGCCCGACTGCGATTACGAACCGTGGGACAAGGAAGTTCCGCTTTACGCCTCGCATTTCCTTTTTGTCGCGGAACGAACCGGAATCGCGCTCGACGAAAAGGCGAAAAGGAGCGTTCTCAACTTCCTCGATTCCACGATCGTTTCGACGAATCTCGACGCGGCCGCGTACGCCGCGCTCGTGAAGACGACCGCCGGCAAGGCCGATCGCGGGCCGATGTTCCGGCTTTACGACCGCCGCGCGGAACTCTCGCTCCTCGCCCGCTCGCGTCTCGCGCTCGCCTTCGCGACGATTGGCGACAAGCGTCGCGCGAAGGAACTTCTCACCGCGGCGGCGGCTCCCGATTCCGTCCGCGAGGCCGCGTTCGCGCTCCTTGCGCTTCTTGCGATCGAACCCGGCGACGCGCGGATACACGAGCTCGCGACATATCTCGAATCGAACCGCGACCGCGAGTGTTCGTCGTGGGGCACGACCGGCGAGAACGCCCATGCGCTCCTCGCGCTCGGGGCGTATTACCGCGCGCTTCCGGCGACCGCCGGGAAGCCGAACGTCGTCGAACGCGACGGGAAACTCGTGAACGACGGCGACGGGACGGCGTTCGTGAGCTGGAAGACGCTCGAACTTCCGCGCGCGGATGAAATCGCGGAGCGCGCCGACGGTTTCGCGCTCGAACGGCGCTATCTCGCGGACGACGGAAGCGAGCTCGACCCCGGCGCGCTCGTCTGCGGCGAACTCGTTACGGTCGAGCTGAAACTCCGCGCGCTCGAAACGCGGGACTTGAACGACCTCGTCATTGAGGACTTGCTCCCCGGCGCGCTCGAGCCCGTCCGCGACATGCTCGGCGAGGCGTTCGCGAAGCCGTCCTGGGTCATGCGCTACGACGCTCGCGACGACCGGATGCTCGTCTTTTCGAAGAAGTTCCACCTGGAGAAAAACGATGAAGTCACTTTCCGCTACGCCTGCCGTGTCGTCGGGAAAGGCGCGTTTGCGCTTCCCGCGGCGACTTGCGAAGCTATGTACGCTCCTCGCCTTGGCGCCGTTTGTCGCGGCGGCCGTGTCGTGGTTCGCGATTGACTGGGACGAGACCGGGAGCGAGGATTATCCCGCGGGGACGGTCCTTCGCGACTCGCGAGGCGGGATTCTTCGCGTGACGCTCGGGAAGGGCGGCGCTGACTGCCGCCCGTATTACCGGGCCGATCGCGAGGACTGGATCGTCAAGGCGCTCGTCGCGGCGGAGGACGGCGGGTTCTATTCCCACCATGGCGTCGAGCCGCTCGCGATGGCGCGCGCGTTCGCGCAGAACGTCTTTCGCGGGCGGCGCGTCTCGGGCGCGTCGACGATTTCGATGCAGACCGTTCGGCTCATCCGCCCGCACCGGAAAACCTACGCGGCGAAATGGGTCGAGGCGTTCGAGGCGATGAAGATGGAGCGGAAGCGCTCGAAGGACTGGATTCTCACGGCGTACCTCAATCGCGCGCCGTTCGGGGCGAGTTTCGTCGGGATCGAGGCCGCGGCGAACGGCTGGTTCGGGAAGAATCCGAAAGATCTCGATATCGGCGAGGCGGCGCTTCTCGCCGGGATGGTCCAGGCGCCGTCGCGCTATCGCCCCGACCGCGGCTATCCGAAGGCGCTCAAGCGGCGCGAGTATGTGCTCGGTCGAATGCTCAAGCTCGGAATGATCACCGAGGACCAGATGGAAGGCGCGCTTACGGTGAAACCCGAGCTCGCCGGGTCGGCGCGCGCCTTCCGGGCGCCGCACTACTGCGATTACGTGCTTCGTGCATCGGGTATCGTGCAACGTGGAGGAGGTGATTACACGACGCCGCTCGAGCCGGATATCCAGGACATGGTCGAAGGTCTCGTCAATACCGCCGCGAAGGCGGAGGGGTACTCGGTCGCCGCGATCGTGATGAAGGTCGAAAGCGGCGACGTCGTCGCGCTCACTTCGAGCGGCGATTATCTCCTTGATGAAGGCGCGCAGGTCAACACAGCGCTTTCGCCGCGACCGGCCGGCTCGACGCTCAAACCGCTTCTCGCGGCGCTCGCGCTCGACCGCGGGATCATCACGCGGGAAACGATGCTGCCGGACAGGCCGAAGTCATTCAGCGGCTACCGCCCCGTGAATTTCGACGGGAAGTACCGCGGCGAAGTGTCGCTCCATGACGCGCTGGTTCTTTCGCTCAATCTCCCGTTCGTCGACCTTGCGAACCGCGTCGGCGTCGACACGTTCGCCGACACGCTCGCCGAATACGGTTTCGCGCGCGCGAAGGCACCCGGTTCCGCCTACGGGCTCGGGCTCGCGATCGGGAACTGCGATGTGACGCTCCTCGAACTCGTCACCGCCTATCGGAAGTTCGCGCTCGCAGCGGCGAGCGAGAATTCAGTGCGGAATACGGAGGGGACAGACCCTGTAAGTCCGGAATCGGCTTGGGCGGTGAGCGAAATGCTCGCGGGAGAAGAGCGCGCGAGCGCGGCGACTGGGCATATTGCGGCGGTGAAACTGCCGCAATTCGCGTGGAAAACCGGGACTTCAAGCGCTTATCGCGATGCGTGGACGATCGCGTGGAACCCGGAATACGTGATCGGCGTCTGGTGCGGCCACTTAAGCGGCGGCTTCGGCGATACGCGCCTCGTCGGCGCGAAGGCGGCCGCGCCGCTTGCCTGGAAGCTCGCGCGGCGGCTGTATCCCGGCGGGGACTGTCCCCGGTTTCCCGGAGGGGCCTGTCCCCGGGAGACGGGGACAGACCCCTTCGGGATAGTGCAGAGTGCGGAGTGCGGAGTGCAGAGTGCGAGAGGGCGGGAAAATTCTGTTCTTGGCGAGAAAATGGCGATGTTATGTCCGGTTGACGGCGAGGAATTCACGATCGTTGCGGGCGGGCCGAAGGAGCGGATCGTCTGCCGGGCGACGGGAGGCGCGGGAGCGAAGCGCTGGTGGTTCGTCGACGGGGTTATGATGGAAGCGGTCGATGGGGACAGACCCTTCGTCTGGGAGCCGCTCGCAGGCGAACATCGTATCGTCTGTACCGATTCGGACGGCAATTCCGCGGAATCGCGAATCGTCGTTTCGAGAAAATAGACGCGCCGAGGGACATCGTTTCGCCGGCGCGCGGTTTCGGGTCATGGTCGATTATGCCGCCAGGTGAACTATGCGCTTGCATAAGATAAGCCGATTGCGTTATATTATCCGCTATGGAAATTTCCTCTCCTTCGAATCCGAAACTGAAATACGTCGTCCGTCTGCGCACGTGCGCGACGCGCGAAGAGTCCGGCGAAATGATCGTCGAGGGCTACCGCGAGTGTCGGCGCGCGCTCGATAACGGCTACAAGCCGCGCGCGATTTTCCACTGCCCGGAATTCTACCTCAAGAACGAGAACGAGCCCGCGATCATCGAGGAGTGCGCTTCTCTCGGCGCCGAAGTCTACACCTGCACGAAGGTCTGTTTCGAGAAGATCGCCTACAAGGAGCGTCCTGACGGCCTTTTGATGGTCGGGCCGCATGTCTCGATCAAGCTCGCGGATCTGAAGCTTCCCGAAAACGCGCTCGTCATCGTCACCGAGGCGATCGAGAAGCCGGGGAATCTCGGGACGATTCTCCGCTCCGCCGACGCGGCGAAAGTCGCCGCGGTGATCGTCTGCGACCGGACGACCGATATCCACAACCCGAACGTCGTCCGCGCGTCGACGGGAACGATGTTCTCCGTCCCGATCGTCGAGGCGACGAGCGTGGAGGCGCTAGAGTATCTGAAGGCGCGCAATTTCAAGATTCTCGCGGCGACGCCGCACGCGGAGAAGCTGCATTTCGAAGTCGACCTGACCGGCAACGTCGCGATCGCGCTCGGCGCGGAGCAGTACGGGCTTACCGCGAAATGGATGGACGGCGCGGAGCTCCGCGTACGCATCCCGATGCTCGGGCTCGCCGATTCGCTCAACGTCTCCGCCGCGGCGACGATCCTCGTTTATGAAGCCGTCCGCCAGCGCATCGCCGCGGGAATCGACACTGTCCCCGAGTTCATTCCTTGGCACGGTGAAGGCGCACACGACCATTGAGTCAATTCGTCAAGGAGAAGTCGATGTTGCTCGCGGTCGAACATCTTAAGGTGGCTTTTCGTCTTGGAGGCGGGCGCGTTTCAGTTCCCGTGCGTGATGTGTCTTTCACGGTGCCGGAAAACGGGCGCGTCGCGCTCGTCGGGGAGTCGGGCTCAGGAAAGTCACTTACTGCGCTCGCGCTCGGCGGTCTCGTCGACCGCGCGGAAATCTCCGGCTCGATCAAGGGCTCGCCGCGGATCGCCTATATCTTCCAGAACCCGATGACGAGTCTTAATCCCGTGATGCGCGTAGGCCGTCAGATCGAAGAGGCGATGAGTGGTGAGAAGGTGAGCGGTGAGAAGGTGAGAGGTGAGAAGGTGAGAGGTGAGAGGGTGAGAAGTGAGAAGGTGAGAGGTGAGAGGGTGAGAAGTGAGAAGGTGAGAGAACTGCTTGAATCGGTGGGATTGGGGGAGGAGAGCGCGAGGAAATATCCGTGCGAGATGTCGGGCGGGCAGCAGCAGCGCGTCATGATCGCGATGGCGCTCGCGGCGGAGCCGGACCTCCTTATCGCCGACGAGCCGACGACCGCGCTCGACGTGACGACCCAGCGCGAAGTCCTCGACCTCATCCGCCGCGTCGCTGACGAGCGCAAGACGGCGGTACTTCTGATCACCCACAATCTCGGCCTCGTCGCGCGTTATTCCGATTTCGTCAACGTGATGTACGCGGGCGAGATCGTCGAACGCGGCGAAACGCGGGCGCTTTTGACGAATCCGCGCCATCCATACACGAAAGGGCTCCTTGCTGCCGTTCCGCGGCTCGACGCGCCGAAGGACGCGCCGCTCGCGGATATCCCGGGGACAGTCCCCCCGCCGACCGACTGGCCGGACGGGTGCGCGTTTCATCCGCGCTGCCCGGTCGCGCGACCGGAATGCGGGGGACGGGCAGCGGCTTTCGCCGACTGCCCGGAGATAAGAGATAAGAGATAAGAGAGTAGAGAGTAGAGAGGAGACGAAAGGGAAATATGAATATGCTTCTTGTGGGATATAACGCAGTGGATTTGTTCGAGAAGGCGAAGCACGGGAAGAAAGTGACCGCGAAGTGGGCGGAGGGCGCGACGTGCCATACGCTCGATATCTATCATCGTCACGCGATCGAGAAGACTCATCATCTGAAGGCGGTGTGTTCGCCGCATCTTCCGGCGGGGCCGTGGGACGAAATCCGTTTTCGGACCGGGCCGAAGCGAATGGCCGGAGAACTCGAGCTCGATCTTCTGCAGGAAATCTACGCGCTAGCGCCTGAAGCGAAGCTCTTCGGCGGCAACGGCTCGGGGCCGGTCGTCACCCTCGAGTACGACGGACGCGAGCGTGACCGGAACGCGCTTCTCGACAAGATCCGGAAGGACAAGGCGCGTCATCGCGATTTCGCGTCGACCTGGCAGGCGTCGCTCCCGGGAATCGAACCCGTAACCTTTACGTCGTTCCCCGGATGCTTCTGCCACCGACGCCAGGACGAAGGCGGCCTTGCCCTCGCCGAGGTCGTCGCCCGCGACCTCTCCGCCTTAATCGACGAATCGACGAATCGACGAATCGACGAATCGACGAATCGACGAATCGACGAATTCTCTCTCCTCGACATGGGCTGCGGCTGCGGGCTCGTCTCGCTCCTTATCGCGAAGGCGGTCAAGGGAGTGAAAGCGGTTCTCGTCGACTCCCATTCGCGCGCCGTCGAGGCGGCGGAGCTGAACGCGAAGAATCTCGGCGTCGAGGCGGAGGTGATTCTCGCCGACAACGGCACGCCCGCGCGCATGGACGGCACGTTCGACGTCTTCGTCGGGAACCCGCCTTACTACAGCGATTACCGCATCGCCGAAGTCTTCCTCGAAACGGCGAAGCGCGCCCTAAAATCCGGCGGCGTGTGCTACACCGTCTGCAAGAACGCGGCCGGCCTCGAGCCGGTGCAGCGCAAGTATTTCCCCGCGGTCGAGATCGTTCATCGTCGCGGTTATTCGGTTCTCAAATCGGTCAAGGAGTGATGACTCTATGCCGGCGATAAAAACTTCGTTTCGAATCTGCGAGCTTTTCGGGATTCCGCTTTACATCGACCTCACGACGATTCTGCTCGTCGTCCTGATCGTGAGCCGGGTCGGCTCGCTCGTCTACGGGCTCGGGCTGTCCCTCGTTCTGATCATTTCGATCGTTCTCCACGAGCTCGGTCATTCGCTGATGGGTCGGCTTTTCGGCGGCCATACCGAATACATTGAGCTCCGGCTTATCGGCGGCGCTGCCGTCGGCGACATCCCGCGCAAGGCCTGGCACGAGTTCCTCGTCGCCGCCGCGGGTCCGCTCGTCAGTTTCGCGCTCTGCGGGATACTGATCGTCGTTGAAGCCGTGTTCGATTTCGATAACTTCATCGGCGCGATGGTGTACGGCGGCGCTCTCGTCAATCTCACGCTCGGACTCTTCAATCTTCTGCCCGGCTTCCCGATGGACGGCGGGCGGATGTTCCGCAGCTTGGCGCGGCTTTTCCTCTCGCGCGTCAAGGCGACGTACATCGCGATGATCGTCGGCCGCGTTTCGGCCGTCGCGCTCGTCGTTCTCCCGTTCTTCGGCATCAATTACATCTGGATCATTCCGATCGGCGGCGATTTCTTCATGCGGCTTCTGATCGCCTTCATGATCTGGCGCGAAGGGTACCGTGAATATGTGATCGCCAGAATGGAGTCCTCGTGGCGGAGTTGAACCGGTGCCACATGAGAGTGACGATTTTTGATACAATATCAGTCAGGTAAAATTCAAAAGAATCTAAGACATCATGAAGAACCTCACGGCGGACGAACTCCGCGACATGTACCTCAAGTTTTTCGAATCGAAGGGCCACAAGATCATTCCCGGCGCTTCGGTGATTCCGGAGAACGACCCGACCGTTCTTTTCACGACCGCGGGCATGCACCCGCTCGTTCCGTACCTGATGGGCGCGATGGAGCATCCGGCGGGTACGCGCCTCACCGACGTCCAGAAGTGCGTCCGTACGGGCGATATCGACGAGGTCGGCGACGCCGCACACCTCACCTTCTTCGAGATGCTCGGCAACTGGTCCTTGAACGACTACTTCAAGCGCGAGGCGATTTCCTGGAGCTTCGAATTCCTGACGACGAAGCTCGGCTTCAAGCCGGAGCAGCTTAATGTGACCGTTTTCCGCGGCGAGGGGAAGGAAGGCGAAGAAGGCTACATCCCCGCCGACGAGGAGGCGGTCGCGATCTGGAAGTCGCTCGGGCTCCCCGACGAGCGCATCTTCCGCCTGCCGCGCGAGGACAACTGGTGGGGTCCCGCCGGGACGACCGGCCCCTGCGGCCCCGATACCGAGATGTTCATCGACACCGGGAAGGAAAAGTGCGGCCCCGAGTGCCGCCCCGGCTGCCACTGCGGGAAGTACATCGAAATCTGGAACGATGTCTTCATGCAGTACCAGAAGAACGAGGAAGGGAAGTTCGTCCCGCTCGGGCGTCACAATGTCGATACCGGCATGGGCGTCGAGCGCACGATATGCATGATGTCCGGTGCGCCGACCGTTTATGACACCGAGATCTTCGCGCCGATCATGGCGAAGATTGACGAGCTTTCGAGCGTCCCCGAGGGCATGGACTCCGCGGCCGTCCTCAAGGCCCGCCGCGTCATCGCCGACCATATGCGCACGGCGACCTTCATCCTCTGCGACCCGAAGGGCGGCGTCAAGCCCGGCAACGTCGGCGCGAACTACGTCCTCCGCCGCCTCATCCGCCGCGCCGTCCGCTTCGCGCGCCAGCTCGGCATCGCCGAGGGCTTCACGGTGAAGCTCGCCGAGACGATCTGCGAGAAGTACAACCACGTCTATCCCGAACTCAAGGTCAACCTCGAGCAGTGCAAGATGGACCTCGAGCAGGAGGAGAAGCGCTTCAACGCGACCCTCGATAAGGGCGAGGCGATGTACAAGAAGGTCGCCGAGCAGCTGAAGGCCCACGGCCAGAATCAGATTTCCGGAAAGACCGCCTTCAAGCTCTACGACACCTTCGGCTTCCCGATCGAGCTCACGCTCGAGATGGCGGCGGCCGACGGCCTCGCGGTCGACAAGGCCGGTTTCGACGAGGCGAACAGGAAGCACCAGGAGCTCTCGCGCACGACTTCGGCGGGCTCGTTCAAGGCGGGGCTTCAGGACAACAGCGAGGTCGTGACGCGCATGCACACCGCGACCCACCTCCTCCACGCCGCGCTCCACAAGGTGCTCGGCCCGACCGCGAACCAGAAGGGCTCGAACATCACCGCCGAGCGCCTCCGCTTCGATTTCGCGTGGCCCCAAAAACTCACCGACGAACAGAAGGCCGAGATCGAGAAGCTCGTGAACGGCTGGATCGCCGACGGAATCGCGGTCACGAAGAAGATGACCACGGTCGAGGCGGCGAAGGCCGAGGGCGCGATGGCGCTCTTCGGCGCGAAGTACGGCGACCAGGTTTCGCTCTACACTATCGGCGACGTCTCGAAGGAGATCTGCTGCGGGCCGCATGTCGCGAACACGAGCGAACTCGGGAGCTTCAAGATCAAGAAGGAAGAAGCTTCATCGGCCGGCGTCCGCCGCATCAAGGCCGTGATCGGCAACATGTAAGCGTTTTCAAATCAACACCAAAGGGGAAATACATCATGAAGATTCTCGTTACCGGCGGCGCCGGATTCATCGGCAGCCACACCGTGGTCGAGCTCCTTAACGCGGGCCACGAAGTCGTCGTCGTCGACAACCTCTGCAACAGCTCGAAGAAGTCGCTCGAGCGCGTCAAGGAGATCACCGGGAAGGACGTCAAGTTCTACGAGCTTGACATCCGCGATACGGAGAAGCTCAACGCGATGCTCGACGCCGAGGCGCCGTTCGCGGCGACGATCCACTTCGCGGCGCTCAAGGCCGTCGGCGAATCGACGAAGATCCCGCTCAAGTACTACAACAACAACCTCGGCGGCACCTTCAACCTCCTCAAGTGCCTCGCCGATCACAATTGCAAGAATATCGTCTTCTCGTCCTCCGCGACCGTCTACGGCGATCCCGCCTCGGTGCCGATCCGCGAAGACTTCCCGACCCCCGGCTGCACGAACCCGTACGGCTGGACGAAGCTCATGATGGAGCAGGTCTTCAAGGACGTCCAGAAGGCCGACCCCGAGTGGAACGTCATTCTCCTCCGTTACTTCAACCCGATCGGCGCCCACAAGTCGGGCAAGATCGGCGAGGATCCGGCCGGCATTCCGAACAACCTCCTGCCGTTCGTCGCGCAGGTCGCGATCGGCCGCCGCCCCGAACTCAGCGTCTTCGGCAACGACTACCCGACCCCCGACGGGACCGGCGTCCGCGACTACATCCACGTCGTCGACCTCGCGCTCGGCCACCTGAAGGCGATCGAGAAGCTCGAGAAGAACCCGAAGCTCGGGCTCAAGATCTACAACCTCGGTACCGGTAACGGCTATTCCGTCCTCCAGATCGTCAAGGCGTTCGAGAAGGCCTCCGGCCGCCCCGTTCCCTACAAGATCTGCCCGCGCCGCCCCGGCGATATCGCCGAGTGCTGGGCCGACCCCGCGCTCGCCCTCAAGGAGCTCGGCTGGAAGGCCGAACGCGGCATTGATGAGATGTGCGAGGACGCCTGGCGCTGGCAGTCGATGAACCCGAACGGGTTCAATGCATAGTGCATAGTGCTTAGTGCTTAGTGCTTAGTGCCTGGTGCGATGGACGCACTGGAATATATACTGGAAGGACTGGAGGCCGAGCTTGCGCTGGAACGCGAGCTCGGCTTCCGTTCGTTCGAGTGCGACCGCTCGCTCCTCGCGCCGGTAGCGGGACTTCCCATTGTGTCTCGCGCTCCGGCTCCGGCAGCTCCAGCTCCTCGCACTGCCACACCGGCTCCTCGTCCTGCAACTACAACTCCCCGTCCTACAACTACAACTTCTTCCTCTCACCCTCTCTCCTCCTCACCCTCTCACCTCTCTTTCGTCTTCCTTCATCACGCCCCCTTGTCTCCCGCGGCGGCGGAGATGATGGCGAAGATCACCGCGGCGATGGGGCGGACCGGGGAGACGGCGCCGATCGTGACCGAGCCGCCGCTTCCGAAGGCGCCGATTTACGTTGTCCTCGGCTCGCGGGCCCTGAAGAAATTCTTCCCCGGAAAGGCGGGCGCGCCGGGCGAGTGGCGGAAGACCGACGACGGGCGCGATTTTCTCGTCACCTATTCGCCTGATTTCTTCCTTCGCTTCAGCGTCGTGACGCCGCAGGTCAAGGAACTGAAGGCAAAGATGTGGACTTCCCTGAAAGGAGTCCTGCAGCGGCTCGCGCTGATGGAGCGGGGTCGTGGCTGAGAATCCGATCTGCGAACTGTGCCCGCGCCGCTGCCGCGCGGACCGCTTCCGCGCGGGCGGAACGCCGGGCTACTGCGGCGCGCTCGACGCGGCGCGCCTTTTCCGCTGGGGGCCGCATTTCGGCGAGGAGCCCCCGATCACCGGCGAACGCGGCTCGGGATGCATTTTCTTCTCGCGCTGCACGATGAAGTGCCTTTACTGCCAGAACTCGCCGTGGAGCTGGCAGGGAAAGGGCGAGGACAAGAGCGTCGAGGAACTCGCCGCTATAATGCGCGATCTCGCCTTGAAGGACCGCGTCGAAAACTGGAACCTCGTCTCGCCGACGCCGTATCTCCCGTTTATCCGCGAAGCCGCGCAGATCCTCGCGAAAGAAGGCGTCCGGCTCCCGTTTGTCTGGAATTCCTCGGGCTACGAACGCGTCGAGACGCTCGAGGAGTACCGCGAGCTCTGCGACTGGGCGCTCTTCGATCTCCGCTACTCGCGCGACGAAACCGCCCTCGCCGTTTCCGCCACCCCCGGCTACGTCGCCGCCGCCCGCGCCGCGATTAAGTGGGCCGCAAATCGGGAATTCGTCGATTCGTCGATTCGTCGGTTCGTCGATTCGTCGATTCGTCGATTCGCCGATTCGCCGAATTCTCAGATTTCAGAATCGATAAATCGACGAATCGATAAATCGACAAATTCCGGACTCATCGTCCGGATTCTCGTCCTCCCCGGCCACGCCGAAGAGGCGATCGAGAACCTCGCCTGGCTCGCGACCGAAGTGTCGAACGAAATCCCCGTTTCGATCATGGCTCAGTACACCCCCGCCTACCGGGCGCTCGAGACGCCGCCTTTCGACCGCGCCGTCACCGAGGAGGAATACGAGTCGGTGACCGAGGCCGCCGCCGATTTCGGCTTTGAAAACGGCTGGATCCAGGGCTACGAGGCGAGCGACCCGAAGCTCGCGCTCCTCGGCGAGAATATGAGCGCCGATCACGGCACGGTAAGATAAGCGCGGTGTTTTTTACCGCGGTATGACGCGACCTCATTCCCCGCGTCGATTGCGATTCCCTTATTTTAAATCATAAAGGCCAATATTACGCTTGTTGGCTTTATTTATTTTCGCATATTAAATTTTTGAAAAATCATGTTGCGTTGCGGTGTCAGAAAGTGTAGAATAGTGTCAGAAAATGTCAGAAGGTGTAAGCGAGAGTGTCGCGGTGACGACGAAAGCGTTTTCGGGTTCGCTCCTGGGCGAATTCGAGCACGCGCTCGACCCCAAGAAGCGTCTGACTATCCCGAGCGGATGGCGCAAGCTGATGGGTGAGGATTCGTTCGTCTACGTGATGCCCGACCGCTCCGGCAAATGTCTCAATCTCCTTCCGCAGGCGGAGATGGACGTAATGCTCGCGAAGCTTCGCCAGAAGGCGCTCTTTGATCCGGCGCTTTCCGACGCGGCGATGAAAATCGGGCGCATGAGCGATACGCTTTCCTTCGACACCCAGGGACGAATCCGCATCAGTGACCGGCTCCTTCAGCTCGCGGGCTTGACGACGACCGTCACGATGGTGGGTTCGGTGAGAATGATAAAGCTTTGGAACCCCGAGACGCTCAAGGCGGAGACTGCGGTCGACATGGCCGAGTTCAACCGCGCGCTCGATATTCTGGATGTCTGACGAATGATCGAAACCGGACATATCCCCGTTCTCTTCGACGAGACCCTCGCGGGCCTCGCGGTGAAGCCGGGCGGGAAATACGTCGACGGCACGCTCGGAAGGGCGGGTCACGCGCGGGGCATCATCGCCCGCGGCGGTACGGTTCTCGGAATCGATCGCGACGATACGGCGCTCGAGGAAGTGGCCGGGTTGAAGATCGAAGGTCTGAAGGCGGTGAAAGGCCGCCACGGCGATTTAAAGGAAATAGCGAATGAAAACGGCTGGAATGAAGTTGACGGAATACTGCTTGACCTGGGCGTCTCGAGTCCTCAGCTCGATGTTGCCGGACGCGGGTTCAGCTTCATGCGCGAGGGACCCCTTGATATGCGCATGGACCGAAGCGAGGGTCCCACAGCGGCGGATTTGATCAACGGCGAATGCGCGGAACGATTGGAAGAGATCTTCCGCGAACTGGGGGAGGAGCCCCAGGCGAGGCGTATCGCGAAAGCCATAGTGGCGCAGAGGAATCCTAGGCCTTTTGCGACCACGAAGGATCTCGCGGACTTCGTCGAAAGGCTCCTCGGAAGACACGGCGCCCATCACCCGGCGACCCGTGTCTTCCAGGCGCTGAGAATGAGCGTGAACGACGAGCTCGGCGAGCTCGAACGCGCGCTCCAAGGCGGTCTCGAGCTGCTCTCCCCCGGGGGGCGCTTCGCGATCATAACTTTCGAGTCGCTCTCCGACCGAATCGTCAAGCGATTCTTCCGGCGCCATGCCGGAAGAATGCGCTCCCTGCAGCAGGGTGGCGAAGAGTGGGAAGGCGAACTTCCGAAAGTCAAGGCGGTTACCGGAAAGGCCGTGACGGCCGGACCGGAGGAACTGGAAAATAATCCGAGAGCGCGCAGCGCGAAACTGCGCGTCGTGGAAAAGGAGGACTGAATTCATGCGGAGAAACGTGAAAAGCTCCACGCGGGCGTCGAGAATAACCCGCTTCACGATGGGCGGTATCGCTCTCGTCATCGCCGTCGTTACGGCGGTTCTTGTCTGTTTTCGCGCCGAGTCCACCTGCCAGGATCTTCGCCGCACCATCAGCGCGCAGGAGCGTGAGCTCAAGCGACTGAGGGACGATTACGAGCGTGAAAGCGCTCGCTGGGAGGAGATGACGAAACCGGAGCATCTCGAGCGGGCGCTCGTCCGCCACGGGCTCTCGATGCATTATCCGAAACCGGAGCAGGTAATCCGCATGCGCGCGGACGGGCGGCCGTACCCGAATCAGATTTCGGTCGCCAAGGTCGAACAGAGATCGGCGCTCGGCGCTACGGCGTCGCTCGGCCGCGACGCCCGTAGCGTCGGTCGCGTCAATCGTTCCGTGCGGCGCTAGCGCGATATGAAATTCGGCGATACCTTCAGGTTCTGGGCGCCGATCGGGCTGCTCTTCCTTTTCGCCGCCTACGTTTCCCAGAAACTCTGCCGTTCGCACTTCGACGACAGCGTAGTCGCCCCGGCTTACACCGAAACCACGAAGCAGCTCGCCCGGCGCGGCGCGATTTACGACGCCACCGGGAGATCCTGTCCGCTCGTCAAGTCCGTTCCGTTCTGGGAATATCATCTCGATCCCGTGTCGCTTACGAATCGGGTCGTGCGCGGACTCAAGGGTCAGAAGAAACCGCGGACGAAGGAGGCGATATGCCTTGAAATCGCGCGCGCGCTCAAACTCGATTACAAGACCGTGCTCGCGATGAGCGAGAATACCTCGAAACGGTATCAGCCGCTCGCCACCTCAGCCGACAAGGACGCCCACGAGAAACTCGTCAACCGCCGTCTAGTCGCCGGCGTCGCGGCCGAACCGAAGCAGGTCCGCGAGTATCTGCACGGCCGTCGTCTTTCGCATATTCTCGGGTCGGTCAATCGCGAAGGCGTCGGCTCCTCGGGGCTCGAGCAGAAATACAATCACATCCTGAGCGGCGTCGACGGGACGCGGACGATTTACATCGACGCGCGCGGGCGCGATTCCTCGGGAAAGGAAATCGTCGAGGACGTTCCCGCGATCGACGGCGCGGACATTCACCTCACGATCGACAACAACCTGCAGTACGAGGTTGAATCGGCGCTCAAGTGGGGCGTGAACGAATACGGCGCGGGGTCCGGCTGGTGCATAGTCCTCGACACGAAGACGGCGGCGGTTCTCGCGCTCGCGTCACTACCCGATTTTCATCCGAGCGCCTTCGGGCGAGCTTCGGATTTCTCGAAGGTCAATCGCGCCACTTCCTACACCTACGAGCCGGGGAGCGTGATGAAGGTCATCACCGCGGCGTCGTCGCTCGACGCCGGAATCATTACTCCCGATACGCTTTACCGCACGAATCGCGATGACGACCGTTACTACCGGCTTCCCGGCGACGGCCGTCATGTCTGGGAGCCGACGATGACCGTTCGCGACGCGATCGTCCATTCGTCGAACATCGTCATCGGGAAGCTCGGCTGCGATCTCGGGCCGGAGCATCTCTGGTCTTACATGCGCGCCTTCGGTTTCGGCGCGAAGACCGGACTCGAAATTCCCGGCGAGGAGGGCGGAATTCTGCCTTTCTGGCGCAAGTGGGACAAGGTGAAATGGTCGCGCGCGCCGATCGGACAGGGCGTCGCGGTGACGGCGATTCAGATCGCGGGAGCGTACCAGGCGATAGCGAACGACGGCGTGCGGTGCGCGCCGCACCTGGTAGCCAAGATCGTTCCGAAAGACGGTTCCGACGAGCGCGTCACTCGCGTCAGGGAAGTCGCGCGGCCGATCGGCAAGGACGCTTCACGGCGTATACGCGAGATGATGCTCGGCGTCGCGACGAAGGACGGCACCGCGAGACGCGCGGCGATCAAGGGCTATTCCGTCGCCGGCAAGACCGGCACGGCGCAGAAGGTTGTCGACGGGAAATACTCCGACCGGCTTTATCGCGCGACATTCTGCGGAATTATTCCGAGCGGGGTCGTCTTCAGGAACGAAAACGACGCGGAGCCGGCGCCGCCGAGGGTCGTGATTCTCGTTTCACTCGATTTCGACGCCTGGACGAAGTACCATCAGGGCGGCAATTCCGCGGCGCCGGTATTCAAGCGAATCGCGGTAGCCGCGATGCGTTATCTCGAGGTCGAGCCCGATCGCCCCGACGAACTTATGGACGACGAGGACGACGATTATCTCGATCGGATAATGGAAGAGCGCGAACGCAGCATCTCGGAAGAAGAGGACTTCGATACGACCGCGTGATCGCGCCCGGTCAGGGACAATTGGGTAGTTCCGACGGCGTGGAAAGTATGGTACAATCATTGTATGAATTCAATACGAATGATTGGTATCGTCTTCGCGGCGGTCGTCGCCGCGTCATCTCTTTTCGCCCGCGATCTTCAAAAGGAGATCGACGACCTCGCAGCCGCGGGCGGCGGGACGCTCGCTCTCGAAGCGGGCGAGTATAAAACCGGCGCGCTTTTCTTCAAGCCCGGCGTCAATCTCCACCTTGCGAAAGGCGCGACGATCGTCGGCGTCGACGACGAGGCCGGCTACCCGAAGATGACGACGCGGATCGAGGGCGAGACGTGCGAATACTACCCCGCGCTCATCAACGCCGACGGCTGCGACGGCTTCACGATCACGGGCGAGGGCACGGTCGACGGCCACGGCGCGAACACGTGGGAGGAGTTCTGGATCCGCCGCGCGGCGGCGCGGGCGGAGGGCAAGGACTTTCGCAACAAGTGGCTTATGCGCCCGCGCGTCCTTTATGTTTCCAATTCGAAGAACGTCACCGTGAAGGGCGTCACCTTCAAGAACTCGAAGTTCTGGACGACCCACTACTACAACTGCGAGAACGTGCTCGTCGAGGACTGCACTATTCTAGCGGAAATTCTGAAGGATTCGCACGGGAAGGAATTGAAGGGCCCCTCGACCGACGCGGTCGACATCGACAAGTGCCGCGATTTCACGGTTCGCGGCTGCACGATTTCGGTGAACGACGACGGCGTCGCGGTGAAGGGAGGGAAGGGCCCGTGGGCCGACGATTACGCGAAGCACCCGGAGAACGGCCCGAGCTCGAACGTGATTGTCGAGAAGTGCGTCTTCAAATATCCGACCCACAGCGCGGTCACGCTCGGTTCGGAGTGCCCGGAGTGCGCGAACGTCGTCTTCCGCGATTCGACGGTCGAAGGCGTCGGGAACATGCTCTGCATCAAGATGCGCACCGATACGCCGCAGCATTATTCGAAGGTGCTCGTCGATAACGTGACCGGCTACACGAAGATGTTCCTTTCCTGCGGCGCCTGGAGCCAGTACGAGGATATTGGCGACCGTACGAAGGCGGACGTGAAGAGCTACTGCGATGACGTGACGATGCGGAACTGCCGCATCAAGTGCGACCGGAAATCGAATCTGAAAGCGGATCCCGAGCGGTTCGAACTCACGAACTACCGCGAGGAGAACTGCGAAGTGGAAATCGCGAAGAAGAAATAAGGAAGGGTCCATACCATGTTCCTCGGACTCATCGTCGCCGCGGTGACGTTCACCGTGAATCCTTCCGACCCCGACCTCAGGTTCGACGGTTACAAGGTCGAACGCGTTGGCGTGGACTTCGCGATCACCGGCGCCCGCGCGCGCAGCGAACTCTACGCGCGCTACGACGAGCCGCAGTGGCGGAATCTCGCGCCGGGCGCGAAGTTCGTGAAGAACCCGGCGTTCGAAACGCGGTTCCTGAACGTCAACATTTCCGACCGTCACGGGCTTACCGATTACGTCGCCGCCTCGGGCGCGAACCTCGTCCAGCTCGGGCGGATTTACGGCGTTTCGATGGAGAAGACGTTCCCCGAAGTCTTCGCCGCGCTTTCCGAGGAGTCGCGTGCGGCGCACCTGAAGGGCAAGCGCTTGGCGCAGAAAAGCGGCGCGGCGCGAGTCGCCGAGCTCGCGAAGCTCGACATTCCCGCCTATCCGCTCCTTTACGGCTGCGACGCGATGAAGTGGGACAGGGAACTCTGCGAAGCATTCCTCAAAGTCTATCCTTCCGCGAAGGGGACGGACCCTGGGCGGAGCTGGGAGAAGGGCGTCCTCTGCCCGAGCGATCCCGCGACCGCGCGCTTCGTCGAGGCGTTCGTCGCCGAAGTCGCCGAGAACGCGCCCTACGCCGGAATCGTCGCGACGTTCTGGGACGATTACGGGATGAACTGCCATTGCAAGCGCTGCCGGAAGAACGGGAACGACCGGTTCGGAAATCAGGTAGCGTTCACTGTCCGCTGCTATGAGCGCGCGCTCGCGAAGACCGGAAAGCGGCTTCTTCTCAGGACCTGGGCCTCCGGCGCGGCGCACTGGCTCGGCGACGAATGGGTCCACGCGCCCGGCTACGGCGGGCCTTCGGGCGAACCGCTCGGAGTCTGGGGCCGGACAATCGCCGGTCTCGCCCCGTCGACGATCGTCCAGACGAAAGTCTACAATTCCGACTGCCAGCCGCTCCCGCCGTTCTCGCTTCTTCTCGGCGAAGTCGGGAAGGCGGGGAAGCCCAACATGGAAATCGCCGAGTGGCAGATCACCGGCCAGACGCTCGGCCTCGAGTGGCTCCCCGCGAGCGTCGTCGAGGATACGCGCGAGCGGATGCTCAAGGCGCGCGAACTCGTAGGTCCCGCGGGCGGCGTCGCGCTCTACGCGGGCGGCTACCGCAACCCCGGCTACGACGCGATCGACGACATCGCGAACTCGGTGAACCTCTACGCCTGGCGCGAACTTTCGTGGAACCCCGATAAGCCGACCGCGGAAATCTGGAACGAATGGACCGCGCGCACCTTCGGCCGCGCGAACAAGGCCGTCGCCGAAGCGCTCGCGCTCACCGAGAAGGCGACCGCCGCGTCGTTCTCGCCGCTCGGGCTCGGCGCATCGACCGAAAGCCGTTTCGCCTCGAAGATGCAGCGCCGCGAGGATCTTCTCCGCTACACGAACCGCTACTATCTTCCCGAAGGCCGCGCCGCGCTCGCGCCCACGAAGGCGAACGTCGAAAAGGTCGTCGCCGAGAAGGACGCGGCGATCGCCGCGGTTGACAAGGCGCTCGCTCTCCTCGCGGAGGCCGAACTAGAACCCGCCGCGATGGATGAGCTCACGCTCCGCTTCAAGTGGCTTCGCACCCACCTCGTCGTCTCGAAGGCGCTCGACGGCGCGCTCTTCCGGGCGCGCTGCCTGAGGGCGCAGGCGATGTTCGACGTCGCAGACCTCGAGACCTTCGCCGCGATCAAGGCCGATTTCGACACGATCCGAGCCGAGAATAAAAACCTCTTCGCGGGCGCCGAGGGCCGGAAGTTCAGCTTTTATTCCGCTCCCGCGGTGAAGGAACAGGTATGGCTCGGCTCGCCCGTAGGGCTGATGCGCGATATCTACGAAACCGCGCTCGCGACGGTCGAACATATCGCCGGGGCGGTGGAGACGCGGAAGTGATCCCCTGAATCGGCTACTTGATTTATTTCGTGGTAAAATGTATAATCAATTTCGTTAGCGATTATTCTAAGATAAGTTGATACGATGAAGTGTCCAAAATGCGGTAAAGACGACGACAAAGTCCTCGACTCTCGCGCGGCGCGCGAGGGCGCGGCGATTCGTCGTCGTCGCGAATGCACCGCGTGCGGCCACCGTTTCACGACTTACGAGGAAGTCGACCGCGACGAAGTTCTCGTCATCAAGCGCGACGGTTCGCGCCAGCCGTTCGACCGCGCGAAAGTCGATAAATCGATTCGCCGCGCCTGCGGCAAGCGGCCCGTCTCCGACGAACAGATCCGCGCGATGATCGACCGCGTCGTCGGCCGAATCGACGGCGACGAGGTCGCCGCGGAGAAAATCGCCGAATTCGTCATGGACGAGCTCCACGAGGTCGACGAAGTCGCCTATATCCGTTTTGCGAGCGTTTACCGCCAGTTTACCGACGTAGCCCAGTTTCTTTCAGCGATAACGGAGATAGTGAAGAAATGACGAGCGAATACCAGCGTCCGCCGATACGTATCGCGCTCATGGGCCTCGGCCGCGCGATGTTTTTCGAGCACTATCCGATCTTCAAGGCGCATCCGGCGCTCTTCAAGATCGTCGCCGCGTGCGATCTCTCGAAGGACCGCCGCGACATAATCGCCCGCGATTTCCCCGACTGCCGGATGTATCGCCAGTTCGGCGACATGCTCGCCGAGAGCGACATCGATCTCGTCGATATCGCGACCTGTTCCCAGGATCACGTCCAGCACGCGCTCATGAGCCTCGAGCGCGGCTTCTGGACGCTCCTCGAGACGCCGATAGCGCTCACCTACGATGACGCGACCGTCCTCCGCGGCGCGGCGATGAAGGCGAAGAACCATCTTCTCGTCCTTCAGCGCGGAATGTTCGCGCCCGACTTTTTGCTCGCGCGCCAGATGATGGCCGATCCCCGGCTCGGCCAGCTTTATCAGGTCAGAATCCTCAAAGAGGATTACATCCGCCGCGACGACTGGCAGACCGTGAAGCGGCTCGGCGGCGGCGCCGCGTATTACGCGATGACCGATCTCCTCATGCAGGCGGTGAAGCTCCTCCCGTCCCCGCCCGTCCAGATGTGGTGCGAACTTAAACGCATCGCTTCGCTCGGCGACGCCGAGGACTACGCCCACGTAAATTTGAAAACGCGCGGCGAGGTTTCCGCCGACATCGAATTCAACGGCGGCTCGCTCGCGGGTCTCCACGGGCCGTCGTTCACGATCCGCGGCGAGCGCGGCGTGTTCACCGTCCGCGAGGGCGCGTCGGAAGGCGAGCTTACGGTGATCGACCCCGAATTCAAGTTCCCGCGCCGCCGGTCGAGCGTCCGCACGCCGGAGATCGTCGACCTGCACGAGGAAATTCCGGTCGTGAAGATTCCCGTCCAGCTGCCGCGCGGCACGGCGAGCGGCCCGACGGCGTTCTGGAAGCATGTCTACGACACGGTGCGCACGGCGGCGCCGTTCCCGCTCGCGCTCGAGGATTCGATCGAGGCGGTGAAGTTCGCCCATCTCATGAAAAAGTCGAGCCCCTTCGGAAAGTGATGCGATGACTCAGAGTCTCGAAGATTACGTGGAAGCGATTTACGTCATCGCGAAGGACGGGCGGCAGGCCTGCGTCCGCGATATCGCGAAGACTCTCGACGTCAAGATGCCGTCGGTCGTGAAGGCGATTCATGAGCTCAAGAAGCTCGAACTCGTCTCCCAGGAGCCGTACGGCCCGGTGGTGCTCACGACGAAGGGCCGCCGCGTCGCCGGGATGGTCCTCAACCGCCACACGCTACTAAGGACCTTCCTCGTGAAGCTTGGAGTTTCGCGGAAGATCGCCGATCGCGACGCCTGCCTGATGGAGCATATCCTTTCCGCCGAAACGCTTGATCGAATCAGGATTTTTACGGATACCACGAAATGAAAAACCAAATTGCAACTCTCCGCCGGCTCCAGGAGCTGGTTCTCACCCGCGATGAACATCATCAGACGGGGGACGGTTCGAAATTGGATGATTTGAACGACGCGATTTTCGCGCTGCAGGACGAGCTCAACCCCCAGGTGTCGGGGATCTACGAGCGACTCTACAAGAAAAGCCATATCACGATCGCCGCGATGGCGAACGGCTGCTGCTCGGTCTGCGGCATGCAGGTTCCGATCGCCCAGGCCCAGCAGGTGAAGCTCGCCCAGCATTTAGTTACGTGCTCGAGCTGCGGCCGGATTCTCTACGCGATCGATTCCGACGAGGCGCGGAACGTCGCCGAGAAGCCCGATCGCGACGAGGAGAAAAACGGCGTCGCGCGATTCTCCGACGAAAAGCTGATGATTCCCCGCCTGACCGCGCGGACGCGCGACGCCGCCATCACTGAGCTCGCCTTGGCGATGGAGCGCGGCGGTTATATCGCGAACGCCGACTCGCTCATCACCGCGGCGCTCGACCGCGAACAGGTCCTTTCGACCGCGGTCGAAAACGCGCTCGCGTTCCCCCACGTCCGCGGCGTCGAAGGCGGCGGTCTCACGTTCGCGCTCGGCGTTAGCGAAGAGGGCGTCGACTGGGCCGGGGAGAAGGTTCATATCGTATGCCTTTCCGCGATTCCCGTCGCGGTGTCGTCGTTCTATCTCCGGCTCATGAGCGGGCTCGTGCAGTCGTTCTCGAAGGGCGACGCCGTCGCGGCGCTTAAGGCCGCGGGCACTCCGGCCGAGCTCTGGAAGGCGCTCGTCAAGATCACTCGGGCGTACGTCAAGTGAAGCTCTTACGGCGTCTTGTCATAGCCGCGGCGATAGCGGCGTTCGCCCTGCCGATCTTAGCCGAACCCCATCGGATGTCGCCGTACGTCGGCGCGTATTCCGTCGAGGTCGGCAGCGGCAGAGTCCTTTTCTCCGATCATGCGAATCGCGAAGCGTATCCCGCGAGCTGCACGAAGCTGATGACCGCGCGGCTTTTACTCAAGGCCGTGCGCGAGGGCAAGGTTAAACCGACGGAGCGGATCGTCCAGTCGAAGCGCGCCCAGGCGGTCGAGCCGTCGAAGATCGACCTCGCGGTCGGCGAGACGATAACCGTTTCCGACGCGATGAAGGCGCTGATGCTCAAGAGCGCGAACGATATCGCGATCGACATCGCCGAGCGCGTCGGCGGCTCGGTCGAGGGCTTCGTCGCGATGATGAACGCCGAGGCGAAGGCGCTCGGAATGAAGAACACGGTCTTCGAGTCGCCGAACGGGCTCCCGCCGAAACGCGGGGAGAAGCGCGGTTTCGACCGCTCGACGGCCGCCGACCTCGCGAAACTCGGCGTCGCGATCGTGAAGGAACAGCCGGAGATTCTCGCCTTCACGAAGATGGCCTCGGCCACGGTCCCCGGGCGCGGCGGCGTACCGGTGACGATGCAGAACCATAACAATTTCCTCTGGAAGCGCGGCGTGAAGATCGCCGAGGTCGACGGGCTCAAGACCGGCTACATCGACGCGGGCGGGAGCTCGATCGTCCTGACCGGTACCCGTAACGGCAAAAGGGCGGTCGTCGTCGTCACCGGCGCCCAGACCGCGAAAGAGCGCGAAGCCCAAGCCGGTCGGCTCATGATGGACGCGCTCGATTCCTTCGGCTGGTGAGTTCATCGGTTCTCTGGGGAGAATCGATTTCCCGTCCGGGGAATGTTGCGTTTCGGGTACACGGCGGCGGGGATTTTACGGGCTTGAATAATCGAGACGCCTACCCGACAAGGAATAGGCCAGCCGCAGGATTTTTGATAAAAATGAAGTATGAAAATTTCCGTTAGAGTTTTGTTGATGTCGGCAATGTGCCTTTTCGCCGGTGCGTCGATCGCCGCCGAACAGCAGTTCACCACCGAGGCTGTGAAGGCCGGAGCCCTCGACCTCGCGGCGTTCGACCGCGTCGACCGCCCCTTCAATCGCGGCTGGAAGTGCACCGGGCCGCACGGCGCGACGCGCGTCGTCGATATCCCGCACGACTTCCAGTTTGAAGAACCGTGGGAGGCGAAGGCGGGCGGCGCGCGCGGCTTCAAATGGGGCGGAACCAAGGCGACATACGAAAACGCGTTCGATTTCGATCCGGACTGGGATGGGAAGCGCGTCTACCTTGAATTCGAGTCGATCATGTCCCACGGCGAGGTGTTCGTGAACGGACAGAAGGCGGGCGAGTCGGACTACGGGTATCTCGGCTGCACGCTCGACGTCACCGACCTTCTCGTGAAGGATAAGCCCAATCTCGTCAAGGTGATCGCGAACACCGGCTCGCAGCGCGGCTCGCGCTGGTACACGGGCGGCGGACTCACCCGCCCCGCGCACATCATCGTCAAGAGCCCCGTCGCGGTGAGCGAGGACGGGCTTCAGATCATCGCCGCGAAGCGCGAGAGCGACAAGTGGGCGGTCGACGTCGTTGTCCGTCTCGACGGTTTCAAGGGACTCGCGCGCAAGAACGATCTTCGCGTCAGGTGCGCGATCAAGGACCCAACCGGCAACATCATTGCACGCGGCGAAAAAAAGGCCGAGTGGTCGAAGATGCGGCATCAGGAGGTGAAGCTTGACGCGTTCGAGTTCGAGAAGCCGCTTGTCTGGAATATCGATTCGCCCAACCTCTACTTCTGCGAGGTCGAACTCGTGCTGAACGGAAAGAGCGTCGATCAGGCGTCGGACCGCTTCGGCTTCCGGACGCTCGAGTTCTCGAAGGACTTCGGCTTCAAGCTTAACGGCCGGAAGCTCTGGGTCTTCGGTATGGCGAACCATCACGATCTCGGCGCCTTGGGAGCGGCGGAATACGAGGACGCGATCCGCCGGATGGTGAAGACGATCAAGCGCTTCGGTTACAACACGATCCGCTGCTCGCATAATCCGTACGCGAAGGCGCTCTACCGCATAGCGGACGAGGAGGGCATCCTGATCGTCGACGAGCTTTACGACAAGTGGGGCTTTAACGGCGGCACGTGGTGGATCGGCTCGCGGAAGCAGGGCGAGGTCTGGCCCGCGCACATGAAGCGCTGGATGATGCGCGACCGCAACCATCCCTCGATCATTCTCTGGTCGCTCGGCAACGAGTTCCAGATGAACGAGGATATCTGTGGCTACGACACCGACGACTGGGGCGTCACCACCTACCGGATGATGCGCGAATACGCGCGGCGCTGGGACCCGACGCGGCTTACGACCTGCGCGATGTTCCCCGCAAGGGCCGGCGCGGTCGGGAAGAACGATCCGAAGGATCTTTACAACGTCTACACTCCGCCGGAACTCGCGACGGTCACCGATGTCTCCTCGTTCAACTACCAGCCCCAGGCGTACGCCGATTACCTCAAGTACGCGCCATGGATGATCCTCTTCCAGAGCGAGGCGACAACGAGCGACTGGCTCTATCCGATGAACATCATGGACCGCGAAAAGATGATCGGGCTTTGCTACTGGGGCGCGATCGAATACTGGGGCGAATCGAACGGCTGGCCGAAGAAGGGCTGGAACTACAGCTTCTTCTCCGAGACGCTCGAGCCGTTCCCGCAGGCGTATCTTATCACCTCGGGCGCGTATCCCGAAAAGCCGCTCGTCCATCTGGGCGTTCTTGAGGAGCGCGCGAAAATGGCGAACTGGAACGAGCAGAAGTCGGGTCAGGACAAGATACGCGAGAACTGGACGCGCGAACCGGGGTCGAAAGCCCAGGTCGTCGTCTTCTCGAATCAGGACGAAGTCGAACTCTTCCTGAACGGGAAGTCGCTTGGCAAGAAGCCGGTTTCCCATGACGTCTCACGCGAGGCGAACGTCGTCCGATACGAGGACATCGCCTGGGAGCCGGGCGAACTCAAGGCGGTCGCGGGCGGCGTCGAGTACGCGATTCATTCCGCAGGGCCGGTCGTCGATTACAAGGTCGCGGAGGAATTCGCCGGGAAGGAGCTCGTCTACTACCGCGTAACCGGCGTCGACAAGGACGGGCGCGACAATCTCGCCTGTACCGACAAGCTCGAGGTTTCGGTCTCCGGCGGTGCTAGACTTTACGCGCTCTCGAACGGCGACCACTATACGAGCGAACTCTTTACGCCAGACATCACCGCAAAGAAGCTTTACGACGGCTCGCTCCTGGTTGTCGCCCGTCGCATTCCGGGTTCGAACGATCCGGTCACGGTCAAGGTCACGGCGATCAAGTGAATCGCCTAGATGGGGGATCGGTAGATTCGACGGCTTGTGATATAATAGGACCATGATCAAAATCATGATAGTCGACGACCATCCGGTCGTAAGGAGCGGGCTCGAAGCGATGCTCTCGGTCGAGGACGATATGGAAGTAGTCGCGACCGCAGAGGGCGGAGACTCCGCGGTCGCCTGGCTCAGAAAAAACGCGAAAAGAATCCCCGACGTCGTGGTGGCCGATGTTCATATGCCCGCGGGCGACGGCTTTTCGATGCTCAGCTCGATCGCCAACGGCTACCCGAAGATCAAGGTGCTGCTACTCGCGGGAATGCCGCTCAAAGACGAAGCCGCGCGAGCCGAGGAAGACGGCGCCGCGGGGTATCTGCCGAAATCGATGGAAGGCCGGAGTCTCGTAAACGCCATTCGTCGCGTCGCCGCGGGAGGAAGCTTCGAGTCGGAGGTCTTTCACCAGAATACTGGTGTACTGTCCGATAAGGAGCTCACCGTTCTCCAGTACGCCGCGGAGGGCAAGACCCGCGACGAGATCGCGATTATTCTCGCGATCAGCCCCGAGACGGTCAAGTCCCACCTTCGTTCGATCATGCGTAAATTCGATACCTCGAATACCGCCGCGAGCGTGGCGCACGGTTACGAGCTCGGTCTCCTCCGCGCGTAGAAAAGGACCGGCGGATTGAAGCTGCGTCCGATAATCTTCACCGCGTTTGTCGCCGCCGCACTCCGCGTCTTCGGCGGCGAGGGGTATATCTTTTCCTATTTCAGCGATACGCCGCACGAAGGCAAGCGCGGCGAACAGGCGGGACTTCATCTCGCATGGTCGCGCGACGCCCGCGTTTTCACCCCGGTCAATTCCGATCTCCCGGTTCTCGCGCCCGAGGTCGGCGACCGGCTTATGCGCGACCCGTCGATAACCGAAGGCCCGGACGGGACTTTTCACCTCGTATGGACATGCGGCTGGAAGGGGCGCTCGATCGGCTACGCGAATTCGAAGGATCTAGTACACTGGTCGGCACAGCGCGATATCGCGGTGCTGGAAAACGAACCTACCGCGCGCAACTGCTGGGCGCCGGAAATCACCTACAATCCCGACGACGGGACCTTTTACATCTATTTATCCGCGACGATTCCCGGCCGTCACTCGCCGATCGAGGGCATGCACGAGAAGGAATCGGGGCTCAACCACCGTATCTATCTCACGACGACGAAGGACTTCGTCACGTTCACGCCTTCGCGTCTCTGGTTCAATCCCGATTTCAGCGTAATCGACGCGGCGGCGGTCCGTGATCCGAAAACGAGCGAATGGCTCCTCTTCGTCAAGAACGAGAATCACACGCCGACGGAGAAGAACATCCGCGTCGTTCGCGGAACGACTTCGCTCGCGGACGGCTTTGATCCGGCGAACGTTTCCGTGCCGATCACCGTCCGGTGGACGGAAGGTCCAGCGCCGTATTTCGCGAAGGACACGCTCTTCGTCGGTTACGACGGCTACCGCAACCATTATTACGGCTCGATCGCCTCTACCGACGGCGGGGCAACCTGGCGAAATTCCTCGAAAGAGACGAAGTTTCCCCGCGGCGCGCGCCACGGGACTGTCTTCAAAGTCGATTCGGCGGTTATCGATCGACTCCTCGCGCTGGAGGCGGGCGACGATAAAGCGAGCGCGGCCGCAACCGGCGGCGAAGCAAAGAGCGAAAGCGGCGAGACGGTCAAGGACATTCCGCTTTCCGGGCTCGTACTCGGCGCGGAAAAGCTCCTTCGCTACGGCGAACGGGTGAAGGTCAACGGAACCCTAACCTACCTCGTTTCGGAAGGAAGCGACTTTCGGCTCAATCTCGACGAGAACGGCGAGCTCACGGTCGTAGGAGTTCCGAGCTGGTGGACCGGCGAGCGGATCGCGATCGTGGTCGGTACCCTTATCCTCGCTCTTGCCGCGGCCTTCGGCTGGGCGCTCCTTCTGCGCCATCAGAAACTCGCCGCCGCGCGGGTCAATAACGCGGTCCAGCGCGAGCGGCTTCGACTTTCCCACGATCTTCACGACGGCTATCAGCAACTGCTCGCGGGCTGCATGTTCCGGCTTACCGCGGCGAATTCCCTGATTGCCAAGGGAAAGATCGAGAAGGCGAACGTTCAGCTTGACGGACTTCGGAGCTCGCTCACTCACGCCCAGGACGAACTCCGCGCGGCGCTTTGGACGATGAAAGAGGAGGCAGAGGGGCCGGCCGCGATCGCGGAGCTCTTCCGCTACGCCGCGTCGCGGCTTCCGCAATGGGAAGGTCGCGTATTCTTCTCGACCGAAGGGGAGGAGAAGCCGATCACCCGCCGCTACGCGGGCGCGCTCCTCATGATCCTCCAGGAAGCGGTCGGGAACGCGCTTCGCCACGGCGAGGCGACGCGCGTCGACGTGAAGTTCTTTTTCGGACGCCGCGGGGTCGCGATGATCGTGAAAGACAACGGGTGCGGCTTCGACACTTCCGCTTCCTTCGACGACGGCGCGCTTCATCTCGGACTTTTGTCGATGAAATCGCGCGCCGAGCGAATCGGGGGCTGGTTCAGCATCCGTTCGTGGATCGGTCGCGGTAGCGAAGTAAAGATCGCGATCGACGAGAAAATGATCGGATAGCCATTTCGCGGCGAGGAACGAGTCGCGCATATTGTGAAAAAAATGGCACTCGTGTTGACATACCCTACGGGGGTATGGTATTATATGCGGCACTTATGAAAAAGTGCATGGAAGACGTGACGTCGCTGCAGCTCCGGCTCAAGAAGATCGTCGGGCAGCTCAACGGCGTATCGAAAATGATCGGCGAGGATGTGCCCTGCGAGGACATTCTCACCCAGCTCAACGCGGTGAACGGAGCGCTTCACAAGGTGTCGTTCATGATTCTCGACGGTCACCTGCGGCACTGCGTCCGCGAGGGCATCGAACACGGCGACGCCGATCAGACGATCGAGAGCTTCGCCGAGGCTCTCGAGAATTTTTCGAAAATGGCGTGAGAGAATTTATCGATTTGTCGATTCGTCGAATCGTCGAATCTATAAACGGATCAATTAACGAGAGGAGTGAATTATGGGATGCTGCTGCGGAATCGACGAATCGGCGAATCGACGAATCGACGAATCGACGAATTCCCTTTGGGAACGGCTCGAGGAACTTCAGGAAGTGCTCGAGAGCTGGCCGGCGCTCGTTATCGCGGGCGCGGGACTCGTCGCGAGTTTTCTCGCGGGCGGGGAATGCGGGGATCACGGCTCGTTCCTCAAGGTGCTGCCGCACTGGTGCGAGCTGTTCGCGGTCGTTCCGCTCGTCATCTGCGGTCTTCCGGTCCTCAAGGAGGCCGTGGAGGCGCTCTTCGTCGAGCGGCGGATCCGCGCGGCGCTGTTAATCACGACCGCGATGATCGCCTGCGTCGCGATCGGCCAGCTTTTCGCGGCGGGCGAGGTCGCGTTCATCATGGCGCTCGGCGAGATGCTCGAGGACTGGACCGTCAACCGCGCGAAGAAGGGACTTCATAAACTCGTCGCGCTCGTGCCGCCGACCGCGCGGCGGGTCGTCACGTGCCCGAAGTGCCGCGCGCGCGGTGAACTCTTCAAGGAAGTCCCGGTCGAGGCGATCGCGGTCGGCGACGGCGTGATGGTGAAGCCCGGCGAAACGATCCCGGTCGACGGCGTCGTCACGGAAGGCGCGACCAGCGTCGACGAGAGCGTGATGACGGGCGAGTCGCTCCCCGTCGACAAGCAGGTCGGCGACGCCGTTTATTCGGGAACGGTGAACCGCTTCGGCGCGATCACGATCAAGGTTACGAAAGCGGGCGAGGATTCGTCTCTTCAGAAGCTCATCCGGATGGTGAAGGAGGCCGAGTCGAAGAAGGCCCCGATGCAGCGAATCGCCGATAAATGGGCCGCGATTCTCGTACCCTGTTCGATGACGATCGCGATTCTGACCTTTATCGGCGTGTGGCTCGCGCTCGGTGACGTCCACGAGGCGCTGATGCGCGGCGTCACGATCATGGTCGTGTTCTGCCCGTGCGCGCTCGCGCTCGCGACGCCGACGAGCGTCATGGCGGCGATCGGCCAGGCGACGAAATTCGGCGTCATCATCAAGTCGGGCGACGCGCTCGAAAAGATGGGTGAGGTCACGGTCGCGTGCTTCGACAAGACCGGCACGCTCACGACTGGAAAGCTTTCCGTAGCGAAGGCGACGGGCTCGGAGACGCTCGCGCTCGCGGCCGCCGTCGAGGCGAAGAGCGAACATCCGCTCGCGAAGGCGATCTGCGCCGCCGCGGGTAAGGTCGAGCCGTGCGGGGACTTCTCGATGACGCCCGGAAAAGGCGTGAAGGGTTCGGTCCGCGGTGAAACCGTCGTCTGCGGTACCGCCGATTTTCTTTCGGCGAACGGGATCGCGATTCCGGGTGCGATCGCGGACGAGGCGGCGAAGCTTCGCGGCGAAGGGAAGGCGGTCGTCTTCGTCGGCGCGGCCGGGAACTGCCGTGGGCTTGTCGCGCTCGCCGACACGGTCCGCACGGACGCGAAGGCGGCGCTCGCGGATCTCGCGCGGGCGGATGTCGCGCCCTGCCTCCTGACCGGCGACCACGCCTCGACCGCGGCGTTCGTCGCGAATGAGCTCGGCGTCGCCGAGGTGAAGGCGGAGCTCCTTCCCGAGGACAAGGCGAAGACGATCGCGGAAATAGAAAAAAGCGGGCGTTTCGCGTGCATGGTCGGCGACGGCGTCAACGACGCGGTCGCGCTCAAGACGGCCCACGTCGGTATCGCGATGGGCGGCGCCGGGAGCGATATCGCGGTTGAAGCGGCCGACATCGCGCTCGTCGGCGACGACCTCACGAAACTCGCCTACCTGAAACGCCTTTCGGTCGCGTGCGTGAAGCTCATCAAGCTCAACATCACGATTTCGATGACGATCAACGCCTGCGCTATTCTTTGCTCGATTCTCGGCGTTCTCGGCCCCGTCTCCGGCGCGCTCGTCCACAATATCGGCTCCGTACTCGTCGTCCTCAACGGCGCGCTTCTCTACGACCGCAAGTTCCGCTGAGTCGCGGTTCGCGGGAACGCGTGTCGGCGTTTCGACTCAGATATCCACCACCACTCAATTTCAGAAATCGGAGAACTCTCCGATTTTTTCTTTTTTATCTTTTGCAATTTTTTCAGTCTCGCGCGTGATTTTGCACTTATAAAGAACACGCGCGTTCGGAGAACTCCAAAAGAGAGACTAAATTGGGCCGATAGCGCCCTCAAAGTTCTCTCGGGTTCTCGTCTCGACTCACGACAAAACATAGGAAGAAATGGCGATTTGTGCGTGTTGTCGGCTAATAGTTTTCTCCCAAAGAATTGTTTCGGACAACCCGAGAGAAGTTCGGGTAGAAAAGTGTGCAAGGAAGCACACGGTCGTCTTATGTGAAGCAGCGAGGGGAGATCTTCGCAGTGAAATTCGGCGCACGGGGTTGCCGTGCGCCGGTGGTTGATGATTCGTTGTTTATATGACGCCTTGGATCAGTTGCAGAACGTCCAGACGATAAAGCCGATCACGACGGTTGACGCGAGCGCGAAGGCCGAGATGAAGATCGCGAGGCGGTCGAGCCAGATAAGCTTCTCCGCTTTCCGGCGGAGCCTCAAGCACTTGATCACCGTCACGAATGCCGCGTAACCGTAGGTCACGTAGTTCACGGTCCACACGCCGTTGATCATGGACTCAGGAAGGTCGAGATAAAAGTAGGCGTAGAAGAGCGCGAAGGTTGTCGCCATAGGGGCGAGGCCTAGGGCGGCGAAGACCTTGCGGGCGTAGGAGCGCGGGTAGATGATATGGACGGCAAGACGGAGCGCCTTGATGACGATGTTGTTGTTCGTTTTGTTCATTACTTGGATTCCATTTCAAGGTTCATTGTTGCTGTGAAGGTCGTCCCGCCGGTCGGGTTCGGGATGAATGTGCAGTCGCCGCCGTAGGAGCGGGCGATGGAGCGGACAAGCGCAAGGCCGAAGCCCGTGCCGTGGACGGATCGCGCGGCTTCCGAGCGGAAGCCCGCCTCGAAGATCCTTTCGGCGTCTTCCTTCGGGATCCCAAAGCCGGTGTCCGAGACAACGATCTGAACAGGGGCTTCATTGATGAGCGAGATTGAGACTCGCCCGCCATCGGGCGTGTACCTGATCGCGTTCGAGACGAGGTTTGCGGTGACCTCTGAGATCTTGCTCTCGTGAGCCATGCGGACGAGTGGCCTCTCGGGAAGCGAGAGCGAAAGGGCGATCCGCTTCTCGGCCGCTGTCGCACGATGGCGTTCGACCGCTTCGGTGACGACGGCGATGAGGTCCGTCGGCCGGGGTGGTGAGCCGTTGATCCGGCTGTAGTTGTCCGCAATCATGAGGGCCATCGTGACGATTCTGTCGATTGCCGCCTCGGCCTCCCTGATCGTCTTCGCGAGGGGCGCCGGGTCGTAGGTCCCGGACTTAAGCGCCTCCGCAGCGGCGAGTAGCCTGAAGAGCGGACCGCCGAGACTGTGGTTCACGGAGTGGACGAGTTCCTGGAGCTCTGCGACGCGCTCGTCCTGCAGCCGGAAGAGCCGGTCGAAGATCTCCGCGAGACGCCTCAGTTCTGTGATTGCGTAGTCCGTCCTGAAGGGTTTCACGTCCCCGAGTCGCATCCGCTCCAGCGCCTCGTGCAGAAGGCAGAGGATCGGATCGGCGGCTGCATTGCGCATCCGCATGAGCAGCCAGACGGTCACGCCGACTGTGAGACCGACAAGGACGCCGCACACGCCGCCTCCGAGGATGAAGTAGACGCGCTCCGTCTGGAGGCCGTCCGCCCCATCACAGAGCCGCGACACCCCGAAGGCGACGAAGAGAACGGTGAGGCCTGTGATCCCGATCAGCGCCGTCACATAGGGGACGATCTTGCTGATGATGTACGAGCGCAGGGAGACGGATGCCTTCGCGTCAGAGGGGCGAAGCGATGACATAGGTCGTCTCCTTTCCATCGAATTGTTCGCGCACGGAGTGCGTCCTGACGATCTCGTCGCCGCAGAAGGCGAAGAGCTTTCTTCTGAGTACGGCGATGACGCGTGTCATGCTCGACCTGACCATCGACCGCGAGTCCTCGCCGGTTGCGCCGGCGTAGATCATCGCAAGCGTCTGCGGACGGTTCCGCCGGCGCAGGAGGTGCTCGAACACGGCGGCCTCGAGGTCAGTGAGGTGTTCCGGCTCCTTGTTCCCACAGAAAAGGAAGTGCGTCGCCGTGTTGTACTTCACAGGCCCGGCCTCGAGGATCGGGTCGATGTCCATCTTGAGCCTCAGAAGGGCGTCGAGCTGGACCTTAAGGTCGGTGTAGAGGATCGGCTTGCGGAGGAAGACGACCGCGCCATCCTTGAGGTTGTTGTTCCTGCGTGTGTCACTCTCGCAGCGCGTCGTCACGACGATGATCGTATCCTTGCACTTCGCGCGGATCGCACGAATGACGTCGTCGCCTTGGTTGCGACCGTAGATCTCGAGATCGACGACCGCAGCGACGAACTGTTCCTTATCGACGAGCTGAATCGCCTCGTCACCGTTGGCGGTGACGACGAACTCGATGCCGTCGACAAGTCCTCGAGAGACGTACATGCCGACCACGTCGGCATCGTCCTCGACCAGTAGGATTCTTATGTTTGCTTGTTTCATATATGTGTATTATATCGGGTTCTCGGACCCGGCATGAACCCGTTTGCGAACGGGCGAAATAAAATAATTCAGAATTTATAATTTACGGATTCGCACTTGTACCTTGGAGAATCGGTATTGTATCCAAGTTCGCCTCGCCCGTTCCTCGCTTTTCCGAGCGGCGGGCGAATCTGAGTTTCATATCCTTTCGCGCAAAGGAGAAAACCAGATGGATTCATTCAAGACCGGCCTCATGGCCCTTATCGGAATCGCGGCGTCGTGTGCGTCCGCAAAGACAACTCAAGTCGGTCCGCTGCCGGAGCCGGCCTTTGTCGACACGGTGATGTCGACGAACTTCCCCTGTGCGTTCGGGGAGGCGTCGATCCGCGAGTACCGCATCGAGGGCGAGTTCCTGGCGACTCCCTCGAACCGCGTCGTCGTGACGACCGGGCGCGACGTCAACGGGGACGGCGTCCTCTCGCCCGAGGAGCGCTCGCTCGCCTTCGGCTGGGACTGCGGCCGCTGGGTGTTCAGGGCGGGGGCGCGGACCGTGACCGCTTCGGGTGATGATGTCGTCGGGACTGAGACGACGGCCAGCCTCACGGTTCCGATCGGCTCACACCGTCCGAAGGGGATCGCCATCGTCGTCGGCGGAGCGGCGCTCTCGGATGTGTTTCCCGAGGGCGTCTACGACCCGGAGTGGAACATGGTGCGTCTCGACGTGAGCGGCGTCGACCGGGCTTCGGAACGCATCAGCGTCAGAACGAAGGTCGTCGGCTTCACATTCACGATCAAGTAAAGGGGCGCTATGGAGACGTTTCAGAGAATCGTGATGTGGTTCGCCTTGGGCGGACTCGGTGTGCTTCTGCCCGTTCTTGCGGCGATCTCGCTGCGCCGGTCGGGGGCGCTCGACGGCCTGAGCCGTGGCCTTGAGAAGTTCCGGCGGTTGCCGGCCCCGGCGAGGGTTCTTGTCGGGCTCTTCATTTGCGTTGCCGTCGTTCACGGGTCGACGAAGCAGACTGACCCGCACGCGGGTCAGGACGGGACGGGTGACGGAGCGGAGAGCGGCGAAGTCGGCGGTGTCGGCGACACGGGCGGCGACGGCGGCCTTACTGGCGCTCTGGGCGCGGACGGGGATGGTGACCCGACTGGAGGCGCCGGAGGCGACAGCGGGGCGGATTCGGGCCTTTCTGGCAATCCGGCCGACGATCCGATCCCCGATGGCGGCGAATGGCCGGGTGAAGGTGGTCTGATGGCGTTCACTCTCGACTTCCCTGGGCCGTTCACGGCGGAGGAGCTGGCGCTCGGGGCGATTGCCGTCGGGACGGGGACGGGCGAGGAGTTCTCCTTTGCGCCGCCCGAGGGGGCGCGGGTCGTCGACGTCTGGCGTCTCCGTGGTGCGGCCGACGAGGCGATTCCCCTCGGGGACGGCGAGGCGGCCGAAGGATCCGAGGAGGGCTTCCCGGGATCGGGTTGGCTGCTCTTCTCCGACGGGCGTATCAGGGACTGTCGGTCGCAGCCGGGCTGGGAGTATGCGCCCCTGCACACGGTCCTCGGGATCGTCCCGGAGGCGAACTGGGCGGAGCTCCCGGAGGGCGTTCCCGCGAGCCGCGTCTGGACGCAGGAGCGGGCCGATGCCTTTGTCGTCACGTGGGAGAATGTGCTTGTCGGGCGGACGACGAACGACGTCGTCTCCTTCCAGGCGGAGTTCGCGCGTTCGGGGCGAGTCACCTACAGGTACGGCGGAGTGGGGTTGGACGTTCTCACGAATGCCGTCATCGGGATCGCGCGTCCCTCGGGTATGCTTGCGGTCATTCCCGTCGAGGGCATGACCTCGGCGACATTCCACGTTCTCGATCCCGAGGATGCGGAGGTCTGGGACCGGGACGGCGACGGGGTTTCGACACGGGACGAGATGTGTCTCTACGGGACGGATCCCGGGGCGGCCGACACGGACGGGGACGGGATTCCCGACGGCGAGGAGATTGCGGTGGGGACGGATCCGAAGGTGAGGGACAGCGCGGATGGAGCGATTGCCGAGCGCCTCGCGGCGGGTGCGACGAACGAGTCGGTGTGTGTGAAGTTTGAGGTCATGGAGGACGAGCTTTCGGCGACGAAGCTCTGGGATGCGTTTGCGTTTGCAGTCGGCGGGGATGTCGGGGGTGCGGTGGCCCCCGACCCACAGGACGGAGGCCTCGCCGCTCGCGGCTCGGAACAGGACGGGGCGGCGGAGGCCGTTCTTTACGAGCGGACCGTGCAGGTCGATCGGAAGGGCGGGTGGCAGAGCTACTTCCTGAGCTCGCGGTTCGATCGCGCTGGGGCGTGGGAGCTTTTCGGGGCGACGCTCGAGTGGGAGGATGACGCGGGCGGTTCGGGAACGGTCGCCGGGTCGGCCGTCCGTGACAGCGTCGTGCTGCCGGTCTCGGAGTTCGCGACCTCGGTGACGCTGCGTCTTGTCGGCGCACCCGGGGAGGTGCGCTCGCGGCAGCCGGTCTATCTCCTCGCCTACACACCTCGCTTCGAAGTGTCCGGCGGTCGGGAGATCTTACTCGACGACGGAACGCTCGCCTATGTGTTCGTGAAGGGCGAGGATCCCGATCCGGCGGTGACGGTCGACCGGAGCTCCCGTCCTTCGCGTGAGGAAGCGGGCGCGGACGAGCCGGCGATGGACGGCTTCGACCTCCCGACGGAGGCGGGCGTGTGGCCCGTCTTCCCGTGGGAGATGAACGCGCGGCGCGGACGGTCGGGCGGTTCGGGGAACGGACCGAGGATCGTCATCCTCAATCCCTCGATGAGCTACGGGACGGCGCACGGGGGCTGGCTCTTTGGGGTCGACTATGCGGACGGCCTCTACCGGAAGAACCCGCGCTTCCCGCTCGACACCGAGGAGTCGTGGTACGGCTGGTGGCAGGGGCCGAACGGGTGGAACTGCGGCTGCGAGCCGAGTGTGTCGACGGGCCTCGGGGAGGATCCGATCGCACGGGGTGTGGTGACGCGTCGTGACGACGAGTCGGCGGACGGCGTGGTGACCGTGGGCGGGACGCCGGTCTGGTACGGGAGCGCGATGCACACGCTCTACTGGTCGACCTGGCATCCGGAGGAGAAGGCGGCGGGCTGCGGATGTCCCGAGAGCTGTCCGCATTGCCACGGGAAGCCGAAGGACGGGGCTTCGACGGGTTCGATCCGCTTCCGCGTGTCGCTCGGTTCGACGGCCGACGGGAAGGATGCGGGCTATGTGTACTTCCATTCGGAGGGACCGGTGACGGTGACGATGGATCTCTTCGAGACGCTCGCGCGTCCCGGAACGAGCCTTTCGGACGTGACCGCGTCGGGTGTGCGGACGGTGTCCGCTCCCGGTGCGAACGGCCGGTGGGTCACGATCGCGGCGACCTCGGACGGCGTGGCGCTCGCGGTCGGACCGAACGGTTCGGCCGCCACGGAGACATGGGCTCTCGCGAACGGCGCGGACGGGTCGGTCGAGATCATCCGCCGGGATGCAGCGGGCGGGCTTCTCGAGGACCGGACCTATGTGTGCGGGGAGGGGGCTTCCGGCGGCTGGCTCTGGACGGCGGCCGACAACGTCGCCGGGACGGGCGAGAGCGTCGAGACGGACGACCGCCTCAATACGGACGGGACGATCCGGACGGTGAGGAAGTCGTTCGATGCGGCGGGCGGGCTCGTCCGTGAGGAGAGGGTGTTCGAGCGTCTTGAAGGCGAGGGCGCGGAGGCGCATCTTGTCACGGCCTCGAACCGCGTCCTCACGGTTGCGACGGACGATCGCGGCAAGCGGACCGAGCTGACGGTGACCGAGTCGGGCGGCGTCACGGAGACCGTCGAGGAGATCTCGGGCTCGGACACGACCTCGTCGGTGCGCACCATGACGACGGAGTTCCCGGACGGGAGCCGCACGGTCAGGACGGAGTGGGACGGGAAGTGGACCGAGGAGCGCGAGATTGTCTCGTGGAACGTCTGGGACGGCCGGATCGTGACCCTCGTCTCCGATTCATCGGACTACGGGTGTGTGACGAACGGGATCAGGACGGCCGGATCGGCGCAGCCGCCGGTGACGGACGACGATACCTCGGATGACGACGGGTACGTTCCGAGCGAGGAGGAACTGGCGTTCGATGCGGCGGTCGAAGAGGCGGTGGCGAATGCGACGTTCGTCTGCGACTCCTTCGGGCGGATCGTCGCCCTCACGAACGCGGTCGGCGAGTGGGCGAGTTTCGCCTACGACTCGGTCGGGAAAGTGACCGAGTTCTCCTGCTCGAATGGGACGCTCCGGGCGACCTATGATACGAAGGGCAATCGGACCTCGCTCGACGAATCGGACTGGAACGATCCGGAGGAGGAGCCTGCACCGAGGATGCGGATGATGTCCCGCTCTGCCGGCGGCGTCGCCCCGCCTGAACACCTCACGGGCAAGAAGTGTCTCGAATACTATCTGAGCGGCGGAGGCGACCGGTCGATGTACTTCAGCGAGGTTTCGCTCAAGCACTTCAGTCTTCTCGACTTCCCCTGTGTAAAGCGCCATGTCAGCGGCTGCCAGAAGGGCGACCTAACGATCGGAGAGGATACGAAGGGGAATACGCTTGTCGTCGAGACGATAGGGACGCAGCAATCGTTTATCGGCCATATGACCGTTCGGCTCACGGGTACGATACGGATGTCCTCAGGTTGCCGGTGGACGCTTGAGAACGGCCGGCTCGAGGGTCTTCCTGACACCTACGACTTCAACAAGGCGAAGCGGGCGAAGTTGAACGAGTTCATGGTGGCGGTCGGGCGGAGCCTCAAGAACGGAACGCCGTTCAAGATCCACTTCGTCGGCTCGAAGCCGATGACGGGTTCGGGCGGATGCGGAGGGCTCTGAGATGGAAGGAGGTGCGTGCGTGGAGGCGTCGGTGGACATTGCGGTCGGCTTCGAGCCGTCGTGGCGGGAGGTCCTTGAGGAAGCGGCAAAGTGGGGCGCGAGCAAGAGGCTCTGCACGATGTTCGACATCCATGTTCGCGTGTGCTTCACGACGACGGCCGAGTTCCTTAAGTGCGACGAGACGAAACTCGTCAAGTCGCAGCGGGGACTCGGGAAGAAGATGGAGGAGCTCGTGGCGCACCTCAGGTCTTTCTTCTGCGCGGACCGCTACCGGAAGCGGAAGGAGGAGGAGCGCATCGCCACGCTCGAGGCGAGGGTCGTAGAACTCGAGGCGCGGCTCGGTCCCGCCAGGTGTGAGGAGGATGTTGGGGGCGTGACGGTCACGCCGGACGACCTTCTCGCGGTCGGTGAGATGATGGAGCGCTTCGGCATCGCCGAGATGGACTTGCGGCGCATGGCCGTCCTGCTGAAGGCGGTCCGCTGTGGAAGGGAATGACATGAAAGCGAAAGGAATGACGACATGGAACTGAGGATCATCGGGGTGTGCCTCTCGAGGCCGGACGAACCGGAGTCGGAGGTGAAGCGGCGCATCGAGGCGCATAAGGCGAAGATCGACGCGGAATGGCGGGAACACATCGCCAAACTGCGGGAGCTGCTGCAGCTCAAGGAACTTCCGGACAAGGAGGAGTTCGAGAAGCTTCCGCTCGACCGGCAGGCGCAGCTCATCGCGGCCGAGCAGGGATTCCTCGAGATTGCGAAGGTGACCTTCGTGATCCGAAAGGGCCCCGCCTCGTTCGGAGGACTCGGCTGATGGGAAGACGCGTCCAGGTCAGGCTCGCGGCGATCGAGTCCGAGGTGCGTTCGCACGGGAAGAAGCTCGATGCGCTTCCTGGTCGGATTGAGAAGTCGGAGCGCCGCCTGGCGGAGCGGATCGTGAAGTGCGAGAAGGGGCTGGATCGGCTGCACCGGACGGTCCTTCTCGGCGGTGATCCGGAGGCCCCGTGGCAGAAGCTGCGGGGCAAACGCGGCAAGTGGGGCAAGCGGGGCCTCGCTTGCGCAAGGCAGGTGAAGTCGGTCGGCGAGACCTGGCAGGACCAGGGGTTCAGAAACCTCCTGTACGCCTGCCGCGTCGTCTTCGGACGGACGGATGGAGGGTTCCCGTCCGTGGGGTCTCTGTATTCGTATTGCAGCAAGCGCGGAAAGAAGGAGGAGCTCAGGAACTGGATGGAGCAGCACAGGATGATGTAATCTGATTTCGGCCCCGGCCGACCTCACGCCACACGGGGCGGCCGGGGCCTTCTTGAGAGAGGTGTGGTGAGAATTTCCGTTTTCGGGGAAATTCCCGACACGCGTCGTACCCTGTGTTTACAGGGGTCGGAGCGTGATCGGGGCGTTTTGTTTCGACCGATTTTCCGTTTTCGGGGAAACGGGTTGATGATGGTCTCCGCGAGGCGCACAAGGTGCGGTCGACCGGAGGCGCGGTGCCGACGGGGCCGGAGGAGTCTGACGTGTGTCTTCGCAGAAAGAAGGAGACACATGGACAATGAGATCGCAACCCTCCTGAAGGGTCTCGCGGAAAAGGTCGGATCGCTCGTGGAGGAGGTGAAGATTCTCCGCCAGGAGAACGTGCGCCTCGCGGCGGAGTCCGCGAAGATGGCGGCGACGCTCCGCTCGGTCGACGAGGCGATCCGCTGCGGCGGCGGTGACGAGCGGCCGTGGGACAAGTATCCGCAGGCCAAGGCCGCGCAGATCGAGGCGGTGGTCGACTACCTGCGCAAGCATCCGAAGGCCTCGGTGAACGTCGCCGTCGACCGGACGTTCGCTCCGGCGAAGGGTGGATTCGCGAGCGCTCACACGCTCAAGGTCTGGTGCTACCGCCGGAACATCCATCTCTTTTCATAAAAACGGGGCTTTTTTGTGAAACGATTTTTGCGGCGTCACGTCCAATGAATACGGGGGTGACGCCGCATTCCGTTGCCCCGGAACGGCCTTCGCTTTTCACATTCCGTGTGAACCGGGACGAAACTACGCGCCGCGAAACCGGGAAGGCCCTTTGATCCGAGGCACGACGCCGAAGGGGGGCAGACACGATCCGGTTCTCGCGGAGGTAAGATGAGAATCGATCATGCGCGGATCGCTGCGGCGATCAGGAAGGAGCAGGAAGAACACCCGAACCGGCTCGCCGGCCACCGCTGGGACAGGACGAGACCGAAGGATGTGCGCCATCCCGTCCTGGGGGACACGGTCATCGTCGAGATGCGGACCTCTCGCGGCGTGACGGTCCGCGAAGTCCCGAGGACGGCGGGGATCTTCGGCCACATCCCGGGCGCGTTCACGCAGCGCGGCTGCCAGTGCAGTCCGAGGCTGCGATTGACCCTCGAGGCGTTCTACGACCGCATCGACGAGGATCTCGACATGTGGCGTCTCGCGGAGGACTACAAGCTCGGCTGTCCGTATGCCGTCCGCCGCGTGAAGGCGTCCCGCCGCCATGCGCTTGCGATCCGCGACATCCTCGAGCGCGATGCCGTGAGGAGGGGCCTCGTATGAGCAGGAGCCTTTCGCGCGAAGAGCGCCGTCAGCTGCGCCGGGAGCGGCGCGTGATGCCCGGTCCGGCGGAGATGTCCTTTGATTACGGCGAGGGCGGCCCCGAACCCGAGACGATCACTCCCGAGTGGGCACTTGCCCGGCTCGAGGACGCCATCTCCTTCCGGGTTGCGACGCTCCTCCATCAGGGGGTGATCGGCGAGTCGGATATGGACGACTGCGAACAGCGCCTGCGCCTCGCCCTCATCGAGGCGCTCCCGAAGTACGATCCGACCCGGACGGGAAGGACCGGCAGGACCTCGTCCGCCGTCCATTTCCTGCGCGTCGTCCTCGAACGGAAGGCCGCCAACATCGTCGAGGAGGTCTCGAACGCCCGTGCGATGCTCGAGGAGATGATCCCGATCGAGGCCTTTGCCCCGAAGGAGAACGACGGCTACAGTCCCGAGATGAAGGATCTCTTCGAGTTCGGTGACAACGGCGAATTCGTCGAACGAATGGACTTCCGCATGGACATGATGACGATCGCCTCGCTTCTTCCCGTACGGGAGAGGAAGGCGTTCGTCCTCATCCTGAACGGCTATTCGCCGCTCGCGGTGCAGTCGGCGATCGGGGTGTGCAAGAGCACCTATTACGGGATCGTTCTTCCCGCGATCGCGAAGGTCCTCGTCGACTGCGGGTACGGTCCGAAGAGGCCGTCCCGAAAATTTCCGAAAAAAGTGGCGGACTCTTCGCCCCTCTCGGCGGTATAGGTATCCCGAAGAGGCCTTGTGCGGCTTGACTTATAGGTCAGGCCGCGCAGGGCCCCGATCCAAGGACAACTGGAGACACACATGAAACGATATCCGTTCCTCGCCGACATCCCGGCCGCAGAATACCATCAGGACGCCCGTGACGGGAAGTTCCTCTCGAGCCATCTCCTCGGGGACTTCCGCAAGTGCCCGAAGCTCTACCGGAAGAAGCTCTCAGGCGAGATCGAAGCGGGGGACACCGCCGCCTATCTGATGGGCCGTGCGGTGCACACGCTTGTCCTTGAGGGGCGCGGGAAGTTCGACGAGGAGTTCATGGTGTCCGAAGGACCCGTCAATCCGAGGACGGGCGAGCCGTTCGGAAAGACGACGAAGGCGTACCGCGAATGGGCGGCCGTTCAGAAGATGCCGGTCGTTTCGTCGCAGGACTTCGGTTTCATCACGAAGCTGCAGCAGGCCGTGTGGACGCACGGTCTCGCGAACGGTCTTCTTGCGGACGGCGTCGCCGAGATGACGGTGCGCACGTCCTATCTCGGCGTCCCCTCGCAGATCCGCATGGACTGGTTTATCCCGGATTTCGGAGGTGCGCCCGCGATCTGCGACCTGAAGACCTGCGACACGCTCGACTGGTTCGAGTCGGATGCCCGCAAGTACGGGTACCCCGAACAGCTCGCCTTCTACCGCGAGGTCTTCCGCATCGCGGCGCACGGGGCCGATCCCGGGAGGACGCCGCCGAAGCCCGATTGCTACCTCATTGCCGTCGAGAAGCGCGAGCCTTACCGCGTCGCCGTGTACAAGCTCGCCGACGACCTCCTCGACGCCGCGCAGGCGACGAACGAGCGGGCGATTGAGGAGCTGAGGAGGTGCTGTCAGGAGGGGACTTGGCCGACGCGGACGGAAGAATTGAGGATTATTGATCTATAGTTAAAATTGATCAGATTCCGTATTGATATTGTAAGAAAACTACGGCACTATATGGCCCGCGAAAGGAGAGGCATGAAAGAAGAGACCATTAGAGATCTTGTGCGGATTTCAGCAATGAGTCCGCAGGATCTTGCCGAAGAATATAAGGAACGGACCGGAGCTAAAAACGCATACGGGGCTATGTTCATGCGAAGGCGTCTCTCGCAGCTGGCGCAGGAAGATCGTGAAGGTGGGCTCACGGAAACAGAGCTACAGATTCTTAGCAAGGTGTTTGAGAGAAGTGCACCAATCACGGGAAGCAATCCGAGACCGCCGAAACTAGATCCCGTTCGGGGTACTGTGTATTCTCGCCTCTACAAAGGAAGATTGATTGAGGTTCGTTACGCCGGGCACAATCAGTACGAATACAATGGGGCAACGTTCAAGTCGTTGACTGCTTGTGTCAAGGAGATCACGGGGCAACATTTCTCGGGCAAGAAATTCTTCAAAGTGGGAGGCTGATGATGGATTCTGTACGCTGTGCAATCTACACGCGAAAGAGTGTCGAGGAAGGACTCGATCAGGAGTTCAACACGCTGGATGCGCAGCGTCTTGCTTGCGAGTCATATATCGCCGCGAAGCGGATGGAAGGGTGGGTTTGCCTTCCCGAGCATTATGATGACGGAGGGTATTCGGGTGGGGACACGAAACGTCCGGCCTACCAACGGATGATGGCTGATGTCGAGGCGGGGAAGATCGACATGATCGTCGTCTACAAGATTGACCGTCTGTCGCGATCGTTGGCGGACTTTACCAATGCGTTTGTGACGCTTGAGAAGCACCATGCGTCTCTGGCGAGTGTCACGCAGGAACTCAACACATCGAATTCGATGGGACGGATGGTCATGAACCTCCTGATGACCTTCGCGCAGTTCGAGCGTGAACTCACGGCCGATCGCACCAGGGACAAGATGGCTGCGACGCGGCGGCAAGGCCTATGGTGTGGCGGCGCGGTTCCATATGGATATCGGCTCGAGAACAAGCGGTTGTTCATTGTTCCCGAGAAGGCTGCGGTTGTCAGGAAGATATTTCAGAAGTATCTTGATGAAGGATCACCGAAAGCGATTGCGAAGTATCTCAGGTGTTCGGGCGTGATGAAGGACTCCGCCAAGGGGAGATATTGGGATACGGTGGCGATTAGCACGTGTCTTAGAAACTGCGTCTATGCGGGTCAGCTGCCGTTCAAGGAAGAGCGATTTAAAGGACTCCATGAGCCGATTATCGAGAAGTCTGTCTGGGATGCTGTTCAGGCGAAACTGAAGGAGGCGGATTCTTGGAAGCAGTCACGAAAGAGGGTTAGCCAGAAGGCGTCGTCGAGCGAAGCGCTTCTTGCAGGGCTTGTGCGGTGTGGGCATTGCGGCGATGCGTTGTCCTTTACATGGACGAAGAAATCCAAAGATGGTGTTAGGAAGTACGCCTATTACACATGCAGGAAGAATACGCGAAGCGGTGCTGAAACCTGTCCGGTTCGGTCGGTGTCGGCACAGATGATCGAGCCACTCGTCGAGGAGGAGGTGTTGCGCTTCCTTCGGACGCCAACGATGGTTCGCAAGGCGGCGCAAATCGAATGCCGAACACCTTACGAGATAAACCAGAGGCTTGCTAATGCCAGTGCGTTTTGGTCGGGGATGACCGCAATTGAGCGCCGAAACCTTGTGAGAAGCATAGTGGGCGAAGTCAAGGTGTACGAGTCATCAATTGAGATTCGGATTAAGACAAATGGCAACCAAAGATTGATAGAGGAGTTGAAAGATGAACATCATGACATTAGCTGATGGGGACGTACTCGTAGTGGTTCCCGTACAGTTCAAGAACATCTGCGGCCGCCGCAGGATTGAAGTAGCTGGAAAGGGCGAGATAAGCGATGTGGATCGGGATGAGACCGGGATAATCCTGCAAGCATTCGCCCGTGCCTATGCATGGACAAGAATGTTGGAGGAACGATATTACAGCGATGTTACAAGCTTCGCAAATGAGATAGGCGTTGACCGTGCGCGTGTCGTGAAGACGCTGCGCCTGGCGAATCTCTCGCCACGAATTGTTCGTGCGGTCATCACGCATCAACTTCCGGATGATTTTTCGTTGGAGAGATTGTATTGGATAAAGTCAGATTCCTGGGCCGAACAGGAGAACGAGATCGGACTGACACGTCATTAATGAGATAACACCGTCGGAGAGACGGTAACAATTTGTTGAAGACCCACCGGGGATTTCCCCGGTGGGTTTTTTGTTGCACACACCAAAACCCCACAAAAAGGAATCCTGCATGTCATTGCTGCAGATGGTTACCGTCGGGCGCGAAGCCCAGCCACCCCGCATCATGGTCTACGGCTCGGAGGGCGTCGGAAAGTCGACGTTCGCCGCGAACGCCCCGAAGACCGTGTTCATCCAGACCGAAGATGGTCTCTCCGAGATCGATTGCTCGAAGCTGCCGCTTGCGACCTCGTTCGATGAGGTCGTCCGCCAGCTCACGGCGATCCGTGACGAGGAACACGATTTCGGCACGTTGGCCCTCGACTCCCTCGACTGGCTCGAGCGCCTCATCTGGGACCGCGTCTGCCAGGACTATGGCGTCAAGTGCATCGAGAAGGCCGACGGCGGCTACGGGAAGGGCTACACCCACGCGCTCACCTACTGGCGTCAGATCGTGAACCTCCTCGGCGAGATCCGCGCGAAGCGCAAGATGGCGATCGTCCTTCTCGCACACGCCAAGGTCGAGCGCTTCGAGGATCCGGAGCATCCGGCCTACGACCGCTACACGCCCCGCCTCCACAAGTCGGCCTGCTCGCTCGTGTGCGAATGGGTCGATGCCGTCCTCTTCGCGACGAAGCGGATGCGCGTCGATTCCGACACCGGCAAGGCTGCCCCGGTCGGTGCGGACGGCGGCGAGCGCGTCCTCCGCTCGAACGGCTCGCCCGCCTGCATCGCGAAGAACCGCTTCGGACTTCCGAGCGAGTTCCCGCTCTCGTGGCCCGCGTTCATGCCGGGCCTTTCCGGCAACAAGTGACACACGAACAGAAAGGAAAAGCAACATGGCAGTTCTCAACTTCGACGCCACCCAGATCGACACCACCTCGCACGACCCCGTGCAGCCCGGCACCTATGAGGCCGTGATCACGGAATCCGAGACCCGTCCCTGCCGTAACGGTCAGGGCCTCGGCATCAACCTCACCTTTGAGATTCTCTCGGAAAGCGCGAAGGGCCGCAAGGTGTGGAACTGGATCAACTACATGCACCCGAAGCAGGAGGCGCAGCGCATCGGCCAGGAGGAGCTCGCCCGCCTCTGCAAGGCGCTCGGCATCGCGCGTCTCGGCGACACGACGGAGATGCACAACATCCCGCTCATGATCACCGTCGCCCTCGACAAGGACGACCCGACGCGCAACGTGATCAAGAAGGTCGCGCCGAAGGCCTCCGGGACGGCCCCTGCGGCCTCCGTCCCGTCCGCCGCGCAGACGGCCTCCCCGGCCGCCGGGAGCGCACCGTGGGCGCGGTGAGCGCCTGTTCGTTCGACCTCCCCTGGCCGCCGAGCGTGAACCGCTACTACCGGCACGTCGGCCCGCGTGTGCTCATCAGCCGCGAGGGCCGGAAGTACCGGATGATGACGGTCTCGCGCCTGGGCGGCCTCTACCCGAAGCTGGAGGGCGGTGTCGGCCTTACCGCCGAGTGCTACCCGCCCGACCGGCGGCGCAGGGACCTCGACAATCTCCTCAAGTGCCTTCAGGACTCTCTCGTCCACGCGGGCCTCATGGGAGACGACTCGCAGATCAGGCTCCTCCACCTCGAGATGAAGGATCCGATACCGGAAGGACTCGTGCATGTACACCTTGAGACCCTACCAGCAGGAGGCGGTTGACGCCGTCTACCGGCATTTGCGCGAGAAGGACACGAACCCGTGCGTCGTCATCCCGACGGCTGGCGGCAAGTCCCTCTGCCTTGCGCAGGTCGCCAAGGATGCGGTCGAGCGCTGGCACGGGCGCGTCCTCATCCTTGCACACGTGAAGGAACTCGTCGAGCAGAACGCGGCGAAGATCCGCTCGATCTGCCCGGACCTGAAGGTCGGGGTCTACTCGGCGGGCCTCGACTCGCGGGACACGAAGGAGGACGTCGTCGTCGCCGGCATTCAGTCCGTCTACAACAAGGCGGACCTCTTCCGTCCCTTCGACCTCGTGATGGTGGACGAGTGCCACCTCATTCCGAACGACGGCGAGGGGCGCTACCGCACCTTCCTCGCGGCCGAGCGGGAGCTGAATCCTCACGTCCGCCTTATCGGATGGACGGCGACCCCGTACCGGACCGACGGCGGGCTTATCTGCAAGCCCGAGAACCTCCTCAACGAGATCTGCTACGAGGTCGGGGTCAAGGACCTCATCGACCAGGGCTTCATCTCGAAGATCACCTCGAAGGGCGGGAAGACGAAACCCGACCTCTCGCACCTGCACATTCGCGCCGGCGAGTTCGTCGCCGAGGACGTCGAGAAGGCGATGGGCGACGAGCGGATCGTCCGCAGCGCCTGCCGCGAGATCGTCGAACGCACACGGGAGAGGCGCACATGTCTGATCTTCTGCACGTCGGTCGCACATTGCAAGGCCGTCGCGAAGCTCGTCTCCGAGTTCTCGGGCGAGGAATGCGCGATCGTGACGGGGGAGACGCCACCCGATGTCCGTTCGCGGACGATTGCCCGCTTGAGGGGCGAATGTGTCTCGACCGACCTTTTCGGTGGTGTCGAGCCGCCGCTCCGGTATTGCTGCAACGTGGCGGTGATGACGACCGGGACCGACATCCCGAATATCGACACCGTCGCCTTGCTTCGGCCGACCGCCAGCGCGGGGCTTCTCGTCCAGATGATCGGACGCGGCTTCCGTCTTTCTCCGAAGACGGGGAAGACCGAGTGCCTCGTCCTTGACTACGGGAAGAACCTGGAGCGGTTCGGGCCGATCGACATGATCGATGTCCGGGATCCGAAGCGCTCCTCGGAATCGAAGCCGCTCGTGAAGGAATGCCCCGAGTGCCAGACGCTCGTGCGGCTTCCCGTCATGCGCTGCCCCGACTGCGGGTACGAGTTTCCCTCGAAGGAGAAGGAGAAGCGCGAGCTCGAGGAGCGGGCGTCGTCCGTCGGGGTCATCTCGGGCGAGGTCACGGAGGAGGAGTGGGATGTCGAGTTCTCGGACGCCTGCGTCTGGGAGAAGCGCGGCGCTCCTCCGGGAACGCCGAGGACGGTGCGCGTCACCTATTACCTCGCGCTCAACCATTCGGTCTCCGAGTGGCTGTGCCCGGAGCACACGGGATACGCTCGGCGGAAGTTCGAGAGGTGGTGGCGCGAACACGCCGCCCCCGAATGCCCGATGCCGTCGACTGCGGAGGAGGTGACGGAGCACTTCTTCGCCGGGATGATCCGCACCGTCAATCGGATCAAGGTGAGGCGCGTCGCCGGGCAGAAGTTCCCGGAGATCGTCGGATACGAACTGGGAGATCTGAAAATCAATGAACAGGGTGAGGAAACGGGTTCGGAACTGGATGACTACGATGATCTTCCGTTCTGACGAAAGGAGGATTGAGGACGAATGGGAATGGATCGAATGGAAGCGGCGGGCGATTCTTCGCCTCGCGCTCGGCGTGTGGATGGCGCTCGCGATGCTCGTCATCGTGAAGCTTGTGGCGGATCACACGCAGGGCGGGCGGTACGACGCCTGGGGCGAGGCGATCAATTCGGCCCGCAGGGAGGCGGCGAGATGAAGGGACCCGCGATCGTGAAGCGCCGTGGCGGAATGTGCTTCCGCTTCAAGGCGATGCCGGTCAGGCGGGAGAAGATGCGGGGCGGCCCATACCTCCCGCCGCACTGGTCGCCGAAGCTTGATGCGGACGAGATCGCCCGCATCCGCCGCGAGCTGTGGCTCGAGGAAGAGCTCATGATGCTGAACGTGAAGGTCCGTTGGATGTAAAGAGAAGGAGATGACGATGAAGACGGTGAAGAAACGTGCCAGCCGTAGGTCGGAGATTCTGCCGATCGGTGAGTATATCCGTCAGGCCGAGAGCCGGCGGGCGGAGGTTCCGGTCAAGGAACTCATGCTCTCGATGTGTGAATCACTACGATATCGGACCTTCGAGGAAGATGCGGTGATCCGTCTGAAGGCCTGTCCGTTCTGCGGCTCGAAGGCCGTTCTCGCGCGATTCGCCGAGGGTGGCGATCCGTTTGTCATGTGCACGAACCATTCGACTTGTGGGGCGATGCAGACGTTCGGCGACTCGTCCTATGAGTGTGCGGAACTTTGGAATCAGAGGGCATCGAAACGGGGGTGATTGAATGAACATCTCGGTTGATACGGCGAGAGGCTACCTTGCAGCGGGCCTTTCCTGCCTTCCGGCCGCAAGGGCCATGAAGCGTCCGACGGTCGGGAGCTGGAAGACCTGGGGCGAGCGTCTCCCGACCGTCTACGAGGTCGAGGCCTGGTTCGCGAATGCACACGATGCGATCTGCATCATCGCGGGCGCGGTCTCCGGGAACCTCGAATGCCTCGACTTTGACAATCACGGCGAACTCTTCGAGGCCTGGCGCTCCCGTGTGGATCCGGCGACCCTAGCACGCTGCGTGATCGAGCGATCGCCCTCCGGCGGCTACCACGTCCTCTACCGGTCCGAGGAACCCGTCGACGGCAACCTGAAGCTCGCCCGGGGCAACCGCGACGGAAAGACACTCACCCTCATCGAGACGCGGGGCGAGGGAGGGCTCTTCCTCTGCGCCCCGTCGGAGGGGTACGAAATCCTTCAGGGCGACATCACGAGCATGGCCGTTCTTCCCGCCTCGGCGCGTGAGGCGCTTCTTTCGGCCGCACGTGCCCTCGACGAGCTTCCCCCGGCCGTTGCCCCGACAGCCCCGCTCCTCGCGAACGTGGGGCAATCTGGGGGCTTTCTGGCGCGACCGCGGGACGACTTCGCCGACCGTGGCGATCCCCGCCCCTACCTTCAGGCGGCGGGCTGGCAGTTCGCGGGCACGGCTCCCGACGGGAACGAGCAGTGGACCCGCCCCGGCAAGGATCCGCGTCAGGGCTTCTCGGCGACGCTGAAGGACCGCGTCTTCTACGTGTTCTCCTCGAACGCCTCGCCCTTTGAGCCGGGGAAGGGGTACAACGCCTTTCAGGTGTACACCCTCCTCGAGCACCGGGGCGATTTCACCTCTGCCGCCCGCACACTCCTCGACAGGGGCTACGGGAAGCGCGAGGAGGCTCCGCAGATCGATTTCTCGGCCCTCAACGAGCGGCTCGCAAACGGTGTCGCGTCACCGCCACCGCCGTCACCCTCGGAGCCGGAGGATGTTCCTATCGACGAGCTCGTGAAGGCGTATCCGACGATGCGTCCCGTTCTCATCGACGGCTTCCTCCGGCTCGGCGAGACGATGAACATCATCGCGCCTCCGAAGACGGGCAAGTCGTGGCTCGTCACCGACCTCGCGCTCTCCGTCGCAATGGGGACGGACTGGTTCGGCTTCCAGTGCGAGCGCGGGCGCGTCCTCATCATCGACAACGAGCTTCACAAGGAGACGACCGCCGATCGCGTTCCGAAGGTGATCAGGGCCCGTGGCTTCGATGTCGCTCAGGTCGGTCCCCATCTTTCGGTCAACAACCAGCGCGGAAAGCTGAAGACGATCGAGTACATCGGAACGAAGATCGAGGACTATCGGAAGAAGGGCTATAAGCTCATCGTAATCGACGCCTTCTACCGGGCACTCCCGCGAGGGATCGACGAGAACGACAACGGGGCGATCGCGGACGTCTACAACATGCTCGACCGCTACGCCCAGGAGATCGGCTGCGCCTTCGTCCTCATCCACCATACGTCGAAGGGGAACCAGGCGCAGAAGTCGGTGACGGATGTCGGTGCTGGCGCAGGCTCGCAGTCCCGTGCCGCCGACACGCACCTCGTCCTCCGCCGGCACAAGGAGGAGGGCGTCGTCGTGATGGACTCGGTCGTCCGCTCGTTCCGCTCGACCTCGCCCGTGTGCCTTCGCTGGGACTTCCCGCTCTGGAAGCGGGATGATTCGCTCTCACCGGATGACCTCGAGGGGAAAGCGGAATCCGCGCGTCCGAAGACGGGGCGTGAGGATGGGCTTGAGACGGACAGCATCCTCAGGCACATCCGCGAGATCGTTGATCCCGAGAACCCTCTTCCGAAGTCGATCTTCGCGAACGAGATCGTGAAGAGGTGCAATGTCTCCCGGACGAAGGCGAGGATGCTTCTCGAGGATGCCACGGAACTCGGCTACCTGAAGCAGGAGAGACTGCCGAACCAGAAGAGCGCGAACCGCTCGTCGAAGTTCGTCCTCCTGGGCGATGTCGACCCGAATCCGCCTCCCGAACCGGAGACGGATGAGGATGATGATTGAAGGTCAGCTTTTTCAGCTTTGCGGGGTCAAACCGCAAAGCCGCAAAGCTGAGGTTGGCGGGGCTCCGGCAGAGGGTTTCGGGAATCAGCTTTGCGGCTTTGTTAGTTCCCTTTAGAGAGAAGGGAACTAAACAAAGACCCGCAAAGCTGAATTCGCGAAGCTCACCCGACCCTCTGCATTCGGCCTCCAAAGCCGCAGCTTGGCGGGGAGGGCCGCAAAGCTGAAATGGAGAAAGGAAATTGTGATGAAAACGAGAAACGAATGTTGGGTAGACGTTCCGGAGACGGACGGAAGGGTCCAGGTGAGCAATCGCGGGAACCTCCGTGTCATGGGACGCAAGACGAGGATCGGAAACAAGATCAGGATGATGTTCCTTAACCAGATGAGGGGCGTCGTGTGCGACTTCAAGACGAAGGAGCTCGGATGGTGGATCTTCTTCGACGGCGAGAATCACTTCTACCGGAGGGACGATCTCATGGAGCTTTTCGACGAGGCTCTTCGCGATGTCGACCATTCGCGTGACGAGGAGGCGGTGAGACTCTGCAAGGAGCAGTTCCGGACGATTGCGGATGGGAGCGAAGGCGGGAAGGCGGAGGCTGGGACATGATCGCGAAACTCAGGAACGCCGCGATCGGCTTCGTGATCGGCCTTGTCCTCGCCTTCGTCCTCCCGTTCGCAATGGCGGCATGGCTCTGGTCGGAGACCGACGGCGGGTAGGCTTCTCAGCTTTGCGGGGAGGGGCGCAAAGCCGCCAAGCCGCCAAGCGGGCATAAATCGCGAATAATCGCGATTACGGGCATATTCCGAAATATGCTTCACGGTTCCCCCCTGGCCCGAGTCTACGGTAGGGCGCGGGAAGGAGCCCCCTTGTTAACCACACTTTCTTTCTGGATGAGAAAATTCTGAAAGGTCATCAACCTATGCAAATCGTGAACCTCAAGCTGGGGGACATCCACCCCTATCCGAACAACCCGCGCCTCAACGACGAGGCGGTCGCGTCGCTCGCGAAGATCATCAAGGACCTCGGCTTCCGCAACCCGATCCTCGTCAACACGCAGCACGTCATCATCGAGGGCCACACACGCCTCGCGGCCTGCAAGCTCCTCGGGATGGAGGAGATTCCGTGCATCGTCGAGACCGACCTCACGCCCGAGCAGGAGGCCGCGTTGCGCATCGCGGACAACAAGGTCGCCGAGATCGCCGAGTGGGACGAGGACAAGCTCAAGGTCGAAATGAAGATGCTGCAGGAGGCGGGCTTCGATCTTTCGCTCCTCATGTTCGAGGACGAGGAACTCGACAAGCTCCTTGGCGGCGAGTCCCTCTCGGCGGGCGAGACCGAACCCGATGCGGCTCCCGACGTTCCCGAAGTCGCCGAGTCGAAGCCGGGCGAGGTGTACGTCCTTGGGAGCCACCGGCTCCTCTGCGGCGACTCGACGAAGGCCGAGGACGTACAGAAGCTGATCGGCGCGGAAGAGGCCGACTGCTGGCTCACCGACCCGCCGTACAACGTCGCCTACGAGGGATCGAACGGTCTCACGATCAAGAACGACTCGATGGAGGACGTGAAGTTCCGGGAGTTCCTCCGCTCGGCGTTCGGGGCGGCCGAGAAGGCGCTGAAGCCCGGTGCCTCGTTTTACATCTTCCATGCCGACTCCGAAGGGTATAACTTCCGGGGCGCGTGTCACGACATCGGCCTCCGGGTCCGCGAGTGTCTCGTCTGGAAGAAGAACGCCCTCGTCCTCGGTCGCCAGGACTACCAATGGATCCATGAGCCCGTTCTGTACGGGTGGAAGGAAGGCGAGGCGCACAGCTGGTACGGCGACCGCTCGCAGACGACGGTGATGGAGTTCCCGAAGCCGAAGAAGAACGACGTCCATCCGACGATGAAGCCGGTGGAGATGCTCGTCTACCTCCTCCGGAACTCGACGCAGCGCGGCGACGTTGTTCTCGACACCTTCGGCGGCAGCGGCTCGACCCTGATCGCCTGCGAGCAGTCGGGGCGTGTGTGCCGAACAATGGAATTGGACCCGAAGTACTGCGACGTGATCCGTCGCCGGTGGGCCGAGTTCAAGTTCGGCGAGGGCTGCGACTGGAAGGCGCTGACGCGTCCCGAAGGCGAGGCGGGGCCGGAGGGCGGCGATTCCGCCGGCGAGGCCCCTGTCGTGGAGTGAGAAAGTGTGCGAACTGGTCTATACCGTCGACCTGTTGTTGACGGTATATCGAAGACAGTTGTCACGGAAACACACTCTGACAGACGGAGATAGTTGCGCACTAATCGCGGACGTCTGCGGTTAGTGCGAAGGTAACGCAAAATTTTCTGAAAGTGGTGAGGGCTCTGACG